>Ga0206848_1045_pt1 | contig 35762 bp, 38 predicted proteins | sample Alteio_BWOrgCont_18_FD_152635 | JGI IMG/M metagenome (GOLD analysis project Ga0206848, IMG submission 152635) | Enriched cells from forest soil in Barre Woods Harvard Forest LTER site, Petersham, Massachusetts, United States -... | ecosystem: Environmental > Terrestrial > Soil > Temperate forest >...
AAAATATATGTACATATTAATTGCTTAATGAAAGGAAGAGAAAATGAAATACCCAATCATACTTATTGGAGCGCTCGCCTTAGGGACCCTCGCCCCTTCAGCAGAGGCCTACATTCATCACACCCACCACATCCATAAGGTGCAATATAAGCAGCATAAAATTGATCGAGATAAGGTGGTGGAGAGGCATCCGGAGAGTGGGGAGAAATTGCCGGGGTGTGATCCTTATAAATGTTAAAAGTATGTTGAATAGGCGTTATTCCTGGTTGGATATTTCAGAAAGTTTGCGGAGAACATCAAGAGGCAAACTAATTAATTGTCCTTGAACGTCTTTTGTCAACTGAACAAGTCGATCCCGTTTAAAAGCTCGAGTCGGCTCTTTTCCAAAACATTTTCTTGTTTTAAGATTATGAATTTCTGCAAATTTAGAAACATCCTTTTTATTGTAAGTCCCATTAAATTGATTAATCTGTGTAGTTAGTTCACCAAAAAAGAAAGGAATTCCAGTCACAACCATTACAGGCCACGTCTCAGGCTTGAACCATGTTAACCAGGCTTGCAAAATAAGGACTCCCATAAGAACAGAAGCAAGCCCGGAGCCTTGGACTCCGCAAACGACTTTTGAAACGACTCTCGCCCATGTATGGCTTGTATAGGAATGAGGATCCTCATCTTGAAGAAAGTCTCTAAAGAAACGATTAATTCCTTTATATTCAAGAGCTGTTTGAAAAGGAAATCCAATTACAGCAAAAAACCATCCTAAAACTTGGCTTGCTCCTTTCGGGGTAATGAGTCCCCAACAGGTTTCAAAAATAAGTTCAAGAACAAGAAGCCGCATAGGTGATCCCACTGCGAGACAACCATAGTTAATCCAATCTGTAATTTTAGCATACCATCGATTAAGTGACTTTTGATTTTCTACTTCTTCTTTACTTAAAGACAAGAGATATCGAATAACAAGAAATTTTTCCAAAGAGTCAAGTTCACTAACAGAAAGATTGACTTCTTTCTCTGTTTGTTTAGATAATTCAGGTAAAATTTTATCTCTTGAATTAAAAATATTATCATAAATAGTATCAAGGGTTTTATCATCCTCATCAAGGAAGAACAAATATTTACAGGTTTGATCTAATTGAGTGTGGAAAGTATCTTGAAGGATATTTTTTTCCGAAGGAGGAGGGAACAACCTCTTTAGATGATGAGCAAGAGGTAAAGATGAAGTCCTAGACCAAGTTTCAATATCTCTCTCAAATTCAAAAAGTGTTGTATAATTTGATGCCCAGCTATCAATAAATAAGAAAGGGCATCCAATCACAGCAGTAAGCGCAAATCCATTATTAAATCCCTCGACGCCTGCAATATTCATTGCATAAAGCTCAAACAAAATCAAATATACAGGCTCAGTAAAGGAAGGCAAAAAACTAAAAATAGAAGTCCATAGCGCTCGTGCTTTACTTACTTCTCCATTTCTTAAATCAGCTACAAATTCTTTCCAGAAACTCACATTGCGTGGAATAGAATCAAAAGAAAGAGTTAAAGGGAAATAATAAAGAGCAGGATCTTCAAAAAAAGATCCACTTTGTATGTAATTAACTAACCAAGGCCATTTGTAAGTGTCTTTAAGAAAATCCAGACTTCCATTAAAAACAGGCCCCATAAAATAGCATACTCCCAGACCAATAATTATTCCCGAAATTTTCGCAGCAATTTCCCCGCAGGTCTCATAACCATCAATCAAAGTCCTTTTAAGATGAGCAAGTTTTTGTTTCCCTGCTTCTGTGAGTTCCGTGAAGATTAAAATAGCTGACTTTTGCCCCTCCTCTAAATCACCTTCAGCAAATATATCAAAAGTCAGAGCTTTTTGCTTCCGCGGCTTAGTTTCCTCGACGAGAAGAGACTCGTCTTCACCATGAGGCTCCTTGATAGGAGCGCCCTTGTCTTGCTGATCGGGCTCAGCTTCTTCTATGACTCTAGAGTTTCTTTGTCCAGGAGGAGCAGAAGATTTGTCCGCAACCTGGTGGGCCCTTTCTCCCTCAAGCTTGCTTTGCCGTTCTCCTTTGCCATCTTGATCTCGGGTGGATTTTGAAGCGTCCTTCAGCAGGGGCTCATTCTCTCGCCGTTCCTCTTCGCTTGCGGCTTCTTCCTTTGATGACGTTCGTTGAGAAGATGACCCAAGAGAATTGAGCAAAGATCGCAGGTTGTCTTTAGCAGAACCGACAGCACTTTTGGTCGAATCAGCAGCTTTTTTGACGAATTCGCTCAGGCTCGCGCGTTTACGACCACCATTGTCAAAAAACTCCCTTAAGGAGCCATTGATAATCACAAACCCCTCTTCTGTTTCTTCGTCGGGGGAAGCTTGGATTGATCCTCGTTGCTGGGGTTCAGTATAAGAAGAGCGCGGCCTCGGGGATAAAAGCTGAGTCCGCTCGTCTTCTTTCTTTTTAGATTTTTCTTCTTTTTTCTTTCCTTTTTTGATGCCCCCGTTTTGAACGGATGAAACGTCTTGAGAAAGAGATGAATTTAACTGAGAGGATGGGGCCTTTTTTAAATCTTGAAACAGGGCTTCAATTCCAGAGCCCTCTTTTTGGCTAGTTTCAGAAGAAGGGAGCAGGGCTTCTTCCTTCTCAGGTTTTGCAGGAGCAAGTTGTTCCTGAGAGGAAGGGATAACCACAGTTTTGGAAGGTTGAGACTTTTCCTTAGAAAGAGCCTCTTCTATAGCAGCAATGAAAATATCATCTAAGATAGAAGTGGCAGCTACCTGGCCCTTTAATTTCAGAGCATCCTCCAAAATCTGATTGATTTCTTTCCGGATGGCTTTGACTTCTTGTGCGATATTGCAGGGTTCATCTTGAGATTCCAAGGGTTTAGTGGAAGATTGCGCACGGGGTGCATAATCTTCTGTCTCTTCCAGGGTTGTAATCTGGGGTAAGTGACTCAAGAGAAACTTCATTTGTTCTTCTGGGGTTGCTTGTAGATTATTCCCCTCTGAAGAAGAGCGGCTTCGACTTTCTAAGACAAATATGTTTTCATCAGAAGACAGAGATCTATCCTGATCGCTTCCTGGTTTTTCTGGAGTTGCTTTAATAGAAGATGTAGGAGACCCTTTATGGACGTCGTTGCTGCTTGTTTCTTCCTTTTGAGAAGCTTTAGAATGGGGGGAACCTTGAAGATCACCTTCTGCATCACTAAAGCTGGGTTCACTTTTCGTTCGTCGGTGCTTTATTTCAATTGGAGAGCGTTTGGATAATGAAATATGAAAGTCATCTTGAGGTGAAGGCTTGGCATCTTTCATGGCATAAGCCAAGTCTGTATATAAAAGGGAAAATACGATTAAGAATGAGATAATTTTTTTTAACATAAATATTTTCCAAATTTTTTATCTAAAACAATATATTATACATTATAACCAAACTTTTAAATACCCTTAATTATACTCAGATTAAAGAATATTTTTGCGCAAAGGTCAATTCTTTAAAATGGTGTATTATCAAGTTGTTAGTTTAAATATAGAATTGACAACAATAAAATCCGATAAAGATATAATAATATAGAGTAATGATTACAATTAATGATCCTCGAAGCGGGATTGGGATGCACATTCCCTTTCAAAATTCTCGCGAATTAAACTGCATAAATCTTCGTTGCGAAGGGCAAAGGCAAGGGCTGCTCCTAAAAGGACATTTTCAGGAACATAATCACCATGAATTTGGGGGAGGGATGTCTCAAAGGATCCATCGTGTTTTAAAACAATGGCGGCATCCCAAGGGGCTAACGTAAGTGTCGTTGGTGACATATAGATTCTAACTCCCAGAATCGTTTGGTTTTTTTATTTTTATTATTAAGACCTACTGTTTTATAGAAGGTCTAAAGAGGGAGTTCAAGCATTTCTGAAAATTCTTGCCATTCCCTTTTCGTCATTTCACTTTCTTCTTGAGTAACCTTTTGACCTTTCAAGAGTTTTTTTAAAGTGGCAACGCCATTTTTGGAAAAACGAGCTCCTTCTTTCCTGTATTGGATAAAGGCTTCATAAGTAAAGGGAACCCAACTTTTTAAAATCTCCAGCATAACCTCAGCGTAGACTCTGATTTCATATTGAGCATGGGAATCAGCACGCAGGGCTAGAAAATGCATTAAATTATGAAGGTCAATTTTCCAATACCATTGGGTATAAAAATTTACAGAAAGGTTGATGCGGGCGAGTTCGCGGGCCAGCTTGTCTTTGGAAGGGTCGAGAATATTGCCTTCAATGTCCTCATTTAACATTTCTTCATAATGCGCGTATACCTGCTCCGCATCTTCTCGAAGTAATCTTAGGACATGCTGAGACTGCTCATGAGAAAGAAGATCGCCGCGGCCTTGGCGGTTACTCGTAGACTGGGCGCCAAGCTGATCAGGAGAGGGGATATAAAATTCATTATCTAAAATAGAATACCGACCTGAGTACTCATTCACATTGGCTGTCCGATGACGAATCCATTCCCGAGCCACGAAAATTGGAAGTTTAATATGGAACTTAATCTCACACATTTCAAAGGGTGTTGTATGCGCGTGCCGCAGGAGATAATGAATAAGTCCTCGATCTTCATTGACTTTTTTTGTTCCCTTCCCATAGGAAACGCGCGCTGCTTGAACAATTGCGCTATCATCACCCATGTAATCCATGACACGCACGAAGCCATGATCTAAGACTGGAAAAGCATGATAAAGGATTTCCTCAAGCCCAGGCGAGACGACACGACGCGTGGTATAGGTTTGGGTTTGAAGGTCTTCTATTTCTTGTTTTTGTGCAAGTGTGAGTGACATAAATAACCTCTCTTTTCACCCAAGGATTAATCCATTTGGATGAGAGGCTCAAGGGGAAAGTGGATGGGTACGCGAAGTCTTTCACTTGGTGTATAGACTAGCGACAAGTCTTTGTTCTTTTATCGTATTTAGGGTAATCGGGATCACATTTTGTACAATCTTTATGATGGGGGCGAAAATAAAATCCTGGAGGGCAGGGGGAGCAACTTGCTCGCTTGACACACATCTTTGTTCTAGGGTCTTGCCTAGATCCTGGAGGACAGGTTGCCGATGCTGCTGAACCTATAAAAGATAAGAAAATGGCTGCGAGGAATATCCTATTCATTGTCATCTCCATTTGACACTAAATAAATATAAAAGAAAAGTATGAAAATATTATTAAAACGGGCTAAATATTTAAGTGTTTTTCAACCTGTTATATCCAAGATAAAAGGCATTATTTTTCTTTCGGGTCTTCAGTCTCGCCAAAAACAAGTCAAAATTGAATTCCGCGAGCCCCGTAAAAGCATAAACAAGGGTTTGAATGGGAGAGATTATTTTTATTTTTGTTAGCAGAAATAATCGATTTATTTGAGTATCGGTTAAATCTGAAACATTAATGAAATTTTTCCGGAGGGGTTTAAAATTGCCATTGTTCAAGAAAAAAGCAACGCTTCTATTATAGTTTCCTTGTGTATAAGTAATGGTTGCCGTGCTATCGAGTTCAGGTGCGCTCGAACCTACGGAGGCTTGTTCTTCAGCAACGGGTTGAGTTTCTGGGACTGGTTTTCTTTTAATCTGAGATTTTTTCTCAAGTTTTTTACGGCGCTTTTCTTCTTTTTTACAGGCTTTCATTTCTTTGGCGAATGCCTTTTTCTGCTTCTTCAGGGCTTTTTTTTCTTCCCGTTTGAGTTTCTTCTTGAGTTTGTGGTCGCTTTTCGCTTTTAATTTATTTAACACATTGTTAGAGAAGGTTTTTTCAAGTCGCTCGGTCTTAGGTTTTTTGAGGAGAGATGTATATGCAGGGTCCAAATCTTCAAATGAAAAGTGTTTCGCAAAACCATTTGAAGAAAATGACTCTATGGCTGCAAAACACAAAGGGATTAAAAAGAGAAAAGAAATGAGTTTGTATTTCATTGTTGCTCTCCAAATGACTCAAGAAACACAATGAGTATAATTTATATAAAGTTAAAAATCTATTTCACGAGTTGATCTAGTTTTTCCACCCTACGGGCATGGCGGCCGCCCTCAAATGTATTATTGAGAAATGCTTCCAAGCAAGCCACAGCTTCTTCTTTGCCAATCAAGCGCTCGCCAAGAATTAGAATGTTAGCGTCATTATGGGTTCGGGACAATTTGGCCATGAGACTGTCTGTGCAAAGGGCAGCACGAATGTGATTAAAGCGATTAGCGCCAATGCTCATGCCAATGCCACTTCCACAGATCATAACGCCAAGCGCACCTGCCAGGACTTCACTGACAACAGGAGGAATGAAATCAGGGTAATCAACAGAATCAGTTGAATGGGTTCCGCAATCAATGATGGTATATCCCCAATCTCGAGCAACTTCTTTGAGGAACTCTTTGTATTCATACCCGGCATGATCACTTCCAAAGGCAAGGACTCCTTTTAAGTGGTTTGAGGGCGCATTTGCGATGTTCTTTATTGTTTCTTCCATAAGATTACCTTTGGTCTAATTTTAATTCAATGCGGCGGTTTCTTTCATCTGAAGCCCCTTTTTCAATGGGATGAAATTCTCCAAATCCAGCAGCAGCAAGATGATCTGCTGGAATTCCTTCTTTAACGAGGAACTTGATTACGGAAATGGCGCGGGCTGCAGAGAGTTCCCAATTGGACTCAAATTTATCTGTATGAATAGGGTTTTTGTCCGTATGTCCATCGACGCGCAAGACCCATTTCAGCTCTGCTGGCATTTTGGCAGATATTTCTTTCAGGGTTTGTGCGAGTTGCTTTAGTTTCTGTTCTCCTTCTTTCCCTAAAGTCGCAGAAGCAGATGGAAAAAGAACCTCAGATTGAAAAACAAATCGATCACCCACAATTCTAATATCAGAGCGGTTTGCAAGAAGGTCCTTAAGTTTTCCAAAAAATTCAGAGCGATACTTTTCCAGCTCTTCAACTTTTTTGGCCAATGCTGCTGCTAACTTTTTATCCAAATCCTCAATCGTTAGTTTTTGTTGAGTTGCAGTTGCTTCTGACGCTTGGAGTGAGGCATTGAGGGCCTGAAGTTGCTTATTGAGGGCTTCCACTTGCTGCTGGAGAGCCGCCAGGAGGGTTTCAGCATCTAAGGTCCTTTTTTCTGATGTTGATAATTTTTGTGAAAAATCAGTTTCTTGTTGAGTTTTTATGCTTTGAAGCTGGGATAGTTTTTGTAAGGTTGTATTGTGTGAGCTTGTCAAATCAGCATTTTTTTTCTGCTCAATTTGAAGAAGATTAGCAATTTCTTGTAATTTTGCCTGCAGAGACTCAAGTCCTCGTTTGCTTCCCTGGAGGGCATCAGACAAGTAAATCTGAGAAACAACAAAAATCATGAGAGCAAAAATCAGCACAATCAAAAGGGTTGCCAAGGCATCCACGAAACCTGGCCAAACGTCGAGTGTAACTCCCTTTTGTCTGCGCGCCTGCGTATACATGTGATTGCTCCTTAAATTTGGAGAAGTTTACGACTCTCCTTGAGCCTTTGTAAAGGAGGGAGACCCATTAAATTCAAAAAGTTTTTCAAGATGCATCCACTTGTGAGTTTGTCCTATCTTTGCAACCAAATTAAAAACATCTGAATCTGCCATAGGTTTTTGGGAATCTCTTAAGAAAAACCGTGCTCTCCATTGATCAACTGTATCAGGTTTAACCCCTTCAAGGAGGGGGTATACCTGAACACCTCTGTTTGAAATCATTTTGAGGGTAAAGGGAGTTGCAGAGCTTATGTCTTCAAGACTTTTTCCCAAGACTTCAGGTGAAAGCAGGCTTTCAATGTAGACATCAATACCAACATCTTTGCGGGGCACGTTATCATCAGGGTCTTTAATATGGGCAATATGAAGTGGTTTATAATGCCGAGGCGCCCAGAAATCGGTTTGTTTGCCAAGGTTTTTGATTACAATATCCGTATACGCCGTTGTGGTGAGGGTGGACGTTTTGTCCAGGTCGCGGAGGAAGGCCTTTTCAACCCCTAAGGTATAGAGAAGGGACTGTTCTATAAGATGGGCGGCTTCAAATTCCTCTAAATGACGGAGCATTAAAACGGACGAAAAAATCAAGGCAGAGGGGTTAATAACATTAAGCCCTGTGTATTTCGGGGCTGATCCATGGACAGCCTCAAAAATAGAGATCTCATCTCCAATATTGGCAGCGGGCGCTACCCCAAGACCACCAACGAGACCTGACCCCAGATCGCTAATAATATCACCATGCAGGTTTGTTGTGACAATAACATCAAATACTTCCGGGCGAAGGACCATTTGATGGGCACAATTATCGATGATGATGTGCAGTGCCTCAATGTCAGGGTAATCAAGAGACACCTCTTCAAAAGTTTTCTTAAAAAGCCCTTCTGTAAGCTTTAATATATTTGCCTTTGTGGCGCAGTGGACTTTCTTTCGCCCCTCGGCACGCGCAAGTTCAAAAGCAAAGCGAATAATTTTTTCAGATCCTTTACGTGTGATGAGTTTTAAACCTTCTGCAACCGATGGGGTTTGGAGGTATTCAATACCTGCATAAAGGTCTTCGACGTTTTCTCTGACCACAACAAAATCAATATTTCTCCCTGAATAAGGGGTATGGATGCCTGGAATTTGCCGGATTGGCCGGGTATTGGCATAAGTCTCAAAGAGGGCTCTGAGGGTGACATTGGCACTCTTTTCACCATACCCAACAGGTGTTTCGAGGGGACCTTTAAGAGCAACCTTTGTTCGCTTAATGGAATCAATCGTTTCCTGAGGAACGCCAGTTGCAAGCCCCTGCTTAAACACTTTTGCTCCTGCTTCACAGACTTCCCATTCGATTTTAACGCCTGTGGCTTCAACGATTCTTTTAGCAGCAAGAGTTACTTCAGGACCAATTCCATCTCCTTCAATGAGTGTTACTGTTTTTGCCATTCTTGTTCCTAACTTATTATAATTTTTGCTTTTTCGTCTTACTTTTTGCCATTTTGGCATTATGAGGGTAGCGAAGCAATCAAGAAAAGACTATAATTAAAGTATAAGGTGAAAAGAATTTGTAATTTTAGCTTTAAATGGGTAAGGAGATGGTCTAAAAGTAAGGAAAATACCACTCCTTAAAAGGGAAGAGGTTGCGTTGAGTGAACAAAATAAAGACCATGAACCATTAAAATATCCTGTGTTGTCCTTGAGGGATGTCGTTGTCTTCCCCCATATGGTCATTCCCCTTTTTGTCGGCCGAGATAAATCAATACAAGCATTAGATATGTCGATGCAAAACAACCAGAAAGTTGTTTTGCTCAGCCAAAAAGATCCAACAATTGATGATCCTTCAATTAAGGACTTGTATACAATTGGAACCTTAGCAAAAGTACTCCAACTTTTGCGTCTGCCTGATGGAACCATAAAGGTTCTCTTGGAGGGAGAAAAGCGGGTGATTGCTTCAAGTATTGCAAGTGCCGCGACATACTTTGAAGCCAAGATTAAAGCATTTGTAGAAGAAACTGGTACAACTCAAGAAATGCAGGCGCTCGTCCGGACCTTGATTTCACAGTTTGACCAATATGCAAAGCTCCAGCGAAAGATTCCAAGTGATTTGCTGTCATCAATCACTCATATTACAGATCCTTCCAAACTTGCAGATGTTGTTGCTGCTCACCTTGCGTTTAAACTTGAAGAAAAACAAGCCCTTCTTGAAACTAAGAGTATTCCAGCTCGTCTTGAAAAGATCATTAGTTTTATGGAAGGTGAAATTGGTGTTATGCAGGCTGAAAAGCGTATTCGCAGCCGTGTTAAACGCCAAATGGAAAAAACGCAACGAGAATATTACCTGAATGAACAATTGAAGGCGATTCAAAAGGAACTTGGGGAAGGTGAAGAAGGAAAGGATGAACTTTCTGAACTTGAAGAGAAAATAAAGAAAACCAAGCTTTCCAAAGAGGCCCGTGAAAAAGTTCAATCAGAATTTAAAAAACTTCGCCAAATGAGTCCCATGTCAGCTGAGGCAACAGTTGTGCGGAACTATCTGGATTGGATTCTAGAAATTCCGTGGGAAACACAAACCCGTATTAAAAAGGATTTGAAAAAAGCAGAACAAATCCTGAATGAAGACCACTATGGGCTTGAAAAAGTCAAGGAACGGATTATTGAATACCTGGCGGTTCAAAATCGGGTTGGGAAGATCCATGGCCCCATTTTATGCTTAGTTGGCCCACCAGGTGTGGGTAAAACATCCCTCGGGAAATCAATTGCGCGGGCTACAGGGCGTAACTTTGTTCGTATGTCTTTAGGGGGCGTTCGGGATGAAGCCGAGATTCGAGGCCATCGGCGAACCTATATAGGATCCATGCCGGGCAAGATTATCCAAGGAATGAAGAAAGCCAAAACAACTAACCCTTTGTTTCTTCTTGATGAAATTGATAAGCTAGGAACTGATTGGAGAGGGGATCCAACGTCAGCTCTTTTAGAAGTATTGGACCCTGAGCAAAATTATACATTTAATGATCATTATTTAGAAATAGATTATGATCTTTCAAATGTCTTGTTTGTTACGACTGCTAATACATTAAATATGCCTCAACCGTTGATGGATCGTATGGAAATCATACATCTGTCAGGGTATACGGAGGGCGAAAAAGTCCAAATTGCGCTCCGTCACTTGTTACCAAAGCAAATGACAGCCCATGGCCTGAGAAAGACAGAATTTGCTGTCACAGATCCTGCCATCCGTGAGTTGATCCGAACCTATACACTCGAAGCAGGGGTGCGGAATCTTGAGCGAGAACTTGCAAATCTTTGCCGCAAGGCTGTGAGGTTTTTGGCCTCTCCTAAGCACAAAAAGATTAAGGTCACAACAAAGAACCTAAGTAAGTTTGCAGGTATTCCTCGCTATCGTCATGGTATAGCAGATATTGAAGATATGGTGGGAGTAACAACAGGTCTGGCTTGGACTGAGGTTGGAGGAGAACTTTTATCCATTGAAGCTGTGATGCTGCCTGGAAAAGGGAAAATGCAGATTACAGGAAAACTTGGCGAAGTTATGCAAGAATCCATTCAAGCAGCTGCAAGTTATGTAAAATCCAAGGCCCCCCAATTTGGGATTGAACCTCCACTCTTTGAGAAAAGGGATATTCATATTCACGTCCCAGAAGGAGCAACGCCAAAGGATGGCCCTTCTGCTGGAATTGCCATGTGCACCTCAATTGTATCGGTGTTAACGGGCATCCCTGTTCGAAAAGATGTTGCCATGACTGGTGAAATTACGCTACGAGGACGAATTCTCCCTATCGGAGGACTTAAGGAAAAACTTTTGGCAGCGCTCAGGGCTGGAATTAAAGTTGTCATTATTCCTAAGGACAATGAAAAGGATTTGTCTGAAATTCCTTCCAATGTAAAAAAGGGCTTGAAAATTGTCCCTGTGAACCGAATTGAGGAAGTTCTGCAAATCGCCTTGAAAGAGCCTTTACAGCCCATTGTTTGGACAGAGGAAATGGCTACCATTGCGGCCCACAAACAGATATCGGAAAACCACCAAGCCGAAGAAATCACGACCCATTAAAGCTAACGCGCTGAAATTAAAGGTTTAAATTATTGAAGCCAATGTTTCCCAGGCATTGACTGGTTTTTTGATATCAGGTACTATTCTTTAGTTGTCTTGAAATTTCAGGACAATATAAACTGAAAAATAAACTCATAAAGGGGATTAAACGTGAATAAAAATGAATTAATTGCATCCGTTGCGCAACAATCTGGTCTCACCAAAGCCGATGCTACTCGTGCTGTTGATAGCGTCATTAAAAGTATTACAAAGAGTTTAAAAGGAAATAAGGACGTTCGCCTTGTTGGATTTGGGACATTTTCTGTTACCCAACGTCCAGCTCGTGAAGGTCGCAACCCACGGACGGGTCAAAAAATTAAAATTAAGGCTTCAAAGCAACCAAAGTTTCGCCCAGGCAAAGGTTTGAAAGAGGCGATTGCTTAATTAAGCCTTCAAAATCAGATCGTTTAAAATACGGCTCAAAGTAGCCGTATTTTTTTGTTATAAAACCATTGGGACCTTGATTTTTTAGGAGTTTTGGTTGCGGGACTACCTCAAACCGTTACGTGTTAACCACCTTTTAACCAAAGTTGTCTGTACTCAACAAACAGTGAGAAAATAAAGATAATACATCATGGGACTACGGTCTTGAGATGAAAAATACGGTTAACAAAAGGGGAGCTCAATCATGGATAAAAAACTTTTCCGAACATTGATATTGATTACTGGGATTTACACCCAGATGGCTCCTGCCGTGGCTTATACAAGGCAACCAAATGCGGCTCAAACCGACACGCTACGTGTCCTCACTCAGAGCCTGTATAACCAACAGACTGCGCAATATACTATGATAGGGATTGAGGAGGACCTCGACTCTATGAGAGCAGATTGCTATAATATAGGAGAAATGATGAAGCGGAACGCGGACCTCCAAAATCCCCAATGCACGAGTGTGGAATCAAAATCCGTTAAAGAATTTAAAGTTACTTGCACCTGTAAACAAATAGGATTTTAGCTGCCCTCCCTTAGCCTCATAAAGTAACAACACACAAAAAAGAATGGAGATCTAGCCGAACTGCCGTGCATGTACCGACGCCGCACAACCGCAACCGTTCTCCCGATCAATCACCCTGTAAACTCTAAAAACTTTCAAGGTCTTCTTGATTTCTATATTCTCAACCCCCATATTCTGAGTATTCAATCTTAGGTGGAATAATGAATATTTTTTTGTATCTCGTAACAATTGCAATTTGGGGCTCGACTTGGATGGCTATCACCTTTCAATTGGGTGAAGTTCCTATTCAAGTGTCTATCTTTTACCGTTTTGTGCTCTCTTCCATCCTTGTCTTTGGATGGGTTCTTTTGAAGCGTGAAAAATTAAAGTTTTCCTTGAAGGATCATCTCTTCTTTATAGGTCAAGGGATCTTTTTGTTTTCAATAAATTATATAGCAGCTTATTCCGCAAACCAGTACATCTCAAGTGGTCTGAATGCGATTGGGTTTTCCATGGTGCTCGTCTTTAACATCCTGAACTCAGCTCTGTTTTTTCGAACTCCTTTAACCCGACCTGTCCTCATCGGGGCATCCTGTGGGATTGTTGGGATTATCATGATCTTTTGGCCTTCTATTTCAAGTTTAGATCTTTCCAATGAAAGTCTTTTGGGAATTGGGCTCAGCCTCTTAGGTGCTGTGCTGGCTTCCTTTGGAAATATAATTTCGGTTAGGAATCAAAAACAGAATATTTCAGTGATGCAAAGTAATGCTTTTGGGATGGCGTATGGGGCTCTGTGTATGATGTGTCTCATCTTCTTGCAAGGAACACCTCTACATTTTGATTTTTCTTCGACTTATGTATTGTCCCTCATTTATCTTTCTGTTCTTGGGACTGTGATTGCCTTTGGGTGTTATTTAACGCTCCTTGGGCGTATTGGGGCAAGCCGGGCTTCCTATGCCCTTGTCATGTCGCCTGTCGTGGCTTTAATCATCTCAACGTTCTTTGAGAACTTTGTTTGGGAGCCTCATGTTTTTGCAGGCATGGGACTCATTTTGCTTGGAAATATTATTATCCTTGCTCGTAAAGCAGTGACAAAAACAGTAAGTAAAGAGGGTCTTATCCCTGAATCTCTTAAGAAAGCAGCGTAGTCTTTATCTAAACGGCGGTTCGTCAAAGGTTCGGAGTTTCCGAGAATGGATTGCAATATCCCCTTTTCGAAGCTCTTGTTCAAGCAGTCGAATCGTTTCAATTCCAATATGAAGATGTTGGGCAACGCTCTGTTGGTAAAAATTAAGGGCCATTCCCCGGAATTTTAATTCCCCATGGATCGGCTTATCCGAAATACAGAGAAGGGTTCCATAAGGAATTCGCATGCGAAATCCATTCGCTGCAACAGTTGCGGATTCCATATCCAAAGCAATAGCCCGGCTTTGGCGAAAGCGTTCCATCATTTCTTGAGACCGAAGTTCCCAGTTTCGATTGTCTGTGGAAACAATCGTGCCTGTCCGCATTCGGCTTTTTAAGCTCAGGCCTGATTCTCCCGTAATGTTCCCAACGGCCTCTTGAAGGGCCACTTGAATTTCCGCAATGGCTGGAACCGGAACCCATGAAGGGATGTCGTCATTTAAGACATGGTCTTCCCTGACATAAGCGTGGGCAAGAACATAATCTCCAAGGCGTTGACTTCGTCTCAAGCCTGCGCAATGCCCCAACATAAGCCAGCAGTGGGGACGTAAAACGGCCAGATGATCCGTAATTGTTTTTGCATTGGTTGGCCCCACCCCAATATTGATGAAGGTGATTCCTTGATTATTCTTCTTTTTCAAATGGTAAGCAGGCATTTGAGGGAGGATATGAATTTTATGACCCGAAGCACTCTCCAAATTCAGGCGTGTATTGGGGGTGACAAAATCACCAGGTTCAACAAAGGCCGTATACTCATCACAGTCTTCAAGACAGTTATGCGCATATTTAATAAATTCATTTACATAATGTTGATAGTTGGTGAGCAGAATAAATTGTTGAAAATGCTTGGCAGATGTACCGCAATAATGATGGAGGCGGCCGAGTGAAAAGTCTACGCGCTCAGCCGTAAAGAGGGCAAGGGGATGGGGTTGTCCCTTCTTCACCTTATAGGTTCCATTGACAATACTATCATCAACAACACTCAAATTGGGAAGCGCAAACTCAATGGAACTTTGCCAAAGTTGCTCGGGTTGAAAGGTAATTGAATCCCAATCAGTTATGAAAGGAAGAGGGATGGGCCAGTCACTTTCTCCAACCAAGACAGGGGTTTTATGATGATCAATCAAAAGTTCAACTTGTCTTTTGTAATAGGTTTGAAAAATATCTGGACGGGTCAGGGTTGTACCGTAGGTATTTGACTCAAGCGCGGCACCAAAGGCAATGCGGTGATCAATATTAAGATTTTTTTGAGTCACAGTAATCCCGAGATAGGGATACGTTGCTTCTTCTAACTTTGGTAACTTTTTAGGAAGTTTTTTTGATTCAGCAATATCAAGGAATGTCCTTCGAATAAGGTCAACATTCTTTGTATAGATTTCCGTAATGCGAGCCACAGCCGCATCAGCATCCCAAAATTCCATGAGATCTTTGACGTTACCATGTCCTTCAGCAAGTTTATCTATTTTATTATTTTTCATGCTTGACTCATGTTTATCGTCTAAAATTTAGTCTGTTGGAACAAGCAGTTGTCCGCCAGGTAGAAATACGCATCGTTTATATTTCTTTAATTTCTCTGTGATTTTTTCAGCTTCTTTGGTTGTATATGTTGTATTGTAGATCGTCGTAAAAGTTTTATCTTTTTTGTAGCACTTGGCAGCATACCCAACTTGATCCTCTTGGGCTCCTGGAAATGTGTGAATATCAACACAATAACATCCTTCCTCTGCGCGACCTGGGCGATCCCCGGGGTTGCGCGATCCTTCATCTGCATGACCTGGGTGGTTCCAAAAGCAGAGTGTGATCAAGATTAAGGGAATGGCTTTGATTAAGGTCTCGGTTTTCATCTTTTATCCTTTTCCTCTTGTTTTTGTTTGATAGGGAGTGGCATGGGTTTCAATATATTCAATAATTTTGGTTGCTACATCAATTCCTGTGGCCTTTTCAATGCCTTCAAGGCCAGGTGATGAATTTACTTCCATCACAACAGGTCCGTGACTAGTTCGGAGCATATCAACGCCGCAGACATTCAACCCCATAATATGGGCACTCCGCACAGCAACCGATCTTTCTTCGGGGGTAATTTTTTCTTTATTCGCCGTCCCGCCTCGATGAAGATTCGACCGGAAATCCCCGGGTGGACCTTTTCGTTTCATAGAGGCAACGACTTTTCCTCCGACAATAAGGCATCTAATATCGGTTGCATCGGCTTCCTTGATGTACTCTTGAACCAGAATATTCACATTAACCTCACGGAAGGCATCTATAACGCTTCGAGCAGCAGCAAGGGTTTCCCCTAAGACAACGCCAAGTCCCTGAGTGCCCTCGAGAAGCTTAATAACCACTGGCGCGCCTCCAACCATTTTAATCATGTCGTCTGTATATAAAGTTGAGTGAGAAAATGCTGTAATGGGAAGGCCAATTCCACGCCGGGCCAGAAGTTGCAGGGAGCGTAATTTATCTCGAGACCTTCCAATGGCCACAGACTCATTTAAGGTCCACATTCCCATCATTTCGAGTTGACGCAGAACGGCAAGCCCATACATGGTAACAGACGCCCCAATTCTTGGAATGATCGCATCATAAAATTCAAGATTTTGGCCTTTGTATTTTATCTGTGGGTTATGGGTGGCTATATTCATGTAGACTTGAAGGGTATCGATAATGTCGATTGTATGTCCTCGGGCGAGCGCAGCCTCCACCAGACGCTGGTGTGAGTAAAGAAGCGGGTTACGTGCCATCATTAGGAGTTTCATAAACTCTATCCTGCCAAAAAAAATTTACGATTTCGTTAATGCTTCTTATGAGTCAGGAGAAAAGAATGACTTGGGTCAACAAGTATTTTGCCCTTCAAAGCATTCCTTCCCACAAGCATGCGGAAACCCATTTCGTCTCGGTTTGCAAGGGAAAGTTCAATCAGCGTTGAAAACTCTCCCATCTTTAATGTGGCATGAATAATAAATCGTTTTTGACTATGTCCTGTTGAACTTGTAATCCATCGATAGTCAACAATCGGGCAAATACATGTGTGTCTAATGATATCATTATCTTGAATCGGGTGAACATCAAATTTAACACACTCTTGCCCCATAAAGCTAACGGCTGAGAGGTCGAAAGCATGTAAAGCTGAGGTTTTTGCACCCGTGTCAATTTTGACCTTAATCATCTCAACATTAAGTTCGGGGAGTTGAGCCCACTCCCGCCATCCTGCAATCAATTTAGGTTTTTGTTTTTTCTTTTTTTTCATTCCGCGGGGATCATCCTTCCCAAAGGTCGGCCACCAAAGATATGAATATGATAATGGGGGACTTCTTGCCCTCCATGAACACCATGGTTGGAAAGAATTCGAAATCCACTTTTTTGAAGATCAAAAGACGTAATGACTTTATGGACTGCTTTTGTAAATCCAACCATGAGCTCAGGGGAGGCCTTTTCAGAAAAGTCATAAAAAGAGACATACTCCCCCTTAGGAATCACAAGAATATGAACCGGTGCTTTTGGGTTAACATCATGAAAAGCAAGGGTAAATTCATCTTCATAAACAATATTAGCAGGAATTTCTTTCCGTAGGATTTTCGCAAAAACATTGTTTTTATCATACTGCATTGTGTATCTTTCTCATTCAAATGGTGACAAACCTAATGAATACATGCTAATTTTGTTAATAATAACATATTTTTAGGATAAAGACCAATGATAGAAAATGACTCTAATGGATGGCGTGGGACAACTATTTTGTCTGTGCGAAAGGGCAAAGATGTTGTCGTTGCTGGTGATGGGCAAGTTACCATGGGAAATTTAATCCTGAAATCAAATGTTCGGAAGGTCAGGCGCCTTGGTAAAGGCGATGTGATTGCAGGATTTGCTGGGTCAACGGCTGATGCTCTTGCTCTTTTTGAAAGGCTCGAAACAAAACTTGAGCAAAATCCCCACCAATTGGTTCGGGCTTGCGTAGATCTTGCTAAAGATTGGCGGAGGGATCGTTATCTTCGTCGTTTAGATGCCATGATGGCGGTTGTGAACTCAGCTCATTCCCTTATCCTGACAGGATCCGGGGATGTTTTGGAGCCCGAAGACGGCATCATTGGTATTGGTTCAGGTGGCCCTTATGCTTTAGCCGCAGCACGGGCTCTTGTTGATCAAGAAGGTTTAACAGCCCAAATGATTGCTGAAAAATCCATGGAGATTGCGGCTGAACTTTGTATTTATAGTAACAAAAACATAGTGTTAGAAAGTATTGAAGGGTAAATCATGCGTTTGTCTCACTTTACACCCCGGGAAATTGTTTCTGAACTTGACAGGTTTATTGTCGGTCAAGAGGAAGCCAAGAGAGCTGTTGCGATTGCGCTCAGGAATCGGTGGCGGCGTCTTCAGCTCGACGACCATCTTCGCGATGAGGTTTTGCCTAAAAACATCCTCATGATCGGGCCTACGGGTGTCGGTAAGACCGAGATTGCGCGTCGGCTGGCACGTTTGGCTGAGGCACCCTTTATTAAGGTTGAAGCCACAAAGTTTACAGAAGTCGGCTATGTGGGGCGGGATGTTGAGCAAATGATAAGGGATTTGGTAGATACTTCCTTAAATCTCACACGGACCCGCCTTCGCCGAGAAGTTCGAGCAAAGGCCGAAGTCCTCGCTGAAGAACGTGTTCTTGATGCCCTTGTTGGTGAAAATGCGGGTGAGGAAACGCGCCAAAAATTCCGTAAAAAACTCCGAGAGCATGAACTCGATACCCGAGAGGTTGAGATTACAGTTCAAGATAACGGAAATCCACAAATGCCAACCATTGATATCCCTGGCATGCCTGGGGCTCAAATGGGGATGATTAACTTGGGCGATATCTTTGGTCGAACCGGGACAACACGGACCGTGGAGCGTAAGCTCTTGGTTCCTGAAGCCCTAGAAGTTCTTATTACTGAAGAGAGTGACAAACTCCTCGATCAAGATAAGGTCGTGAGTGAAGCCCTACGCAGTGTTGAAGAAAACGGGATTGTTTTCATTGATGAAATTGACAAAATTTCAGCAAGGGCTGAGCGAGGGGGTGCTGATGTGAGTCGGGAAGGGGTGCAGCGCGATCTTCTCCCTCTTCTTGAAGGCACAAATGTTTCGACAAAGTATGGGACAGTGAAGACCGATCATATCCTCTTTATCGCTTCAGGGGCCTTTCATTTAGCAAAGCCTGCAGATTTGCTGCCTGAGCTGCAAGGACGCCTTCCAAACCGCGTTGAGCTCAAGGCTTTGAATGCAAAAGACTTTATCCGAATTCTCACAGAACCGGAGACGAATCTGATTAAGCAATATCAAGCCTTACTTCAAACAGAAGAAGTTACTCTCACCTTTGATGAAGAGGCCATCCACGAAATTGCCAATCTGGCAGCTGAAGTCAACCAACATGTTGAAAACATTGGTGCCCGCCGTCTCCACACCGTGATTGAAAAACTCTTAGAAGATATTAGTTTTGATGCCTCCGATAAAAGTGGAGAAAAGATCACAATAACAGCGGAGCATGTTCGCAACACCGTTGGGGATCTTGCCAAGAATTCGGATTTGTCTAAGTTTATTTTGTAAAGACTTAAAACGTGACGTTTTTGGATCCTCGGCCAAGAAAAGGTAAGCCCCTCCTGCGTCGGGGCAACCTTTTCTAGCCAAGGATGACACTGTGTGGGTTGCAGGTAATGTGTCATCCTTGGCTAGAAATGCTTTATTTTCCGAAGGAAAACATTTAGCATTTCTTGGCCGAGGATCCATATATAAAATTGTGGCCTGGAAAGGTAAAATAGAGTTAAAGATGAAAATATTATATAGATGTGCAGTTTATATTTTTTGCGGTTTTTTGACGGGAGGAAATCAAGCAATGTCCATGAAAAATCTTCCTGATTATGTCATCCTGGATGGTCCAAACGAAATAGGTGCGCAAGTCTTGAAGACGCCAGCTCAGCCTCTTACCTTTCCTTTATCAGAGGAAGATCAAAAGGATATTCAAACTCTAATTGATAAATTTAATCAAGAGGAGATGTGTGTTGGCCTTGCTGCGCCGCAAGTCGGAATTAGTAAGAAATTCATTATTGTGAATGTTCCTGATGATCCAAAGCTTAAAAACTGGCGACCCGATTTAACAGACACTTTGGAAAAAACAGTTTTGGTAAATCCAGTTTATAAACCAGTTGGAGAGAAAACGGTTACCGCATATGAGGCTTGTTTTTCAGTCAAAAAATCAGCAGGTCCTGTTGCACGGTATGAATCCATTTCATATTCAGCCTATACACCTGATGGTCAGTTAATCGAAGGTAAGGCCTCGGGGTTTTTATCAAGAGTTCTTCAACATGAAATTGACCATACGGAAGGAAAGTGTTTTGTGGACCATGTTCCAGAAGGCAAGTTGATTACAATGGAAGAATATGTGGAAATGCGTTCGAAGAAAATGGACAAGTAAAAAAGAATATGTAAATATCAATAGATTATAAAATATTTAAATTAGAGCTCGTTTTTACTTGATTTATTAATTATTATTTGATATATTAATATAAGGATGGAGTATGTTTTTGATGTCGTGAAGCGTCAAATTCCACTCCATCCTTTGTTTTAGGTTATCTCATTTAAATCTTGAAAAGAACTGCCCATGAAATCCAAAGGGGATAAAGTGTGGCGCTTGAATACGGGCCAGTTCCTTAAAGTCCTTCCCATTCAGAATCAATAAAAATGAGGTCTTTTTGTTTAAATCATTCACCACACTCAGAATGACACCATCATCTTCAGCCTGCCCTTGGGGATGAGGCACAAATACAGGCTCATTCGCATAACATCCCGGGTTAAACCAATACAGGTTCTTTGATCCCTTGTGATTATATTTGATAATCCCATTTCCCGAGGGACGAATATGGACTGCATAAGAGTATTGATAATTCTTTCCAATATAAGTCTCATTGATCCTTGGAAATTCTGTATGTTCAGAAGATAACTGGTGGATATTGGCTGTACCCTGTGCCAGGTTTATCTCAAGCCGCCTGATTGTATTATCTGGATCCGGAACAAAGGGATATTTGTTGACCTTTGAGATGATATCAGGCGTTGGATAGGCAATCAGATCAACAATCAACTTTCCATTTTCTTCATATCCATTGATATGATGGAAGGAGAAAAAAGGTGGGGTGAAAAATGATTGATAAACACCCGTTTCCCGATTAATGACGTGAATCTTTGTAGGTTCACTAGGGTACCATTTAAAAGCATCAATAAATCCATCAGAGATTTTTAAAGGATCTTTTGCCCTCAGGGGATAATCAACCAGGACAAAATATTTCCCTGCAAGAGAGAAGCTATGCATGTAAGAAATGGTAGACACTGGAATGGAAGCAACAAGTTGCCGCTCACTTGAACCGGGTGGAATCTTATAGATCTGATACGTTGTTTCAAAAAGGCCGATTTTAATCAAGTAGTTCCACATCGCATTCGATTGAGGGTCTTTTAAGATATGGGCCGATTCAAAGCTATAGTTTTTCGGGAGGCTATCTGCATAATCAAATGATCCCAGGGTGTTTAGATTCTTGTCAAACACCACCGGAAGGGGAATTTCAGTCATGGCGACCATTTGATTATTGATCTTAGAGAGAGTCACATTGGCATTGGTAATATCTGGATTGGGTTTATCCAAGATGAAGTCAACAAGTGAAAAAGAACTGTTCGTTGCGCGTTGTGCAAAGCCATCAAAATCAAGCTCACCTGTGGTCTCAAAGTTTCTATAAACTGTCGATTTTAAGAACTGGCATGTATATGTGACGTCACCATTCTCAAAAGTAAACCCGTGCAGTTTCCCCAGGCCATCAAACCAACTTCTGACCGATTGAGTCTTTCCTTTGATAATGGCAGGCCCATTGCGGACAAATTCTCCTTCTAACCAGGCAGGAATTCTTCCTTGAACGGTCAGGGGGACATCTTTCACTTCCTCTAGATTTTGATAGTAATAAAGGGGGGACATGGGTGTATCATGGAACGCGGGATATCCTGGAATTGAGTCATCATGAGACGCGCAAGAAACACAGAGTAGGCTGATAAGGAAAATTCTTATGGTTTTAAGCATAGTTTGATCTTGCATCTATCTTTCGTGTTTTAGGACGTTAAGAAACCTAAAATCCACAATAAATTTGGGCCCCTGGACATGCTTTTTTATTAATGCTGCAATTATGATAGTTCGCATTTGCCTTTAAGATAATTTGTTGCCCACTTGCACCCGTCGTTGAATAAGTACATTCTAAACTTGCTGGTAGGGGCGTAGGCGTAGAAACATTAAATGTTGTAGCTCTGTTGACAGCAGGATTACTAATTGCGTTCCAAGTATGACTACCATTCACGACTTGCCCAGTACAAAATCCTTGTGCGGGACATAGGTTAAGGGTGATTTGAGCTGGGGTAGGGCATGGTAGACATAGCGAGGCATGTGCATTGACTTGTAAAGCCATAAAAAGGGCTAAGCTTATTAAAGATGTTTTAAAGTAATTCATAATTTCTTCCTTTTGTTGTCTTCCTAATTATGGGCAAGAGATTGCATTTTGGCCAGGGCATATACTTTGATTAACGCTACAAGGGGAATTTTTAAGCAAGAGTAAAATGTAAGAATTCGCCCCCTGTTGATTTCTGTACATACAAATAACATCATTGACTCCAGGGGAAGAGGTGGAGCTACTGACACTTTGAAAGGAAATAAGATATTGAGTTCCAAGGTTTTGAGAAGTAGAAGTCGTTTGAGCGATCCACGTCATTCCTTGACTATCGGGAATAGAACCATAACAAGTCCCACCAAGGCAATTAAGATTAATTGTACTTATGTTAGGGCAAGTGATACACCGAGCTTGTGCACTCTTTTGAACGGCAAATCCTATTGCTAAGACAAGGCCTATAATCCTTATGAATTTCATTGGCTTACTCCGCATTTTTCTTGGTTGCTTTTGATTTTTCTTTAGATAAAGCGGAAGAACAATCAAATTGGTTTATCGTACAGCCCTCTTGATTGCCCGTGGCTGGAGGATAGGTGCATTTTCCCTTATAGGGAGCATATATAGTAGCTGCAGAAAAAGTGACTCCAGGTTGTGATGTCTGATATGTGCATTGAGGGTGACCATTGCTATCAAATCCTAAAGTTGGATTATCCGTCGTGAGTGTCGTTTGAGCAGATGATACTATCGTATTTGTAGACCCTCCCCAATATCCATAAGCCATTAAGGGAGTTACGCCATTATTTCCTGAGCATTTCTGGCCTGCTCCACACGTTAAAGTGAATACAGATGAAGCTGGACAAGACTGACAAGGTTGATTTTGTTGAGCATTTGCATCCTGAAATGCGCTGATAAAAAAAGTTGCACTTAAAGCTATTAAATTAAGATATTTCATTTTTTTCTCCCTGAAGAAAATTGTTTTTTTAAGCCTATCAAACAAAAGATTAAAAAAGAATTAAAATTTAGCAGTGTGCAAGTTATTTAGAGTGTTTGGATCCTCGGCCAAGAAATGCTATTATTTTCCTGCGGAAAATAAAGCATTTCTAGCCAAGGATGACACAGTGTGGGTTGCGGATAGTGTGTCATCCTTGGCTAGAAAAGGTTGCCCCGACGCAGGAGGGGCTTACCTTTTCTTGGCCGAGGATCCATCTAAATAACGTGCACACTGCTTTAAATTTTGCACCATCTCTCAACATCATCTTCTCTTTACAATTAAACATTTTGAAAGGATCATGTGGTATAAAAAAAAGAAATAAGGAAATCAAAATGCCGCTTTCACCTGCTGTTCCTGGCTCAAATTTAACACCTCTTGCTCTTGTGAAGCATTTAGAAAACAAGATACTCGTTGGGGGGCAATTAATTACGCCCAAAAGCCACACAACTTTTCCTGTTCATAATCCTGCAACGATGGAAGTGTTGGGCCAAGCAGCACAAGCTGGACAGGCGGATGTGGACATGGCTGTTGAAGTTGCCCGTAAGGCTCAGAAAGAGTGGCGTCACATGGATGCCTCTGCCCGTGGGCGTCTTGTCACCCAATGCGGGGAACTTTTAGAACAATATGCAGATGAGTTGGCGCGACTCATGACCCTTGAAACAGGCAAAGCTCTTCGCACCGAAAGTCAGGTGGAAGCCAAGGTTTTTGCAAACACCTTTCGTTTTTATGGGGGCCTTGCCCTAGAGCTGAAGGGAGAAACGATCCCGTTTAGCGATTCGATGCTCTCCATTACAATCCGTGAGCCATTAGGGGTGGTTGGGGCCATCATTCCCTGGAATGTGCCCCTTCTTCTGATGTCCTTAAAAGTGGCGCCTGCTCTTGTTGCAGGGAATACGATTGTTGTGAAGTCAGCAGAAGAAGCCCCATTTGCTGTGCTCAGGGCGGCTGAGATTATGAACACAATCCTTCCTCCAGGTGTTTTAAATATGCTTTCAGGGGATGGTCCCACCACAGGGGAAGCCCTTGTCAAACATCCTCATATCTCTAAGGTAACCTTTACGGGATCTGTTGAAACAGGAAAAACGATTTATAAAAATTCAAGTGAAAAACTGATCCCTGTGACCCTGGAATTGGGGGGTAAAAGTCCGATGATCGTCTGCGAAGATGTGGATGTGGACAAGGCCATCCAAGGGGCTTTAACCAGTATGCGCTTTACCCGCCAAGGACAGAGTTGTACGGCAGCAAGCCGGATCTTTGTCCATGAGTTAATCTTTGACCGGTTTTTAGAAGGACTGAAGACCAAGCTGAATGAACTCAAAATTGGAGATCCGATGGATCTCGAAACCGATATAGGAGCTGTGATTTCTCCTGAACAACATATGAAAATTCTAAGCTACGTTGAAAAAGGAAAGAATGAACCAGGTGCGACAGCCCATGTGTGTTCCGATTTGCCCACAGATCCAAAACTTTCCAAGGGGTTATTTGTCCAACCTGTTGTATTTACAGGACTTCCAAATTCTCACCAAGTCAATCAGGAAGAAATTTTTGGCCCCGTAACTGCGCTCATTCCCTGGACGGACTTCAATAAGGTTATTGAGGAAGCCAATGATACAACTTACGGCCTTGCAGCAACCTTGTGGACAGGGAGTCTGACGCGTGCCTTAAAAGGCGTCCACCAATTAGAAGCCGGGTTTGTCCAGGTGAATCAGAATATCGTGGTGCAGCCTGGTCTCTCTTATGGCGGAGTCAAGTCATCTGGCCTTGGGAAAGAAGCCTCACTCGAGGCCATGCTAGACCATTTCACGCATAAAAAGACCATTATTTTTAATATGGAATAAAAATTTTAACGCAGTGTGCAAGTTTCTAAAAAATACGTTATGGTATGACTATTCATGGATCCTCGGCCAAGAAAAGGTAAGCCCCTCCTGCGTCGGGGCAACCTTTTCTTGGCCGAGGATCCAAACAATCAATAAACTGGCACACTGCGTGATTTTAAATCTGAGATTTTTCTTGACTTTTAGCCAGGTCTGAGATCAATATTCTTGAGTTGAGAAGAAAATATTTAATTACAAAACCAAAATGTATGCAAACAAAAACCCCCTTGTAACAGGAATTCTTTATCGATTTGGAGCGCTTGGGATTGCCTTGATAGGGCTCTGGTCTGCTGTTCTGTGGGCTCTTTAACTTCATGGTACACAGGGACATATCTTTTTGGAGCCGATACACAAAAAAACACCCGACTGTCCAAACTGATTGCAAAGGTCCTATTTCCATTGATGTAAAGAACCTGTCTGTTAAATATCCGAAAAATTCTGTCATATCAAACTTATCTTGTCATTTTGAAGCGCCTGGCCTCTGGGCTATTGCAGGTCCCAATGGAGCTGGAAAGAGCACGCTCCTCAAGACACTCCTTGGACTTCAAAAACCAAGTGGTGGAAAGATTCAGTTTCATGGACTTTGCCCCTGCGATGTGGCTTACCTTGCCCAGCAAAACCATTTAGATCGCAGGTTTCCCCTTACAGTGGGCGATACCATTGCCATGGGACTTTTCAAAGAGGTTGGTATCTTTCGCAGGTATTCAAAAGAGCAACGCGCCAAGATGCAAGAGGCTCTTGACAAAGTTGGTCTTTCTTCTTTTGCAAAAGTCCCTCTTCAAGCCCTTTCAGGAGGTCAATTTCAGCGAGTCCTTTTTGCACGCCTGATTTTACAAGACGCGCCTGTGATTTTCTTAGATGAACCTTTTGCAGCTGTAGATGGTCAGACCACAGAGGATTTGATGAGCCTTTTAGAGAGCTGGGTTAAAGAAGGTCGCCTTGTCATCGTCGTTCTCCATGATTTGGATTTGGTTCAAGATCATATCAACCATACCCTTCTTTTAGCGCGGCATTATTATAAATTTGGAGCAACGGAACAGGTGATAACGAAAGAAAATCTGAAAGAAGCAGCTCATGCTTCCCGAAATTGGGAGGCCGGAATTTCGTGATCGATTTCTTCATTACCCCTTTTTCTGATTATATTTTCCTAAGGCGTGCCCTCATGGCCTGCATGGCTTTGGCGTTAGGATGTGGACCCGTAGGGGTTCTTTTAGTCTTAAGGCGTATGAGTTTGATGGGGGATGCTTTAGCTCACGCCATTCTCCCGGGGGCTGCCCTTGGGTTCCTTGTTGGAGGGCTTTCACTCCCTGCCATGGGACTCGGGGGATTTTTAGCCGGATTCCTTGTTGCCTTATTAGCCGGTGCAATATCCCGCTTTACGATTTTAAATGAAGATGCCAGCTTTGCTGGATTTTACCTCATATCCCTTGCCTTTGGGGTGCTCATTATTTCAACCCATGGCAGTCAAGTTGATCTCATGCATCTTCTCTTTGGGACTATTCTTGCTGTCGATAGCACATCCCTTATCATGGTTGCTACCATTACAACGATAACGCTGATTACGCTTGTCTTGATTTACCGCCCCCTTTTGATTGAATGCTTTGACCCCGGCTTTTTACGCGTGATTGGGGGATGGGGGAGTTTTTATCACTTCCTATTTCTTATTCTTGTCGCCCTTAATCTTGTAGCAGCCTTTCAAGCCTTAGGAACATTAATGGCCCTTGGGATGATGATGCTTCCTGCAGTTTCATCAAGACTTTGGGCAAGGCATGTATGGTCTCTCTTTTTATTATCTAGTCTTTTTGCCGTTCTTTCAGGGTATTTGGGACTCCTTCTCTCCTATCATCTCGAGTGGCCATCAGGGCCGTCGATTATCCTGATAGCAGGACTTATTTATGGAATTTCTATTTTGATTGCTCCCTTTGGAGCCTTAAAGCAGCAACAAGGAATGGTCTGATGCGCGTTCTCCTCATGCTCCTCCTTTTGACAACCTCAGCTTTTGCTAAACCGCTTGTGGTTGCAACTTTCAGTATCCTTGGAGATATGGTCCATCAAATTGGGGACGATAAGGTGGATATTAAGATTCTCGTTGGCCCTAATGAGGACACCCATGTGTATGAACCTCGCCCCCAAGATGCCAAGTATCTGAGTCAGGCCGATCTTGTTGTGGTAAATGGATTGGGGTTTGAAGGGTGGTTGGAAAGACTTATAGAAGCCTCTGGATTTAAAGGAAAGGTTGTGAGTGCGTCTGCAGGAATTGTTCCTTTAGAAAGAGAAGTTAACGGGAAAAAAACAACGGACCCTCATGCATGGCATAGCCTGAAAAATGCTCAAATTTATGTTGATAATATCGCAAAAGGGCTGTCAGAACTGCTTCCCAATGAGTCTTCCTTTTTTAAATCCCGGGCTGATGCCTTTAAAAAATCTCTCCAAAATCTTGAGGCCAAGACCCATGAGGCTTTAAAGACAATCCCTTTAAGTAAACGCAAGGTTATTACAGGCCATGATGCCTTTGCCTATTTAGGAGATGAGTTTAACATCCAATTTTATGCTCCTCAAGGAATGAGCACGGAATCAGAACCTTCAGCAAAATCAGTGGCTGAGCTTATTAATCTGATTAAGAAAGAAAAGGTCAAAGCCATTTTCGTTGAGAATATCTCGAACCCCCGCCTGGTCGAACAAATAGCAAATGAGTCAGGGGTTCAAATTGGGGGGATTCTTTATTCAGACGCCCTTTCCCCCCCCGGAACAGAAGCTGATACCTACCTCAAGATGATGGAATATAACCTGGATGCTATCACGAAGGCGCTGGGAAAGGGGTAGCTCCTTAATCTTTACTTTGGGTACACCCGCCAATAGTCGTCAGGCCGACACACACGAGACCTGTCTTATCGCAAGAGGCCTTAGTTAAAACTTTAATATTACAATTTGAAAGGGCATAGGATGTTTGATCTTGAGCATAGGTTGGAATGTTACATAGGAAAAGAGTTCCTATTAGAATGACTAAGAAATATCCGTTTCTCATGTATCAACCTCTTTAAATGAGCTTTGATTCAAAAGGTAGCAGGAGAGAGTTATTAATTCGTTAAAAGGGGGAATCATTTTTTTCTCAATAAAAAATGAAAGGATATTAACAAGATATTAATTTCTGCTAAGTATGCTATAATATAAAATATAGATGAAATAATTAATCACATGAGATTATTAAATAATTTTACAGATGCAAGAAAAGAGGAGATTGTTTATGAATAAAAAAATGCTTCCATTTTTACTTAGTTATCTGGCAATTATTTTCGCTTCAGCAAATTTTCTCTTTCAAGATGATGCAAGGGCTGACTGCTGTAAAAAAATAATTTATTGTCAGAATAAAGCAACCAGAGAAGGCGGAGGTCCCGGAGGGTCAATAACAATCGACTACACTTATACTGGCATTCCAATTTGTTCGGCCACGATATCTAAATCCGAGGCAATAGAAAGATGTAAGGATCTAAACTCCAAATATGATGATGTTAATGGTTATCAAGAATCTCATAGTGATACTGGGAACTCGGGGTGTTAATATATAAATTGTGAGCTCACTAAGTTGAATTTTTTGTTGACAATAGGAGTTCTTTCCCTTCACAATCCCTTCCACCAATTCAAAATCTTAAGGAGAGATTGTTGACATTTCGAGCATTCATAGCCTTCTCTAAATGTGCTTTTCTCAAGAAGCGCCGCTAAGCGCGCATTTTCATTTCCCCCTTTTATTTATTTTGTTACGCAACTTTAAAAAAAGTTGATTAAGTATTTTTTAATATATAAATGTCATTTTTCTTTTTGGAGTTTATGATGACGACACATTTCGTTAACGATAAAGTTGGGCTTTGGCCCATGATTTCCCTGGTGACAGGGAACTTAGTTGGATCAGGGGTGTATTTATTACCTGCAGCCCTTGCTGTCTATGGAACCATTAGCCTTTTGGGATGGGTGTTAACCTCCCTCGGGGCTATTTTTCTCTCCCTGATTTTTGCTCGCTTGAGCTCAAAGCTCCCAAAGACAGGCGGGCCTTACATTTACGCCCGTGAAGCCTTTGGGGATACAGTTGGGTTCTATGTTTGCTGGGGATATTGGGTGTTGTCTTTGATTAGCAATCCAACCCTTGCTATTGGGGCAGTTGGGTATATCTCTGTTTTGTATGGAGGATTTAGTCCTATGACAAATTTCCTTTTAGAAGCAGGAATATTGCTTTTCTTTACAATGTTTAACCTTTTAGGAATTCGCATTACGGGGCGAACTGAACTTTTTATTACACTTATCAAAGTCCTGCCCCTCCTCATCATCCCTTTCATTGGCTTATTTTTTATTGATCTCAACAACTTTACCCATGTGAATACGTCAGGACTTTCATTTGGAAATGCGCTTAATTCAGCAGCCTTTATGACACTTTGGGGGTTTGTGGGGCTTGAAACAGGGACAGTTCCTGCAGGTCAAGTTTACAATGCTTCAAAGAACGTCCCTCTGGCGACGATTATAGGAACAACCATTGCGGCAACAATCTATATCTTAGGAACGGCCGTTGTTATGGGAGTTGTCTCTGCTCAAGATCTCATGGCTTCAAAAGCACCCTATGCGGACGCGGCTCAAGCCATCTTTGGGGGAAGTTGGGGGACTCCTGTTGCCATTGCAGCCATTATTAGTTGTCTTGGAACACTCAATGGATGGTTGATTGTGGTTGGGCGTATTCCTTATGGTGCTGCCCATGATGGGATATTTCCTGAAATATTTAAACGTAGAACTCCTCACGGCACACCCTATTGGGGCGTTTTGATTTCATCCAGCTGTGCAATTCCATTTTTATTCATGTCCTTACAGAGTTCGTTGTTGGAGCAGTTTAACTTTATTGTTGAAATTGCCGTGACCCTCATTCTTGTTGTCTATACGGTTTGTGTGCTTGCTTATTTTAAACTTCTTTGGGCCGAGAAAAAACTGGGTATTCTTCAAATTTTCATAGGGCTTGGGGGCTTATCCTTTTCTTTGTGGGCCCTTTGGGCAGCAAGTCTAAAGATGGTTCTCTTTTCCCTTGTCCTTGTGATTCTTGGAATTCCAATGCATCTTTGGATGAAGAGGCAAAAAGCCCTTGCATTAGAGAATGCGTGAAAAAGAGAGGTGTGATCTTTGGGAAGGACTTTCCAAAGTTATCACATCTCCCATATTTAAAAGGGCTGTCTCAAAGGGTTTCAAAGGCATTTTGCCGTCAGCTCTGATGTGGTGAACAGGAAAGTCCCCCATGGCTTGATAAGCAAAACTATTGGAATCTAAGTGATAGTGACTGAGTACCCCATGGCACCTGAGGGAGGGGTGAATTTGAGAGAGCCTCATTTCCAAGTCTTGAAGGGAGGCCTCAGGATCTTCAAGCACGAAACTTTTCAATAGGCCATGGGCTACACCCACACCGATATCCATCGGAAGAGGGGAGGGGACAAGGGCAATGCCTAAAAGACTAAGCCGCTCAGGCCCTGAAAGGAATGCATCCCATAATAAGGCATTTTCTTGATGAGAATAACTCAAATCGACCCGCTTTGGAAAAGATTCGGCTAACAACAGCTGGTAATTAAAAAGAGGATGGGATGATGATTGGTGTTGCGCCAGTGTCCGAAAAATAACATCTTTTAACTCTCTAAAATCAACGGGCTTTGTTACAAAATCATAAACTCCCCGGTTCATAGCGGCTCGGAGCGTTTTAATGTCTCCATAAGCCGAAACTATAATTGTCTTTATTTCAGGATTGATGGATTTAAGTTTATCAATAAGGGTAAAACCATCCATTTCAGGCATATTCACATCTGTCATCACAACAGCAATATCCGAGTGGATAGCCATTAAGTCTAAAGCGTCTTGCCCATTTTGAGCAAACAAGACCTCAAAAACGCCAGCCTCAATTTGAGCACGAAATTTTTGCTTTGCAATGAGTTCAAGATCAGGTTCATCATCAACCAGTAAGATTTTTGGCATAAACACCCATATGTTTTTTCATATTTTGTGAATCATACACAAAACAAGATTATGATTCTAGAGTGACGGCATGGAAAGGAGCTCGATTTTATCCTTAAAAATGAGTATAATACCAAAAAAGATAAAAACTGAAAGCAGGGAGAATGCTAGGAACCTTTATTTATGGGCTCCCCCCTTTAGTCCTTACTGGCCTTGTTCTTTTAGGAACCATAAGTGTTTCTTCGTTTATGGTATGGTTTTGTCGTCGTTATGTATCCATTATCAAAACAGCGCCGGATGCGGTTAAAATTGAGACATATAGCGATGCCTTTGGCATTGCCTTTGCTATCCTCCTTGGCTTGATTATCGTCACGGCATGGTCTTCGTATGACAAAACCGATGACTATGTAAAAACTGAAGTTAACTATCTCAGTGACTTGTATCAGCAATCTGAATATCTCAATGATGTCGCTCAAAAGGAACTCAGGCAAAATTTAAGGGACTATGTTAAAGAAGTGGTTGATGTGGAATGGCCTCTCCTGAGCCAAGGAAAATATAGCCAAACAGCCGATAATTTAATGTTTCGAAATTTCCATATTCTTTATCAATATGTTCCCTCTGATAAAAAAGAAGAGTTTGTCCTAGCGCAAATGAATAAAATTGCAACTGATGCCAGTGAAAAAAGAAGATCCCGTATTTTAAATGCATCATCTTCCTTAACGCCCATTATGTGGGTGATCTTGTTTACCTGTAATATCATAGGCTTCTTTATTCTTGGGATGTATATAGAAGGACGAACGGATCTCCATATCATGTTACAATCCTTATATGCAGTAGGGATGGGCCTTATGCTTCTGCTTGTAATTGTTCTGGATCGGCCATTTTATGAATTTGGAGGCGGAATTTCCTCCGAGCCCTTTAAAAAGTTGATTCATGAATGGGATCATGCAGAGAATAAACTAGAATAACCAGAAACGAATTAAGGATAAATGAATGCCTATCAAAACCTCATGGACTTTTGCTCAACCGTTTTCTCAGTTTTCAAAATTTGCATCTCGCATTGCTGGTCAGCCTGTTGCTTTCATATTAGCGTGTTCCCTGGTCTTCGTTTGGCTTATCACAGGTCCTCTTTATGGGTTTTCTGATACATGGCAGCTTGTCATAAACACAACCACAAACATTGCTGAATTCATCATGGTATTCCTCATCCAAAATACCCAAAACCGGGATGGAGAGGCCATTCAGATCAAGCTTGATGAGTTGATCCGCTCCCACAGAGGGGCTCATAATGTTCTTCTTGATCTCGAAGAATTGACAGAAGACCAACTTAATGAAATTAAAAGAAAATATGAAAAGCTTGCAGAAATTGCTCGTTTGAAACTCACTCAAGGGGTTAAAGACACCTCAGCCACAGAAGTATAAATCTCCATGTCAAGTTTTGCCTCCCATAAATATGATGGAATTCTCACCTGTGATGAGGAAGGGGGAGAGGTTCTTCGCTTTCCGTCTCCTGATATTTCCCCTGAAGAATGGCATTTAGCCACCTCGACTGCTGAGAAACTGCTTTATGCCCGTGAGCATATCCTGGGAGGAGGGGCGGGGTTGGCTGCCCCTCAAATCGGCATCAATCTTCCAGTTTTTATTTATACGCCTGATCGAACAGCAGAGAATCTGCGGGTTGTCATTAATCCTTCCTATGAACCCCTAGGGGCTGCAATGATTGAAGGATATGAGGCGTGTTTTTCCGTTCCTCTTCGGTGTACCAAGCTCAAACGCTGGAAAAAGATAAAAGTGAAATACCAAAACCGAGAAGGAGGATGGGTCGAAGACATCCTTGATGGTTTTGCAGCCAAAGTATTCCAACATGAAATGGATCATATCAAAGGCAAACTTACCATTGATCATGAGAGCGCAGATGTTCAATCCTTCAAAGATGCTGAATCCTTTGAGACCTATATGAAACAGATCCACCAAGAAGATTCGACGCGGTATTCGAAGTAACCCATATCAAAGTGTTGTTAAATATTGTTATGTAAATGAGATGTTCTTATCACCTCTCATTGTCATCCTCGGGCTAGATGTCCTTGCCCTTGCGAAAGCGAGGGCTTAGGACTTCTTGACCCGAGGACCTTTGTAATTCTTGAGGTCCTCGGATGAAGAAAAGCTAATATTTTCCTGCGGAAAATAAAGCTTTTCTACTCCGAGGATGACAAAGTTGAGGAATTTTTTTTCCAAAGCTGGTTAATTCGGGTTTGACCTTATAAAGCCTCTTGTGTCAGATGGTAGAGTTGTTGAGTTGACGTGTGATCAAGCTTTAAAATAAAGCGGTCAAGTTCATCAATTTTATCATTGAGCCATGCTCTTTTTTGTGAAGGTGTTTTAGCAAAGGTTGCTGCAATTCCGCGTATCATATTTCCATATTTTTCACGGAATGTATGGAACAAAGAACTGAATTCCGAAGGAGTCATGGCAACGCAGAGGAGGACTTGAATAGGAACGGGCGCATCTCCAAAGAATGTATTGATAATACCCCAAGGGGCACATGTGTAGAAAGCGCCGCCTGCTGCAGATAAAAGATTCGTAAACCATCGAGCGCCCCAATAATCATTCCTTTGAGATACAAACCCTCGGACGCTTAACAAAGCCTCTTCTTGTTGGTACCACTCACTCATCGTTCGAAGAACGACAGGAAGCGCTGCTGTTCCAATTCCGCTCCAGTAGGAAACCACGTCTCCTAATCCACAATAACTCAGGAATTGATTTACGGCCCATGCTGTCACTGCATATCGTCCTGGTCCACCAGCCCCTTGGACATAAATGGCTAGATTTTCAAGGAAAGATCGGGCTTTGGTCGGAGCATGGACATTGTCAATATCCTTAAGCGTATTTGCCATTTCCTGAACAGGCATAACCTTTACCTCTTGAATAACTTCGCTGAGTTCACGAGAACTCCCTTCTGCTTTCAGGGCAAGCTCATTTTTAATTTGATCAAAAGTATTTACCTTTAAATGCTTAATCAAAAGCGTACTCATGGCCGAAATATGCTCGATGTTACCATCTTCTACCTTTGGATCATTTTGAAGTTTGTCCAGTTCCTTGTGAATAAGATCATAGAGAGTCGTTACAAGCTTGTCGCTATTTTTGGCATTCACCAATTTATGCATTTTTTTGAGGTGATCTCTTAAAATCATTTTAACAGAATAAACCTTAAAATCTTCTTTGTTTTGTAGCGTATAATTAAGACGTTCAAGATATTCCATACTTGTCCGGTATGCCATTTCAAAATAAACAAGGGCGAGGGGACCTAGAAAGCTTGCGCGATATTCAGGGAAATATTGTTCCGCAACCCAAAATAACAAACCAATGGGAAGGGCCCGTAATGTTGCATTTGCAAAGGCAAAAACTCTTCCTTTTGCTGATGTTAATTTATAAATGTGTGGTTTTTGATCATTTTCTCCAGGCGTTAATCCATTGTGATCAAAAAGGGTATTGCCAATGATGGCTCCCCGCTCCCAAAGGAGGCGACCGCAGGGCAGGGCAGTTGATCCAACAATGATCCCGTATATTGCATTCGAAGCTGTTCCAGATACGGGAATAAAGGTGAGCAGGTTTTCCCCCAAATAAAAAACAAGCGGAGCCATTCCTGGAGGAGCCAAACTTCCAATCCCACCCCCCAGAATTTTTAAACACCATGTCATTTTAGATTGAGGCTGGAGGAAAAACTTTTTGTCCAACTCTTGTAAAAAGATCCGATGATCGTCCCAGGTATGATTCTGCCCTTGTAGTTGGGGAATTTGGTAAACAATAAGGGCGGTTTCAAAGGGAGGATCGTCCTTTGGAATTAAATTTGAATTTTCTTTAATGTCTTTAACTTTTCTAAATGAGGAATTAATTTGTTTTCTTGAGGCATGCTTTTCGTCTTTGATAAAAAAAATGGCCGACCCTCCCAGAGGACTTTTAGCTTCTCGGGCTTCACCTTTAAAAGACGGAGAAACGCTCTCATGTTTTTCAGCTGAAGCTATCCTGCCATTTGAGGGGGAATGTCTTTGAGACATTTGAGAGCTTCCTGCAGGGTTCACGGGAGACCGTTGAACTTGCTCTTGCTCCTCGGGATCCATCATCATCCCGTGAGACGTTTGAAAATTTGTCATATAAAAAGAAAATAGAAGACATATAAAAAAGAAATAATTCTTTCGAAACATTATAACTCCCTGATTATAAATGCTATTTTTCCTATATTAGACAGAACGCGGTCTTATATCAAGTTTAAACTTTTAAAAAGTGACTATTTTAAAGGGACTGATGCACATTATAAGACCTTCATTCATTGTAAAAAGGTTTCAAAATGACATTCAATTTTAATTCTTTATTTACCGTTTCATTGTATAATTAATGTATTCATTAAGTTAGAATTTTATAAAAATAACAGTATGTTATAGAGGAGGACATCATGGAAATCGGAAGACTTTTAAGGCTGACCTGGTTGCCTCTGTTCACGTCTTTGACCTTTGCTTGTGTGGCATCTAGTCATCATTCAAGCACTCATGAAGTGAAGTCTGAGATCAACCACATGGATCATGAATTAAAAAAGATACAGGAGGAGGTTAAACAAAAGGCTGGCTGTTCTGCTACTGATCCGCGTAATTGCCATCACTAAGGGAAACCTTAGGTTTTTCTTTATAATTCCCATTAAGTAACCTTTTTTTCATAATTTTAGGGTATAGTTAAAACCTTCCAAACCTTATCGATGGGGGCTTTTATGCTAATCTTCGTTTGAATTTCACACATCAATTTTGCTCCCAATAAACTTCATCCAGCATACATT
>Ga0206848_1046_pt1 | contig 35583 bp, 20 predicted proteins | sample Alteio_BWOrgCont_18_FD_152635 | JGI IMG/M metagenome (GOLD analysis project Ga0206848, IMG submission 152635) | Enriched cells from forest soil in Barre Woods Harvard Forest LTER site, Petersham, Massachusetts, United States -... | ecosystem: Environmental > Terrestrial > Soil > Temperate forest >...
TAAACTGCTTTTTCTTACCCCCCTTCATGCACAAGATAAGGCGCCCCAGGCTCCGCCCAGTCCTTTTACGGCCCAACTCGATAAAGAAGCTGCTCAATATCTTGATAGCATTAAGAAATATGAGAAAGCCGCAAGTTCAAAGTCTGAGGTCATCAAACGTCAGGTCCAGGCAAGTAAGGCGTATTATTCAGGAGATTATTATTCAGCCGTAGGGGACTTTGAGACAGTCATTAAGGATAATCCAAAGGATTTATCAGCTTGGATTCTGTTGGCAGAAGCCGCAAGCAAAAAAGAACTTGCTTCAACTGACATGACAAAAAAAGCGAAAAATGCAGCTTTAAATGCTTATAAGTTGGCGTCTTCTCCATTAGATAAAGCCGTGGCTCTTCAATTGCTGGCGAAAGTTGATGAATCCTTTTTGCCTACATTTAAGGGAGAGTTAACTAAGTTTGGGCAAAAGAAAATTTCCGAGCAGCTTGATGCATTAACGGCCGACTATCCCCCTATTTTTGGTGTTTATGATATCGAAATTCCTGAAAAGTCAGATGTGGGTGCGGCTTGTTTTGTCTTTTCAAAACCACTTCTCAAAACCAAAAACTTCCGCTACGAGGATTACCTTTCCATTGAACCCCAAGTAAAAGACGTTAGTGTTGTGGCAAAGGGAAGCCGTTTATGCCTTTCAGGGCTTACATTTGGATCGGATTATAAAGTTACTCTAAAAAAAGACTTTGCAGGTGAAGGAGGGCGTAAGTTTACAGAGGATCAACCCTTTGATCTATTGATAAAACATCGTGAACCCTCAGTTGTTTTTCGGGAGAAGGGCTATATTCTGCCCGCGAAAGGACCTCAGCTTTTACCCATTAAAACTGTCAATGTTCCTTCTGTGCATGTGAGAGTCTTCCGGATTCCCCTTGAGAGCCTTCCCCAAGTTCTTAATCAAAGTGACTTTTTGACCCAATTGAGCTCGTGGAAAGTAGATAGTTTAAAAACAGATGTTAGTGAATTGGTTGCAGAAGGAACCTTTAATAGCAAGGGAAATATCGATGAAACAACGATAAAAGCCCTTCCTTTAGATAAGATCGTGGGCGCTAAGCTTGAGCAGGGCGTTTATATGATCCAGGCTAATATTGAAGATTTGAAACAATATAATGAAAATAGTCAGGCCACCCAATGGTTCGTCGTCAGCGATATTGGACTTTCAACCTATATGGGGGCTGATGGATTACATGTTTTTGCCCGTTCTTTAGCCTCAGCTACGCCTCTATCCAATGTTGACATCAGCGTGATTGCTCGCAATGGGAGGCCCCTTGGAACTGCGAAGACAGATAAAAATGGGTATACCCATGTTGATGAGAAATTGCTTGCGGGAAAGGATAGCAATCAGCCTGTGTTTGTCCAGGCCACGCTTCAAGGAAAAGATTTCACATTTATCAGTTTTACAAAAGAAGGATTTGATTTTAGCGATCGCGGCGTCACAGGAAGGACGCCTACGCAAAAGGCAGATGCTTACATTTATACGGAGCGAGGGATTTATCGCCCGGGGGAAACAATTCATGTGACGGCATTACTTCGGAATGAAAAAGGCCTTGCTATGCCCAAGGTTCCGTTGACCTTTAAGGTCTTTCGCCCAGATGGTGTGGAAGTTACAACCCAGGTGACTCAAGATGCGGGAGCAGGCTCCCATACCTTTGTCATCAATACCCAAGACAACAGCTATTCAGGAACCTGGTCTGTTGTTGGATATCTTGATCCAAAGGGATCTGAAGTTGGGAGAACATCATTCCATTTGAATGACTTTGTCCCTCCTCGGATTGATGTAAAAGGCATCCTGAAACAAACGGTCATTCATCCTTTTGAAACGCTTATCTCAGAAGTTACGGCCCGTTATTTTTATGGCCCCTTAGCCACAAATTTGAAGACAGATGGAATTGTTGAATTAATTGTTGACGATAACCCCTTTGAGAAATGGAAGGATTATGTCTTTGGTCTTGAAGAGGAAACCTGGACACCGCTTAAGTTTAAAGCCGATACGACCCAAACCAATGATAAGGGAGTTGCAACGTTAGAGACAAAAATCAATGCACGGCCTGATACGACTAAGATTTTATCCACAAAATTAACGGCGACCGTATTTGAGGCAGGAGGAAGGGGGCGCTCTATCACCGAAAAAACCCTTTTCTGGAATCAGCCCTATGCCATTGGTATTGCTCCCCAATTTAAAGATAAGACAAGCCCTTCCAATGCAGATGCCTCATTCCTTTTGATTGCTGTGGATGAGACAGGCAAACTAAAAAAAGCATCAGATTTAAGGTATACCCTTTATGAAGAAACCCATGGATTCACATGGTTTCGATCAGGGGGTTCTTGGAATTACGACCTCACGATTGATGATCGCGTCATAACAACAGGACGGATCAATCTCAATGAAAATGAGCCAACTCCTTTCAAAGCCCCTGTCCAATATGGGTTTTATCGATTGGAAATCATGGATGATAAAACAGGTGTGGCCACAAGTATGCGTTTTCATGCAGGGTGGAGCGGCACTTCCGAAGTTCCCGACCGTCCCGATATGATTGAAATGTCTCTCAACTCGTCCTCTTACAAACCAGGAGATACGGCAATCTTATCCGTTGTCCCTCCTTTTGATGGGGAATTGGTCGTGGCTGCTGTTAACGAAAACCACTTTCAACAGGTTTTTACAGGCAAAGCTTCACAAAAAGGCACACGTGTTGATATTCCTCTAAAAAAGGAGGATTTATCTAAGGGGGGCCTCTACTTGATGGCAACGGTTTATCGCCCTGGGGATGTGAAATCAGAAAAAACCGCAGGACGGGCGATTGGATTGATATGGGTTAATGCAAAGGAAAGCATGCCTAAAATCGACATGTCAGTCAGTGCCCCGAAGGTTATCGAACCTCAAAAGGATTTTGAGGTGACCGTTTGCCTTCAAACCCCTCAGAAAAACCCATACCTCACCCTTGCTGTTGTGGACGAAGCCATATTAGAACTCACGGATTTTGTGAGTCCCAATCCTTTCAATTACATCTTTGATCAGACAAAATTAGAATTGGCCGTAAGAGATAGCTATGGGCAACTCATCAATCCTTATGGCGCAAGACCTGGGGATTTTAAGGTTGGAGGAGGAGATGGAGGGCTTGAACAAACGGCTCTCAAGCAACTTGCTGCCCGCACTTTTAAAACAGTAAGCATTTCTTCTGGAATTCTCAAAGACTTTGTTGAAACCAAGGAAAAAGGATGTCCACAAACCTTAAAGTATACTTTTAAACTTCCTGATTTTTCAGGAAAGGTTCGGGTGATGGCTGTGGCGTGGAATGAAGAGGCAACAGGTGCAGGAGAGACAACAGCACTCGTCCATGATCCCATTGAGACTTATATTGCTCTCCCTCGCTTTCTCGCGCCAGGAGATCAGACAACCCTTATTGTGGATGCTCAAAATCTAACTGATGCTGAAGGTTCCTTTTCTCTTACCTTAAAAAGTGAGGGTGAACTTATGCTTCCGAAGGAATTTTCCCAAACCCTTAAACTCGCCAAAGATCAGATGGTTCACCTGCCTGTGAATGTAAAAGCGAAGGATGTCGGTATCGGTAAACTCACCCTTCATATTGAAGGGCCGAGTGGGCTGATCCTCGATAAAAACTGGGAAATTGCCGTCCGATCTTCTGTATTTGAGGTGACTCAACGATCTGTAGGTGTTTTAAAGCCTGGAGAATCTTTCAATATGGATGAGTCAAAGACCTCTTCCTTTAAACCAAAGGCGACGCAAGTAAGTCTGAGTGTAGGTAACCTTCCAACCTTTGGTGCAGATCAACTGCGGAAGGAGCTGAAAGCATACCCTTACTCCTGTTTAGAGCAACTCACCAGTCGTCTTGTTGCGGAGCTCTCTACGCCTCAAGACCAACAAGAAAGAAACAAGATTTCAGCGATCCTTACGGATCTCGTTGCCCTTCAACATTTTGATGGACCCTTTTCCCTGTGGTCACCAAGAGGTCCTGCCGAGTCCTCCTTATCCCTTTATGCCATTGATCTTTTAAATACGGCAGAAGCCCAAAAGTTTGACTTTGTCCAACTTCCTCTTAAGCGAGGAATGAAATGGGTTGAGGAAGTTGTGCGTCAATCCTTTGATTCCCCTCAAGACGTTAGTTTAAGAGCCTATGCTCACTACATTCTCGCAAAACAAGGCTTAGGAACTTTAGGGGCATTGAAGTATTTCTCTGACAATGCCCAAGAAGTGTTGAAATATCGCAATGATCTTGCTTTTGTAGGGGCGGCCTATGCCTTTTATGGAGATGCCCCTTCGGCAAAGATTTGGTTTGATAAAGCAATTGCTGTAAAAGAAACCCTTCCAAGTGACCGAGACTTCTTTCAATCTTGGATCAGTGATACGGCCACACTTGTAACCGTCATGTCTGAAACTGTTCAAAACCATCCGAAATTTATGGATGTCGTGTTTCAACTGGCAGATTCAACCGCTAAAATTGACTATTTAAGCACCTATGAAAAGGCATGGCTCATCAGGGCTGCTCAAACCCTATCGAGTCAGGGAAAACCCTATACCCTCACCCTCAATGGGGAAAAGTTTGAAGGAACGAAACCCCTTAACCGCACCTTTACACCCGAGATGTTGAAAGACAAGGTTGCCTTAAAGAACGATGGAAATATACCTTTAAGTTACACTCTCACGGTGAATGGCGAGCCTAAGGACCCGACAAAAATTCCTAATAAAGGATTTACCATTTCACGACAGTTATTTACCTTAGATGGCCAGCCTTTCGATCTCAAAAAGGTGAAATCTGGCGATCTCATTGTGGTGGTTCTGAAGGGTGAGCTTCTTGAAGAAAACACGCATGAGGTGATGGTATTAGACCTTTTGCCGGCTGGATTTGAGATCGAAACTGTTGAATTTGATAATGCCTATTTAAAAGAAAATCTCACATGGCTCAATGATTTGACCGAACTTTCCCGGGTTGAAAAGCGAGATGACCGATATATGTCCTCCTTCCGTATGACGTCTCCTGGAGAATTTGTGATGATGTATTATGGAAGGGCCTTAAACCCAGGAACATATACATATCCAGGAACCGTGGTTGAAAGCATGTATCGTCCACAATTTTCTGCCAGGACCCAGGAAGGAACGCTCACCATTCAACCATGAGACGACATTTCCTTATTTTTGGAATAACCTTCCTCATGGGTCTTTGGGTTGTCCTTGTGGGATTGGATGCCTTTTTCCCCCCCAACCTTCAGCGCTTTCATGAGGTCTCCAAAGAACTTCGAACCAACTCCCATCACCTCGTCCATGTTTTTCAAACCAAGGATGATAAGTGGCGTCTTCAGGCCCATATGAATGAGATCGATCCCACTTACATCGACATGCTCGTTCACCGCGAAGATCGTTACTTTTGGAACCATTGGGGAGTCAATCCTTTCTCCCTTCTTCGAGCAGCCTATCAGTGGTTCTCCCATGGGAAAGTGATTTCAGGGGGATCAACCCTCACAATGCAAGTCGCCCGTTTACTAGAGCCGCAACCGCGTACCTTAAAGGCAAAATTTATTGAAGGTCTTCGGGCTCTTCAGCTTGAGCATCGGTTTTCTAAAAAAGAAATTCTCGAAATCTATCTTACCCTCGCTCCCTATGGCAGCAATATCGAAGGTATTCGTGCTGCATCTTTATCCTACTTTGGAAAGCCTGCTTCTGAGTTTATCCCATCAGAATCGGCCCTTCTTATTGCCCTTCCTCAAAATCCAAGACTTTGGACCCCAAAGGGATTTTTGCCTCAGACACAAACAATTCGAAATCGAATCCTCACCCAATCATACAAGAAGGGTTTTATTGATGAAGCTACCTATCAGATTGCCCTCAAGGATCCTCTCCCGCGAACACGATTTTCTCTTCCACGCGGAATGCCTCATTTAGCCCGCCGCCTTTGCTTTGCACCTCAAGCATCGACCGTATCCCTATGCTTAATTCGCCCGGATCTTCAAAAGCGCATGGAATCTCTCACTTATGAAATATCCCAATCCTTACCAAAGGGGGTTAACCTCGCCTTGCTTATTGTTCATCATCCTTCCCGTGAGGTTGTGGCATATGTAGGCTCCGGAGATTTTTTGAATACTGAACGCCAAGGGCAGGTTGATTTTATTCAGGCCTATCGTTCCCCAGGATCTACGTTAAAGCCCTTTATTTATGGCCTTGGGTTTGATCAAGGATTGATTCAACCTTCCACCTACATTTTAGATGACCGCCAGAGATTCGGGAGTTATCGACCTCATAACTTTGATAAAACCTTTCATGGTATGGTCACAATTCGTGAAGCGTTAGCCCTTTCCCTGAATATCCCTGTCATACAGCTTCTAAGCGATATTGGGCCTCAGCGGTTTGTAGGGATCTTAGAAGAAGCAGGAACGCCCCCTAAATTTCCCGATCTCCACTCTCCTCCAGGGTTATCTCTGGCCTTGGGTGGTGTTGGGATGAGCCTCGAACAACTTGTCACTCTTTATGCAAGTCTCCCCGAGCAGGGTCAAGTTCTTCCCCTCAAATTCATGTCCAATCAAGATTCCTCGTCTCCCTATCAATTTCTTTCAGCAAGAAGCGCAGGCCAACTTACGGATATTTTATCCCAAACCCTCATCAATGAAATGGGACAACCTATCCGGAATTTAGCTGTTAAAACAGGGACATCCTATGGTCATCGCGATGCGTGGGCACTTGGTTACAATGCGGAGTATACGGTTGGTGTGTGGGTAGGCCGTCCTGACGGCGCGCCACTTGGGCTCGGGACAGGGCGTACCTTAGCCGTTCCTGTGTTGCAACAAGCCTTCCTCTCACTTCCCGCAAGTAGGAAACTGGCTGCGGGAAATTCTGAAGATATAAAATTAAAGGAAAATCCAGAAATACCGACAGTTAGGAATCAGAAATTACACAAACATATTCCGCAAATGCTGTTTCCTATAGATGGTTCTGTCATTGAAAGTTTTAGTGAGAAAGGGGCGAAACCTATTATGCTCACAGCCCTTGGAGGAAAGCGTCCTTATACGTGGTTCGTTGATGGAAAACCTTTGGTGACCCAACTTTGGAATCCAAGAACATCCTGGAAACCAGAAAAACCAGGCTTTTACCAGATCTGTCTCCTTGATGCCCAAGGCCTTTCCCAGTCAGTGAATATTGAGGTCCAATAGCGTCTGTGAAATGCTCTGAAAGTCTTGATTTCCTTGGTTGCGGGGGTAGGATTTGAACCTACGACCTTCAGGTTATGAGTCTTAGGAAATGCATAAACCACAACTTTTGAGAGCGACTCGCAACACATAACTTTTTGATTTATAATGATTTCTTTCTTATGGGAAGTTGCCGCGTTTTGTGCTTTGTGACCCGCTAGTGTCCCATGAGTGTCCCATGAGTGTCCCATTCCTGCTTCAAAAATTTCGTTGAAGTCTCGAACAACTTAGCCTTTTGAACTAGGATCTATAACAAGTGGATTTTGGATATGTGAGCATCATGTTTTTTTATCGCTGTTTGCACAATACGCAGAAGATTATGAGAGATCAAAAAAATTTCCCATCAGCGTATAAACTCATCTGCCCAGCTCCTTTCGCGTTGCAGACTGGGCGTATGGACTTTCATGACTTAATCATTTGAACTGTTTTTAGTTACTTAAAAATGAGCTGAAAAATTTGTTAATAAGATCGTGTGAAACTCCATTCTAAATGGCAGCGAGCTGAACGGTGTATTTACATAACCGGAACACTTGGCTCCTGAGCTAGGTTTGCTGGACTGATATATATTAAGAAAATTATTTTTTTTATATTCATTCGCAGATATGGTGGTATCATAATCATACCAACTTAAATCATCCCATCCCCCCCAGGTAAAGAAGGTGCCTACAGGTGTTCTCGTAGAATTCCACTCCTTTATAATATCCTTAAAATGACTCGCAGAACCTTCAATGTTTTTTTCTATTAAAAATCGAGGGGAAAGCCATACCTCAACCTTATTTGCATTTTCAGACTTCTTGCCTTTGCGATACCCCGTAGCTATGCTTAAATGTTGGCCTGCATCTCCACATTTGGACAAATCAAATGTTCCTTCTAAGGGATTGGCTAAATCAGCTATTCTTAGCTCTATCTTCCCTTCATCACTCCCTTCCTTCGGGCGATAAACCAATACTCCCTTTAAAAATCTTGCATAAATATCTTCATAGCCCAGTGTGATTGTGAGTTCCTCCAACACAGAGAGCCTCTGTTTTGTCTTTTCTAGTTGTTTCTTCAGATCTTCTACCCCACTAAACTTTTGTTGCCAACGCAGCATTTGATCATGGCTATGACGGGCTATAAAACCTGCATATTGCTGCCTCACAATTTCTTGCTCAGTCAAGTCAGTCGCTATTAGATTGATAAAACTCTTTCCGCAAACTTGATCGTAATAATCTTTGTGATAGGCAAAATCAAAGAAGACAAAATCATCCCCTTGTAAATCTTGCTGATCCCCTTGAGGAACAAATGATGAAATTACTTTTTTTGCTCTTAACTCTGTTCTTTTGCCAATGTCCTCAATCCTTGCAGTTTTCTTTTCTTTTAATCCTTGAATATAAGATTGACGCTTTTGTTCATTCTTTTCTTTAAAATTGTTCAGAGCTTTCATGTAGGGATTAATGCAAAATTCTTTCAGCAATCCAATAACTTCCTCTTCCAGACAAACAGTTTCATCAAACGTTTGCCAAAAGCTATCAGAAGTATAAAATGTTAGGGCTTTATCATAGTCTGCGACAGTGGCTAAGGGCACACTCAATTTGCGATCAAAAGATTTCTCAAGAACTCCTTCAAACATTCTTTCCAAAGGTCTTTTGGTATCGGGAGGATATAAAGCACTCACATTAACACCCATTATCTTTATGGGTTTCGTCTCTCGAATAAGCCCGAGGATATGTTCCCTAACACCCTTGTTAGAGGTCTCTCTCATGGGATGAAACATTCGACCGATTCTCTTTCTGTCACTCCAAGATCGGAGTTGTTGATTGAGCTCTTCTTTATCTCTTGCGTCTGTTTTCTTTAATAAGAAAGGGGTCATCTCCGTGTTCTCTGGACAGGTTATTTTTGTTGCCACAAAAACACCGTTATCAATAAGGCTCATTCCGTGATCCGCTACAAACAATTGCTTGATGGACTGAAACATGTTTTTTACGGAAGCACTCCGATCAGCTGTAAATTGATCTTGCCCTACAACAAAAACAAGACGCACAGAAGCAGCATCAAGGAGAATTTTTCTTGTAAAGGCCGCATTGACTAAATTCCTCTCTGATCCATCTGTATCATTAAAGCCTGGAAGATCAAAAAAACGAAGTCCCTCAACATCAATAGACTTGGGGTAAAGAGTCTGTGAATCTCCAGTTGTTCCGATAACCATAGCTGAGGGGTCTTGAGGATCAGCTAAAATGTAATCTTCTGCATCCGCACTGGGGATAAGTTTCTTTCCAGCCAGTAAATTGACCAATGTACTCTTGCCAGATCCTGTATTTCCTAAAAAAGCAACAATGTGTTGATCCTTGGCTGCGTTCAGGAGAGGAGCATTTTTACGAAACTCTTCCTTAACGCGTTGAGCTATACTTGCTGCATTTCGTGTATCAAGCCCAGAAGGTCTATTTTGCCTTCCCGGTTTCCAGTCCCTAATCATTGCTTTTAAAGAATGATTATCAAGAAGATTTTGGTTGGGTAATGGCGCTCCTGTGATAGGGCTTTTTGCGTGAGCTCCCCTCTGAAAGTGTTGTAAAATGGCTAGCCTTCCATAGGAATGGCCATCAGCAGCAACAACGGGGTCTGTCATAACTTCCATTGTTATAGGACAGAGGTGCTCATTCGGCCTTTCCTCCTCCTCCATCATTCCATATGCAAAACTTAAGTTCAGAATGCAAACAATGCCCATACTTAAACACATCTTGGCTATTCTATTCATAAAGTATATTGCTCCCCTTGTTTTGGTATGACTTCTGTCTATCGGATTGTATTGATTAGGTAATTATAATCTTCGATAAACGACTTGCATGTCAATTAATCTCTCGCCAAAAGATAGGAGAAAAATACAACCCCAATGGAGCAAGGAGGTTGTAAGAGAGTTTCTCAAAATATTCATAACTCATTCTAGTTTAGAATCATTCGTTTTATAATGATCAATCGATTGTTTAACACTTTGATAATTTGGATTTTCGGTTCTTGGAACATTTGCATATTCATGATTGGCTTTCCCCTGAGCATTTTCACCAAAATATTCATCTTTTTCCGATGATGAAGGAGGTTGAGACGGAGCTGTTGATGCTACAGTTCTTTCTTTTAACTCTCTGAGTTCCTGAAAGAGATAATCTGCCTCTTGATCAGAAATGACTTTTTGAAACCCTTCCCACTGGAGAGCTTTATCTGGACGAATGCGTTTTTGCGCGTCTACTTCGAGAAGTTGTTTCATGAGACCCAGCATGCTTCCTTGAGAAACATTCTGAAGTTCAGTTACTTTTCCTAACATAGTTGTATAGTGAGAGGATGTCCATTTCAGAATTTTTCTTTTGTAATCGGCGTGCTCGAAAGGTTTTTTGTTTGTATAAATCTCAAACAAAGTAAGACCTGTTGCAAAAGCATCTGACGCCGCTGGTGAAAATGAACTTCTCATTTCTTCTGATTCAATATTTTCGCCTAATTTCTTATGTTCATACCTTCTAAAAGCCCAACGTCCAGGATCAAAAGAATCAATATGACCTAACTCTTCTCCTGAATAATCTTCTATGTTTGAAACTTTAACAGCACACCCCAGATCAATCACATCAACGTGGCTGAGAGTATTCCGACCCATCATTAGATTCTTTTTATGGATATCTAAATGAGCAATCTGGTGACGATGAAGATCATAAAGCCCTGTTAGTAGTCCTTTTGCGACATATTTCATCACTTTTTCTTTCTTTATGGGATCATTCCATAAGGAAAGTTTCTTTTGTAAAAACTCTCCATTCCCAAAGACAGAAAGATTCATAAAAATAAGCAAAGTAGGTTCTGTCCACAACTGGAAAGGGCTATTAGGTTTAGGGATAAAGTTATGATATCCGTGGACTGGCATAATGTGTTCAGATTTGATTTCACTTTGGAGCTTAGCTTCTTGCTTTGCCTTTTCTATGGCATCTACTCCTGGTTTTTCATTCGTCACCGTTTTAACAGCAACAATTTTGTTAATTTCATTTTTTTTCACGTAGTGAGCAAGGCCAATACTTCCAAATTGACCTTCCCCAATGACATAGTCTTTTTTGCGTTTTTCTCCTAAATTGAACTGGATCTCTAAGCCGGTTTTTCCCCTCACAAAGTTAGCTAGAGGTTGGTTAATATCTGTAAAGAGTCTAAAATTCCTTCCATCATTAAAGAGTTGATCAGGGATCGTTGTATAACCCCATTGAATCTCAGTGTCTGACTTTAATCTAGAATCGGATATTCCCATTTCTATATTTTGGCGTGGATAAAATCTTGAACGCTTAATCTTCGTTGGAAGATAAGGATCACAGTATCCTTTCTTTAGGCAAGCATAAGAGCCTGCTCCGGCACCAATTAACCCGAGAGTAAGGGGAATCCCCACGCCTAACCCAATAGCTGTTGAATTTGAAGAGGGTTGGTTATTCGTTGATAGTGGCTCAGTAGTTGAGGGTGAAACACGACTAGGAGCGGGTGTGGGACCAGGTGTAGGCACAGGTGTGTAAAGAAACGATGCTAAAGTATCATTGGTAAAAATTCGTCCATAGATCCCAAGAGTACTTTCTATACTTTCGGTTCCCTGCCATGTTACAAAGACATCGCCATTATTTAATCCCGTAACAGAGGGCAATCCATTATAAGTTGTATTTTGATTAACAACAAACTCATTGCTTAGAGGTATTCCATTAGAAGAAAAAATACGGCCATAAATATTATAATTTTGCGAGTCTTCCCATACCACAAACGCGTCATCGTTATTTAACACCGTAACAGAGGGGTTTATTTGGCGATCCGTGGTGACTTGATTTATGGTAAAATCATTACTGAGAGCCGTTCCATTCGGGAAAAAGAGACGACCATAGATCTCAAAATTTCCAGTTTGATCTCCTTGCCATACAACAAAAGCATTCCCGTTATTTAAGCCTGCAACAGTAGGATTATACTGGCCTCCTGTTGTGTTTTGATTAATGCCAAACTCATTGGTGAGGGCTGTCCCATTAGGAAAAAATACACGTCCATGGGCACCTGGAATTCCATTTTTTTGGCCAGTCCATGCTACAAAAACATTACCATTTATTAAACCCGCTGTAGATGGAGAAGCTGGAATTCCAGCAGTTGTGTTTTGATTGATGCCAAATTCATTGTTGAGAGCTGTCCCATTAGGAAAAAGCACACGTCCATAGATATCCAAATTTCCAGTTTGATTAACCCATGTAACGAAAACATTTCCATTTGTTAAATTCGCCACTGAAGGAAAACCCGGAAGTCCAGTTGTGTTTTGGTTGATGTTGAACTCATTGTTGAGAGCCGTTCCATTCGTAGAAAAAACTCGCCCATGAACACCTCCACTAATCCCAGTTTGATAAGCCCATGCCACAAAGGCATTGCCATTTGTTAACCTCTTAATAGTAGGACTATTCTGAGTAAAGTTGGTGGTTTGATTATTAATGATGAATTGATTATTAAGAGCCGTCCCATTCGGGGAAAAAATGTTTCCAGAGATATCATTATTTCCAGTTTGATCACCCTGCCATACCACAAAGCTATTTCCGTTATTTAAACCTGTAACAGCGGGAGTGAACTGGTTACTGGTACTGTTTTTGCTAATTTGAAACTCATTCCCGACCGTACCATTGGCCTGCCGACGGAAAAGAGATTGAGACGTTTGATCTTGTGGAGATGTTTTATCGCCATTAAATTGCTTTTCAGATGTTTGCCTTTCTGCCAGCTTTTCATAAGGATGGATCTTTTTCTCTGGCACCTTAAAAACATTCCAAGCAGCAGCAGCTGTAGCTTTGGCCAATAAGCCCGTCACAATGACTTTACCTGGGTTTTCTGAAGCGTACCTGAGTCCTTCTTTTGCAAATCTTGCTAATTTCTTCAGTCCTTTCGTTGCGTGTTCCGTAAATGAAACAGATTTTTCTTTTTCCTTGGCTGGAAGAGCAGAATTAAAGGTTGAGTCTTCATCATAGGCAGGGAGTTCTTCCAAAAAAGCTAATCGTGTTTCCCAATTCTTTTGGATTTGTGTCTTACACTCTGCTTTTAAGGCCTCATATTCTTTTTGATTTCGATTATTTGCCGCATTCATCATGGCCTTAAAAAGAGCATCATTAAGTGGCTCATATGTTTCTTGAGTTAAAGAGAGAGGGCTCCGATTCCGCAGGACAAAATGCCATAAGTCATCGAGACTTTCTTCATAATCAAGCGAGTTTTGAATTTGGACATAATAGTTTAAAAGAGAATTAAGTCCTTTAACGCTGCCTTTAATTCCTTCTTTTTGCTGGCCGAAGTTTTCGAGGAATCTCAAAGAATCTCTTGCAAAACTTGCTTTTAAAAAGTCTCTGTTTTCTTTTAATTTGGACCTAAAATCCTTTTGAATTTGTTTCATGGAAGGTTTTAAGGATTTTAGGGTGTCCATTTCTCTTTCATAAGTGAAAGGTGAAAGCAGGCCATGCCATACTATTGTTTGAAGTTCTATAAGACGTTCTTTGGCTTTAGCAGGTTTTAATGTCTTTAGATCTTCAAGGACATCTGTAAAATGGAACTGCCAATATCGAGGATTCTTATAGTCTATTTCAAAAAGAGTTTTAGCATCCGCAGTAGCCCCTACTTCTTTCGCTGTTTGAGCAAACCAGGAATTACCTAGCCAATCACAAAAATCATTGTAACTCTCTTTAACAAAATCAGGCGTCACTTTTTGGAGATTCTCCGTAAGGTAATCCTCGAGGACTAAACCAATGGGACGTGAGGGCTTTTCTTCAGTCTTTGCATCTTGCTGTGGAAGACGATGTTGTTTACTTCCTACTTCGGAGTCTTCTAGGTGAGGATTATGTTTACGCTGACCTGCATAAAGAGGAAAAAAAGAAGAATTTAAAAGTGCAATAATACTTGTGTAACCTAAAACTTTTTTAAAGTGATAAAACATACATTTTCCTCTGTGTTTGTTGTTATAATTTTAATTTATTCATCCAATTTGTTATATTATTCTTGCTAAAAACTTGCTGTTTCTTCTCCAAATGACAGAGAAGGAACTTCTCCTTTCAGTCACTTATTTTCCTTAGGTATCTCTCCCCCATACTCACTATGGCGAGTGACACCTTCTCCCCCATATTCATTTGGCCGCGCCCCTGACTGCAGTGTTGGGAGAGTTTCATATTCATTCTTTTGCGCATGGGTTAGAGGGGAACTCGTTAAAACAGAAGCATCGTAGTATTGTACATTCTCATCTTGACGGTTTTCTGTAACACTCGTTGGAATGTTATTGTATTGATGAGGCTTTACTTGGGAATTCGGAACATTATCATATTGGTGAGTATCCCCTTCTCCTTTCGGAACATTTGCGTAATGACCGTTCCTATCCCCAGCAGGAACGTTTGCGTATAGCCGGGTAGCATCAACAGGTGGAATATTATCATATAGATGGCTCTTTCTGATATTTTGAGGGACATTATCGTATTTCTGAGTTTCAAAACCAGCCTGTGGTATGTTATCGTATAGATGGTCTGTTGGTTTGGTTTTAGGAAGATTTGCATATAGATCCTCATGGCTTCCAACTTTAGAAACATTATCATAGTGATCATCTTTAGAATTAGAAGTAGGACTTTGTGGAACTACACTGGGTTCTTGCATTTCCTCATTTTGATGAAGCTGGGTTTTCAAAGACTTTGGAGATTGAACTAGGATTCCCTTCTTCTTACATGCATAGACCCCTATTCCTGCTCCCACCAGCCCAAGAGCAACTGGAATTCCAACACCTAAGCCTATTGCCGTTCCAGATCCTGGTTGTCCAGAACTTGCTAAGTTTATGGGAGAAAATGAAGAGGCCAAAACAGGATTGGGGGTAGGTGAAAAAGGAGGCGATAAAGGGGTTGGAAATGGTGTTGGAGAAATGGGTGTAGGAGCTGGCGTGGGAGCATAACTACTCATCAAAGTTTCAAGATAATCCGAAGAAAGAACAACTCCATACACATTATAATCACCCCCTCCCTCCCATTCCTGCCATGTCACAAAAGCACTACCATTGAAATTGGCTGCCCAAGGACTCTGCCCATAGGGCCTTTGATTGATAGCGAAATCATCTGTCAGACGAGAACCATTGTCAGAAAACATACTACCATAGATCGTAGAATTTCCTACTTGGTTTGACCACATCACAAGAGCATTACCATTAATATTGACTATTGTAGGCCCAAAATGATCTATAGTTGTATTTTGATTAAGCTCCAATTCATCGGTTAGGGCAGTACCATTGGAAGAAAATATACGACCGTAGATACCATAATGTCCGGTCTGATTCGCATTCCAACCTACAAAAGCATTACCACCTATATTGGCTATTGAAGATGTGGGCCAATTTGAGTCAATCCCCGAAACTTGATTGATTTGAAAATCGTTTGTCAATGCAGTACCATTAGGAGAGAATACACGACCATAAATATTATAACTTCCTGTTTGATCTCCTCCCCATGTTGAAAAAGCATTATCGTTGACGTTGGCTATAGCGGGATAAACTTGATCTGAAGTTGTATTTTCATTGAGACGCCAGACGTTACTTATGGCATTACCTACAGCAGAAAATATACTACCATATATGTCGTTATCTCCTGTTTGAGAACCATACCAAACGACAAAGGCATTATTGTTAATATTCGATATTCTAGGCATGCGCTGATACCCGGAAGAATTCTGATAGAGTCCAATATCGCCAGTCAAAGGAGTTCCGTCTGAAGAAAATACACGCCCATAAATATTATTTCCAGCTGTAAACCCTCCCCAAACAACAAAGGCAGTATCATTAATAGAAGCTATATCAGGATATGTTTGCATTGGAGGAGAAGTCTGATCAAGCTGCAGTTGTCCAGTGATAAAAGAACCATTGGATGAAAATACACGACCATTAGGATCATTCCCATTTCCCCATACCACAAAAGCACTGTTATTCACATTAACTACGGGTGAATACCACTGAAAAGCGTTTTCTTCATTAATTTGAAACTCATTTCCAATCTGTCGTTTCATATGCCGTGGGAAATGAGATCCTGAAATTTGGTCTGTTGGAGATACTTTCTCCTCACTCGTTTGCTTTTCTGAAGTCTTTCTTTCTGCACGATCATCAAGTTGAGAGGTTTTTACATTGGGTGCTTTAAAAGCATTCCAAGCAGCTGCTGCGGTAACTTGAGCAAGTAATCCGGTTACAATGGTTTTACCTGGGTTTTCTGAAGCGTAAACAAGTCCTTCTTTTGCTGCTCTTGCTAATTTCTTGAATTCTCTTTTAGCGCCTTCAACAAAAGAAACAGGCTTTATCTTTTCAGCAGGAGGAAGAGCAGAATTAAAGGTTGAGTCTTCATCATACCCAGAGAGTTCTTCTAAAAAGGCCAATCGTGTTTCCCAGGTCTTTTGGACTTGAATTTTACGCTCAAGCTTTAACGCTTCATATTCCCTTTGATTACGATTACTTGCCGCATTCATCATGGCCTTAAAAAGAGCATCGTTAAGGGAACCATAGGTCTCTGGGGTTAAAGAAAGAGCACTTCTATTCCGCAGAACAAAATGCCATAAGTCATCAAGGCTTTCTTTATAATCAAAAGAGTTTTGAACTTGAACATAATAGTTTAAAAGTGAATTAAGTCCTTTAACGCTACCTTTAATTCCTTCTTTTTGCTGGCCGAAGTTTTCGAGGAATCTCAAAGAATCTCTTGCAAAGCTAGCTTTTAAAAAATCTCTATCCGTCTTTAAAGTATCCCTAAAATCCTTCCGGATTTGTTTCATCTTTGGTTTTAAGGATTTTAAGGTTTCCATTTTCCTTTCATAAGTGAAAGGTGAAAGTAGGCCATGCCATACTATAGATTGAAGTTCTATAAGACGTTCTTTGGCTTTAGCAGGTTTTAATGTCTTTAGATCTCCAAGGACATCTGTAAAATGAAACTGCCAATATCGAGGATCCTTATAGTCTACTTCAAAAAGAGTTTTAGCATCCGCAGTAGCGCCTACTTCTTTCGCTGTTTGAGCAAACCAGGAATTACCTAGCCAATCACAAAAATCATTGTAACTCTCTTTAACAAAATCAGGCGTCAATTTTTGGAGATTCTCCGTAAGGTAATCCTCGAGGACTAAACCAACGGGACGTGAGGGTTTTTCTTCAGTCTTTGCATCTTGTTGTGGAAGACGATGTTGTTTACTTCCTGCTTCGGGATCTTCTAGAAAAGGATTATGCTTATGCTGAACTGCATAAAGAGAAAAAACAGATGAATTTAAAAGTGCAATAATACTTGTATAACCTAGAACTTTTTTAACATGAAGAAACATAGACACTCCCTCTATTATTATTTAATGGCTCAAATAAACTTTTAATTTTCTCCCAATTAAAAGCCCTACCTTTGATTTCTTAATGAATCATAATACAACTCTCTTTGTCAATTTTCAGATAACATTAAAGAGATATACACTTACTGAAAGATCCTTTTTTGACATTGATCTCAAAAAATATACGGTACAATTTGATATATTTATGAATAATTAGATACAATTATAAAAATAATTTTCATATAATTGTTTGAATCAGAATGAAGATAGGAGCAAAATCCTCTGAATCTCTCCCCCTAAAAAAGAAAACCCTATGCCCAATTTAGAACCGAATTGCCTTGAAATTTAGCTCAATAAGGTTTCAAATAGAGTTGCCTGGTCTAGGAACAAGTAAATTAAAGGAAGGCTCTGGCGGAGGGGATGGGATTCGAACCCACGATACGGTTTAACCCGTATAGCGGTTTAGCAAACACTTAAAATGTTTAACTGACAGCAAACGTTAACAAAATATATCAATGTAATCAATATATTGCGCTGTTTCCTTGATTGCTGCTGATGCAGCTTTGTTACCATTTTTTATCTCCAACTGTCCCATGAGTGTCCCATTCCTGCTTCAAAATTTTCGTTGAAGTCTCGAACAACTAAGCCTTTTGAACTAGGATCTATAACAAGTGGATTTTGGATATGTGAGCATTTTAAAAAATGTGATTTAAAAATCACTTACAAAACCAGATCATGTTCTTTTATCGCTCTTTGCACAGTACGCAGAAGATTATGAGAGATCAAAAAAATCAGGAAGTGTTGACCCAAAACGGTCAGTTCTTACTGGTACCATTTCAGAAATGTTAAATACTGTCATATCTTAAAGAGTCTCAAAATTCCCATTTACTCTTGTTACAATGCCTGGAATCAGTTCATTTCTCAACCAGGTATAATAAAAACAAACTTTGCTCTCTCTTTCTTGGACCTCCCCGTCAGGTTATTTTATTTAATTGGTATTATTTACGAATGTTGACAAGCCCTAGGCCTTTCAACAATCAAAAAATTTCCCATCAGCGTATAAACTCACCTGCCCAGCTCCTTTCACCATACGCCACAAACTCTTAACTCCATCGGCTGCTATCTTCATAGGAGAAGATAGCCAACTTGGCATGAGTTTATTTCCACTAGAAGCAGATCCGCTACCTGACGTTGGTCCGTTATTGCTAGAGCATGCAACCGTGGGAGTAGGAGTCGTTAATGGTGTGCCATTTTCTGTTAAAACACGACCGTAGGCAGCAATATAAAGGGACGAGCCAGAGTTTCCAATATTCCAAACTGTAAAAGCATTGCCATTACATAAACCTGAAACAAATGGATAGCTTTGAACAACATTTACGCCCTGATCAATTTGAAATGCATTCCCAAGAGCTGCCCCATTAGAAGTAAAAATACGTCCAAATATATTACCATTAGAAATAGAACTATTCGACCAAACTGTAAAAACATTTCCATTTTCTAAACTAGTAACTGATGGATACCCACTTGCTGCATAAAGTGGAGATTGGTTTAGTTGAAATTCATTTGTAATTGCTATTCCACTTGATGAGTAGATGCGTCCATAGTTATTATAAGGGGCGCCTGTATCATTTTGCCACGTTACGAATACATTTCCATTATTTAACCCTACCATTGACTTGGTTCCATAATTTCCCATGTTATTTTCTAGTTGGAATAAACTACTTAGTGTACCATCTGGAGCGACCGTACGTCCCAAAGTTGAGGACCCTCCTGAATTCCAAATAACGAACGCGTCCCCATTAGTTAAGCTAGTAACAGAAGGAAGACCTTGATTCAGATTACTGGGGGCGCCCTGGCTTACCTCTATGGGATTTCCAATAAAACTTCCATCTGAAGCAAAGAACCTTCCTGAAATGATAGCACCGCCAGCCTCCCACGCCATAAAGATATTACCTCCTGTTAAACTTGTTACAGATGGATATGACTGGCCTTGATAGAAAGAGTCTTGCGGAATGATATTTTGACTGCCAATTACTGTTCCAGTTGGAGAAAAAAGAGCATATGAAAGAGATGCTGAATTCCAGGTTACAAAAGCATTACCGTTTTCTAATCCTGTAAGATCTATTGCAGGCTCAGCTCCAGTACTCAGAGCTCCACCCGTAAGTGGAGTTATGTTAAAGTTCTGACCAATAGGAACTCCATTGGGTGAATAAATAGAACCATAAATTTGATAATTAGCAGTGGGAGACGAGTTATATGCTACCCAGGCTGCAAAAGCATTACCATCCATTAATTGCGTAACAATAGCATTACCTATGTATTGAAATGGTGTATTTTGCGCAATTTGTAACTCATTCCCAATTTGGCGTTTCATGGAATGGGAAAAAGAGAGTTGAGAATTCTGATCTTGAAATCCATCTCCTAATAGACCTTGATTTACATCTGGTGTCTTAGGAACATTTAAAGCAGCAGCTGCTGTCATTTGTCCAGCAAGTCCTAATGTAATGGCTTTACCTGGGTGTTCATAAAGATAATTAGCACCTTTTCTTATCCCTTGACCAATTCCTTTAGCTGCTCCTAATAAGGAAAAACCCTCACCACCATTTTTCTTACTCTTTGATTCAGAAGGAAGAGAGGAATTAAAGACATCGTCTTGAGGGATTTCTTGTTCATAATAAGGCAATTCTTGAGAAAACCTAATAAACTGTTGGCGTTCTTTTCTTAAGGCACTATATGCAGTTTCATCTCTTTGTTTGACGGCACTGGAAATGCCCTTATTAAGAGCCCAATAAGCTTGCTCTGTAAGGTTGAGATTTTTCTTATTTTGTTGGATGAATCGTTTAAACCCAACAAGAGTTTCAGTATAATCTAGAGGATTTTGAAATTGCCTGTAATAGGAAAGAAGATCTTCGAATTCCTCATTCCTAGCTTGAGTAGGATTAGAGCTTTGCAAGAACTCAACGAGGTCTCTTTGGAAGTTCCAATTGAGAAAGGCATGTTGTGATTTGAGAGTTTCTTCAAATTTATTCTTAGTTTTTTTAAAGCGTGTTTTTGAGATAACAGGTTCAAGTTCTTTAAGACCTTTACTATATTGATAGGCTGTCACTTGACCTTTCCAGACTTTACTTTGCAGATGATCAAGGTCCATTTGGTTGGGTTTGTATGATTTAAGCTCTTCTATTGTATCCTCAAAATCTTCTCCCTCATATTCATGGACTGTATTTGGTGTTGGGCTAAATAAGGAGGTAAGTTTATTGTAAGCATTTGATGCGAAATCTTGAGCAAACTGTGGGACCCAAAGCTGCGCTGTTGAAGGGGTTTTGGTTTGTTCGTAGAAGGAATTTTCTGAAGCTGTTGAGAGAAGTCTTAGAGATTTCTTTTCGGGAGAGTCTTCAAGATTCTTATCTTTAAAATGATTAGGATTTGCATAAAGCGGATAAAATGATGAATTTAAAACTGTTGCAATCGCTGTGTAAGATAAGAACTTTTTCGCATGAAAATACATATAATCTCCCGGTTGTTTAATAGTTGTATTGAGTTAAGTGAGGATTCTTAAACTTAGAACCATCTTATGTAATTTTTGTAAGAAATCATAAGCAGTAGCTCCTTGTCAACTTTCAGATAACATTAAAGAAATATACTCACGTGGCCTTTCTCCGCCACTGTGGCTTTCTCAACAGAGTCTCTGGCAGGGTCAATATTTAAACGAGCTTAAGCAGCTGTGGATTGGGAAGACTTGTGACCGAGAGACCTGCCAATCATAAAGCTATTTGCTCCTGCAGCTGCCTGCCAACTGCCTAAAGTTCGCCTTAAATCACGAAGTCTCAATTCTTCCATGCTTTCTTGAAGACGCTTTATCTGAAGAAAACGCGGCACCTCCCTTATGGGTCCAGGCATCTCTTTGCAAAGGATCAGATTCCTTCAAATAAAGGAAAGCACCAAGGAGTGTATTTGAATCCCACTTATCGAGATGGGCTTTTGAGACAAGGCCGCCGAGTTCGATGAGTCTTCGGGTCCGTCTTTTGCGCTCCTGGACATTGAGGGAGGCTTCCATTTCTTTAAGTTTGTTCATTCTTTGAGTGATGTATTTTTTACGCTTTTCAATGAGGTTGATTTTTGTCATGGGCTACACCAAGGGGAAGAGCTGGGATGTGATAAGTATATATCAAAAGAGAATCTGCTGCAAACGAATGATTGAAAACGCTTCTATGAAATAATATGATAAATCACAAGCAATAAATCCGCGAAAAGCGGTTATGGACCCATCGTCAGATTTGGGACATACGCAATATGCGTTGAGTCCAACGCTGGCTTTTGATATAATGTAGCCATTCCCATTTATACCCTTCGCCTTTCAAGTTTCGGGTTCGTTGCCCTTCGGGATTTACTCAATGTCACGTATAAGAATACGCTCATTGAGCTCACCCTCGGACGCCTGCCCGAAAACTTGAAATCCTTTGGGTATAGAAACATCATTCCCCTTCTTTGAGGTGCCTATGGCCATTCAATTTGCGCGTTGTGAATACGTCTCAAGAAGCACCGGCGGCAATGCCTGCCGGAAGGCTTCCTATAATCAGCGTGAGACCATTCGGTATGACCGGACGGGTGAGCTTTTCTCCTTTAAAGATCGTGGTGGGAACGTTCATCATGAAATCCTTTTGCCAACTGGCGTTGATGAGAAATTCAAGAGTAGCTCGGTGCTCTGGAATGAGGTGGAGCGGTGTGAGAAACGCAAAGACAGCCAAGTTCAAAAGGAGTTTGTGCTTGCCCTTCCTGATGATAAAGAGGTGACCCTTGAAGACCGCATTGAGCTTGCTCGGCGGTTTATCCAGAAGCACTTTGTGGAAAAGGGGCTGGGTGCCCAGCTGGATATCCATGAGCCGCATGAAGATGAGAAAAACTGGCATGCCCATTTATTGGTGACAACAAGGCGATTTTCTGAGAATGGACTTACTTTTGAAAGTATGAAGGCCCGTGATTTGGACCCCACCATTCGGAAAGGTTTTGTGGTAGAGGCTGATGTTTGGGGTGAGCTTTGGCGGGATATGCAGAATGCTTACTTTGAAGAAAAGGGTTATGACCTGCGGGTGGATCCCATTAGCATTTTAACCCAAGAACACTTGGGCCCTGTGCGCATGCGCCATCATATGAATGAAGCCATTGAACGCTCTCAAAAACTTCAACAAGCCAATGATGTACTTTCCAAAGAGCCGAGTCATATCATCGAGGCCCTTACCCGCAACAAGGCTGTTTTTTCAGAAAGAGATATCAATGCTTTTTTAAAGAAGCATGTTCCCCTTGAGGAACGATCCCATGTTTTTGAGGGCGTATTAAACCATTCCACGCTGCTGCCCTTGTATGATAGGGAAACTGGTCAAAGCACACTTTACTTTACAACCCATGAGGTGAGAGCAGAGGAAGAAAAGCTGATTCGCTTTGCAGATAAGATTGCCAAGAAACCTGCACTTGTTCTTTCTCCTGAAGCCATTGCTAAAGGACTTGAAGGACGCGCCTTCAGTCAAGAGCAATACAAGGCTTATGAGCTTTGTACACAATCCGGAGAGACGCTTTCCTTGATTCAAGGCCGAGCCGGTGTAGGGAAAAGCTATGTGCTTGAGGCTATTCGTATCGCCCATAAGGAAGAAGGGTATCGGGTATTAGGGTTGGCCCCTACCAATAAAGTCGCCGCGGACTTAAGACAAAGTGGGTTTGAGGAGACCAAAACCTGCCATAACTTTTTGTTTTCCTATAAGAACAATAGGGACACTCTTAATTCCAACACTCTTGTGGTTGTGGATGAAGCCGCCATGCTGGGGACAGAGGTTTCTGTGGAGCTATTCAATGTGATTAAAACCACAGGCGCTAAGCTGGTTCTCGTGGGAGATGATCGGCAGCTTAGTTCTGTTGAGCGTGGGGGAACCTTTCGAACATTAACGAAGCGCTATGAATCCGTCGAGTTGAATGAGGTTCGTCGTCAAACCATCCATTGGCAAAAGGCGGTTTCGGAAGACCTTTCCAAGGGTGATATCAAGAATGCCGTACGCCTTCTTCAAACCCATGATCGGATTGATTGGAAAGAGACCAAGGAAGAAGCCCTCACATCGCTTTTAAAAGTTTGGGAAAAGGATAGTCAGGCTCACCCTCATGGGACACGACAAATCCTTGCACAAAGGAATGTGGAGGTGGATGCCCTGAATCAAGGGGCTCGAGATATTCTGAAGAGTCAAGGACGATTGGGTGAGGTGGAACTTACCTGCATGACCACACGTGGCAAGGCGAACTTTGCTGTAGGTGATCGAATTCAACTTACCAAGACCGATCAAGGCCTCATCAATGGAAACTTTGGTTTTATTGAGGAGATTCATGCAGAGAACAAAACGCTGACCGTATCCTTTGATAACGGGGAAAAGAAAACAATCAATCCACAAACTTATGATGGCCTCCGCCATGGCTATGCCTCAACCGTCTATAAAGCCCAAGGGGCCACCATTGATCATGTCTATGTTCTCCATAGTTCTACAACGAACCAAGCCACCAACTATGTGGCGTTAACTCGTCAAACAAAGTCCCTTAGTCTGTACGCCTCAAGGGATCAAACGCCAAACGAAGCGCATCTTATCCGTCAAATGAGCCGGGCGGAAGGGAATGGCCCAAGCCTTGGTTTTGATACGGAAAAAGACATTCAAAGAAAGCTTGAGGAAAAAACTTTTAAAACCCACCTGAGGGACGGGGTCGAAACCCTTGTCACGAAAGTTAAAGATGCCTTCCATCGAAATGAAGCATTTTATCAGGTGGAAAAACAGCTTCCGAAGAATGAAGAAGTGACTGTTCAGTCTCAAGAATTAAGTCCAACCCTCCAGGCCGTGTATAAAGAAATGGATCACCCTGCTTTTACCACACCTCATGCCACTGTTGTAAAAAAGACTTTTGAAAAAGGTCTAAAAATGTATGGGGAAGAAAGGGCTATTGCTTATTGGGAAGATAACAAAGATACCCTGCTTCAGCCCTATCGGCAAAACTTGGCCAAGGTTGAGCATGAGCTTGCATCTCCTGCTTTTGCATCCCGAACGGAGAAATGGAAGACTCATGCCCGAGAGCTGGCCCAGCAAGATCCCCTCAAGGTATTGGAAAGTTTCCAAAAACTAAAGGACGATGCGGCTCAAAAACTTGAGAAACAGACATTGGAGGCAAAATCCATCCAAACTGCAGCATATGCTAAACAAAACACATTAGAAGATACTTACCTTCGGTTTAAGGGCTTACATGAAACCCTCAAGAACGACCCTGATCATCCCCTGACAAAAGATCTCAAGCATTTGGCTCAGGAGTTATTCCAAAATAAAGCCTCTATGAAATCGCTTCAGCAAGAACAGGCTAAAGAGGTCAAACTCATTGAGCGTATAGCTCAAGAGAAAGTCCAGACGATGACCATAGAACGAGGGATTGGGGGAATGTCACTGTGACTTCTTTTGCTTCTGGGACTTTGAAGGCTTTTGTTCATGAGGGGACTTTTGAGCCTTAAGAGCTTCATCAGCGATTATCCTTTTCTTAAGCTCCATCCAATAAAGACCGGAATCATAAACTCTCCTGGTTTTTTCATTCATGAGGAACACAGCTAGTGGCGAGGTTTGTAAAAGAAACAAAATCACCCCAATGAAGGTTCCTGTCATAATGGTTGCGCCCAAAAGAATCAGAAATGGTTTCTCCCATCGGAAGGAGTACTTTTCCTGGATCTCATGGCAAAGGGTATTTGTCGTTCTGACCGTGTTGTTCAGGTTGCTGACGTCTTGATCGGCTCGTTTGAGGAGGGGTGACATGGCAGCAGATATATCGCCCTGACAAGACTGAACAACTTTCCGAAAGTGTTCCGTAAGCTGTCTATGGAGATGAGTGTCGATTCCGTCTCGGATCTCCTTGCGACAGCGCTCTTCAATGGTAGAGATCCTTTTCTCAAGCTCTTCCCTATCCTTTTGATGTACGTGTTGAAGGAATTTCTGAAGGTCAGACTTAATGATTTCCAAGGAAATCTCTTTCAACGCTTCCTTTTCAAGATTGTGAAACTCTTTGTTGCTTTGATCTTTTTGTGACATTTTCCTTCCTTTGATGCTGGAGTTTTATCTAAAATTATTTATTCTTAACGAGAATTTTATGTATTAATTTCAATTAATTAGATTGATATATAATAAAAAATTTTCTATATAAAGTCATTACAAAATAAGAATGGAAGTAAGCACAGAATCATGAGCACCCTTGAAATCCGCTCTCATAAAGAAAGAAAAGCAAGAACCCGATCTTTGATACAACTTGGTTCTCTAATTGATAAAGCAGAATTAACAGAAACCTTTGGCATTGTCTTAGGCAAAGACGTTCAAAAGGACCCAGAAATGAAAGGGCCTATTGCAGCGTTATTTAAGAGGCTACTTGTCCTCAAAGAAATAGCTCAATCTGAAGATGTTTATTCATTATGGACACACCAAGGTCTGGAAACATTAGCTAAATTTGAAAAGAATAAAAACTAAGAAAATAAGTTTTTATTTTATCTACAAGCCAAAATGCATTCAAATTTAAATGTGGCCATTTAGTATTTTTATTATTGAAAATTTTTTAATTAGGTTTATATTAGCATTCTTTCCATTTAACTTCTATTAATGTTTTATGCAAGACTCTACGGTTTTTGTAATTTGGTTTATCCTCCTGTCATTGTTATTCTCGTGTTCATGCTTGGGAATGGTTGATGATGAGGATGCATCTGAATCTACCGAGCTAAGAAATCCTACTAAAGATGGAGAATTTGTTGATAAGCAAGGAACAACCTCTTCAAAAAGTTCTAAAAATTCCCAGAAAAAGAGAAACAGAACAATCTCCACTGGTGAAAAGGATGCAACATCTAATTCATCAAAAAAAGAAGTTCTAGTAACTCCTGCTAAGGAAGAAGATAGTTTAGAAGAAAAATCTTTGCCCCTTTCAGGAGAGTTAGTTATTCGTATTCCTACAACTCTTCATGGTCCTATTCTTCATTTCATCAAGAAAAAAGAGAAGAATTTAAACGAATATATTGAGACTCATTTAACAGATAAATTTATGTCTTTTAATGAAACCGAGTTTTCTAAAAAATTTCCCGTAAATTACTTAGAACAAAGAAGTCCTAATGGTAATGATTTTTTTGTCGGTCAGATCATTATGGATCCGGCATATTTTGATACACTTAAAAACGAGATCAATCATACAGGGCACAAAAAATATCTACCTGTTAAGGGTGCAGAAGGCGAAACAAGTGGTACGATTATAAAAATAGAAAAAAAAGAAGATGTAATGAGAGCGACAGGAATTACAACATTACATAGCTTTGTTCAAGCGAGTCGGAATGGAGGACTTTCAATTAAGTATTTTAGAAGATTCCTTCAAGGAGGAAGAGTTTCTGCGGATAATCCTAAAGGCATAGCACATTATTCAAATGTTGTAATTGATAAGGTTATGGTTCAAAAAAAAATCACCAAAGATATTTGTTTTTTTGAAGGGACGCTTTATCCAAATCCCGAAGTTTTTGACTCTGCTCAAGATTTCTGGGAAGATATTCGGAACAAAGAGCTTTTTCCTTTAGCAATCCACCAATCAGACACAGAAATTTTAACAATAAAAACAGGAAAAGAAGAAGTCGTAAATGAAGGCAAGGGCTACTTATTACATTATCCCGATGGATTACAAGAGCAGCGTATAAGTTCTGGAAACTTCCAAGCAAAAGGTACACACATGAAAAGAATACACTCTATGCCTACTAGAGGAGGATCTAGCGGAGCCCCTATTTTTTCTGAAAATACTGATGAGCTTATTGGGATACATATAGGAATTGAGACAAACAATAAGGATCTCACACCTATTAATTATTTATTTGAAAATTATTCACATCAAGATTATAATGATCTTGTAAATGGAAATGATTTATATCAGGCTGATCAAGATTTATTAAGAGAAATATGGAATTTTCAGCGTTAACATCCTAGTACCGCAAAGAAAGGTTAAAACAATGACATATACTCACTATTGGCAACATCTAAGTACATTCTTTCTTACTTTCTTACTCCTTACAAATCATATATATGCATCTAAAGAAACAAATGGAGAATTCTCAGTTCCTCAAGATGAAGAAAAACAAACTATAATAATTAAGCAGAATACACCTCCTCAAAAAAAGCCAATAACAGAGAATAATAGCATTTTAAAAGAGAATAATGAAAAGGGATTTATTAATTTAAATCAGCTTGGACACCCTTTAAAAAATCAAAATAATTTCTCTAAAGAAGAAATAAAAGAAAAATCAAGAGTGCAAAGATTTCAGGAAAAGACAAGAAGATGTGTGACTCCAATTGAATACAGCCAAGCTACACTTGAAAAAATTAGAACTGGGCAAGCTAACATTGAGAGATCTCAAGTTACCCAACTTATTATTGATAAAAAAGCTGGGACAGTTTTAGTTCGGCAGTAGTAACCTATTAATCTCTTACTTCAAACGTTCGGGTGATAGAACCCGGCACCTACCACACAAAAACGTTTTAGTATGACAAGGTTTTTGAATAATTTTTTAATGTTACTCTTTAAACTTGCATCGCTCACTTTTAAAGGTTTGCAACCTACACCTTTTCAAAATAAAAGATGTCCCGGGCTTGCAAGGAATCTATAAGAACTGACAGATGCTTGTTTCCTCCATTTATTTGCAAATAGTCTCGAAAAATGACACTCTATGAAAACGAAATGTTTTTTTCTGTAACTTTATCCAACTTATTTATAAAAGACTGAGTGGGTTGTTCGCAAGCTTCATCCACAAGACGATTATATTTTGGGTAATTGAACCTGGGGTATAAATCAAGAAGGAAACAGTAACGAAATTTGAAAATGCGCAATGGAACTTCAAGTCAGTGTCGGAAGTCGCTGTGCTTCAAGTGTTGCATGGGCTGTTTGAATTTTGGCATTAAGCCAATTTCGATGAGAGGCATCTTCAAAGAGGCTTGATAAAAGACAAATGAACATATCCAAGTAAGCGATGCGATGGGCTTGAGCAGGGGTTTGATGACCATCAATCTCAGCAATAGCGGCTCTTTCCTCGAACGCGAAAGAAAGATCATCATGCTGAGGGACACAATTGGTCTCAAGACTTGTTCCACGTAATGGAATAGGTTGATCAGGGGGTGGAACAGATTTTGATGCCGCTGTTCCATATGTGTTCCACCCTTTGTTCCTCTCCAATAGCTTGTTTGCCATAGCTTTGAGAGAACATGTTCCGTTTCTGTTCCACGAACTGTTCCGCTGATTTAACGTCTGTTCCACTGTTCCACTCCCTAGGGAATGGAACAATGAAACATGGGATGAATGAGAAGAAAATGTCATTGAACCTTGCCTTCCTCTTTGGCGCGTTTGATCCACCTGTTAATCGTACCAAGACCAAGTCCGAGTTCTTTAGATATCTCCCTTTGTTTCAAGCCGTCTTTGTGAAGGTCGATCAGTCTATTGAATTGAAGATCTTCTATCTCCTGGACTTGCCAACTCATTTTCCCCTCTTCTTCCTTTAACCAAGCCTCAAAGGGTCTTGCTTCTTCTCCATAGAATCCTCTGGCTTTTTCATAATGCACTTCAAAGCGTGCACCTTCTCTTTGGTCATAATCATTGGGTTTACGAAGAACAATCACTGTATCCAAAATATCTTCTTTTTTAGATGTTCCACGCTGATTACCTCCTTTGCCTGCGTGATGAACGAAAAGAACGGATATGCCTGCCTTCCGAAGCTTCAACAACCAGCCCTGCAAAGGATTCCAGCTTTCAGATTCGTTCTCTCTACCGCTCCTGCACAGGGATGAAAGGTTGTCTAAAATCAGCAGATTTGTGTTCTCTAAATGAGGTTCAAGCCATTCTTGGCCTGAAGGGGTGGATAGGTCAGGGATCCCTAACTCTTGGTAGTCCGGTGTGATAATTTTTAAGTTATCGACATCTTCTAATTCTTTTTCTGAACTGGCAACGATACTGGATAATCTCATCTGCAAAGTGCTGGCGGGCATTTCTCCATCTACGAATAATACCTTACGAGGTTTCTCACACTGCCACTTATTGCCAAACATCGCGTCCCCACAAGCAACTGTGTAAGCCATCCAGAGTGCAACATGGGTCTTACCAATCCCACGGGGAGCGTAGAGCATCACCAGCCCCTGTTCTGGGAGGATAGGATTCAGGATCATCTCACGGGGAGGGATCTCTAATTCCAAGAGTTCCCTCACATTCAAGGAACGTAAGGGAGGCCTTGTTTGTTCCATCTGTGGCACTACATATGGTTTCGCCCAATCGATTCTGCTCTTCACAGCTTCAATACTCATATTTGTCCCCTTAAAATATCGTTGAAATCTTGACCTTGAGGAGAGGGTGCAATGCGCACGCCATACCCATCCCGATGCAATCTTTCTGCTAATTTATCTGCGGCATTTTGCCCTGCACCATCCCCATCAGCGCAGATGATGATTTCCGAGGTGATCTCCGGGTGAGGCACGACAATATCAATCATCCCTGATGTGGAAAGACAAGACCAAGTTGGTATGTTGGTTGCATAGAAACAACTCAATGCCGTTTCGATCCCTTCTGCCAAAATCAGTTTTGCCCCTATTGGGGAAAGCCTGACGGCTCCCCCCTTTGTAAGGCCCAACATCATCTTATTCTGAGATAGAGTGGCTTTATCCGTTCCATCAGCCGTGAGGTATGTCCTATGGACCCCAGCGACAGTTTTGCTGGGCCATACAGCAATGGCAGCCACCATGGCAGGATGATAGGTCCTAGAGTTATGAAAAAGCCTCGGATGAAACCTAAGAGTTGGGGGGATCGCCCCTTGAATCCCCCGTGATCTCAAGTATGTCTCAACGTTCGTGTCCTCTGCGCGAACGGATTCCTGCCATATCCTCAAGGCCATTTTATTCGGATCTTTCTCTGATTGAGAGGGCTTGTCTCTTTGATGAAGAAAATCGCTCTTTTCCAACAATCCTCTGCCACGTATGGCAGAGAGAATGTCCGGAAAGGAACACCCCGCATAACAATGCGCTAATAATGTCCCCTCCTCACTTAAGGATAAAGAGAGACTGGGATGATGATCATCATGGGCAGGACAAAGGCATAACCAACCACCTCGAGTGCGCGTTGCTTTACCTAGCTGATTTGCAATCCAGTCAATAGGAGGAAATATCATTTGAACACCTCCTTAGACAAGTGCGGATACGCCTTTTTGAGCGACCACAAATTGGACGACAAATCGGTTGATCCTTATGGGTAACAATGTTAGAAATAAAATACGAAAGCTTAATAAGCCCCTTCCCACCACGGAGGGGCTTTTCTTGTTTTCCATTCCTCATTGCACGTCTCCATTTTGGGCTTCAATCCAACGAGAAAATGCACTTTTAGAGATGAGGATCTTTCGCCCTATCCGACGGATACAACTATTAAAGCCGTTGTACTTAGATCGGAAAATAAGGGCTCGAATCCCTCCTTCGGTGAAGGCCGGATTACTCGTAGTGAGTTGTCTGATGGTGATGTAGTCGTCTACAGCTATAGAAGATTGTGTAGGCTGGTTATGAGTTTGCATTCTTTATACTCCTTTAAGGTATAAGAAGCAGCACGATTGCTGCCTACTTGGAGTAAGAATCAATTTTGAGAGAAAAGAAATATGAATAGGGGTCTAGGCAAAAGGGGAAAACCCATTCCCCCTTCAAAAATATGTTTAAATTCAAAAAGATGCCTGCAGGCAGTTTGCGATGGGTGTAGGGGGCTTTCTATTGGGTATGGAAAGAGAAATGTAATCGTTATTATAGTTCCTTCTGGGATAGGAGTTCCCATTAATCCAAGTTCTGGACATTGTTGAAGGATTAGAAAAGCTTTTGCTGCTCAAAAAATCGATTATTGAAACTGGATTCAATTTTTTAAAAAAGATTTTGAAGATGGGACATATACGGCATTTATTTATTACAGATGCTTTCGTTTATATGTTCTCTAGATTGGTGACGTACTGCCTCAGATCCGACAAGGGAGCCCTCAAAATGGGTCGTCTGCTTTCGAACTAAGATTTAAAAAAACATCCCACTGAAAAATTTTGTTTGACTTTCTACATTATGAAAATATATTTTCAATAATAAATCTAAATAATTAAATAAAAATTGAATGCAAGAGGTGTTAGGCTCATTCATTTCAATTTCAAAAAAATTTAAAAATACAGGGGGCTTATGCAGCTAAAAAGAACGTTTGTTGTACTTTGTTTTCTTTCCTTACTAGCAATTCAAGATGCTGCGTATGCAATGAAACGTCTAGGTAATATACTCGTTGAGCAGGGGGAAGATCAGCATGGAAGATCGCTTACTCATGTCATAAATCCAGCTCTATATGATAGAGCTAATGAGCCATTTACGGATATTGATAGGTTACCATCATTTGTTGTGCCTTCACGCCAGCAAGTTACCTTTTTATCTTACACCAATGCTTTAAACGAATGGCTGAAGGCATCTGACTCTAAACCTAATCCTTTTTTTATAATTATAGATGGTGAGGCTGTTTTTAGAGAAAGCAATTTGAAAGCTCCTCAGCCCCCCACCACTTATATGGTGACGGGGGGAGTGAATAATTGTGTGGCACTTACCTTATGGGGTCATGATCCACAAAGCGGGGATTATTTTGTAGGGTTAGCACATATTGCACGTATAAATAAAATTTCTTCTATTGAGCCTTTATTGGACAAGTTTACGAGATATTCAGTAAAAAGCATCACTCTTCATTCTGGATATAAAAGTGATCATTTACTAGAAATAGCCAATTTTATTGCTTCAAAAGGATTAACTATAGAATCAGCCTTTATTAATAAGGCATACCATAAAGTAGATAATACTAACAAAGTTAGTATAACCTATCATCCTCAGTACTTTGAAAAATCTACAATCGATGAAATTGATGTTTCTAAGAACACAATAGATTTAATAAAAGAGCATTTTATTAAAATACAAATTCCATCTCATATTATTTTACATATACCCACGGGAGGGTTAGTACCTATAGACCCAAGATATATTGATTATCTCCTACAAGAAAGTTCAACTTTTAGAAGATTCTCTGAACAAGTATTAAGAAGAAAAGATCTTCCAATGAAGAACCCCACAGAATCAATCAAATTGATGGAATTAAATGATTAAATTTCTAAAATCCGCACTCATTGCTGGACGAGGTAATTAAAATCATGAATAGGCGCATCATAACGTAATTTTAGGACAATGAAGCTGAAATTTCAATCGAGCAAGATAACAATCTATTGGCACACAAAAATCATCTACAAATATAAATAAACTTGTAATACTCTTTCTTTATATAGGTGCTCGTTAAGCTTTTTCATTCTTTAATAAACACCCTCTACTTTTCTTATAAACTCTAAAGTTCAATCCCCAACTCGGGGCATTAGCTCAAAAAATAAGACTGTAACAGGTTCATAATATGGCTTACTAATGGGGTCACTCCTTACGTTTTGCGCGTCCTTGTTGGGATTCAGGTAAGCGCACTAAAGTCGCCATCGCATCGGCTAGTTTTTGGCTAGATGGGGTCGCTTTATGGTCGGCTAGTTTTTTTTCAAATACAGCGGCTATGGCTTCTTTTTTGCCTTGATTTTCTCTTGAAATCTCAAGCTCCCTTATCACCTCTCGCATCATTTCTAAGTAGGGCGTTGTATACGTGTAAGAAATCGCAGGTTCTGTATGTAAAGTGAGAAGATACTCATTAAGAACTGGATGATAATCAATCCCTTTCTGGGTTGCCCATTCTAGTCCCCTCTTAGGCTTTAGGGTGCTTTGCGCCCAATTGTCACGATCAACATGGATGAACTCAAAGCCCCCTCCAAGAACAGCAGCTTTCAGGAATGGCAAGTTTTTCTCGTAAAGATCTGACCGCGAAAAGATGCGAGAAAGTCTCCTAGGAAGGTGCCGTTCTGGGGTCTTTGAAAGGGGATTCTGGGCTTCTGGATTCGCTGAAAGAAAATCCAAGGCTTCTGGATCTGAGTGACTGATATAAGCGCAAAGCTGATGTGCGGTCCAAGAATCAAAAGAAGAGCAATTTTTATAAAATTCTCTGACCTGAGAAAGGTCATCTAATATTAAACTTTCCCCGGTGACTTCTTTATAGGCTTCATAAAGTGCGTCTGGAAAATATGACATATATTGATAAATAAGTTTTACAAATTGAGGACGAGATCTAATGTGGTAATCCAGTATATCTGGAGTGTTAAAATCTCCTTCAATTGTGACAATATCGTCTAAAGTTACAATGCCACCCAAAGCGGTAACTGAGATCTCGGCAAACTTCTTCTCTCCTATCAGTTTACTTTCAAAGTGCCTTATTTGTAGTTGCTCCAACAAAGAATCTGAATTGTTGTTCGAGAGTATAGCATACAACCCTTGTATAACATTTTTGGGTGCATTATCACATAGCCACTCTTTGTAAGCGTCAACGTCCTCTTCATGTATCTTTTGTGCAAACGGCTTATTCACCCAAAGATCCTTTCGTTCATGCTTTGGACAACTTTGGCTGTGTGGGCTTCACTGAGATGGGCGTATCGTTTGACCATTTGAAGGGTTTTGTGACCCAATACCTCCGCAATTTCGGCAAGGGAAGCTCCATTCATTGCTAAGTAGGAAGCCGCTGAATGTCGCAGGTCATGAAAACGAAAGTCATCAATATTTGCTTTTTTGAGGGCATTTTCCCAGGCAGTGCGTATGTCTATAGGCTGAGATTTCTTATCGCTTGGAAAAACATAGGGACAATGGAGTTTGCGGATTTTTGAGCATTCTAATATTAAAGACAAGGCATAGCCTTGAAGGGGAATCACCCGCCTCTCATCGTTCTTTGTCTCATGCAAAATGATAGTTTTACGCGTTAAGTCCACAGCTTGCCATTTGAGCCCTAAAAGTTCCATCTTCCGAGCTCCAGTACTTAGCGCTAAAACAACCACGGTGTATAGGAAGCGGTTGTCGCTTTCCTTACAAGCTTCCAAGAGTTTTTCACGTTCATCATCGGAGAGGAAACGGACTCGCCCTCTGGGTTCCTTATATTTTGAAACTTTGCGAGCGGGGTTTTGTTCCATCCACTCCCATTCATTAACGGCAACGGTAAAGACGTGCCCTAGGGCTGTCACATAGCGATTAACAGTGCTTGGGCCAATTTGGCGGCCAAACCTGTTTTTTGAGCCTACAAGCTTGCTTCTGTGCTCGATGAGAAGGGCAGGAGTAAGATCGGACAGAAGATAACTTCCAACTTCCTTGCTCCACCACTTCAGATAATGACGCTGGTTTTCTGTGCTGTTGGGCTTAAAAGAAAGGATTTCTTCGCAATAGCGATCGATTGTCTCAGCAAGAGTATGTTTCTTAGCGGCGGCTGTTTTGAAATGTCGTCCTTCCCTTATGGCAGCTTCTGTATGCTGCGCCCATATCTTTGCGTCTGTTAATCGCGGGAAGCTAGCTGTTTGGGGTGGGTGACCTTTCAGTCGAATTTTTACGCGATGAACAACTCTCCCTTCGTCTGTGGTTCTTTTTTCTATCGTTGCCATCGTATTTCTTTCATATTAAGTGCAAGACTGCCTAATAATACATCAAAATGCAGAAGAATGTGCAACGCTTAATTTCATATGAATGGCGTTAGATATGGGCAACGAGGTTTTTTTCGAAGTGTCCCACCAGTGTCCCATCGGGGTTTTTCGAGACTTTCTGGAGATCAAAAACTCCAGTCTTTCCTTGGTTGCGGGGGTAGGATTTGAACCTACGACCTTCAGGTTATGAGCCTGACGAGCTACCGGGCTGCTCCACCCCGCGATAAGTGAGAAAAGGGATATCCCCTTTAGAATGAAGGACCATAGCAATCCTTCCTGCTTTTGTCGAGAGTTTTTTTCTATACTTTAAAAGGGGTAGATGGAAGTTTAAAAGGGTTATATATTTTAAACTTAAGTATACTTACGGAGAACTTCAATGACATTTTCGCGCCCTCCCATACTCACTGCCGTAG
>Ga0206848_1047_pt1 | contig 34747 bp, 27 predicted proteins | sample Alteio_BWOrgCont_18_FD_152635 | JGI IMG/M metagenome (GOLD analysis project Ga0206848, IMG submission 152635) | Enriched cells from forest soil in Barre Woods Harvard Forest LTER site, Petersham, Massachusetts, United States -... | ecosystem: Environmental > Terrestrial > Soil > Temperate forest >...
TAAATCGTACTAAATACTCGTACTTTTATTGCAATATACCAATCCACTCGCAATCTTTTAAAAGTACGGTAAAATGGATATATTGACGCAAATTTTCGTATCATACATTATTTTTTAATTCAGGATTTTTTAATCAGGAGGCGCCGCGTGTCTAAATTGGTAACAGTTATCGAACAAACAACATTTTTACTTGGTAAACAAAAAGAATCTTTGAACGATTGTTCTTCAATCTTTAAAGACTTACTCACTACTGTTGAAGCTAAACTCAACAAAACAACTGATACCAAAGAACGCGAAACACTTGAAAAAGTGTATGACGCAGTCTCTGGCCAAGCTCAAAAAATGGCTGATTACATTCAAGAAGATATAAACTTTTTAACCGAACAACTTGCTGCGTTTGGTGATATTCAAAAAATTAACGACCCTGTAAAAACCCAGGAAGTTTTAGATTTGATCCTTGGTGATGCTGGCGAGCTTGCAAATACTGTAGAGTTCAAGAAGACAGTTACTGAAGAAGCTGATATGTCCAAGCAAAACTTAATCACGCTTATAGAAGATCTTAAAGCTACAATCCAAGAAGGAAACGCTGAAGAAGTTGGCATGTTTCTTGACTCTCTTCTTGAAGACGATGCAGACATGAACACGCTTGATGAAGACGAAGACATGGATCTTGACGAAGAAGATGAAGAAGACGAAGAAGACGGCTGTTGCGATGACGAAGACGGCGAATGTTGCGACGAAGATGAAGATGAAGAAAAAGAAGAACTTGCACCATGTGTTTGTGGCAAGGGCAAAGATGGTAAATGCACCTGCAAAAAATCTTCTAAAGAAGCTTCATCAGGTTGCGGCGGCGGCTGTAGTGGCTGTAAAGGCGGCGGTTGCGGTTCAGGCTGTTCAACATCATCAAAAAGCTTTGATCTTTTTGAACTTTTAAATGAAAAAGATGCCCCTATTGAAACAAAGGGTCATGGGTCTGACAAGAAAACAGGCTGCTGTTAAGAAAATTTATTTTGGTTCGAATCTCTTGATATACGTGTCGAGAAATTCGAACCAAAATTCAAAAAGAAGATAGAGGAGAAATTTATGAAAAATGTTACTATCGTACCTGGATGTATCTCATGTGGAACCTGCGAAGAAGTTTGCCCCAGCGTCTTCGTTGTTAAGGGCATTTCAGAGGTTAAGCAAGACGCTGACATTCAAAAGCATGCAGAGCTTATCCAAGAAGCTGCTGATTTGTGCCCAGTAAACGTTATTAAAGTTGAGGAATAAAAATATTTTTTTATGGCGAGTAGAAACCAAGAAATTCAAATATTTGAGCGCATACACCAAGAATTAACATCAACTGGATCGTTACTATATGCAGGGCTTCTCCTGCAGCGAGCAAGCAAAAAATTCCCCACTCATATAGCCTTAATCGACCCAAATTGTTGGTGAAATTAGCGATGAGCATGAAAAGATTAGTACAGAAATAGTTGCTCTCGAAAACGGTGGCTGGATAGTTAACGCCGGTGTTAGCCTTGAAAAAATTGCAGAACTTCTTAACATCTCTTTTAACGATCAAGATTCAGTGACACTTGCAGGCTTTTTGGCTGAAAAACTTCAGCACTTACCAAAAAAGGGCGAGCGCATCTCGTACGAAGGCTTTTGTTTTCAGATCCAACAGGCAAGCTCACGACGCGTTCTTCAGGTCTTGATTTTTGAAGATAAAGGCTTAGAATCTTCGCCAGAAACGTCAGATCATAATGATAATAATCTTGATAATACTCATATGTCAGATAAAAAATAGTTAAAAAATAATGGCTAGTTTTATTATTAGTCAGGCAAAACCCGTAAGCCGTCTGTGATACAGTGCGGCTCACGGGATAGTCTCAAAAATTTATTCCCCATCCGTAGGCAACTCGGATAACATTTTTTTTAGCCTCGTAATGCTTTCCCCAAAATATTTGCTTGAGCGTTCAGAAATACGACTCAATACCGTTACAACTGATTCACCTAAAACCGTATGCTGCTCATAATCAGAACACCCTGCAAAATTTTCAATAATTTCTTTTAGAGCTTGCTCTCGTTCATGATTACCCTGATCTCTGCTACGAGCAGGACTCAAGAGTACTTTTATACATGTGATTAATTCACACTCGCTATTGCCACAAATACCAAAAGCTTCTCGGTTTTGAGTTGCAACAAGAATATTCTCTAATTTATTTAAAATACTAGCATGGATTCCTATCACATCATGATGCTTTTTTCTTTTTCTATATTCTTTAATGAAATCTTTTATGGGGGTGCTATCGCAACCTTGACGTAAAAGTTCTTCTAGTGATTTATAAAGTGGTTTATAAGATGATAGAACATCTTCTCGCCCATTTGGTGATCTTTTTTGAGCGCTATTTTTTAGAATTATTCCCAAGAGCCTTTCAATTTCTAATTCACCATATGTTCTATTTTTTATAATAGTTATTTTTACACGTCTTCTTAGATTTAATTCTCTGTCTATTTGTTCTCTTATTTCATTATCATCTTCATAGCATGTTAAATCTAAATCGTCTGGATCTTGGGCACGGGCTAGTTCTTTTTGTTCCCGTTCACGTTCGTAAGATACAAGATCTCTTTCTAGATTGCCCCGAGCTATTCCATCAGTATTATTTAGAGCTTGCCCTTGATCACCCATACTATACGTATAATAAAAACTTATTGACGTTAATAATAAAAATAATTTTAGATATTTTTTCATATACTTAAAACTTTCATAAAAACTTAAAACAACTTAAAAATCGCAACAAACCGCGATAAGTCTCTAGAAAATTTTAGTAATGTCAAAAAATACAAGAATTCATGAGCGTTTTTTGAGTATTTCGTTACTATAATGCGCAACAAGACCTGTGATTAAGACAATAATAAATGGAACAAGCAAATATAAACCCGATTCGAAAAGATTTTTTGAGAATATAATCGTAAGAACAGCACAGCTACCAAGTGCAAGATAGCCTGATATAGATTTTTTAAGTGTTAAAAATGCGAATACACTCAGTAAATAGGCAATAATCGTACCCAAATCAGCCATTGTAGAAAGATAGTCTGCGTTACTGGTAATCAGTAAAAAAACGATAATTAAAAACGACTGAACAAAAACAGATAACCATGGAACCTGCTGTGTGTTTAATTTTGATAACTGACGCGAAAAAAGAATACTATTATCAGTTGCCATGGCGTATAAGTTCCAGTTGTTAAAATAAAACATGCCATAAAATCCTGCCAAAAACGACGATAACAGCGCAAGATTAACAATTTTATTACCCCAGGTAATAATAAAAATATTTGATGTTAATTGGGGCAAGATTGTCAAAAATGGGTTCACGTTTGCTGTTCCATGGATGCACAAAAGAGCAAGCTGCAATAACGAATAAATACCCATAATTAACCCAAACGAAATAAAAATAACACGTGCAGCGTTACGTTTACCGTCTTCGATTTTATCGGCAATAGCACAACAGGCTTCGATACCAATATAGGCAAAAAAAACAAATGGCAATGTCTTAAAAAAACCGCCCCATTCTATTGGAGCAGTTGTTATATGTTCGAGTTTAAACAAAAACGGGACAGAAATAATAATTAATAAAAATGGTATAAATTTTAAGATCATAAGACCAATTTGAATACGTTCGAGAAATTCGATATTCAAAAGATTAAGAATCGTAAAAATAAAGACCAAGAACATGTCAAAACGAATACCATTAAGACAAGAATTTACAAGACCAAGTTTTTGAAACTCTGTGCTGAAAGCGCGCAAGACTACTGCGTTTGCTGCAACAGTACCAATAAAATACCCCCATCCGCTCATAAAGCCCCAAAAGCTTCCTAATTGTTTTTGGGAGTACACATAAATACCACCAGCTGTTGGATAGGTCCGTGCAAGATGAGCCAAAATAATAACCAATGGGAAGAGCATGAGACCACATAGTAACCAGGCAAATGGTGCAATTAACCCCGTTGTGATTGAAATTTTTTGCGCGTGCAAAAAAAACGCACTTCCTATGACAATATTTGCGTTAATTAAAATCGCAACCCAAACAGGTATTTTTGTATTGTTATGGCTCATGAATTACTTGCTTTCAAACGAAATTTAGAAAAATTAAGGGGCCCAGATAGGTTTATCGGGCCCCTATGATACAAAATTATAAATTATTTATTGGTAACAGAACAAGACATTTGCATTTTATACATAACAAAGCCAACGATGAGGCCAACAAGAACAGGTGATGCGTTAGTTAGGCGCATCAGAGTGTCATCACCCATTTTCATCCAGCCAAAGTATAATAACACAGCACAGCTTGCAAGCGCGATAACAGACATGAGCATACGCGCATAGTCTTTCTTTTGGCAAAACGTAATAATCAAAGCAATAACGGTCATTGCAAATGCAGTACAAATACCAAGGCTTGTTAACGCTACCATAACAAGCATATTAGGAATCAGCGTAACAAGAACAAATAAAAATAACCCATATGCTATAACAGCCATTGGGGGACGATTATTTGAATTTGTCTTGCTTAATATTCCTGAACCAAATAAAAAGTTCTTTTTTGCAAGCGAAAAAATATTGCTAATGTTCATAGAAGATACGCCATAAAATGCATTAAAAACACTGAACATAATGAAAAATGCAATCATGCTTTGCATAATACTTGTAACAGCAGGAGAAAATCCCAAAAACTGTGGGAATGCTACTGCGCCAAATTTTGCTAAATTTTCAGTGCCCATGATATACACAAGACCAATGTGAAAGAGCGTATATAAAAGCATAGATATGAAAAAAGCCGTAATAATAACACGACCAGCTTGGCGTGCGCCGCCCTCGATCATGTCACCCATACTACAACAGGTTTCAAAGCCAAAGAACCCAAAAATCGCAACCGGCATCGTATATCCAAGATTACAAAGATCACTTGATGCAAATGATACGTGTGGCCCCCAATAGAAAACACAGGCAGCTATAACAAAAACCATAGGTATAGTTTTAATAAGAGCACTCGAACTTTGTAACTTTGCAATCGTTTCAACTTTGAGCAAATTTAATAACGAGAATATCGTAATTAAAATTACATTTACTAATACTGAATACTCAGCAACAACGGTCAAACCTGCTTGGGACACTAAAAGTTCTTTAAGAAATAGACAATATACTCCAGCAGTTCCTGTGTATCCTAGAATATAAGCCCAGTTTGCAAAAAATCCTGCTGACGGACTTATCGCTGTTTTACAGTAGTTATAAAACCCGCCTTCGCCTGGAAATACTTGGGCAGCTTGAGATAAAGCCCAGATAACAGGAAACAAAACCAAACCGACAAGTGCCCAGCCTAAAAAGCTCAAGCTTCCTGCAATAGCAGCCATAGGACCTGGATTAAAGTAGATCCCAGCACCGACGATAATATTAATACTCATTAAGACTGCTGACCAAAATGTAATTTTTACGGGAACGCTCTGGTTCATGATAGATCCTCAAATTTATAATAAATTTTTAAAAATATTTATTTAAAATACTCTTAAATCAAGACACACATACTATTTTCTTACGCTTCTTGTAGTCTGTAAACAAGAAAATTACATTATAACCTATAAACATTCTTTCTAAAAATTTTCTTTTTTTTATAAGTAAAACCCAAACTAAACCATAATTTGATCGTATAGATTGGCGCAGAGTACTTGAAAAATCCATTGTGTGTGTTAGCATTAAAATCGCTTTCTATTAAAAAAGCTTTTTTAAAATAGCTTTATTGAAAAGCTACGTGTACTAAGTAACTGTTTAACAATTTTTTTTAAGGGTAACGGTATTATGAAGAAAACTGCTTTATATTTTGCCAAAGGATCAGCGCTTGTGTTATCTCTTGCTGTTCTTTCTGGTTGCGAAATGTTCAAGAAGAAAGAAGATGCTCAAGCAGCATCAAAATCTACTGCAGCTGATAAAGCCGCAGATGCTAAAGTTTTGTGCAAAATTAATGATAAACCTGTTATTAAAGAATCAGACTTTATCAGCAATTTAAATCAAATGTTACAAGCGAATCCTTATTTCCGTGGTGCTGGTATCGATGCGCTTCCTATGACCATCAAACGTAAATTCTTTGATGAATTGGTAAAACAAGAACTTATCGTTGCTCAAGAAACAAAAAACAATGTTGAAAACGATAAAGAATTTATCAAAGCACTTGATGAAATGCTTAAGCTTGTTAAACGTTCACTCATGGTTCAGTTTTTTGAAAAGAAAATTTACGAAGGTATCAAAGTAAGTGACAGTGATATTACAAAGCATTTTAATGAAAACAAAGAACGTTATACAAAAGATCCAGGTGGAGTTCTTGTTGTTGGTGCAAAATTCAATAACGATGCTCAAGCAACTGAGTTCTTAAACGCAGTAAAAAATAACGTTACTGGATTTGAAAAAGCTGCTAAAGCAACTAAGCACGCTTCATTTAAAGACTTTGGGCGCGTTTCAAAGGGAGCAAACAACCAACAACGTGGCATGCCTATGGACAGCACACCAGCTCCTGTAAAAGAAAGTGCATTTGCTATGCATAAGCTTCCAGGTGTTGAAAAAGTTAAAGTTGGTCATGAAATTTGGGTTATCAAAGCTTCAGACAAACAAGATGCAAGCTTCTTCCAACTTGATGAAATTAAGCCTCAAGTAGAAGCTATGTTGAAAAACAATCTCTTCAGAGATGCTCTTGATAAACGCCTAAAAGACTTAAAAGGCGAATTCAAGATCTCAGTTGACGAAGAGTACTTCAAAGACAAATCAGCTCCTGCAGAAGCTGCAGAAGATAACGACGAACCAGCAGCTGCTGCGTAAGTTTTTACGAATTTAAAAAAAGGGCGAGTGAAATACTCGCCCTTTTTTTATGCTTACGTTAAACTTCGTACACGAAATGGGATTATTAAGAGATTAAAAAATTATAAGTGATTATAAAGGAGCATGGGAATGAACAAAAAAATACTGTTATGCGCGTTAGTCGTGAGTAATACACTTGCTTGTGTATACACACAAAGCACACAAGGCATACAAAACGTAAAAGATGTAAAAATAAAAGAGATAAAAGGGATAAAAGAGATAAAAAAAGAAGAAACCGCAAAATCTCAAGCTCTAACCCCAACTCAAACTAAAAGCAAAACACGAAAAATCGAAGACCGTATTATCGTCAGGGTTAATGGGAGAAATATTCTTGCTTCAGATCTTGAAATGCCACGTATTAACAAAGCTGGTGGAAAATTTTCTCTTGACGAAGCGATCATGGAAGAGCTCTTTTATCAACGAGCAGCTGAACTTCACATGTTACCTACAGCAATTGATATCGAACGCCAACTTGTTGCTTTTAAGATTCAAAACAACTTAACCGAAATGACCGACGCTGAATTTGAGAAAGAGCTTAAAGATAGTGGTTTTAGTAGCAATATGTACAAAAATCAACTTGGCAGACTTATGGCCATGGAAAATGTTAAACGCGCTGAAGTAAGCGAAAAAAGCTTAATTACATCCCAAGAAGTCGAGGCCTACTATCAAGCCCATAAAGATGAAGCAGGAGCGTTTACAAAAGACAGATATTACTTAAAAACCTGCACTATAGAACAATCTGAAAAACCGCTAGATAAGCAAGAGCTCATGAGTAATAAAAAAGTTACTTGGGACGATCTTGACTGGATTGAAAAAAAAGATTTAAAACCAGAGTGGTCATTTGTTAAAGAAATGAAAAAAGACGATATTTCTGATCCTATTATTAAAGAAAACATGCTTGAATACGTTCTTTTGGCTAATAAAGAAGAAAGAAGACCAAAAACCCTCGATGAACGCTATGGCGAAATAGAACTACAGCTTCAAGAAGAAAAACGTGCTGTACTCTGGAAAAAATTCGAACAGACAATAAAAGAAAAAGCTGTCATCGTTAATCTGAGCTAATTTTGCGTAATTTAAACGTTTTAGAAGGCTTATTGACAGAATAAAAAACCTAATTATCATGTTCAAACGGGCGTGCCCTTCGACAGGCTCAGGAGTAAACGCAAGGGCAGGCAGGACGAACGCCAAGTTTTACAGAATAAAAACCATAGAAACATAACCCCATAGGAGCTTTATGAAAAAATTACTTCTTAAATCACTTGCAGGTGTACTGTTTTGTACTTTTATCCAAGTAAAGCCAATTAGCGAAAATACCGCAAAATATGGCTCAATAGCTGGTGGCGTTGTTGTTGGTGGCTTAACAGGCGCTGGAACTTACTATTATTTAACAAAAACAGAACAAATCGATAGCAAAACAAGCGCTCTTTTGTCGGTACTTGCAGGCGGTGCAGCCGGTGGACTGACATGGTGGATGCTTGATTCTTGGCTTTCAAGCCTTACTCCTCGTGGAAAATATAAAGCAGCTATGAAATTAGTTGGCTACGTTGAAGCCGATTCTCTTGTAAACCGTAACTTTTCAAGCCAAGAAGAGCTCGTTAGTCATATAAATGCTCGCTTTGGAACAAGTTGGCCTCTAGCACTTGCCAGAGAACAAAGTATGTCACTTGCTGCAAGCTTGAATAGCGCTCGTTCTTTATCAGCTCAAGCCTATCAAGAAGCTTCAGGACAAATAGAGTACACAGCATTCTGTTCAGATTGCAAAAATCTTGATGATAGAATCGATCAACTTGCAAAAAAAATTGAACCTCGCGTTAACGTAATTGTTAACCATAAAGATTACCATTTTCAGGTTAAGCTTCACGAAAAACATTTAGAAGCTGAACGTGAGCGCGCTCATCAGGCACAACTCAACCAAGCTAAGCTGTCACATGACTCATCAGAGCGCGATAAAGACCGATATATTGCAGGAAGTAATCGTAGAGACGACCGCAACTTCAAACGAGACGTTCTTAATAACCATGCAGGTCCTGTAACACTCACGATCTAAAAATACGAAATAAACATGAAAGAAGCCATGAAGACAGCTATCAAACGAATATTACTTACGACGCTTATTGTTACTCACATTGTCTCTGTTCAACCGGTTACTTTATCACGGACAACAGCTGTTGGCGGCGCCCTTGTTGGTGGGGTTGCATCAGGCGCTGTTGGTTATGGCACGTTTATTATCCTTGAAAAAATTTATGACAAGTCACGCAAAACAATAAAGCTTTCTGCCCAAGATCGCATGCAAAATCGCATGATTGACAAGCAAATACTTGAACAAGTCGGCCAAGAACTCGCACAAGAAGATCAAGACGATCAAAGCGATATAGAAGAGACACTTAATACAACCCAAAAACATGGCCGCAGTATGAAACGAAAAGTACTGGCATCAGTATTTGTTGTTACATTAGGCGTTCTTGGCGGTGGTTTAACGTTTCAATTTCTTGACGGCTATACCAATGAAGGTCGCTTAAAATATACAGAGAAAATTCTTGCAAAGATCGAGACTGACGAAATTATTGCTTTAATTGGTGACAATCAAGACTGGCATGAAAACGACGCTGTTTTAAATAAGATTTACATAAAGTTTGGCTCAAAAGCCCCAATGACTGGGCTCAAAAAACATGTTGATCGATTACTGAGCCAGGTAACCAAAGCAGGAAAAGGGCTTAAAGCAATTCATGACGATAAATCAAATGATCTTGATAATAATACAGGCATCGACGCACTCGATGAAAAAACTGAAGAAAAGTTAACAACATTACGCGAAGCGTCAAATGTTCTTGCAACTTCACCAACTATCGAGGTTGAAGCTCAAGCTCACCGAGAAGCAGCAGAAGAACGCAGCCGTACAATTTCGAATGTACGAAAAGCTGCTTATGTTGCCCGTGATGCTGCTCAGCTTGGAAGAAAATATCTCGCATAAGATTTTCTAGAATATATTAGTTTTTATAAGAAGCTCGCTCTTTTTCAAGAGCGAGCTTCTTGTCTTCTTGGCATGCTCTGTTATCTTTAAGATAGATGATAAAAGAAAGAATAAACGAGGGTTTTGCCTGGATCCCCGGTCAAGCCGGGGATGACATCGCAAGCTTTCTGACTTCGCTTAAGGCACGCGTAAAAAATATCGCGTAAAGAAAAGAGTCGTATGAAGAGAGAAGTATGAAGAGAGTAATAACCGTTATTGGGACGCGCCCAGAAGCGATCAAGCTGATCCCGCTCCATCTTGCGCTTAAAAAAGCGGGCTTTGATGCCATACTCTGCGCAACATTTCAGCACTCTGAACTTCTTGAACAAGTTTTTAATCTTTTTCAAATAAAACCAGATATTCAGCTTAATGTCATGAAGCAAAATCAAGATCTGTTTTATTTGACCCAGATTATTTTAGAAAAAATAAAAATCGTCTACGAAGAAATTAAACCTGATTTTGTTATTGTACAAGGAGACACGACAACCGCATTTTGTGCAGCGCTTGGTGCTTTTTATGCAAAAATTCCTATTGGACATGTTGAAGCCGGACTTCGCTCAGGAGATATCTATGCACCGTTCCCCGAAGAAGCCAATCGAAAATTTATTTCAACGATTGCTACCTATCATTTTGCACCAACAGAACTTAATGTTACTAATCTTCTCTCTGAAAAGATATCCCGCGATGCTATATTTTGTACAGGAAACACCGTTGTTGATGCACTACTTTGGATTAAAGAGCAAATTATTATAGAAAAGCTTTTGATCGATCAAACAATAACAAATCTTGTGCGTCAATGTAAAAAACAAGATCAAAAAATTGTCTTACTCACCGCTCATCGGAGAGAATCGTTTGATGGAGGGCTTACTCGAATTTTTAAAAGTATCGCATCGTTTGCACAAACCCATCCTGATATTTTTATTATTTACCCCTATCACCCCAACCCCAACGTTATAGACGCGATTAAAGAATCAGGCTTGCATAATTTACACAACATGCACTTATGTCCGCCTATTGCTTACAAAGAGCTTGTCTATCTTTTAATGTCAGCACACTGGGTAATTACCGACTCTGGTGGGATTCAAGAAGAAGCGACCAGCTTGGGCAAAAAAGTAATCGTTTTGCGAGATGTCACAGAACGCACTGAGGCTATTTTTGCCGGGATGGCAAAGCTTGTTGGTAGCAATCAAAAACTGTTATTAGAAACACTTCAAGAATTTTATCTTAAAAGCATAATACAAACAATTGATGTGCCTAATTTTGTTTTTGGCGATGGACTCGCATCCCAAAAAATTGTTTCGATTCTTCAAGAAAAAATGGGTAAACAAATGTATACAAGAAAACATAAAACGCTCGTTACAAAACATAAACAAGATACAAAAGTACTTGTTACATAAAAATTTGCACAAAAACATCTAATCTTGCGATAAAAATATAGCTATTTTGTATTGCGCTACAAAATAGCTATACTGTTTTTTGATATTTAAAAAAAATGTTACCTTTAAAGGAGGGAAACATCGTATGAAGCGAATTTCAGTCGTTGGTCTCGGATATATAGGCCTTCCAACATCAATTTTAGCCGCACAAGCAGGATACGACGTCTACGGATTTGACGTCGATAAAGAGAAAATTAAGAAAATCAACGCGGGACACCCAACAATTCTGGAACCCGAAATTACAGAACGGCTCTGGAAAACACTCAAGAGCGAAAATTTTAAAGCTTATAGTGATTTACAATATGCTGATTGCTTTGTCATCACCGTTCCAACCCCTTTCAAAGAAAATAAAACAGCTGATTTAAGTTATGTTTTTTGTGCAGGCGAGGCTATTGCACAACGGCTTCGCCCTGGTAATTTGATTATTCTTGAATCAACCGTTCCAGTAGGAACAACGGAAAAATTTTCGCTCCATCTTGAAGAGCTTTCTGGTCTTAAAATGGGTATCGATTTTTTTGTTGCCCACTGTCCAGAACGGGTCTTGCCAAGTCGCATGTTTAAAGAACTTGTTGAAAACGACCGTGTTATTGGCGGAATATGCCAGCGGTCATGCGAACTAGCATCCCAATTTTATTCAAAATTTGTTAAGGGGTTTTTACATATCACCGACGACAAAACAGCAGAAATGGTAAAACTGGTCGAAAATAGTTCACGCGACGTACAAATTGCTTTTGCTAATCAAATAGCAGAAATGTGTTACAGCGCAGGACTCGACCCGTTTCAGGTTATTGAACTTGCCAATCGCCATCCCCGTGTCAAAATCTTAAACCCATCATGTGGCGTTGGAGGTCACTGCATCGCAGTTGACCCTTGGTTCTTAATTGAAAGCTTTCCTGAGAGCTCAGTACTTTTAAAAACAGCGCGCGCCATTAACGACGCAAAGCCACATCAAGTTATTAATAAAGTTTTAGAAAAAGTTGATGAGCTTAAAATTCAAGGCATCGACAAGCCCAGAGTTTTGGGACTTGGAATCACGTTTAAACCCGATGTCGACGATATTCGAGAATCACCAGCGCTTAAAATATCCCAAGAACTCAAAGACTATGATAATCAGTTCGATTTTAAGATTTATGATCATAATGTCAGTAAAGAAGTACTTGAAAAAACTGGTATCTCTGCTGCTCCTGATCTCTTAAAGGGCATCGCTTGGGCTGATATTATTGTTATCATGGTCAAACATAAAGAGTTCAGCTTGATACGTGAAGAAGCGTTTGATGGTAAAGTTATTGTCGATACCTGCGGACTGTTTTATGATATGCATCTCAAGCAATCAAAAGCATTTCTTGAGGGTGCGACCAAAACGTTTTACGAAGCCGGCAATCAAGCTTTTTAACAAAGGGCGACCCTTCGAGACGCTACGCTCCTCAGGGCGAGCGCCCTCGTAAGAGTCCAAAAAACTATGAAACAAGTTTTTTTAAAAAAAGGGGCCGCTGTTATTCACGAAATACCAGCACCGCTTCTTTCTCCTAATACTCTTTTAGTACAAGTGCATTACTCTTTTATTAGCACAGGTACCGAATTTGCAACAATTACTGCATCAGGCACATCGTTATTGCAAAAAGCGACGTCTAATACAAAAAAGAGTCTTGATAAAGTTATGGGCGCAATAAAAGATAACGGTCTTTCAGGAACCTATGCGTTAATTCAAGAAAAAATGCACCAATACATGCCCATTGGTTATTCGTGTACCGGACAAGTTATAGCTATTGGAGCAAATATTACCAACTTTCGTATCGGTGATTATGTTGCTTGCGCGGGCGCACAGTTTGCAAATCATGCAAATATCGTGAGCGTCCCTGAAAATCTTGTTGTCAAAATTGTAAATCAAGATTTTTTAAAGCAAACAAGTTTGACTACTATTGGCGCAATTGCTTTACAGGGGGTACGTCGGGCAAATTTACAACTGGGCGAGTCGGTTTGCGTTATTGGGCTGGGTTTAATTGGACAGCTTACCGTACAATTGGCAAAGCTTTCAGGAAGTACGATTTTTGGCATAGATCTTGTACCATCACGTTTAGATCTTGCGCGCGAGTTTGGCGCACAGTACACCTATAATCCTGCGCAAGAAAACTTATATAAAGAGATCGACTTTGCAACGGGCCATAAGGGTGTTGATACGACTATTATCACCGCAGCTTCGGCATCAGGAGAAATCTTACAACAGGCCATGAATATCACACGCCGTAAGGGTAAAGTGATATTAGTCGGTGACGTAAAGCTTGATTTCGATCGCGATGCTTTTTATGCAAAAGAGATCGATTTATTAATTTCATGTTCATATGGTCCAGGACGATACGATCAATCGTATGAACTCGAGGGTCACGATTATCCGTATGCATATGTTCGCTGGACAGAAAACCGAAATATGCAATTTTTTGCCAGTCTTGTACAAGAAAAAAAGATTAGTATTGATAAACTGATCGACCATGAATTTTCAGTAACAAACGCCGAAAAAGCCTATGAACAATTACAAAGCAAACAAAGCCTAGGTATTGTTTTAGCATACGAACAAGAACCTATACGTTTTATTTCTGAAGTTTCGCAAAAAACTTCGAGTAAAAGTTACACCCCCTATAAAGCACCCCAAAATACTCTAAATATCGCTTGTGTTGGCGTTGGCGGCTTTGCAAAAACGACGTTATTACCCATAATCACCAACATAAAAAATAGTAAACTCGTGTCGATTATAGACCCCAATAGTTCTTTGGGGTTAACACTCTCTGATGTTTATAAGACAAGCTATCATAACGACTATAGAACTGTTTGTGATAACCCCGATATTCACGCTGTTGTTATTGCTACACCTCATTATCTTCATACAGAACAAGCTCTTGCATGCTTACATTCAGGAAAAGCTGTATTTGTCGAAAAACCTGCAGCTGTCACGTTTGAACAATTAGAACAGTTAAAAACTTTTTTTAAAAATAACACACAAAGTCTTTATTGTGCCGATTTTAATAGATCAAGCGCTCCTATAATCACAAAAATTAAATCTGTTATTAGTAAAAGAAATAATCCCATGATGGTTACCTACCGTATGAACGCTGGTTTTTTACCATTAGACCATTGGACCCAGTCTGCTCAAAATCGTGGACGCATAATCGGCGAAGCATGCCATATATTTGAGTTATTCTGTTTTCTAACAGACGCTCAGCCGTTATCGATTTCTGTGAGCGCTCTTAACCCGATACAAAAAAGTCTTACCCCAACAGATAATATTTCTGTACAGTTAAGCATGGCAGACGGCTCAAGCTGTACGTTATTATACACAGCACTTGGTGACAGTAACGCAGGCAAAGAACGCATGGAGATTTTCTTTGATGGCAAGACGATTGTTATGCAAGACTACAAAGAGCTTACCGGATACGGCCTACCCGCGTCATTTAACACAAAATCAAAAAATTCAGACAAAGGTCACAAAATTTTACTCACACAATTTTTTACTCAAGCACAAAGTCAAAATTTTATAGCACCAATACCAATAAGTCGTATTCTTCTTGCAACAGAAATAAGCTTAATTGTCGACAAGTTAGCACGTTCTGGTGGTGGGCTTGAAAAATTTATTTAAATTAACGGGTCCATGCAATTTGCTGAAAACCTGGCTTGTTGTTACTTTTATTTTGAACAAAATCTACAACTTGGGTAGCGCCCTGCTCAGGTTTATGGGTTTGCGTATTAATAATAAGATCATACGCAAGATGTGGGCGTAAATAGTATAATTTATTGGTCTTAAAGCACTCACGCGCAGCCTGTGCTGTTTCAGGTAAAATTTGCATGCGCTTTTTCTTAAATGTTGGCCGCGAATAAAGACTTAAAAGTCTTTTTACAGATTTTCCTGAGACTTTATCGATAGATTTTTTATGATAATTGGGCGTTATATCAAAATAGTGCAAATAGTTACCAAGCGCCCAGTCAAGCTCTCGGTGAATCTTTTTATTGGGGCTTTGATTGCGCGCAGCAATTCGTTCTACCAGATTTCTCCATGGACAATAGGCAAGCACAAACGAAACGTCTAGATCTTTTAATACCGATAAACTTTCGGTACAGTCAACGCCATCACCTAAGTGTAACGGCGCTTCAACAACAACATTGCGACCAGCCAGTACATTCTTACGCACCTGCTCATACATTTTTTTTGTTGGAGCAATTGCAAAGCCGTTTTTTAGCTCAGCATAAAACTTTAATTGATATTCGTATTTACGCTTTTCACTTAAAAAACCAACTAATGTAAAAAAATTAAATGGGAGAACACGCGTTATAAAAAATGCTAACGGCTTTCCAACCTCTTTTTCAACCATTTTACGGGCTAAAATTGGGATAACGTATTCGTCAAAAGCATACGATTTTGCTTTAAGCTTTTGGGCAATAACACGAGCCAGCGATGACTTTCCAGAAGAGCAGGATCCTGTGACAAAAACAACGCGACCTCGTTTGATATCTGTTTTTTCAGAACTATTTTTAGAAAGTACTGTTAAAACCGAAAAACTTACTGTAAATCCAATAACCACGGAAGAAAGAAACGCAATTTTCTTCATACTAGTACCCCGTCTCCCAAAACCTCCATGAACGTATTTTTTAAAAAAACGCTTATTGGCTTATTGTTAGCCAAATACCCCTATTAATTTAATAGTAGTAAAAAATGAATCGCAAGGTCAATCAAGCAACAAAAAAAGCCTGGGTTTTATGCCAGGCTCTTTTTAATCTTATTTTTAAAAAAGTTTTGAGTAATAACTTAATTACTACTATCTACGAGTTTTATAATTTGATCTGCCATTTCAGCAGGCGTCTTAACAACAGTATATGGTTTTGCCTGAACAAGTGCTGCTTCTGAATTATAGCCCCACGTAACACCAATACATTTCATGCCTACTGTATGAGCTGCTTCGATATCGCGAACTTCGTCACCAACATACAAGACGTTTTTAGCTGAAAGACCATTATTATCAAGAAATCTCTGTAAACAATTATGCTTACCAAAAAGACTTGAGTCTGCGTAAATAGTCTTGAAACAAGTAAATTTAAACTTATCGATAAAGTGGTTTACGCGCTCTTCGCGACTCGATGTAAGAATCCCAAGCGAAATATTGTGATTTGTTAATTGGGTCAGAGCATCATGCATGCCATCAAATGGATTAAGCTTATCTGCATGTGTTTTATCACCCATAAGATCTTTGCCACGCATAACAATTCCTGGAATCTGATACCATTTGATTTTGAAATGCTTTAATAACACATCTTTAAGAGGGAGATTCTTAATAAGCGCTTTTTGTTCTTCAGTAATTGGTTGATAACCATATTCTGAAGCAAGCTGGTTAGCAACAGCAACTGAAGACTCGAAAGAGTCTGCGATGGTACCGTCAAAATCGAATAAAACTACGGAGATTTTTTGATTGGACATAAGATCCTGACCTGCGTCGAGATAACCGCAGCCGTTTAAAATATAATTACGAACCAAAAACCCTGCAAAAATCATCATACAGAGTAACAATATTTTTTTATAACGTATCATAGTGTCTCACCGTAAATAAACAGTTTAAAAATCTGGTATATAACCTATCTTTTAGTGTGCCAATCAAAACATAGATTGCAAAAAACAATAATTAAGCCTAAATTAAACGCAAATTTTTATGGGTATTTTTTAAAATATACTAATTGGATTAATAAAAAATCAAATACTATAGAACTGACCAAAAATATCAAAGTCTAATAAAGTACCTGATTAATTGTATATCGTGATATTCTTGCAAGTTCTTGATTACTGTTAATATAATAGGCGAGCGCTATAAGTGCAAACGAAAGAGCCCACCCCCGACCGCGTTCCCATGTTGCATTATCTATAGAAAGTTCTGCACGAAATATCGCTCGTGTTTCAGGTGATAAAAGAGTCCAGGCAACCATAAGATCACATGCAGGATCACCAACGCCCATAAGACCAAAATCAATAACAGCACGTAGTTTACCATTATGAACCAAGATATTTCCGGTATGTAAGTCGCCATGAAGCCATACTGGATCTTTATCCCATACGGGCTGCTCAAGAGCTTTGTTCCAGATATCAGTTATACGATCAAAATCAAATTCAGTTTCACGTTCAAGCCCAAGTATCGTATGTAATTTTTCGATAGCATCACGGGTTTCTGTATCGCGCATACGTAATACTACCCCACGAAAACTGTTTTGCTCGCCACTAAGTGGCCCACCTGAACTATTAATTTCTTGTAACGAAGCAACAAATTTACCAATCGAACGCGCAAACTGAGATAAATCAGCTATACGTTCATGAGTTGCTGTTTGACCTTCAATCCAAGTATATACCGACCAGTTCCATGGATAATTTTTACTTGGTTTTCCGTAAGCAAGAATTTCTGGTATTTCATGATTTTCTAAAGATTTACCCAAAATAGGTACCCATCGATGCTCTTTTTCGACATAACGTGCTGATTGGTCGCTATTGGGCAGGCGCACAAGCATTTTTTTTGTATTATTATTATCAAGATTATTACTGAGCAAAAAAATAGCATTATCGGTACCTGAAGAACTAACGGGCTCTATATTAAACGTCGCCCATTCAGGAAATTGCTCGGTAAGTAATTGACGCACAAATGACACAGAAATTGTGTCATGCAAAATATCATAAGTCATGAGAATAACCCTATTTCCGTCTAAAATTCTTCTCGATTATATCTTGAGCAATAGTCCAGGTTGTTGGGCGACCATGAACACAAATAAACCGTTTTTCAGTCTTTTCAAGATCTGTAACAAGTTGCTGCATCTGTTGCATGGTCAAAACATCGCCTGCTTTTACCGCTGCTTTGCAAGCCATGTGGCTATGAACATGCTCGTTTAATTTTTTGCGAAAAAGTTCGCGCTCAAGCTTTTCATGCTCTTGTATAAAATTAACAGCTTCAAGTAATAACTCTTTAAGCGACTGTTGGGCAATTTTTGGTGGTGCTGATTTGATAGCAAGCGTATTATTCCCAACAAGATCAAACGCTATCCCCTGATCGAAAAAAAAGTCTTTTTCGCGCATGATCATATCTATTTGGTGTGACGTTAATGTTACAAGATCGGGAAACATGAGGGTTATTCCGTCTTTTTTTTCGAAATTTTTCAAAAACTCTTCGTATAAAATTCGTTCATGCGCTGCATGCTGATCGATTAAAATAAGCTCTGTTTTGTTATCTAAGATGATATAGGTATTAAAAATTTGGCCTATGATTTTTGCTTGTTCAAACGCTTTTTTTGGGGCATAAAAAGCTTGTTGCTCGTGAATTTCGGGCTCTTGTTTTGGAGTTTGAGTCAATAAATTCGATATGTTTTTGCTCCCAAGCACGGTCGAGACGACCTGTTCTTCGTAGCCGCCCGTAGGGCGTAGGAGAAACGGCGTACGGGCAGGATATTTGAGGCCGTCAGCAAGATTGCTTGGAAACGTGTTAAAAACCGGCAACCTGTTAAAAAGCTCTTCGGAAATCATGGGCGCTTTAAAATCTTGATCTTGGTCTTGATCTTGAAAATTTTGGTTTTGAACCTGAACAGGTGATTCAAATAGGTCCTGTGTTTTTTGTTCTGTAAATTGTCCTGTGTGTTGTAACTTTTGCGACAAATTTTGTTCGAGCGACATTCTTACCGAAATTTGAAGCGACGCTTCGACGACACCAGGTTTTGTAAACCTAACTTCTTCTTTTTTGGGGTGCACATTAACATCAACAAGAACTTGATCTATTGTGATAAAAATAAACGCCGCTGGGAATTTTCCCGGTGGTAAAACGTTCAAGTATCCCTTAAGTAACGACTTACTTAACTCTTGGTTTTTTACCCATCTGTTATTTACAAAAAAGTAGATCGCATCGCGCCCATAGCGCCAAAATTGATGGTTCGAGATCATCCCATTAAAGACAGCATAATCAGACGCACCCTTCGAGACCTTGATATCCCGAGTATCCCGAGTAGCCTGCGTATCGAGGGACGGGCGAGCGCTCTGTTTCTCTTCGTTTTTTTCGATAACTAACGGGATAAGATTTTGTGAAAAATTATGGTCCCAGAGTTGGGTCACCCGATCTTTTACATTATTTACACCAGGAGCATTCAAAATCAGCTTATTATCGTGGTAAAGTTTAAAGCTGATATCTTGGTGGCTCAAGCACACAGCATAGAAAATATCCTGAATTTGGTTCCATTCTGTTGCATCTTGTTTTAAAAACTTTTTTCGGGCGGGTATATTAAAAAAGAGATCTCTCACAGATATATCTGTTCCAGCTTGTGCTACGATTTCTGACGTACTGGTACATATACTTTCAGAATATTCAAGACGAATACCAAGCGTACTTGTACGTAATTTAGTAATTAAGACTACTTTGCTTACAGCAGCAATACTTGCAAGCGCTTCACCACGAAACCCAAACGATTTTATCGTTTCAAGATCGTCAAGACTGGTAACTTTACTGGTTGCATGAGGCAAAAAACAGATCTGTGCGTCATCAGGGGACATTCCAGAACCGTTATCGACAATACGAATAAGTGTTTTGCCTGCTTTTTCGATATATAAAGAAATTTGTGTAGAGCCTGCGTCTATAGAGTTTTCGATCAACTCTTTAACGATATGAGCTGGTCGTTCAACGACTTCTCCAGCTGCAATTTTTTGCGCTTCTTGTAACGATAAAATTTTAATTTTGTTCATATAATTTTATGATTATTTTTTAGTTTTTACGCGAGATTTCGACTTTTTCTGAACACTTGGGTGCCCTTCTAAGTCAATTGTCGTGCTCACGGGGCACTCAGAAGTTCCCACTAATTCTACTGCAAAGGTCTTGAGATGCATAACTGCTTTGTTACTTTCAATAACAATGGGCACGTCTTTATCGTGCTCTTTGGCTTGCCATATTTTTACGTTGCCATTAAGTGTACAAGTATTTTGCGCAATATCGATAACAACAGTATCGGCAATTGCTTTGCGTTGGCCACTATGAAAAACAACATGATTTTTAAACGAAAGCGTTTTAAGCTGTGATAACGTTTTATTGTTGTGTGTATGTTCTGCTAACTCACCAGAAACAAGACTATTTTTTTTATTACTTTTTTTATTACTTTTGCTGTCAAGCACAAGCTCTAATTCATCAGCTTTAACGGTACTCTTGTCAGCAAGTGTTACCGTAACATTATCTAGATACTTAAAAATAAAGTTTTTCTCGGGGCTATTGTCTTTGTTGCAGGTTGCTTTATTGCTCGTAACAACAATTTTTGACCACGGGTCTACATGATTTTGATTAAGCGCGTGAATCGTAGGCATCGTATTTATAAATATAATAAAAATAAAAAATATATAAAAAGACAAGTGGGGGACTGTTTTTACAAACAATCCCCAGTATTCAATATATGTGATTTTATATGCGATTTTATAACTTTTTTTTTCTTTATGCTGCAGCTGCTGCAGTTCTATGATCAGGTTCCCATTGCTTGAGCACGTCTGCGAATTCTTGTTCAGAACTTTCTTCATACCGCTTTTTTCTCTTTAAAGAACCAACTTTTTCCACAAGATCACCAGCTTCTTGGGCAACCTCAGTTACCTGTTTAAGGTTTTCGACAGGATCGCCAAAAACTGCTGGGTATATTTTGGTCCTAATAAGATCAGCCGTCAACCATGCAACGATAATTGCACCATCTTTGAGTTGCACCGCAGCTTTTTTAAAATGATACCAAGCACGGGCCCACGAATAAATTCTCTTGGAATCTAACCTGTTTGTAACGTTTAATGCTGAGTTAAAGTCAAAGTTTTCGTACAGAGCGTCAACGTCAACCCCTTTATTTCTTAATTTTGCTTCTAACTCTTTAATAGCTACGTCAAGATCGACAAATTTAGGCTTCTTGTCTTTTTGAATGCATAATACTTTTGGCTTATACATGATATCTTCAGTATTCTCTGGAATTTCTGTATAAGCTTGCTCATGCTCTTGCACACGACTATTTTTTATAGTTTTTACTTTTTTTGAGCTTTTTGCTTTTTTAGAAGCTCCCATGGCAAAATTTGCTGTAAAACTCATGCTTGAAACGAGTATTAATGCACCAAATAATTTCATATTAGAATAGTTCATGATAATATCCCTTATAATCCCTACAATTTTACCAGCCCCAAATTAACAACTAGTACAAATGTCGAGGGGAGCTTAGATCGGTTTTTATAAAAAAGCTAGCGTTTTTTGCAAAAAAAAAGCACCTGGTTTTTCCCAAGTGCTTTTTTGATTTTTTATAATTACAGGAATTACGAGAATTACCAGGCGTAATTCATGCTCAAATGGAACTCGTGAACCGACTCTCCGTCACGTTTCCGACGATCAAGCTTAAAGCCCCAGTCAATCTTTGCAGGCATTGGCTTAATAAGATTTAAACCAAAGCCAACTGAGTGGCGAACGTCAAACTGGTCTCGTTTAATTAACGATGGGTCGTTAATGTCATTTTTTGGTGTATCCCAACCGGTACCTGCATCATAAAAGAAGTGCGCTTTCATAGAGTAATCAGGAATAAGTGGGAAAATAAGCTCAGAGTTAAATTGAGCCATGTTACGACCACCCAACGGGTCACCGGTGATCCATGCTGGCCCAATACCACCCCACACAAAGCCTCTCACCGTTGTTTGACCACCCATATGGAATAACTCTTTATACGGGATAATCTTTTTAGTATTTAACGTATGCACATGGCCAACTTTACCATGAACACCAAGCACAAGATCATCATCGCCAATCAATGCTGTATACGAACTTGCTTCAAGCTCTGTCTTAAAAAAACTAAACTGATGGTTAAATACACTTGGCGCAAACTTATTCGAGAACATAACTCGATAACCACTGCTTGGATAAACTTGATGGTTACGCGTGTCTTTTATAAAGCCAATACCGATCCATTTCAACGTACCTTCTTGAAACGATCGTCGAACAATTGGTTCAAAACGAATATCTGTTGATTTAGGTTTGTTATTGCGAATACTTTCAATACCAAGATCGATAACAAGCTGAAGCTGTCTGTCAATTGCTGGAAGCCAAAGACCGAACTGTGCATTTACCCCTAAAACATTTTGTACAGGAGTTTTGTCAACGTTTCTCCAAAATTCATACTCATCCCAACGTTTGTACAAAGAAATTGCACCCGAAACATTACTGTCAAAAATATGTGGGTTTGTAAAATGTGTTTCAAGTTTTTGAACACGATGACGGCTCGCTTGAATCATGGCGCCCCAATCGTACCCACATCCAAATAAATTACTCTTATCAATAGTAATTGCACCACGTAACGATGGTCTAGGATTATAACGATCACTACCATAGGTTAACATGAAGTTTGCGTTACCCGTTTTTGCCTCTTTTACGTTCATTTCGATATCTGCAAGAGAGTCTGAAATTCTGTGAATTTTCCAATTGACGCTATCTTTTTCGAAAAAGCTTAAATTTTCGACATTGTTTTGGGACCCTTTAAGACCCTGTGTTGTAATCAAATCGCCTTCAAAAATACCCAATCGACGACGGATTACTTTATCTCTCGTAACTTTATTACCGGTAATATTAATACGGTTAACGTATAATTTATTTCCACGCTCAACATGAAACGTAATATCTACTTCTTTTGCGTCCATATCAGGTTTTACTTGTGGATAAACATCGGCATAAATATATCCCTTAAGACCCCATATATCTTTAAGTCTGTTCAGAGAGTCAACAAGTTGCTTTTGTGAATACGGTCTATTTTTTTCAAGTGAAATATACGGTAACAAATCGCTTTCTGTGTATATCTCATCGCCAGGGACATGAATTTCACGAACCCTAAATAGATCGCCTTCGGTGATGTAATAAGTAACTTTAACGTCACGATTATTGCGCGAGAATTCAACTTTTGCGTCAGTAATTTTTGCTGTAAGATAGCCATGATCGCGATAAAAATATTCCATACGATGTTTGTCCATTTCGACAAACTCTTCTTTATAAATACCTGCACTGTCCATAAAGTTTAAAAGCCAATTTTCTCTTGTGAGTAAAATATTACGCAATTTACGCTCAGGCATTTTTTTATTGCCTTTGAAATAAACACGCACAAGTCTCGATTTTGGACCTTCTTGAATATGAAATTTTGCTACAGCTTTATCTGGGTTATTTTTGTCAAAAACTAACTCTGGCGTGACTTTGGCTAGGTGTCTATTTTCTTCTACGTACGCTTTTTGAATCTCGAGTGATAGCTTTTGCAAAGTCTCTTCGTCAATGGTCGACAGTTTGTCTATTTTTAATGTTTCTTTAAGTTTTTTACTCTTAATCTTTTTATTGCCTTCAAACTCTACACGCTCTAAAAGCTTCTTTTCTTCGACAACAACAAAAAGATCAATCGATTGGTCATCAACTACTTCAGATTCAATCTTGATTTGCCTAAAATAACCAAGATCATACAAGTTACGAATTGCCATTCTTGTTTTTGATAGATCAAACTCTCCGCCAGCTTTGTAGGGCACTCGGTTAAGAATCTGATCTTTTCGAATATGCTTATTGCCCTCTACGAAAATATTTTTAATTTTTAACTTTGATTTTGATGATTCAGAAGTATCAAGCAAAAAGATATCATCGTCTGCTAGCTTCTTATCATCGATATCAGCAAAAACATATGGCCTAATGATTAGCCCATTAAAAAATATAAATAAAAAAATACTGATTCTGCGCATTACTATTGACAACATTCATCTCTCCCTTAGTCATAAGGCAATCCCCTGATGGCCCCGTAAAATCGCACGATTACATTTGATGAACTCGTGAAAATTATGATACAGGCTCGGTGAAAAAAAGCTATGATTTTTTCCAAACCAGCAGATGCTCGACTAAGACAAAAAGAGATACATTACATGACGGTTATAAGTGTTTACGAATTTCTTTAAACTCTTCGAAATTTTTCCAACGATCAGGCTTCCATGATTTTGTTTGATGTTTAATAATATCAAGTGTTTGCACTGGAATTTCACAGGTATGTAACTCTTTTTCTCGATCATGTTCCAAAGCAATAGCGATTAATTTTTGATGGCGAATAACGGTATTAATATCGATATCGTTATATTTCTTTGCTCCTGCATGCAAAACCGCTAAATATAACGGTGTCAGTACAAACGTTGGAACATGTCTTAAAAATGTTGTATATTTTTCTTCAGCATCGTCAAAACTCTCCCAAGAAAAAAACCATAACTCTTTGTGTGTTGGGTCTTTGCTCTTGCGTGTAAAAATATTTTCTCCTGCTAGTAATTGCTCCCAAATTGTACGCTCAGGTTTCTCATGATTTTTTGAATCGTAAAAACCGTGATTCTCATGATTTTTATACATGGCAACAGGCCTAAAACCTCTGCCTGCTTTGTGTAACTTCTCAATCATGATTTTTGCCTGTACAAAACAATCTGAACTTTTTGGATCTTTTTTGCAGGCAACGCGCTGAAAACTGCTTGATCGTTTTGAACTAACCCAGTCAAATTTTTGGATCATATCTTCGCCTGAATAAAAATTATAAACTTTCTTAAAAACGGGTGAATAAACAAAACTTTCTGTTTCGGGCTGGATTGGTGTTCCATAAAAAATAAGCTGGTCGATCTGAAGATTTTTTTTGATTGGCATGTAATCCAAACGCTTTTGGTCTTGCTTGTGTTGAGCTAACTCTTGTGTTGGTAATACACGTATCAGTGAGTATAGTACTTTAAGCGATTCATTCTCGTCATGATTCTTTGATAAAACATCAAGCTTAGAAAAGTCTTTTAAGTTTACCAATCGATGGACAGCACCTAAATTTAAACATAAGTTTCCACCATGACTATGGGCAATAAGCCTGATTTTTGGATAAATCCCTTGAGCATGAAATTTAGTAATTTCTTCTGATAACGCATTATATAATCTTATAGACTCAAAACGTCGGCTGTTCTGGCTCATCAAACCGCTCCACCCAAACGTATAATAATAGTTTTTTTCTTTGCCCGGACAGATCTGCTCAGCAATCATATCGTATGCTTTAATTAATGGGTATGCTGCAAAAAACTGATTCCCTATCTCTTTGATATTAAATGTCGGCATAACACGAACAAGTCCACGCTTAAGAATGGGCTGATATCGAAAGAAGAACTCGTCATCACGCATGCCCTTGGTAACTTTTCGATAGACCGTTCCAGAAATTTTATCTTTCAAAACATCTGATGCATTAAAAAAACCTAAAACCGAGCCAAAACTGCCATGAATAAAAACGGTCATCCATGGTTCAGATTTTTTCTTTAAAAACCAGGAGTCTGGACAATACTGATCGCTTTTTAAAAAAAGTATAATCCCCGTAACAATCATAACAAGCAGCGTTATAATTAAAAAAATTATACGCAATCTATATTTATCGAGAAATTTATAGAGAGATTTATATATTGATTGCTTCATGCATGCCCCCAATTATCCCAATTTTAAGATTTACAAAGCTTATTCATATTAAAATTAACCTATTCACACTCAAAAATAAATCAATTTGTAATTTTTGTTGTTTTTTTGCAAGAAAACAAAACATCTATAAATTCTCAGCTCAAACAACATTTTTTTTGCTAATTGTTATTTTCTTGTGTTCTTCACAACTATTTTCATAAACTTGTACTAGAATTTAGGTGATCACAAAGTTGACTCGGGGGAGGCCAAATGATCGCAAATATTATTATTATTTTTAGTAGTTTACTGTTTTTTTGCTGCTCTGCTGCGCTTTTTTCTAGAGCACAAGCCAATACACAAGAAAAAACAAGCTCTCTCTTTTCTTTATCGCCTCAAACATGTAAAAATATCGATAATAAGATAGTTTCAGCATCAAAAAAGCATATACACAAGATTGAAACCGAAGCACAAGACAACGTCGAACACTTACGGCAAACAATCGAAAAAAAGATTGCTCATCTTCAAGAGCAACACCGTAATACACCCATAAAAGCTATAGAAATAGCCAATCTAGAAGACTATCTTCGTAAAGAAACATCAATTATCAACCAAATAGCTGCAAAACAGATTTTGTTTGTTATTAACACTGCTGAGCAAGACGCTGTACTCCTGCGAGCAAAAGCTCGGGAAGAGCAGATTAAAGAAAAAATCAAAGAAACTGCTTTAAATTTTGAGCTCTTTACCCCTACGATATTACATGACCCAGAACATAAAGAACAGTCAGAAAAAATTAGCCCTGTTTGGAAAAGCCAGATACGACATACATTTAATCACAATATAGCGTTACTCAAAAAAATTATTACTGACGCTGAAGCACCAGTACATGTGCAAGAGCTTACCCAAGCATTAACGGACCAAAGTACCTGGTTTGATAGCACGTTACGAAGCGCCGAGTATGTTCATGACCGATATCAAGAGCAAATTATACAAAAAAATGATCTCTTACATAAAATTATCTTGATACATAAAAAAGCTGCTCATTTCGTTGCGATACTTGCAAAATCGCTCAACCTAAGTACTAACGAAAAGAAAAAAATCGATCTTGCAGTACTGTACGACCTGAGCGCACTTGTTCACAAAAGTTCTCAAGTCTCTCCAGTTTTTTCCCCTATTTTTTCTCCAATTATAGACAACGAAATTAAAGTACTCGTTGCAAACACGGTATATGAATTAACCCAAAAAGCTCATACAAGTCTTCCTGGATTTTCACTTGAAGAACTTCTCGAGACGATTAACGCCCAATCAGGCACCAACCTTTTACGAAAAGAACTCTCAAGTACTCAAAACCGTCTAGAACAAATGCGACAAGAGCAAATATCGTTCAAACAAGATATGCAAAAAACAGTTGAAGCTACAAAAGAAGAAGCGTTAGAAGCTGAGCTTTTATTGCGCCAATCACAAGAAGAAATAACAAGCTATAAACAGCAAATTGAGCAATTACGTATGTCCAAAAAAGTTGATGAGTCACTTACCGAAAAAACATTTACTAATAAACTCGAAGAAGCGCGCAAAACAAGTCTTGAACTTCAAAAAACACTCGATAAAACTAAACAAGAGATCGAAAATATACGTAAAGAGTCTTTAAAAGAATCTCAAGAAGCATCTGAAAAAATTTATACCGAGCTTTCTCAGCGTTTTATACCGTTATTAGAAGAAAAAGAACGAAGCAATCTTGAGTTAGAATTAATTATTCAGGACACCAAAAATCGCACTCAAAATCTGGCAACAGATTTGTCAAACCAAATGGGTGAACAGACCCCATTACAAAAAGCAGAACAAGCCCGAGACCAAGCACAAAAAACCTCTGACAGTCTTGCGCTGCAAAATAAAATCGATAAAGAAGAAAATGCAACAAAAATAATACTTGCTGATGAACTCGCTCAAGAGACAATACTCGATAACATAAAAGAAACTCTTGAAGACAAAAATCGTGAGACCCTTGAGCAAGAACTATCCCAAGAGCTTACGCACAAAGTAAAATCTCAATAAAAATAATAACTTAAAGAGCTGTCATGATTAAGAAAAAATTAATATTTTTTATACTAATAGTTGTTCTTGTTCAGTCAACACTATTTGCTCCTAATCAAGGGCTTGTAAACCAAAATGGAAACGACTGCTTTTTTAGCTCATCGTTTCAGTGTTTAAGCCAGATTAAACCATTTATAAAATTTTTCGCAGACAATCCTGTCTATACCAGTGGCCCTATTCAGTCGAGATTTTACAAATTTATTCAAGATATGAAAACCCAATCAGAACTAACTGAAGAGTTCCGAGCTTTTATAACCAGTAATACAACAACTGATAATTATTTTCTCCATCAAATGAAAACTGGACAACGAGATGCCCATGAATTTCTTTCATTACTTTTGCAATATTTGATTGGCCAAACGCCCTATCATACAGAAATAAAAAAACAGCTTGAGATAATTATAGCAACAAAAGTCCCGAACGCCGTAACTCGAAGCCTGATGATTGAAAGAATTATCTCGATTCTCAATACAGACATGCAAAAAATAACATATCTCAGCGATCACTTATCTAAAGTTATCGCAACTGAACCATCAAATGCCGTTTTATTAAATAGCTTGCCGCTCACAAGTAACATCGAGCACTGGGAGGCATGCGACAAGCAAATAAAAAAACTTCAGGAATTATACGCTATTTTTGACACACACCTCAATTCAACACTTATTTGTAAAACATGTGGTTACTCTTCGATAACACCTGGCGTTGAACGAGCAATCCAAGTCCCAATACCATCAGATATAAAAGCACCCACGTTACAAAACTGTATTGATGCATTTAAAGTAAAAGAGACGCTTAATGGGAGTGATCAGTGGTTTTGTAAACAGTGTGGCAAAAAAGTTGATGCAACCAAACAATATTCTTTTGAATTGTTACCAAAAATTTTAATTCTAAGTCTTAAGCGATTTAAGGCTGGTGGAGCCTTTGGTGAAAAAATTGACACCCCTGTCTCGTTTCCTCTTAAGCTCCCCATTGCTGTAGGAAAAAACGAGACCGCTAAAACGTTACACTTTAATCTCTTTGGTATTGTTTGCCATGGTGGCGGACCAACTGGCGGACATTACTGGGCATTCGTCAAAGATAGAACGGGTGATAACGCATGGCGACAATATAACGACGCAACAGTAACTGGACCATATACTGAAAAACAAATTATCGATTTAGGCAACGATGAAGAGCCTTATATTTTTTTCTATGAGCTTGATGCTGGCGATACAAAAACTCAGCAAGATATCGTTACCGACTCAAAAAAACCTGCTCCAGTAACCCCAGCGCCTATCATTGAAAATACTGAGACGATTGATATTAAGACTGTTGAAGACTTAAAAGCTCTTTTTAAAGATCTTATGCCTATGAAAACTGTTCTAAAAAATTGTACCGAACTCATCAAAAATATTGAACTATTTCAAGACGCTGCTGTTGGAATTTTTCAATACAAAAATGACACTCAATACTCAAGCAAAAAAGCAACATTTATTGCGGCGCTAAAAAAGAAAGACTTTCTAATACATCAGCCAATAGCATTTGAAACAAAAACAACGATAGACAATATGCAGGAAAAACTTGCCGTAGTTTGTCGAGACTACATAGAGCCATTAGTTCAACTCACTCAATCAAATCAAAAAATATCTCTAGGGAAACAAGACATAGAAAATTCATTTGATATCTATAGCTTCGCATTCGATATACTTGAGAGATATAATAAATTATTAATCAAGCTAGAAAAAGAAGATTTTAGCACCCACCTCACGGTTTTTTCAGGACTTAAAGCAGCTTTTTTGAATAATGTAAGTACTTTATCAATCACCGAAACAAAAAATAAGTTAGAAACTATTCTTGCATTGGCACATAAGTTATTATCTTTTAAAAATAGTATCGAAAAACTCTTAGCATCACTCGAAGCAAAAACCCCAGAAATTAATACCAGTGATATCAAACTTTTTTTAGATCTCGTTGAAAAACCAAATTCACCTATTTTACAACTACAAAAATCACTCAATAACTTACGCCAAAGACTTAATAAACTAAGCAGCTCGTTATCTAACAAGAAATAAATGAAAACTTTAGAAAAGCTGGCGTGCCAGCCGAAGCTCGCTAGAGCGAAGGCTGGTGGAGGCGATGGGAATCGAACCCATGTCCGCAGAACTCAGCACCCTAAGCACTACATGCTTATCTCTTGATTATACTCTTACTTTTCTACAAGAGCACAGAACCATAAGAGTCAGTTCAATGTTACGGCCGGGCTACAGAACTAAAAAATCTAACCCGTACGTTCTATCTTTTTAATACGAGAGAAAGCGACTGATAGACACGTCTCTTCCTCAAGACACTTGCTTAATCTCTAAACGAGTTTACGCAAATGCAACAGAGCTATTAGCTTCTGCACTTATTGTTTTTGATTGTTTTTTTACGAGGTTCCCAAACAAAACTCGACATGCTCTTAAAGCACAGAATAATACGTCGAAACCATGACGCCCCCAAAGTTTTCATTTCAAAGATCAACGAGATTTATACAGGATTACCCCTCGAGACGATGCTTCGCATCCCTCGGGGCAACGGTTAAATCCAGGATATATTAAGAAGATATCCCACATATCTTGATACTACGGTAAAATTTTCTACATGTCAATAAGAAAACAGTTTGGAATCCAGTGAAAAACCTGGTTTTAAACTGTTTTTTAGGATATTATTTAATCTATGAAAACTAAAAACGCTCATAAATATCATACCTATTTAAAACCTGAAGAACGACACGATTATGACCGGGATATGCCCAGAAAAAAAAAGGGGCTCGGGCAAAACTTTTTGCGTAAACAATCTGTCGTCGACAATATGATCGCCAAAGTCTCTATAAAACCTGAGACTTCTGTGCTTGAAATTGGCTGCGGCGATGGTTTTTTAACACAATCGATACTCAATCAAACACAATGCAAACAACTGGTATGCTACGAAATTGACCCTGATTGGGTCACCTATGTTTCGAAAAAAATTAAGAACCCTAGATTAGAAATCAGACTTAAAAATATTCTTGAATCAAATTTTCCAGAAGAGCTTGGGGCTTTTACGCCTTGGGTAATTCTAGCAAACTTACCGTATCAAATTACATTTCCCATTATTTTCTTGATTCAACAAAATAAAAATTTGTTTCAAGAAGGCGTTATTATGGTCCAAGAAGAAGTTGCTCAAAAAATTGTTGCCAAACGTGGCAAGGGGTACAGCACAACGTCTCTTTTATTACAGTACAATTTTGACTGGACGCTCATGGATAAAATCGAGCCCGGTGCTTTTACACCACCACCAAAAGTTCACTCTCGATTGTTACACTTTAAGCCAAAATTTGATCAAGCTGTTATTCCTAACGAAGAAGAGTTTTGGAAATTTCTAAAATTTTGTTTTCGGTCGCCACGACAAACGCTTAAAAATAATATTAAAACGACCCATTATATTCTTGCTGATGGCTGGTCAGACGAACTTTTGAATATGCGCGCGCAACAACTATCGTTTAACGATTTTCTTAAGATCTGGCAGCATATAAATAATTAATTTTAAAAAAAATCGGGGCTGTATAAAAAATAGCCCCGATTTTTTTTGAGTAAAAATTAATTCACGTTTTCATAATTAACAATACCTGAAAGCACGTTAATATTTGCTCCTGGTATTATGGTAATACTCAAGTCGTTAATCGCACTATTATTACCAAACGATATGCCCTGTGATAACGCAACCGCGCCGTCATTGCGCAAGAAGTTCTCTTTATCAATAATTAACATACCATTGGTTAAACGCAACCCTGTTGTTGTACTTGCAACTGTTGCTCCGTTCATGTACAAGCGAGATGTTACATCAGCCATCGACAAGAGATCTCTGTTGTTCGATATCGGCGCATAATTAAATATCGAGCCCATATCGAGTAACAACGTTCCATTTGGTTGGATAATACTTTGCGCCTGTGTTGCATAGTTAAATGTCCATGAACCAACGATATCTAATGTCGAAAGCACTTCAAACTTACCAGTTGTTAAGCTATACGTATCATCAAGTATTAACGTCGTATTATAAAACGAGAACGTACAACTATCGTCCATACAACGAATATTATTTCCTGCAACGCCTGAGACAACGATATTCTCAAATAATAACGACGAACCGGTTCCGGTTACAAAAATATTACCCTGCGATTTAAGCTTGAGCTCTTCTCCTGAACCATTCAAGATCGTCTGTCCTTGGAAGGTCCATGTCATGTTAAGATCTGGATCAGCAAACAGTGAAACCAATGTTCCATCACCAAATATAATATGTGAACCCGCGCCAAGACCTAGGTCGTCTTCAGTTAATCCCTTAAGAACAACGTTTTTCAAGACAAGTGTTTTACCGTCGGCGATATTTAATAAATCGGTCCCGTCATGCGAGAAATGTATAAAATGGCCATGACCGTCAAGCGTACTATCAACGTTAACGAACATCTTGTGTTCTCTTGATAGCCAAATATCAAATGATAAAGAGGTTGTTGTTTGGTTTATATCAACAGGCAATGGTCCATGATCAATCGTTTGTAATTGTATATCCAACCATACTATGGCAGTACTATTGTTATGAATACCGTATGCCAACGCATTGCTGTTATTTTTTATACCATATAGAAGCGCATTACTATTTACTCTGCAACAATATAATGACGCGTTACTCGTAGCACGTATTAATGTACTGAGCGAGTTAGTACTGTTTCTTACGATGTTATTGAGATTTACAATTGCTGTACTATTATTATGTATACCATACAGAAGCGCATTACTGTTGTTATTAATACCGTATACCAATGCATTACTATTTACTCTGCAGCAATACAGTGACGCGTTACTCGTAGCACGTATTAATGTACTGAGCGAGTTGGTGCTGTTTCTTATTATGTTATTTAGATTTACTATCGCATTACTATTATCAAGACAGCATTCAGCAAGTGCCACAATAGCATTACTATTATTCTTGATACCATAAGCAAATGCATTGCTATCAGTACGCACTGTTCTATCTAACTTAATAATCGCATTACTATTGTCTAAAATACCTGAAAGAATTGTATTGCTATCCGTTCTAAAGAAATATAACAGCGTATTACTATTATTCTTGATACCAAAGGCAAATGCATTGCTATCAGTACGCACCGTAGTATCTAATTTAATAATTGCGTTCGAGTTGTTTTTACAACACTTAGCCAAACTAACTATCGCATTACTGGTTTGAGAAATAATATCAGTATTGCTCAAGTGCCGAACAATGCCATCATTTAAAAGAGTAATGTTGCCACGTATGTTTTGCTGATCGGTAAACGTTGTTGTATCGTACGTTAAAGCAATACCATCGACTGTTAATATACTCGCTTGTGAGATATCAAGTATATTATTTTTGGTAACAATATTGGTCGGCCCATTGGCATATAAGCTCCCCGTCGTAAACGAATAGTTTCTGTTCATTTCAATTTCAAGCATAGACGTATTAAGTTGTGACGTTGGATCTTCGAATATAATTGACCCAATACCAAGCCCACGAAGTTTCATGCTGCTTAAATTTAAGACTGTATTGTCTTTAATTCGAATTGTTCCGCCGAGCGATAAATCTAAAATATTCCCGTTACCAGAGACATAGGCATCTCCGTCAAAAATCCATTCACCCGTTAACGTAATTTTACTCGAAAATTGCATATCCGCTGTATTCAAAAACGTCGCTGTGCTACTTAAAACTTTATTCTGAACACCAAGATTTACTTTTTGAGCATTACTATTAAGTGTAAAACTTGTCCCAACAACCGCTGGAAAATTATTATCACCCACCGTTGTTGCTTTATTTGCAGTAATAGTAGCCCCGGTCGTCACTTTTAAAGGCGTTGTAAGAACACCACCAGCTTGAACATTACACCCAGAATTGAGTGTAACAGCTCCTGTACCACCTGTAAGCTCAAGCGCTACAGCACCACTGACAGAAACGCTGGCATTAATATTTGCAGCGGTAATAGCCGATGCGCTATTTGTTGAAATAGCGTTATTTGTTAAGTTTACTTGAGCGCTTACCGATGAAAGCTGTGTGCCATCACTACCAGAATAAGACCCATTACTGATATTAACAATACCTTCTGCTTTAGCGCCACTTGAAACATCTATTGAAAATCCATCTGGAAGTACTGCTGGATTTGTTAACGTTAATCGAGTTGCCGGCGTTACATTAATTGTACCTTTGCCTATTTAGCCTGCGTGAATAAAATCGTGCGATAATAAAAAACAAAATATAAGCAGTTTAAACAACCTGAGCATAATTCCCCTTTTATTAATTTTTTATTTTTTATTTATTATTTTTTTACCTATTACTGTTGGTTTTCATACACAAGCACGCCAGACTCTATACTTAACTCACCCTGTGCTAAATAACGTATTGTTAAGTCGTTTGCAGGATTGTTATTACCAAATGATACGCCCTGCGATAACGCCGTTGCTCCGTCGTTATACTGTTTGCATCTGCCTGAAATAATTAGTGTCCCATTGGTCAATCGCATTCCGGTAACGGTCGAACCGTATGACGCATTATGAAAACATAAGGTCGAATCGATATTTTCCATACTGATTAAATCGCGATTGGCAATACTTGGTGCATAACTAAATGCCATACCCTCGTCAAAACAAAGTGTTCCGAAGCTTGTTATGTTACAGGTACGATTGCCCGCATACTCAAAGGTCGAGGTCCCACTCATTTCTGTTACGCCAATAACATCAAAATTCCCATTGGTCATTGTAAAGATCCCATCTTGGTTCCATAACAAGTTACCAAAGCTCAGTGTACCGGTATTATCCATGCAACGGATTTGACTGCCACTAACATCTTGTAT
>Ga0206848_1048_pt1 | contig 34705 bp, 33 predicted proteins | sample Alteio_BWOrgCont_18_FD_152635 | JGI IMG/M metagenome (GOLD analysis project Ga0206848, IMG submission 152635) | Enriched cells from forest soil in Barre Woods Harvard Forest LTER site, Petersham, Massachusetts, United States -... | ecosystem: Environmental > Terrestrial > Soil > Temperate forest >...
AGAGAGCCGCGTCGCGGATGATGCCGGCTTTGACGCTTTCAAAGAGGCCCGCGCGGAGTTCACGGTCGGGCAGGGTCTGCAGAACATCGATGTCGGCGAAGACGGCGTGCGGATGGTGAAAGCTGCCGATCAGATTTTTTCCGGCGGCGAGGTTGACGCCGGTTTTGCCTCCAACCGAAGAGTCGACCTGGGCGAGGAGGGTGGTGGGGACCTGGATGTAGTCGATGCCGCGCATGTAGATGGCGGCGAGGAAGCCGGCGAGGTCGCCGACGATGCCGCCGCCGAAGGCGATGAGGAGCGAGGAGCGGTCGGCTCCGGCCCGGGCGAGTTCGGCAGCGAGGCCCTCGACTTGCGGGAGGCGCTTGTAGCGTTCGCCGGCGGGGAGGAAGAGAACGGTGGGCCGCTGATTTTTGGGGAAGGCGGCAAGGAATTTTTTGCCCCAGAGGGCGAAGATCTCCGGTGAGGTCACGACAAAGGCGTTACGTGCGCCAGACTTTTGGATAGAACGAGCGATTTGGGTGAGGAGATTGCGGCCGATGGTGACCGGGTAGTCGGCGGAGTCGGTTTTGACCTGGATGATGCGGGGCACAAATACAGCGTATAGCGTCCAGCGAACAGCGTTCAGGAATGCCTTTTGGTCTGGGGCGGCACGGTTGGCACATCCGCTTTATCCCAGGGGTGGAGAGGAATTTTCACTGCCGGGAAGTGCAAGCGGTCAGGGAATTCGTTGACAATGATGGCGCACTTTCAAACGAGGAGTGAAACCCTATGGCCGATGTCGTTGTGGCGAATCAGAAGACCATTCTCAAAAACCAGGCAGCGATTCTTGCTAATCAGAAGACGATTCTCGGGAACCAGGCGGCGATCAAGAAGAACCAGACGGCGCTGGAGGCAATTTTGACAAACCAGAAGGAGATTCTGCGGAATCAGAAGACGATTCTGGGGGCGTTGAAAAAGTAGAGGGGCAGATGGCTGGGGTCTTGCGGCTGGGACCGCCGCGCAGCGCCGGTTCTGTTGGGGATTTCTGCAACGAAACACTCCCTGGCGAATTCGCTTCGAACATGGGATTGACGCAACTTCGCCCTTGGCTCAGCGTTAGTAGAAGCAAGACTCCCGGGCGGAGTACGTCCCCTGCTCGCCTGACTCTGAGCTGTCCCGGGAATTTTGGAGTGTATCCAATGAATAACAATGCCTGGAATAACAATGCCTGGGATGAGTCGGTCCATGGACCGGCGGTGGAAACGGCGGTGTTTGAGCCGGGCATGCAGCGCGTGGTCACTCCAGTAACGCGACGGGCGTTCATGAAGGGAGGGGCGATGGCGGTGGTGGGGACGGCGGCGATTCCGGCGTTCCTGACGCGCTCGGTCATGGCTCAGGCGACGACGGCGCAGGCCCAGGGGAAGAAGCTGGTGGTGATCTTCCAGCGCGGAGCGGCGGATGGGTTGAACGTGGTAGTGCCGTACCGGGAGCCGTCGTATTACCAGTACCGGCCGAATATCGGGATTCCGCAGAACGCTGTGATCGACCTGGATGGGTTCTTTGGGCTGCATCCGGCGATGGCTGCGCTGAAGACGCTGTGGGACCAGAAGCATCTGGCCATCGTGCATGCATCGGGATCGCCCGATCCTTCGCGGTCGCACTTTGACGCGCAGGATTTTATGGAGAGCGGAACGCCGGGCGTGAAGGCGACGGTGGACGGGTGGTTGAATCGCGCGCTGCAGGCCGAGGACCTTGCGTGTCCGGACTGCGCGCATACGCCGTTCCGGGCCGTTGCGCTGGGGGCGGAAGTGCCGCGGACGCTGGAAGGGCGGATCCAGGCGGTGGCGCTGGACAATATACGGGACTTTGGCGTGCAGTCGACGCCGGCTGCGGCGGGGTTTGCGGCGATGTACGACCAGAGCACGGATTCGGTTCTGCATGGGACAGGGCAGGAGACGTTTGCGGCGGTGAAGATGCTGAAGGCGGCCGACCCGGCGAAGTACACACCGGCGGCTGGCGCGGAGTATCCTGGCGGGCCTTTTGGGAACAGCCTGAAGCAGATTGCCCAACTTCTTAAAGCAAACCTTGGAGTCGAAGCGGCGTTCGCGGATATCGGCGGATGGGACACGCACCAAAACCAGGGCAATGTGGATGGACAACTGGCGGGGCGTCTGCGGGAGTTCAGCGCAGGGCTGGCCGCGTTTTGGATCGACATGGGAGACCAGGCGGGAGACATTGTGCTGGTGACCATGTCGGAATTTGGGCGGACGTGCCGGCAGAACGGGACGGGCGGAACGGATCACGGACACGCTAACGTGATGTTCGTTTTGGGTGGGCCGGTTGATGGGGGAAAGGTGTACGGTCGGTGGCCTGGGTTGTCCCCGGAGCAGCTGTACGAGGGAAGGGATCTCGCGATCACGACGGACTTCCGGCAGGTGCTGAGCGAAGCGGCGTATAAGACGCTGGGCGCGCGGAATATTGAAGTGGTGTTTCCGCAGTCGGGTTTACAGCGGAGGAACTTCCTGAACATACTTCAAGTGTGAGATGAAGGAATCAGAGAAGTTAATAATACTGTGGGAAACAGGAATCATGGAATAAAAGGCCCGGCGGAGCATCGCCGGGTTTGTTATTTTTTGGGATAGTACTTTGGTCGGATAGGGAGGGGGATATTCACAGCTGGGTTCCCACCGAAAGTGCTATTGTTGCGGGAAATCCCCGAGTGCAATGCTCTGAAGCAGGTGGATCGCGCGGCGCGATGTGGCGCAAGCAGTTTCGTGGCGGCCAAGCATCTTTAGAGGTATGGAAAACGTCTCATGAAGCCTGCGTGGTTTGCCGCTTTCGCACTTCCCATCCTGTGGACCTCCTTCCTATACCCGCAAGCTAATCCGCCCAATCCTCCAGCCACAACCCCAACGAACGACACCGACGCGAAAGCGGTGACCCCGCCAGCGACGGCGGTGGCTCCCGCGGCTCCCGAACAGGAAACGATCGCAAAGCCGGCGGCCAAGCCAGGCGACGTGGCTGAGGCGGAGCTGAAAGCGAGGCTGACCGGGCGACCGCTGTTTCTACGCGGGCGATATCTGGATGAGACGCTGCACTTCAACATGAATGGGGATTTGGTAGGGACCTCGGCGAAGGGGTCGTTCACGCTGTGCGGAATTTTCGTCGATCATGTGCGCGTGACGAAGAAGACGGTGGAGCTGGAGGGGGTTCGGTTCGGCGTTCACTTTGAGGGTGAGGCGCCGTGGGAGCAGCAGTCGACGTCGTTTGACCGGATCCAGATCACGCCGAAGAAGAAGCATCAGCTGATCGTGATTGACCGGCAGCTGGTGGTGATCCCGAAGGCGAAGAAGGGCTTGTTTGGGAAGGGCGATAAGGGAGGGAAGGAAACTTCCACCACTCCAAAGCAGGAAGTGAGTAAGGCGGAGACGGATTCGGCAGCGGATGGCTCTGAATCCACGTCCGCAAGTCAGGGAAGCGGCGCGCCGGTGATGGTGAACGGGAAGGAGCTGCCGCCGGGAGCGACGACGTCGCCGGCGGAGTCCGCGGAACATCTGCGGATGGCGCTGAATAAGATTCTGGCGCCGGACCTGGATGGGAAGATGGTTTCGGAGATGCCGGACTACTGGCAGTTCTTCTACCAGGCGCAGCAGTCGCATAAATGGCTGGAGCCGACGGATCAGACGCTGGTGCACCCGGGACCCGGGGTGCAGGGGCCGAAGCTGGTGAAGAATGTGGTGCCGGAGTCGAATGACTTTGCGCAACACGGCGAAGTGGCGGGCGTGGCGAGCTATAAGGTGATCCTCGATACGCAGGGAAAGATTCTGGCGGTGGCAGTGTATCGGCCGATTGGGTTTGGGCTGGACGAGAACGCGGTGGCGGCGATTGAGAAGTCGACGTTCCAGGGCGCGGTGAAAGATGGGAAGCCGGTGCCGTCGGTGATCGATGTAGCGGTGAACTTCCGGATCTATTCGAAGCGGACGGCCGCGGGGTCGCCGGAGACGGCGGGGGATCCGAGCACGTCGCAGGTGACGGGCAAACCGGCGTTACCGGGGATCTACTCGACGCAGGCGCAGGCGCAGGCCCACGCCGGGCCGAAGCAGTAAGCGGCAAATCTCTCTGGAAAGTGAATTAAAGGCCTGAATCGCGGGAGAGCGTCGACCGCTGGTTCAATTTTTGCAAATTTGATCAACATATCTGGCTGCATGGTATGATTTCCGCGCTTTTTGCTGAGCGTTTTTGGGAAGGCTGCGCCAGGCCAGAACGCAAGGTGGCGGAGAAATTCTCGAGGCGCTTTGATTTCGCGAGAGGAACTTTGCCATGCCAGTGTCGCTGTTCTCCCTCCCTGGTTGGGGGCGTTCGCTTGCCCTTGCCGCGTCTTTGCCTCTTTCTGCCTGCGTGGTGAGCGGGCAGGTCACGGTGGTTCCTTCCACTCCGCAGGTTGGGTCGTCGAATCCGGCGACGGCGGCGCCGAACGTGTCGCGTCCGCATACAAAGCCGTGCATGGTTTCGCTGTTCCAGAATCTACCGTTCGATAATTTCACGCCGGCGACGTTCGACTACACGCCGCCGGCCGCTTGTCCGGGACCGTGGGCGAAGGTGGTGTTCACGGCGGACTTCACGGTGACGGAGGGGCGGCAGTTCGACCGGACGGCAGCGTTTTATCTTGGACGCGCGAACATTTATTACGGGACGACGGCGGAGCCGCGCGCGGCGCTGAGCCCATCGTGGCATGTGGAGCGGGACGTGACGGATCTGTCGGCGATTTTTAGGTCGGCGGAGACGGGCGAGGCGAACATCGGTAATTTTGTCGGGGTGTCGGGAGGTGTGACCTACAACGGGATCATTTACGTGAATGCGGCGCTGGAATTTTATCCGGCGGACTTTCGCGATCGGGCGCCGCGGACGCCGGACATTGTGGTGCCGGTGAATGGGACGGGCGGCGATGCGGGAACGCTGAACACGACGACGGATCAGATTACGCAGACGCTGAATCTGCCGAAGAACGTGGAGAGCGCATACCTGGATGTGATTGCGCAGAATCAGAGCAACGATGAGTTCTGGTATTTCTGCGTGCCGAATGATCAGACGGCGAACCTCGAGAGCTGCGGGGGTACGGCGTTTCGCGAGACGGAGATCTGGCTGGATGGGAAGCCGGCGGGTGTGGCGCCAGCGTATCCGTGGATTTTCACTGGCGGGATCGATCCTTACCTATGGGAGCCGGTGACGGGCGCGCAGACGCTGGATTTTGTGCCGTATCGCGTGGACCTGACGCCGTTCGCTGGAGTGCTGGCGGATGGCGCAACGCACACAGTGGCGGTGAGCGTCTTCAACGCGGACAGCTATTTTCTGGCGACTGCGAATCTGCTCGTGTTCACCGATCACGGCGGAGGCACAGTAACGGGCGGACTGATCAGCAACACGCTGACGGACGCGCCCACGCCGGTGGTCACGGAGCACATCACCACGGGAACGGGGCCAACCTACACGGGAACGATCGATACGAGCTCATCGCGGGAGTTCACGATCCGCGGATGGGTAAAGACGTCGCATGGGCGGGTGGAGACGACGGTGACCGAGCAGGTGGGCTTCACGAACGATCAGCAATTCGATGTGAGTGCGACGACCGATGTCCAGAATGTGGCGCAATTGACGACGGTGGATTCCACCAGCGCAACGAAACAGGGATGGCTGGAGACGAAGACGGAGCAGCATTTCCGATATCCGCTGACCATTGATTATTCGTACGTGGTGAATTCGGATAACACTGCGGACCAGGTGACTACGGTGACGCAGGGTTTCGACACACACGAGACGACGAGCCTGAACGGCTGGCCGGCTTACGAGAATAAGGTGCACGAAGAAGTGAAGGCGATGGACACGCTGCCGTTTGACGCGAGTGGCAACTTCCTGGGGCCGATGGGGAGCAAGACATCGCAGACCTACACCTGGAAGAATTCGCTGGGGGCGTGCTACAGCCGAACGATCAAGGCTGCGGCGCAGGTGCTGACTTCGGTGGACGATGACGGGGACTGCCACGATCGGCACTAGATCATTGATGATGAATGGGCCCGGAATTTATCCGGGCCTTTTGTGTGTAGAGAATTATGAGTTGGGGAACAAGGCGACGAGCTGATCGAGCGCGGCGGCCCAGCCATTGTGAAAGCCCATTTCCTCATGTTTCCTGCGGGTGTCTTCGTCTGCGTGGATGACGGTGGCAGTGTATTTGGTGCGCTTGCCCTGGGGCTCCAATTCGATAACAGCAGTGAAGTGGAAAGGTGCGGCTTGCTTGACCAGATCGGCGCTGCGGGGTCGATAGCCAGGCAGCAGGACCGTGGTCCAGACGAGCTTGCGGCCCGGAATGATTTCGAGGAAGCAACCGGTGTTGGGGAAGTCCTCACCCTCGGGAGAACGCATGACATTGTGAAAGATGCCGCCGGGGCGGAGATCGACTTCCGAGGCGACGGTGGACCAGGGCGCGGGGGTAAACCATTGTTTGAGATGTTCGGGCTGGGTCCAGGCGGCCCACACGAGCTCGGAACGAACATCGACGACGCGTTCCAGCACGAGGTCGAGCTTTGGGTCAGGTTTAATAACGGATTGATTCATGACTTCTCCTTGAGGACGGTGAGATAAGCGTCGAGCTGGTCAAGGCGGCGGTTCCAGTGAACGCGCTGCTTTTCCAGCCAGGTTTCGGCGAAGCGGAGCCGCTGAGGCGCCAGGCGGCAGGTGCGCACGCGGCCAACTTTGGTGGAACGAACCAGGCCCGAGTCTTCGAGGACCTGGAGGTGCTGGAGGAACGAGGGCAGGGTCATGGAGAAGGCGCCGGCCAGCTCGCTGACGGGCGCTGGGCCGTGACTGAGACGCTCGACGACAGTCCGGCGGGTCGGGTCGGCGAGACTTTGAAAAATGCGGTTGAGCTGCGCGTGGCTTTGGTTAGGCATCTGCCTAACGATTAGAACAGAGGAAAAGAGTTAGGTCAATGGCTAACTATTGAGAAGCTGGCCGGCTGATGTAGATTGCGAGCATGGCGAGGCCGGCGAGATGACCATAGTGAACAAGGCGCCTTGTGAGGGGGCACCTCCCTGCACTGACTCGGTCCCGGAGCGTACGCAGAATGGGCTTTGGATCCTGGTGGCCACAATCCTCGCCTCCAGCATGGCGTTCATCGACGGAACTGTGGTGAATGTCGCTTTGCCCGCGCTGCAGGTGGCACTGCACGCTTCGGTGAGCGGGATTCAGTGGGTGGTGGAGTCGTACGCGCTGCTGCTGGCTTCGCTTCTGCTGCTGGGCGGATCGATGGGCGACATGTACGGCCGGCGCAGGATGTTTTTGTTTGGCGTGGGGGTGTTTGTGCTGGCATCGACGTGGTGCGGGCTGGCGCAATCGATGACGTCGCTGATTGTTGCACGTGGCGTGCAGGGGGTTGGAGCCGCGTTTCTGGTGCCGGGAAGTTTGGCGCTGATCAGCGCTTCGTTTGCGGCGAACAAGCGGGGCCGCGCCATCGGGACTTGGTCCGGCTTCACGGCGATCACTGCTTCGGTGGGTCCGGTGCTGGGTGGCTGGCTGGTGCAGCACTTTTCCTGGCGGTGGGTTTTCTTTATCAATCTGCCGTTGGCGGTCGTTGTGGTTTTCGTTACGCTGTGGCGTGTTCCGGAGAGCCGGAATGCTAACGAGGGGCGGCATTTGGATTGGCAGGGCGCGGTGTTGGCTACTGTGGGACTTGGGGCGATCACGTTTGGGTTGGTTGAGGGGCACGGGGGCGGCGTTGTGGTGTGGGCTTGTTTTGTTGGCGGGCTGGTTGCGCTGGCGGCCTTCCTGATGGTTGAGGCGCATTCACCGGAGCCCATGGTCTCTCTCGGGCTTTTTCGTTCGCGAGATTTTTCGGGAGCCAATCTGCTGACCTTCCTGCTGTATGGGGCAATCAACGGGATCTTGTTCTTCTTCCCACTGGATCTGATTCAGGTGCAGCGCTACTCCGCAACACAAGCGGGAGCGGCGCTGCTGCCTCTCATCCTGCTGGTCTTCGTTCTTTCCCGATGGGCGGGTGGCCTGGTGGTGCGGTATGGAGCGCGGATGCCGCTGACGATTGGACCGATGGTGGTGGCGCTGGGCTTCGTGCTTTTTCTCCGGCCAGGAATCGGAGGTTCGTACTGGACGACGTTCTTCCCGGCGGTGGTAAGTCTGGGTGTCGGGATGGCGATCAGCGTGGCGCCGCTGACGACGGCGGTGATGGAATCGGTTTCGGTGGACGAGGCGGGCATGGCGTCGGGGATCAACAACGCCGTGTCGCGGATGGCTGGACTGCTGGCCATCGCGGTGTTCGGTTTGGTGCTGGCGTCCGGTTTCAATCGCGCGCTGGACCGGAGCCTTGCGCGGATGCAGGAGGTTTCACCGGCGGTCCGTGAGAATGTCGATCGGCAACGATCGCAGCTCGCCGGTGGGCAAACGAGCGACTCCCGCATCCGGCAGGCCATCGACGATGCCTTTCTCTCCGGGTATCGCGATGTGATCTGGCTGTCGGTGGGACTGAGTTTGTTGAGTGCGGCGAGCGCGCGGATGATCGGCTCGAACGCGTCAACACACTGAGCGAACGGAACGTCGCCGGGATGGCTTTCCGGATCAGCGGTTGAAGGGGTATTCCTGCACCCAGTGGAAGCCGCGGCCCACGAGGAGGAATTTTTTCGGATCCTCCAGGCGGAGCTGAATTTGGGTTGAGTGGTTGTCAAACCCGCCGTCAAGGATGAGTTGATCGGGCGCCGGGCGGGCGAAGGTAAAGCTGAATTTCTGAGGCTTGTTGCTGTGGCGCTGAGTGAGCGTGAGCGTGTTCTTCTCCGTGTCCAGGGCGGTGTTGTAGTAAGCCTGCGCATCATCCATACGTGTGAGAGCGGCGAAATCGTTGCGTTCGAGGATGAGGCGACGCCAGCGGTCGTGGTCGGTGAGCAGGGGCGGGCGAAGCTGGCCGTCGATGGAGAACCGCTCGACGTCCCAGATTCCGTAGAGTGCGGGTTTGGGCAGGCCAGGGCCGTACTGCTTCCAGTTAATGCGAGCACCCCAGAGGTTGGCGGCAATGAGCCAGAGTGCGAGGAGGGCTTGCGCGGCGATGGAGATGTGGTTGCCGCGCGGGGCGCGGAACAGCGGAGTTTGCGGTGACGGCTCAGCGGTGCGATTGAGGAAGAAGAACCGGATGAGTGAGCCGAAGTCGGGCGCGAGCAGAAAGAGCGCGATGAGGATGAGATGGAAAGAGAGGAGTTTGACCGGGACATCGTAGGTCATGTTGAGGAGAAAGACGTAGCTCATGTCGGCGAGGGAGATGAGGGCGCCGAGGGTAGTGGTGCGGGGAACGAAGAGAAGAAGCCCGCCGATGATTTCAAGGCAGCCGGCGGCGATCTCGTAGGGCTGCGATGCGCCGACCGAGGACCAGAGGACGCCCATGGGCGACATGTTGCCGAACGGCTCGATGAGAGTGAAGAGGCCAGGGAATGTCATTTGCAGCGGGATGGCTTTGGCGAAGCCATAGGAGAGCATTTGACCGGCGAGGGCCACTCGGAGGAAGAGGAAGAACCATTTGTGCAGGCCACTGTAGCTTATTCGGCGGCGATCGAGGATGGACCAGACGACGGTGGCGAGGAGGGAGAAGATGAGGAGGCAGAGCGCGAGGGTGTAGTCGACGGTTTTGTCGCCGCTGCCGCTGCCGGTAAAGACGAGGGGAGCTTCGTGGTGGAAGACGTGGACAGCGGTGAAGCTGATGATCGGTCGCCAGGGCAGGATGCTGGAGGGATCGGGAAGATCGATGGTAGGGAGCGCGATGAGCGACGTAATGATTTGCGTGGAGAGGCAGTAAATGCCGAAGTAGACGAAGCAGAAGCGGAAGGCAATGCGGGTGGCGAGGCTCCAGCGGGGGACGGCCTGTTCGATCTGCGGCTGGTCGAGGACGGATGGCGAGGCCAGGGCATACCTCCGGTGCGGAGAGGATCGTGGGGAATTGAAAAATCATGCAGGAAACAGCAGAAGGATTGCAACCGGGGGCGTTCTTCGCCCGGCGCGAGTGAAGTTGTTATGGCAGCAGGTCGCGCGTGCGCCGGGGTAGTTTGGCGAGGGTGATTTCCCTGGTGGCGCGCAGCAGATCTTTGAGTTCGGCGTCGGGGATGGCGTTCCATTGCATGAGCGCCCGGTAAGGGGCTGGGATGATGCCGTCGCGCTCGATGAGGTCGCGGAAGCGTTCGGGACTAGCGGCAAAGGAGAGGATGGCTCTGCCGTCGACGAAATCAATCTGGCAAAACATTTTTCCGCCGATGGTCCGATCGCCGACGCGAAAGACGTGCTTGTCACCCCAGCGATTCGTCTGGCTGACCGTTTTCACGACGTGAGGCAGGGAGGAGAGGAATTGGAGTCCGCTCTCGGCATCCATCTATCTCAGTATCCATGAGGGATCGCCCTCATGCTCTCGTTAACTCTTTCATGAAGAGACACTTTGCCAGTGGCCGGATTCTGCAGAGGCAAAAATGGCGTCGATGACGGCCATGTTGGCGATGGCTTCTTCTAGGGAGACAGGGACAGGCGTGCCTTCGAGGATGGCGCGGGAGAAAGCGTCGCCCTGTAGGGTGTACTGATCGGTGATGGGGAATGTTTCAGTGGCGATGCCGGTGCCGAAGACGTCGCTACCGTTGTCGATGAAGAGCCGGGTGGGGCGGTCGGGCGGAGCGTTGAAGGGGATTTCGATTTCGATGCGGCCTTTGGTCCCGAAGAAGTGGACGCGCTGGTAGGGGACCAGCTGGGTGCTGCAGGTGAAGATGGCGTGGCCGACAGGGAAGTCGAGGAGCGCGGAGGTGAGGCGGTCAGTCTGGAGTTGGGGGTCGCGGTCGATGAGGCCGCAGACGCGGGTGGGCTCTTGTCCAAACGCGTAGCGCGCGGACTGGATGCAGTAGCAGCCAATGTCGTAGAGCGCTCCGCCTCCGGTTTCAGGCCGGTTGCGGATATTGCCGGGGTCGGCATTGAAGTAGCTGAAGAAGGCGGCGATGGAGCGGAGGGTGCCGATGCGGCCTCCGTCGATGAGGGCGCGAGTGCGCAGCCATTGCGGGTGGGAACGGATCATGAAGGCTTCGCCGATGAGGACGCCGGTGCGATCGCGAACGGTGATGAGAGATTCGGCTTCGGCGCGGCTCATGGCGATGGGTTTTTCGCAGAGAACGTGCTTGCCCGCTTCGGCAGCCTTGATGGTGAGGGGAACATGCAGCTGGTTGGGGAGCGGGTTGTAGATGGCGTCGATGTTGGGGTCGGCGAGGAGTTCTTCGTAGGAGCCGTAGGCAGTGGGGATGTTAAGCTGCGCTGCGACAGCGCTCCCCTTGGCCAGATCGCGAGATGCAATGGCCGTGACGGTGGAGTGCTGGCCGCGCTGCATGGCGGGGAGAACTTTTTTGACGCCGATGTTTGCGGTAGAGAGGACGCCCCAGCGGATTTTTCTGCTCATGGGAACAGGGTATCGCGGGTAGCAGGTAGCTGTTAGCGGTCAGCTGTGGGTGGTCGGCATCAGAAAACAACCGCTCAGACGCCGGCCTGGGACAACATTTCGCGGATATAGTTGCGCCAGCGCTGGAGTTCGACGCGGTCGCCGAGTTTGAGCTGCTGCGCGGCTTCCTGCAGTGTGATGCGGCGCGAGTAGAGCTCGTCGGTGACGCGGTCGGCGAGGTCCGGGAGGAAGAGGCTCTTGCCGCCCTGTTGCGCAATGGTTTCGGGCATGGAACTGGATTGGTAGAGCTCAAACTTGTTCTCTTCGCCGAAGTAACCATTGCGGATGACGTGCACGACGCCGGTGGTCATGGAATCGAGATAAGTTTTGAGCAACTCGATGGAATCGCGCTGGCGATTGATGACCCAGAGCGTGATGAGGGGGCGGGCGAGTTCTTTGAGGGAGTCGAGGAGAATGCCGCCGTGGCGGAGGACGAAGTCGTTATTGCGCGCAGGGGTGTTGACGACGATGGCCTTGAAGGGATTCGCGTCGCAGGTGTTGACGAGGTTAATCCAGCCATCGACTTCGTCGAGGCTGACCACTTCGCCTTCGATCAGGCGGCGGTAGGATTTCCAGACGTCGGGGTTGGTGGTGTCGGCTTCGAGAAGCCGGACGTAGCGATGTTCGGTAGTGAGATAGTCGAGCACCGCCATGGTGGTGAGGGATTTGCCGACACCTCCTTTGCTGCCGCTGACAAAGACAATGGGCTGGTTCATGAATTTCCCTGCAACTGACGTGAAGGGGTGGAAATTTTGAGGGGGACCTCAGCGATTCAGAGTACACGGGTGGGACGGATGGGGCAACGGGAATCAGTTGGCAGCGGAGGATGAGTACGCGCCTCCGCCGACGAAGTGGACGATTTCAAATTTGTCGTCTTCGGCGATGGGGGTGGAGGGCCAGGCGGGGCGGGCGACGATGGAGCCGTTGTGCTCGACCGCGACGCGGTCGGCCTTGAGGCCGAGCGCGGTGAGAAGGTCGTCGAGGGAGGAGCCGGGAGCGAGCGCAGGAAAGGTGCGCGGCTGGCCGTTGATGAGGAGGTTCATGGAGTACAGGGTACAAGGAGCAGGGAGCGGGGAACAGGAAACCAGGAATCTGGGAGCGATGCCGGCTGTGATCAGCGGAGGGCGCGGAAGATTTGCCAGGCGAGGCTGCCGAGGATGAGAACGACGGTCTCAAAGAGAAGAGCGAAGGCGAGCCCGCGAAATGCGCCGAGATTGATTTCTGGAGTTCCGTTGGGATCGGTGCCGGAGACGGTGCGGGATGGGTCGACGACCGGTTTAGCGGAATCCGGAATATCAAAGGCTGCTTCGATGTAACGCACGGCCATAAAATCCCCCTCGTAAAAACGGTATCGACCGGGGACGGCTCATACATGAATAGGTGCGATTGAAGCGCGAGGGTGTGCCAATACAGGACGTCAACGGCGCAGGATCAAAAGGGGAAGGCCCGGATGGTGAGAATCCGGGCCTTTGTTTTGCCAGTCGAATGTGGAGGTTGCTACCGGATGACGTCCAGAGTGACGGTGGTGGTGTGTCTCGTGCCGCCGTTGGTCCCGGTGATAGTGATGGTATGGGTTGTAATCGACGCGCTGCGGCCGACGTTGATTTTCATCGTGGAGGTACCGGCGCCGGTGATGCTGGTTGGGCTGAAGGAGATGGAGTTGGCGCTGCCCTCGCCTGACGCGGACAAAGTGATCGCCGAGTCGAAGCCGCCGGCAACGCTGCTGGTGATGGTGACGTTTCCGGAACTGCTGCGGGCGATGGTGATGGAGGTTGGGCTCGCGCTGATCGAGAAGCTCGGAGTGGCGCCGGTGACGGTGAGCGAGACGGAAGTGGTTTCAACCGCGCTGCCTGAAGTTCCGGTGACAGTAATGGGGTAAGTCCCGGCTGCAACGGTAGAGGCGACGGTGATGGACATGCTCGATGTGCCGGCGCCGGTGATCGATGTCGGGTTGAAGGAGACGTTGACGCCGGAAGGCTCTCCGCTGGCGGTGAGGGCGATGGCGGAACTAAAACCGCCGGTCACCGTACTGGTGATGGTGGTTGATCCTGCGCTGCCGGGAGCGATCGATACAGAGCCGGGCGAAGCGGAGAGGCTAAAGCCTGGGTTTTGGGTTGTCGATCCGGCGAGAGCACTGACGAGGCTGGCGGTGGGGCTGCCCCATCCGGTGTTGAGATCGTAGCCAGTCGTTGCGGAGTAGCCATTACTGCCGCTGGTGATGTCGTGGAAGTCAGTATCGTAGCTGGAACCGTCACCAATGGCATAGATCGCGGGATTGATGAAGCCCAGTGACTTTCCGCTGTTAGCTGCTCCGTATTGCTGATTGACGAGCGCGAGGAAGCCGGCCCACATGGGCGCCGCAAAGCTGGTGCCGCCGTAATCATTCGCGGTGCAGGTGGTTTGGTCGGCACAAACGTAGAAAGTGAAGTTGGCGTTGGCCGAGACGTCGGGTCCGTTGCGGTAGGTTTTGGAGCAGCTGGAGCAACTGCTGGCAGCGGTGGTTTGCCAGGACGGGATGGCGAATTTGTTGGGTGAGATGCCGCCGCCGGAGTCGGACCAGCCGGTTTCAGAGGCCCAGGGTCCTGCTGCGGAACCGGTGCTGAGGTCGGTGCCGCCAACGGAGGTGATGTAGACGTCGTCGGCGGGGAAGATTTCGGAGGCGGTGCCGGAGGTGGTCCACTTGCTGCTGTCGCCGGCGGCCTGGAAGAGATTCTGACCCTGAGCGGCGAATTCCTGGAAATAAGGATTGTCGGTGCTGGCGTCAGCGGGATACCAGGTCCAGGAAGAGCTGAGTTGCGCGTTGAGAGGCGTGTGCGTCGCCATGGAGTTGAAGATGGCGGAGTCGGTTGAACCGACGTAGACGACCAGGCCGGAGAGTCCGGGCGCCATGCCAAGAGCCTGGGTTATGTCGAGGGTCTGCTCGGTGTCGTCGCAATCGCCGCCGGAGCGCGAGTCAACGCAGGAGGTGCTGGTGCCATCGGTGGAAAGCAGAGTGATGACAGAGCCCGGGTAGGTCTGGTGGACGTTGGTGTAATAGGTCTGCACATCGGCGAGGTCGGTGCCGTAGTACTCAAGCAGGCCGAGGTATTGGCCGGTGCCGTTCAGGGAGCCGCTGCCGTAGTAGGCCGCGCGCATGTCGCTGCCAAGGAAGGATGCGGAGGGACCGGAGCCGACGGTGGCGCTGGGGGCGCCGTGATTCGCGTTGGGATTGTGGGTGAGTCCGGCGGGTTTAGGGGTCGAGAAATTGTCGAGTCCGGCGATGTGCCAGAGCTGGAAAGGAAGATCGACGGTGGGCTCGCGGTCAGGCGCGAAGAAGCTTCGATTCTCCGTGGGGTGCTGATACGTGCGCAGGTTGATATGGAACGCGCTCTGAATATTGGCGACGGTGCCGGTGACGTCGAGGTTGACGCGGTTCGGTGAAGTGGCAACGACGCTGAAGCCGTGCTCGTCGGCAAAGCTGATGAGGGTGTTGTAGTCGTCCTCGGTGGGCCCGAATTGCTCAGTGAACTGTTCGACAGTGAGGAAATGGCGGTAGGAAGGGCTGGATGGGTTGTAGAGATCGTCGATGAGAGTATCGAGTTCGGCTTGGTTGCGCAGGGGAAGTGTGAGGGTAAGGCGGAGGGTCTGGGAGGCGGGCATTTGTCCCAGGGGTTTGGCGAGGCCGGTTTCCGTTTCGTGGCGGACATGGCGGGTGAGGAGAGGTTGCGTCTGGCTGACGGCTGTCGCGGCGAGCGTGGAGGCGACAAGGCCGAGGAGGGATATCCTTAGCAGGGAATTCAAGGTGTCTCCTTCGAGACCGGAGAAGGGAATTTCCGCCCAGGGCCCGGGCGGAAGTTCTCGCGGTGGGTGGACGCAATTCTGGAGCAGTTCCAGGCCGCGTGTCCAGCGAAAAGAGTGAGAAAAGGGAAGTAGCTACCAAAGTAATATTCGACGGTAATTAATAACCAAAAGGTAAAACGGCAGAACAGGGTAGCTGGACTGTGGTTTCGAAGAGACCCATCCTTCAAAAGTTGGAGAAAAAATGCCCACTTGGGAATGGTTGTGAGGCCTCGCCCAGCTCGCGGATAATGGCGGGACGGTTCCGCCCCAGGACTGAACCGTCTTATCCATGACGCCCACGAAGACGCAGGCTGCCATGAGCTCGTCCGAAAACCAGATCGCGTATCCGGGATGGCGCGTGGCCATGGTGTGCCATATCGGAGTGCTGACGGGTTTTGCGACCGTTTTCATTTACAGCTTCAGCTTTATGGTGAAGCCGCTGGGGCAGGCGTTCGGATGGGACCGCGAGCAGATTGCGCGGGCGTTCAGTCTGGCCGCGATTTCCGTGGCAATTTTTTCGCCCTTCATCGGAAAGCTGTTCGACCGATTCGATCCCCGGAAGCTGATCACTGGATTCATGGCAGCGTTCGGGCTGGGGATGGGATCGCTGGCGTTTCTGACGCCGCATCTGTGGCAGCTGTACGCGAACGCAGTGCTGATCGGGATCGCGGGGACGGGGACCTATCAGCTGGGATATGCGCGCGTGATCGCGTCATGGTTTGAGCGGCGGCTGGGCGCGGCGCTCTCGATTGTGGTTGCAGGGTCGGGCGTGGGGTCGTTTGTAGTCCCGCCGCTGGTGGCGCATCTGCTGGAGACGCATGGATGGCGCGGGACCTATCTGGGACTGGCGGCTTTGCCGTTGCTGATTGGAATGCCGCTGACGCTGTTGTTTGCGCGAACGCCGAAGGCGGGATCGCAGCACGAGCCGAAACGGGCAATGCGGGGCGAGGCCTCGGAAGGGTTGACGTGGCAGCGAGCGCTGGCGTCGCTGAGTTTTTGGTTGCTGGCGCTGGGCGTGGTGGCGCTTTCGCTGAGCGAAAACGGAGCAGTGGCGCATCTGGCGCCGATGTTGAGCGATCACGGGTTGAAGGCGCGGGAGATTGCGTTTACCGCGTCGCTGCTGGGGATTTCAAGTGTGACGGGGCGGTTTGTGCTGGGGTGGCTGCTGGATTTTGTGAGGGGTTCACACATCGCGGTTGCGTCGTTGCTGGCGGCGGGTGTGGGCATGTTGTTGCTGGCGCATGCGCGAAGTTTTGAGGCAGCCGCTCCGGCGGCGTTTGTCGCGGGGCTGGGCGGCGGGTGCGAACTCGATCTGATCCCTTATATGTTGCGGCGATACTTTGGACTGCGGTCGTTTTCGACGCTGTACGGGATGGTGTACAGCACATTCGCAGTGGCGGGAGCGATTGCGCCGCTGGTGCTTGGGCATATTTACGACAAGACGGGCTCGTACACGGGAATTCTGAATATATTTTGCACGGTAACTCTGGTGGCATCGGTGGCCATGCTGGCGCTGCCCGCGTATCGTTACCGTGCCGATGGCCCGGCTGCTGAAGAGCTGGCGGTGGACGATTCACTTCTGGCGACGGAACAGGAGAAGAACCGGCTGATGGGGATCGAGCAATCCGGCAACGGAGCGTAGATTTCGCGGTTCTGAGATGAACAGGAACGTAGGAGAGGACGATGGCACATATCGCGCTGGAAGAGGGAGTACCGGGCATAGTGAGCGCGTTTGGGTTTCGCCCGGAGACGGCGAAGCCGATGCGGGAGCTGGCGGAGATTTTGTTGCGCGGGCCGAATTCGCTGAGCAGCGCGGAGCGGGAGGCGATTGCAGCGTTTGTTTCGAATGGGAACGAATGCCGGTTTTGTCAGCTTTCGCGCAGCGCGGCGGCGGCGGAGCATCGCGGCGGGGGCGAGGCGGATTACCAGTGGATTGAAGAGGTAAAAGCGAATCCTGATGGCGCGGATGTTTCGCCGAAACTGCGGGCTCTGCTGCGGATTGCGGGACAGGTGCGTGAGGGTGGGAAGAAAGTCACGGCAGCCGATGTAGCGGCAGCGCGCGAGCATGGCGCGACGGATATGGAGATCCACGACACGGTGCTGATTGCGGCCGCATTCTGCATGTACAACCGCTATGTAGATGGACTGGCGACGTTCCAGCCGGAAGGTATGGCGGTGTACAAGCCGATGGGGAAGATGATGGCGCACGACGGCTATGTGCGCCGGGCGAGCTAACGAGCGGTTAGCGAAGCCGCGGTTAGCTAAAGACCGGTTAGCGAAGATACGGTTTGCCGACTTACTGAGGGGGGAGGAGCTTGCCGGCGTCGGCGGGCTGCCGTTCGAAAGTGAAGTTGCAGGGGCGGCTCTCGATGCCGAGGCCCGTGTCGCGGGTGCCGGTGCCCTTGTCTCCATCGAAATGCGCTTTGACGGTGTAGTGGTAGTCTGCACCCTTGTGCGCGAAGATGCCGTGGGCATTGGCGCGGTTGGCGAGGATGCCGTTGACGTCGAGCTTAGCGTTGCCGTCCTCACCGATGTGACCGGTGATGGCTTCGTAGCCAGGCTCATCGGGTGTTCCTTTATCCCCTTTAATGACGTTGCCGTCGATGACGCTGGGGATTTGGCGGATGAGGGCGTCCATCTTGCCCTCGGCGGGGCAGTTTTGCGTGGTGAGCCACTTGCCGTCAAACTTTTCCGCGGCGATGGAGGTTGCGGGGAGGAGCGCGATCGCGCATGCGAGGGTGGTCAGTGGCAGAAGGTGAACGCGCAGTGAGTTCACGGCGAGCCTCCGGATGAGAATGGGCGGGGGATTTGTTTGTAGCAGGGGAGAGCGGTGGTTGTAAACGGTGCGTGGTTAGCGGACGACGCCCATGTTATCGGCGGGCCAGTAGATGAAGGCAGCCTTGCCGTAGATGAGCCCGCGATCGACGGGGCCGAAGTCGCGGGAGTCCGAGGAGATGGAGCGGTGGTCGCCCATGACGAAGTACTGGCCTTCGGGAACGATCATCTCGGGCATGGATCGGGTGTCGCGATAGCGGCGGGGAACGTAGTCTTCGTCGCGAGGCTCGCCGTTGATCCAGACACGGCCATGATCGATGAAGATGGAATCGCCGGGGAGGCCGATGACGCGTTTGATATAGCTCTTCTCCGGATCGCGGGGGTAGTGGAAGACGACGACGTCGCCGCGGGAAATTTTTTCGAAATGGAAGAAGAGCTTGTCGATGAAGAGGCGGTCCTGGTCGCGGAGGCCAGGCTGCATGCTGGTGCCTTCGACACGCACAGGCTGATAGAGGACGGTGACGATGAAGAATGAAGCGATGACGGAGATGCCGATATCGCGAGCCCAGACGCGGAGTCGAAGGAGACTGCGGAGCCAGTCGCGAAGGCGGGCGTTGAGCACGGTCAGAGGGTTCCTCGTTGAATCTAATTTATCCGGTTTACGTAATTCAGCACGATTCTGTTTCCTCAGGACTGAAAAAAGCAGGGCGCTCCGCCCTGCCGGGTTTCAGCCGGCATGACTGCTCTCTCATTTCCTGACTATTGTGCCGCTGCCCTGCACGTCGATCCGGCTAGCTGCAGCCGAGGTTGCCGGTGGGGCAGAGGATGTGCTGGCGACCGGGCTTGGGAAGCGGCTGTTGTCCTGAGGAGGCAGGGACAAGGCTGGTGGGACCGTTGATGTTCGCCTCCTGCACCTGAAGCGGTCGCTGGAGGACCATCTCGATCTGGGTGCCGGAGGGAATATTGACGTCGGCGCCATGGGTGAAGAGGGCGACGATGCCGGCGGCGGCGAGTCCTGCGCCAGCGCCCTCAAGCCCGCCAGCTAGAGGATGGCCGGATTCGAGGCCGCCGATGGAGCCGATGGTGGCGCCGGTGGGCACGGCGACTTTGGCGGTTTCCCCAGCGTTGTGCGCCTTGTTGCTGCCTCCATCCTGCTGGATGGTGCCTTCGTCGCCGTTGACCTTCTGATGTTCGGCGCCGGGCAGGCTGTTGACGACGCCTGGAATTTCAACCACGGAGCCGTTGGGGAAAATCATGGAGGTAAAGTGCATGTTGAGCTGCGCTTTTTTGGCGCCGACGCCGCGGCCGGGGCGAACGACGCTGTCGACGATGCCCTGAACGTAGACGCCGGATGGAATGACGACGCGACTGCCGACCACAACGGGGAAAGTGGAGTAGAGATAGACTCCGTCGCCGGGCTTGGCGGTTTTGGTGTTGACGGCACTGCGGGTTTCAAGAAGGACCTTGGTTCCGGCGGGAACGTTGATGAGGTTGACGGCTGGTGCGGGGGCAGGCGCTGGTGCGGCCGGTTGGTCGGCTGCCGGCACAGCGGGAATGGCGGGGGGCGGCGCGTCCTGCGCTGCCGCGACACGGGGGGCAACGGCGGCAATGGTTCCTGCGAGGACGAATACGGTGAGCGCGAGTCGGCGGCTGGTCATCTGAGCCCTCCGGAACCCATAGCTATTGTGCCTGAAAAAACTGGGCTGCATCTTTGCCTGTCATCTTATGCCTAAAAGTTTGCCGCGGGGATATTACGAGCGGGGGCAGCTCTTATTGGACCAGGCGGATAGGGCCAGGGTGAGCGGGAGCAGCGGATAGCGACGAGGACGCCGGGATTCAGGCGGCTGTCGGTTTGGCGGCGATGATGGCCCAGAGGAAGCAGGCGGCGATGAGGCCTTCCACGATGACCGGGGCGAAGAAGAAATACAGGGTCGAATCGACCGCTAGCGCGAGGTAGGCCAGAAGAAATGTGGCGAAGATGGGGCGGAGCTGTAGGCCGAAGGTTTTGGCGAGCGAGCTGAGTCGCCAGAAGACGACGGCTTCTGCGGTGAGCGCGATACTTGCGGCGAGGCCCATGCCGTGGTAGAAGTCCCAGAGCGTGCGGTTGGCGCCCATGGCGACGAACGGATTCGACTTCATGGCGAGAACCACGATGGTGGCTGGGCTGGGCGGAGTCTTGCCGAAGACTCCGCCGACGGTGTGTAGGACTGTGTGAATGAAGGTGAGGACGGAGGCGACCCGCAAGGGAAAAACTGGTTTCATGCTGTCGCTCCATCGTTCTTCTCGAAGGTCTTCGCGAAGTGTTCGAGGATGCCCATCCAGGCGTCGGGTCCATCGAAGAGGGCGACGAGCTTCTGGTAGCCTTCGCCGTGGCGCTCGAGGCAGCGATGTTCGAGGTTGACGCGAGTGGCTGCGGGTCCTTCGGAGATGAAACTGATTTCGACTTCGCTGGCTTTGCCGGGTCGGGATCGAACTTCCAGTCTTCCTTGTCGTCTCCGGGGCCGAGGTGCCAGGCGAAGCAGACGCGGTGCGGAGGATCCCATGCGATGATTTTTCCCCAGTCGCATTGTTCACCTTGGGCGCTGCGTTCGTACCAGCGGCCGCCGATACGCGGCTCGACGAAGATGGACTCAAAGGGCGCGGAGCCGATGGGGTGGGTGGCAGGCCACCATGTTTCCATCTGCTCGACGAAGACGGAAAAGGCGCGGTCGATTCCGGCGCAAACGAGGACGCATTTACGAACGGCGGCTTCTTCTGCGGACGTGGGCATTTCTATCTCCTTTTACGGATTGTTTTTTGGGGGCGGTGGTTGCGGGGTGCTTCGGCGACGGCCTGAAAGGCGCTCATGGCCTGGGTCCACAGCTGGTCGAAGTGGGCGCGCAGGCGGGCGACGCCTTCAGGGTTGAGCTGGTAGAGGCGGCGGGTCCCGGAGCGAGTGTCGGTGACGAGGCCGGCGGCTTTGAGGACCTTGAGGTGCTGGGAGACGGCTGGGCGGGTGACGGGAAGCTTGCTGGCGAGCTCATGGACGGCGATGGGGCCGGCGGCGAGCTTCCGGAAAATGGCCATGCGGGTTTGGTCACCGAGGGCATCCAGTCCGGCTTGTAGGTAAGTGTCCACTAACGGTAAGTTAGCACGAACCGTTGGGAAAAAGGCTAGCGGATCGCAGTCAGCAAGCGGAGAGCGAGCGAGTTCAGTTGACCGGTGTGGCGTTCCGCAGATCGAGGGTGACGGTGTTCGAGCCGGGATGAAGTTGGACAGCCTGCTCCCATGCGATGACCTGGTTGTTGTAGCGGGCGGAGATCATGAGGTAGTAGGTGCCGGCGGGAACAGCGGGGAAGGTGGCTCCGCCGTTGGCGTCGGCGCGCAGAGAGCCGGCAGCGTCGGCCTGGATGGCGGCGACAATCTTCTGACAGTCGGGGGTGCGATTGGTGCAGGCGAGGCCGAGCGCTTTGTGTGCGGTCGAGTCGGGTGGAATGGTGACGGCGCGAGCGACGGTATCGCTGAAGCTCGAGCGCAGAAGGATATAAGGATGCGCGGCGAGTGGGCTCGGCTGGCCGGGCTGCGGTGGCAATCCTGAAACGATGGAGAGCGTGGCGTTGGCGGGGCCGGTGGGTGCGCTGACTGGCAGCGGGGCGCTGCCGGCTGCCGAAGAGGAGGCAGTCAAAACACCGCCGGCAGCGGGGATGGGTTTGCTGGCGTGAGGGTCGCGAGGTTGCAGGTCTGCTCGTAGGGCGCGAAGGTGAAGTCGTCGTTGTCGTCCTGACCAACGATGCGGCGGCCATGGACCTGGTACGAGCCGGAGCCGGGGTCCAGGGAGCCGTCGGGGCGGAAGGTGACGGAGAGTGGACGGTCGGGCGCGTCGATTTTAATGACGGCGCGCGGGCCTTCGGCGTGGACGGAGTAGGGATAGGCGCGGGCGGCGTCGGGTCCGCAACCGAGGACGGCGGATTCGGGGAAAAACTGAATGCTGAATCCGGTGGAGGCGGCGAAGATGCCGTGCATGCGAATGCCGGGCGGTGTGGGCGGACCTTTGTCGCCGCCGAAGGCAGTCTTGAGAAGGTCGGTTGCCATGGTTTCCGCGCCGACGCTCGCACCTTTGGAGGAGAGCTCGAGGGCGGGGCAGGTGGCGCGGCGCGAGGCGAAGACGGTGTGGCCGGTGTTGGCGTTGCCCGAGACGCGATTGCCGGAGGAGTCGTACAGGTTGCCGAACTGATCCTTCTGGGTGGCGTTCGAGGGAGCATCGCTTTTGTAGCCGCTGTCGACAAGGCCATCGATGGTGACCGGGCCAGTTCCGGTAATGGTGCCATCTGCTTTGAAGGTGAGGACCAGAGGCTTAGGCGCGGTGTCGATGACGAGGACGGTCCGGTCGGGCTCGAATTTGATGGAGTAGCTTTGCTGGTTCGGTGAGAGGAAGGAGCAATTGACGAGGACACCGTCGGTGATGAAGTCGAGCCGCCAGTGGCCGGGGCCTTCGAAGACGCCGGCCATGTTTGGACCGGCGGCAGCTTCTTTGGAGGCTGCGGCGGGAAGGACGGAAGACAGCATGGAGCTAAAGGCGCCGAGAAGGGAATTGCCGGTGCAGCTGGAAGGCAGGCGGCCGGAGGTGATGCAGCGGTTGAGCTGGCGCTGTTCGGGCGTCATGGTTTGGGTATTGACGGAAATGGGCTGCTGGCCGGGGTTGGGCTGCGTGCGGGGCTGCGGATTGGCTTTGGCGACGGCCGCGTCGTAATTCTCCTGCTGTTTTTTCTGGAAGGCCTGGGCCCTGGCGAGCTGCTGGGCGGAGGGTTGCTGGCAGGTGGGAAGGAGTTTTTTCAGCGCAGCGCGCGTGAGGTAGGTGTAGCTGTTGAGGCCGGTGGGCGTGAGGTGGTCGGGATGGGCGACCATGCAGGTTGAGGTGTCGGAAGTGTCGCGGATGTTGCAGTTCTCGACGTAAACGTGTTCACCGCTGCAGACGTACGTGACGCCGATGGGGATGTCCTGGGCGTGGGCTGCGACGACGAAGAAGAGAGCGAGAACCCAGGGCGCAAGGCGTTTAACGGCGGAGAGGTAGCGCGGGTACATCCGGAGCCTCCGGAGATGAAACTGCCTGGGCCGGGGAAGGGAGGCTTGATCGTAGAACGAGGCTCGGCTGCGGGGCAAGGAAATACCGGGCGCAGGTTGCAGGGGGCTGGGTTCTGGATGCAGGTCCAGCTGGACCGGACAGAGCCGATTCCTGGATTTCGATGATGCGAATTGTCAGGCGGCGGTTTCGGCGACGGTGGCGCCGCTTTCCGCTGCTTCGGCAGCGTCGTTGCTGGCGAGGATGGTCACGATCTGCGCGAAGGGGATGAAAAAGGCGGAGGGCGTTGAGGGTTTGACGCGGAACTTCTCCGCGATGCGGTTGGCGGCTTCTTCGCTCTCGATCCAGATGCCGGAGGGCTCGACGCCAACGAGGGTGACAGTTGCGAGGCGGGCCTGATCCTTGTCTCCACTTTCGAGGAGCTGGGGGCCGAGGACGACAATCTTACGGCGGATCAACTTTGAGAGCTGCATATCCATGTTGTATGCAGACGCTGAGGGGCAGGGTGGAGTTGGCTGAAGGGCACCGTTCGGCTCGAAGGTTCACGAACACGCGCGACCCGGTTGCGAGAGAAGCTGCGCACCCGGGATGAGTATCTGGATTTAGCCGTCGCGTGTCAGGCGTGACACGGCGTGTCGGACACGACACGCGGGCAGGGTCGCGATCGCTCGATAACTCCATTGTTTTCTTTGTGCGGCGGATGGTCCGCCATGTGCACTTTGTCGCGGCACGATCGCACGTGAGGCGACACGATGAACGGCCTGCAGAAAACGATGATTGCAACAAGCTGCCTGGTTCTCTCGATGGTGCCGGTTGCGGCACAGACAACAACGACAAAGCCAACCAATGTCGACGCGGTTGCGAAGGCGGCGACGGTGGCAGACATGCGTCCGACAACAGCGACTGCGCGTCCGACGCCGGCCGCGCGGCACGCGGCGACGCGGGTGATTGTGGTGAGCCTCGAAGATCGGCGGCTGGCGCTGGTGGAAGACGGCGCGGTGACGAAGGTCTACAAGGTCGCCGTCGGCAGGGATGCGACGCCGAGTCCGACAGGGACGTTCACGATTGTGCAGCGGGTCGAGAACCCAACTTATTACCACGATGGCGTGGTGGTGCCGCCAGGGCCCGGCAATCCAGTGGGCACGCGGTGGATGGGGCTGAGCCAGAAGGGCTATGGAATTCACGGGACGAATGCGCCGCGTTCGATTGGGAAGGCCGCGTCGCACGGATGCATTCGCATGCGGCAGAAGGATCTGGAAGAGCTGTACGCGGAGGTGCGCAGTGGAGACACGGTGGAGATTGTCGGTGAGCGCAACGAGGAGACCGCAGCGATTTTTGGTGCCGCGCCTGCGCTGCCGGGTGCGTCGGCTTCTGCACAAACGGTTGTGGCAGACGCGGGAACGGAGGCGAGTCCCGCGGCAGCTGTTGTGACAGCCGCGACGGTAACCGCGGTTGTGCCGGTGAGTGAGTAGGCACGAGAGGAAAGGGAGGATCGCCATGGAAACATTTGCGGAAGTGCTGAGTGTGGTGGGGGCGATGCTGCTGAGCGTCTCGTGCGGCCTGCTGCTGGAGGAGTTGTTGTTCGGGGGTCTGGTCCGACTGTTTTTCGCTCGGCAGCGGGTGCCCAGTGTTGCAACGGAGCGAAAGGGGACGGGGGAGAAGCCATGCTTGCACTGAAGGATCTGCTGATCGCCGCGGGAGTGCTGTTTCTGGCTGCCGCATTTGCCATCACGCTGTTTGACCTGTGGAGGATGTACGAACAACGGCGAAAGCTGCCGGAGAGTGCCGATGGGGCGACGGAGATGGAGCCGGTGCCGATTCGGTGGCGCGGTTCTGTACTGCTGATTTTGATTGCGTGTCTGCCACTGCTGATGGCGGAGAGCATCGCGGTGATCCCGGCGGGGATGGGCGGCGTCCGGGTGAGCCAGTTGCGTGGAACGTTGCCGGGGACGATGTACTCCGGCGCGCATTTTGTGACGCCACTGGTGGAGAGCGTGCAGGTGTTCGATCTGCGCGACAAGCTGTTCACGGCCGGTGTTGTTGAAGGAATGGCCGTCCAGGCGGCCGCCCCTTCGGCCCAAAAGGCAGCGCTCTCGGAGCAGCCCCTGGACGTGCAGTCGAAAGAGGGACTCGACATTGGCCTCGCGATCACGGTCCGGTATCGGCTGGATCCGCATCGGCTGGATTACATCGAGAGCCATTTGCCGCAGCCGCTGGATTCGCAGATTGTGCCGGCCGTGGTGGCGAGCGCGTGGCGTGAGCTTGCGCCGGGCTACACAGTGCGAGAGATCTTCAGCACGAATCGCGAACAGATGCGGAGCACGGCGGCGGGTGTGATCACGAAGAAGCTGGGATCGGACGGGATCATTGTTGAAGAGGTGATGCTGCGGAATATTCAGCTGCCGCCGGAATACGCGAAGGGCCTGCAGGATTTGCTGCTGAAGGAGCAGGAGGATGATCAGCTGACGGTACAGACGGATATGCAGCAGAAGCAGGTGCGGATTGCGGAGCTGCAGGCAGAGGCAGAGGCGGCGCAGAAGGTGAAGGCGGCGGAGGGCGACGCGCGAGCGAGGGTGGTGGAGGCGAAGGGCGAGGCCGATGCCATGCAATACACGCTGCCACTGAAGCAGAAGCAGATTGCGCAGTCGAAGCTGGAGGCCGAAGCGCGAAAGGAGGCGACGATCGAAAACGCAGACGCTGAGGCGCAGGCCAAGGTAATAGACAGCAAGGCGGAGCTGCAGCGGCGCAATTTGCTGACGGACGCGGAGGCGAATCGGATACGGGTGACGGCGGCGGCCGACGCGGAGCGGATGCAGAGCGAGGCGAAGCTGCTGAACCAGTCGCCACTGCTGATCAACAAAATCATTGCGGAACGTTTGTCGGACAAGATTCAGATGGTGATGGTGCCGTCGGACGGGAAGTTCTTCTTCGCTAACGACGTGTTTAAGGGAGCCGATCTCAGCCAGGCGATGCGGCAACAGATAGACGGGGACGATCCGCCGGCGCCCAGCCGACCCGGCAACGGAACTTCAGGGCGCAACTGAGGAATGGCCGTCCAGGCGGGCGCAGCTTGGCCTCAAAACTAAACCGGTGTTCGCTGATTCTCTCGGCTCGTAAAGCATGGGCTCGTGAGGGAACGGCGCCTGATCCACCTCGGTTGTCGAGCAGGATGGCCGAGGTGGACTTTCGTGGGAGAAGGATCGATGGAGAGCGCAGGATATAATCCGCCCCAGCGAATGATGGACACGAGATGCCTCGCGATTGCGCTGTTGCTGGTGGGTCTGATTCCGGCAGCGCATGCGGCGAACTGGGAGCAGCCTGCCGGCGATTTGGCAAAGCAGATTGCAGCGCTGGCCGCGCCAGGGCCGGCGAAGCTGGTGATTCGGAACGAATCGTCGATGGCGGCGGGCGAAATTCCGCTGATCCGGCGATTGCTGGAACGCGATTTGCGCGGGTTCGGCATTGTGACCGGCGGCAACGAAAGCGCCACCCTGGTTCGTCTGACGCTTTCAGAAAATTTGCAGGGCGGGTTGTGGGTGGCCGAAGTCATCGAAGGCACGGAGACGCGGGTGACGATGTTGCCCGTGATTCTGGGAGCAGCGGTGGTGTCGGCGAGTGGGCCGAGTTTGACCTTGCGGCGAAGCCTGGTGATCACGCAGCCGGAGGCAGTGCTGGATGCGCAGATTTTCTCTGTAGGAGCAACCCAGCGGCTGCTGGTGTTGGAACCGGAGCACATCGTCACGTACGTGCGTAGTGCGGCGAGCCTCTCGTTTGCGGGGGCGGCGGCGAACTCGAATTGGGTGGAGGATCAGCGATTCGCGATTGTGCGGACGCGACCGTTTCCGCGCGATCTCCGGGGGGAGTTGGTGGCGGCGCAGGATCATTTGTTCGATGCTTACCTGCCAGGCGTGCTGTGCAGCGGGACAAACACGGGTGCGCAGCTTGCGATGGCGTGCTCGGACAGTGATGATCCCTGGCCCGTTGGGGGAACGCAGCGGGCGTTCTACAACGCGATGAGGGATTCGTTCACGGGCGTTTTGGCGCCGGGGTTCGGGATGGAGGTTGCGCCGTTTTATCAGGCGTCCGACATTGCGCGACCGACGGGCACGGGACTGCTGATGGGTGGTGTCGATGGCCGGGTGACGTTGATCGAGAACAACACGGTGAAGCTAGTGGCGGGCGCGAGTGACTGGGGCAGCGACTTTGCGGTGATCCGTTCGGAGTGCGGGTCGGGCGTGCAGGTATTGGTATCGGGATCGGGCGCGGGCGCGAACGGCGACAGCTTGCGCGCGTATGAGCTTGTCGGACGCGAGGCGATTTCGATGAGCGCGCCGTTACCGGTGGAGGGTGCGGTGATGGCGATGCGCGCGGCGAATGGCGGAACGGGCGCGACGGTGATCGTGCGGCGCGATGCGCCACTGCATTATGAGGTGTGGAATGTTTCGGCGCTCTGTAATTAGCCTGTTGCTCGCGTGTCTGACTTTGTCTACCGCGGCGCGGACACGCCCGCACTACGGCGGGACGTTGCGCATCGAGACGCAGGGCGATCCGTGGCAGATGCCGGATGGCATGGCGCGGCGGCTGGTGCTGGATACGCTGACGGCAGTGAGCGATACGGGCGGAGCGCAGCCGGCGCTGGCGGAGCGCTGGGAATCTCAGAACGGTGGGCATCGGTGGGAATTTTGGATCCGGCCTGGCGTGCATTTTCAGGATGGCGAAGCGCTGACGTCGGACACGGTGGCTGCAGCGTTGACGGACGTATGTGCGCGGCCGGTGGCGGGGATGGGTGCGTGTCCGTGGAAGACGGTACGCGGAGTGGGACCGTCAGTGGTGTTCGTGAGCGACGCTCCAGAGCCGGATCTGCCGGAGTTACTGGCGCAGACAGAGTTCGCCATCGCGCGGCAGGATGCAACAGGCGCGGTGATTGGGACGGGCCCGTTTCGTGTAACGGGATTTGTGAATGGGGCGCTGACGCTGGTGGCGAATGACGATTGCTGGTCGGGCCGGCCCTTTGCCGATGGGGTGGAGTTGCGCACGCGCCGGACCGTTCGGGATCAGTGGCTGGACCTGAGCGTGGGAAAGACGGACATCGTGGAGGTTCCGCCGGAGCTGCTGCGGCAGGCACAGCAGCAGCATCTGAACGTCCTGGTGTCGCGGCCGGTGGATTTGCTGGCGCTGGCGATTGATCCCTCAGGCTGGTTTGCGAGCCGGGAGATGCGGCAGGCGGCGGCGCTGGCGGTGGATCGGACGGCGCTGTACAACGTGATTTTTCAGAAGCAGGGCGACGTGACGGCGAGCTTGCTTCCGCAGTCGCTCGGCGGATATTCGTTCTTGTTTTCGACCGAACGTGATCTGGAGCGGGCGCGCGCGCTGCGCGGTGGGGCAACGACCTCGCCGCTGACGCTGAGCGCCGACGACACCAGTTCGACGATGCAGCTGGCGGCGGAGCGGCTGGCGCTGAATCTGCATGAAGCGGGATTCAATGTGCAGGTGGCTGGACCGGGCGCGCGGCCGGCGGCGGCGCTGGCGCTGCGGAGGGTGCATTTGGAAGCAACAGGCCCGCAGGCGGCGCTGGACGAAATGCTGGCGCGGTTTGGGCAGAATAGTAACGTGAACGGAACAGATGTAGCCGCGTTGTGGCAGGAAGAACGCGGGGTTCTGAATACTGAGACGGTAGTACCGCTGTTGTGGCTGCCGCGCGCCTGGGCTGTGGGTGAGCGGGTGCGCGACCTGAGACTTTCGTCGGATGGTGAGCCCTTGTTGGCAGACGCGTCGGTGGAGGCACGGTGACCCTGCGGCAGAAGATGCTGCTGATGCTGGCGCTGACGGTGATGGGCGTAGTGGCAGCGGTGGGGTGGACGGGGTCGGTGCGCGTGCGCCACGTTTTTGAGGCGATCGACCGGCAGCAGACCGAGATGCTGGTTGGGCAGTTCCAGCGCGAGTTCAACCAGCGCGCGTCCGACACGGCGGAGGCGGTGGGCCGCATGGCAGACAGCGATGTGCTCAAGCGCATCGCGTTCGATCTTGGCAATGGCGGAGACAGCGCATCGTATCTGACGGTGGCGTTGCCGCTCGCGCAGGAGTATCGGCTGGAGTATCTGGAACTGGTAACGCACGATGGCAGCATCATCTCGTCGCTGCAGTGGACGGCGCGGTTCGGCTATAAGGAGCCGGCGATTGTTGCGGCGGGAAAACCGGCGTTTCTGAAGCAGGAGGATTTGCCGGATGGCACGTCGCAGATTGGACTGTTCGCGACACGCGCGGTGAACGGGTCCGACCCGCCACTGTATGTGGTGGGCGGGCGACAGCTCGACGCAGGTTTTCTGCGGGATTTTCCGGCGCCGGCGGGAACGCAACTCCTGATTTACCGCAATGTTTCCGGGCCTTTTGACGCGCATAATTTTGCGGGAAGCAGCGAAGGGTTAGCCGCTGCAGGTCATTATCTGGCGCTGGTGGATGAAGCGCGGTCGAGTGGGAACAACGCGGAGGGCGTCGTCTACCTGACGGGGCGGGACGAGGACAGCATGAGCGTGACGGCCATTCCGCTGAAGGGAGCCTCGGGCGATGTGCTGGCGGTGCTGGTGGTGGCAAATTCGCGGCGCAGCATGGTTGAGGTGCAGCGGCACATCCGCGATATTGCGTACGGAATTGCGGGGCTGGGGATTATTTTTGCAGTGATCGCGAGCTTATGGATCGCAGCAAGGATTTCGCGGCCGATCGAAGAGCTGGCGCGGGCAGCGGGTCAGGTTGCAGCGGGAGATTGGGAGACGCGGGTGGATATTCGCTCGCGCGATGAGGTGGGCGACCTGGCGCGCAGCTTTAACAATATGACGCGGCACCTGGCGGAACAGCGCGAGCGCCTGGTGCAGACCGAGCGCGTTGCGGCGTGGAGGGAACTGGCGAGGCGGCTGGCGCACGAGCTGAAGAACCCGCTGATGCCGCTGCAGATCACCGTAGAGAACATGGTGCGCGCCAAGAAGCTGCCGAAGAAGCAGTTCGATGAGGTGTTCAAGGAGAGCACGGCGACGTTGGAAGAGGAGATTGAGAATCTGAAGACGATTGTCGGACGCTTCAGCGATTTTTCGAAGCTACCAAAACCACAGGCTGTCGAGATGGACGCGCGCGAGGCGGTGCGTCGGGTGGTGAAGCTGTACGGCCCGGCGCTGGAGGAGAAGCACATTGAGCTGGGGACGTCGATCATGGCGGAGCCGCTGCCGATTCTGGGTGATTCGGAGTTGCTGCATCGGGCGTTATCGAACCTGGTGCTGAATGCGATGGACGCCATGCCGGAGGGTGGGACGCTGACGGTATCCGCGGTGCGGGCAAAGCAGACGGCGCGGATTTCTGTGGCAGACACCGGCGCCGGATTGACGCCGGAGGAATGCGAGCGGCTCTTCACGCCGTACTACACGACCAAGCAGCATGGCACGGGGCTGGGACTGGCCATCGTGCAGTCGGTGATCTCCGATCACAACGGCACGATTGCAGTCGAGGGCGTGGAGGGCGGCGGGGCGCGGTTCGTGATCGGTTTGCCGCTTGCGGGGCGGCGCAGGCATGAGCAAAGCTGACATTCTGATTGTGGACGATGAGGCGAACACGCTGGCATCGCTGGCGCGGGCGTTTCGGCTGGCCGGGCACGAGGCCACGGTCTGCGATAACGCGGCGAAGGCGCTGGAACTGGCGAAGGCGCGGCCCTTCGATCTGATCCTGTCGGACGTTGTGATGCCGGGGCGTGACGGTCTGGCGCTGCTGGAAGATTTGAAGGCGAGTGGGGTGGCGGCGCCGGTGGTGATGATGTCGGGGCAGGCGCATATCGAGATGGCCGTGAAGGCGACGCGGCTGGGGGCGATAGATTTCCTGGAGAAGCCGCTTTCGACGGACAAGCTGCTGCTGACGGTGGACAATGCACTGCGGCTGAAGCGCCTGGAGGCGGAGAACTCCGAACTGCGGCGGCGGGTAGGGAAGCATGAACTGGTGTGGACCTGCGAGGCAATGCGGCGGGTGATGGCGCAGATCGATCGCGTGGCGGCCAGCGAGTCGCGAGTGTGTATTTACGGCGAGACCGGGACTGGCAAAGAGTTGGTGGCACGGACGCTGCACGAAAAGAGCGCACGGGGAGCGGGGCCGTTTGTCACGCTGAACTGCGCGGCGATTCCGGCGGAGCTGATCGAGTCAGAATTATTTGGGCACGAGAAAGGCTCATTTACCGGAGCAGCGCAGCGGCATATTGGGAAGTTCGAGCAGGCCCATCATGGAACGCTGTTTCTGGACGAGATTGGCGATATGCCGCTGGCGATGCAAACGCGGTTGCTGCGGGTGCTGGAGGAGTCCGAAGTAGAACGCGTGGGCGGAGACAAGCCGGTGGCGGTGGATGTGCGGGTGGTAGTGGCGACGCACCGGAATCTGGAAGAGATGGTGGAGAAGGGGAATTTTCGCCGGGATTTGTATCACCGCGTGGTGGTTTTTCCGATAACGCTGCCGCCGCTGCGGGCGCGGAGGGAGGATATTCCTGCGCTGGTGGAGTATTTTGCGCGGCAGGTGTGCGCGCAGAACGGGTGGAAGCCGACGCCCTTTGCGCCGGAGGCGGTCGAAGCTCTGCGAGAGTATCCCTGGCCTGGGAATATCCGCGAATTGCGGAACGCTGTGGAGCGGTTGCTGCTGCTGGCGGGAGAGACGGTGGATGCAGCGACGGTGGAGCTGGCGCTGCCTCATCGGGTGACGGGTTCAGGGAGCGGGGCTATAGAGGCGGTTGCAGGAGTCGGGGGACCGCTGGCGCAGCGGGTGGCGGAGTTCGAGCGGGCGACATTGTTGGCGGAGCTCGAACGCAGCGGCGGACACGTGACGAACGCGGCGAAAGCGCTGGGCCTGGAGCGGAGCCACTTCTATAAGAAGTGTGTGCAGCTCGGAATTGATCTCAAGGCTGAGCGGGCATAAGGGACGACGCTCATCGGTAATCTGTCGCGGTCAGGCGACGAAAACTAGTCTGAAACCACTTTCTTTCAGAGTGCGAAAGCGACTGCGCTGCAATTGGTCCGGAAGACTGGGCCAACGGTCCGCGGGTCGCATGCAACGACCTGCGGGCCGTTCCAATGAAAGGAGGTGAGGCCTTTGGGCGAGAAATCGTCGTGGATGCGAGTGTTAATCACAATCGCCGTTGACTGGCGTTTTGTGATTGCGGTCGTGATCCTGGCACTCATGCTGCTTCTGGTGAAGTAGCACAACCTTCCGGGAGGGTAGCAACCTTCCGGAAGTAAGTTCAGTTTAGCAAATCGGCAAAGGTTCGGACGTTGTTTAGCGCACGCCGGCGGCGAGCAGGGTGGTCGTCGAGTGGCGACGATGCGCGACCATGCGCGGCGGGGGTTGGATCTGAGTCGGCGGAGTATAGCCGCTGTACACCGTGACGTGGAAGCAGGACTGGTAGAACTCCTCTTCGACGTCGATCTTGCCGGCGGTTTGCAGGGGCAGGAGCCAGGCGCGCATCCACGACAGCTCAGAAAACGACATGCCTTTTTTTCCGATGTCGACGGCGGCGCCGGTGAGGTGCGGGGAGGCGATGTCTCCGTCGGCGGGCGCGGCGTTGCCATTGATGGCGATCAGCGAGCGTTGAAATTCGACCGTACGCACGGCCGAGTTGACCTGCAGGGCGCGATGGAAGCGGGCGTAGTGGCTGCGCGCCAGGTCAGTGAGGAAACGCGCTGTCCAGGCACGGGCATAGCGGCGATTGGCGGGCAGGTCGGGATTGACGCGGAGCGAGGAGCTGGCCGAGAGGGGAACGATGTCTCCGCTGGTCTCGAGCTGGTCGAGTTGGGCGTCGTCCTCGATGCGGACCAGGCCTTCGGCCTCATCCCGCTGGTTTTGTCGGGTGAGGGACTCCAGCGACCCACGCAACGGCGGAACAAAGTGAATGCGGGCGATGGGCGCGATGGCGGCGCGGGTGTGGACGGGTTGAGTGGCGAGGTGGGTGGGGCGCATCTGAACGCTAAGGATCGGAGCGGCGTTCGAATGACAGGAAACCGAAGCCGGGGTGGTCAGGACGGTGTGACTGGCGTGGCCAGCGATCCTGCCGCAGGGCGAGGCGGCCGCGGGGCGGAGGGCCGCATGGTGGTGGTGACGTGCGAAAGCACCCGCAGTTGAGGCAAAAAGCGGCAGGGCGGAAAGCGGCACGACCAGCGTTAAGCCGGCAATGGCGACGAGAGAGAAACGACTGCGCAAGCAACGATCCCAGGGTGTTGTCATTAAGAGCAACACCAGAGTATCTGACCCGCAAGCAGAAAGAAAGTAGCGTGGCGGGTTCAGGGTGGGGATTTTCATTCCAGGTAGCCGGGGCGGGAGTACAATTCCTGGAAATCAAGACAGAGCGTAGAGTCATAATCCAAAAAGCTTTTCGGAGGATTGTCGTCCATGGCTGAAGTTGTGATTCAACCAGAAGCATCCACACCGCCGTTGAACGAGGTGCAGCGGGTGGTAGACGCGTTTGTGGCGCCCTCAAAGACGTTCACGGATATCAGGAGAAGTGCGAGCTGGTGGCTTCCGTGGCTCCTTGGCGTGATCGTCACCGTGGCCTTCGGGATGGTCGTGCAACAGAAGATCACCTGGGCGAAGGCTTACGACAACAACCTGAAGCAGAGCCCGAAACAAATGGAGCGGCTGGAGCAGCAACCGGTCGACGCTCAGGTCAAAGCGAAGGCCATCGGCACGAACATTACGAAGTACATCTTTTTTTCATTTCCGGTACTTGGCATTCTGATCGCGGTTATTGCGGCGGCCGTGTTAATGGCTACAGTGAATTTCGGTTTTGGCGGACGCGCGAAGTTCGGCCAGATGATGGCAGTGTGGTTTTACGCAACGCTGCCGTGGGCAATCCAGGGCATCCTGGGGATTGTCACGACCTGCTTTGTGGACCCCGATGCGTTTAACCTGAATAATTTTGTGGGAACGAACATCGGGTACTATCTGCCCACCGATCTGCCGAAGCCGATCATTGCACTGGGCACGGCGATCGATGTGTTCACGATCTGGGCGCTGATTCTGATGACCATTGGAATCGCGATCGTCGGGAACATTAAGAAGGGACAAGCGGCGACGGCGGTGTGGGGATGGTGGGTGATTATGACCCTCCTGAAAGTCGTCGGGGCGATGTTCCAATAACAAAACGAGAACAAACGGGCCCGCCAGTACTGGCGGGCCTTTTTGTTTGCCGTTGTTAGGGATCGCTACTCTTCCTCTTCTTCTCCGGCCGGCTTCTTTGCGTTGGCGACGATCTTCTCCGCGATGAGCTGCGGGACGATGTCGTAGTGATTCATTTCCATGTGGAAGCTGCCGCGACCCTGGGTCATGGCGGTCAGGGTCTGGCCGTAGGTGAGCATTTCGGCCATGGGGACTTCAGCGTGGATGATGGTGTTGGCTCCGTGACCATCCATGCCCTGGACGCGGCCGCGACGCTGGTTGAGGTCGCCCATGAGCGCTCCGGCGAACTCCTGCGGGGCCTCGATCTCGACGCTCATGACGGGTTCGAGCAGCGCCGGCTTGGCCATCTCCATGCATTTGCGGAAGGCGATGCGGCC
>Ga0206848_1050_pt1 | contig 34535 bp, 25 predicted proteins | sample Alteio_BWOrgCont_18_FD_152635 | JGI IMG/M metagenome (GOLD analysis project Ga0206848, IMG submission 152635) | Enriched cells from forest soil in Barre Woods Harvard Forest LTER site, Petersham, Massachusetts, United States -... | ecosystem: Environmental > Terrestrial > Soil > Temperate forest >...
CACGGAGAAATCGCCGTCGGATGGTTGTGCGTCTCCACCTTCAGCAGAATCGCAATCTCTTCCGCCGAATACGCATACTCGCGCGTCTTCGCATCCGGGAAAAATCTTCCGCCTTTAGATCCGCGAATCACCGCTGCATTATCGCGATACGCCGAAAGTACGTTTTCACCGCCGCGCTCATTTGTATTGCGGATCATCTGAAACAGCGACCGCGCCTGCTTCACGCCATCCACGGTCCACGTTGCATTGAATATTTTGTGCCGGCAGTGCTCGCTGTTTGCCTGCGCGAACATGTACAGCTCCACATCAGTCGGGTTGCGAGCCAGCTTCGTAAACTCGCGGACTAAATACTCAATTTCATCCGTCGCCAGCGAAAGCCCCAATTCACGATCAGCTTCCGCAATCGCTTCCGCGCCACGCCCCAGCACATCGATGTGTCCCAGCGGCTTCGCCTCATGCGCTGCGAACAAGCCCGTTAGTTCTTCTTCGCCGCCAAAGAAAACGCTCTCCGTCATGCGATCGTGCAGCGCGCCGGCGAGCGCGCGCAGATCGTTCGCGCCTTCTACGCGCACCACGCGCGCGCGTTCGATCCGTGCAATCGCGCCAAAGCCGGTGTTGCGCAAAATGTCAGTAGCCTTGCTCGACCATGGCGATTGCGTACCCACACGCGGCGCAATCCAAACACAGCAATCCCCACTGAGCTGCACACCTTCGCCCAGCAACTCGCGCAGCCGCGTTTCATCCACCTCTGCGCCATCGTCTACCAGCAGCACGTATACCCACGCCGCATCCACGCTGCGCACGCCGGAATCCAGCGCCTGCAACTTCGCGCATAATCTTTCTGCCTCAAATGCAGTCAGCGCCGCCGGCCCCGGCAGCACGCGCACCGCTGCGCCCACGCTAAATTTGCGCGGAGAGATTTCGGTTGATATGGCTGGCGACATCTTCAGTTTGTTTGGCAGCGTCGTTGCGTTGTTGTTCCAGCGTGGCAAGGTATTCTTCGCTGACGTCACCCGTCACGTAGTGACCATCGAAGACCGACGTATCGAAGTGCGTAAGCCCGGGGCAGACCTCCATGATGGAGGCCTTCAGATCGTCCAGGTCCTGAAAGATCAGCTTGTCCGCGCCTATATTTTCCGCGAGTTCGTCCACCGTTTTACCCGTAGCAATCAACTCGCTGCGCGCAGGCATATCGATGCCGTAAACATTGGGATAGCGTATCGGCGGCGCCGCCGAGCACACAAAAACTTTCTTCGCGCCCTGCTCGCGCACCATCGCGATGATTTCCCGAATCGTATTCCCGCGCACAATTGAATCGTCCACCAGCAAGATATTCTTGCCTTCGATCACGTGCGGAATCGGGTTCAACTTTCTCCGTATCGATTGCTTGCGAATCGCCTGCCCCGGCATGATGAACGTGCGCCCTACGTAGCGATTTCTCACCAGCGCATCACGATACGGCAACCCCAACCGCGTTGCAATCTCCTGCGCGGAAACACGGCTCGTCGAAGGGATCGGCACCACTACATCGATCTGCACATCCGGCCACTCGCGCTTAATCTTTTCTGCCAGCTTCGTTCCCATGTGGATGCGCGCCTGGTACACGCTCGCTCCATCCAGCACGGAATCCGGCCGCGCCAGGTACACATACTCAAACAGGCACGGCGTCTTCTCATGCGCCAGCTTGCTCACATGCGTATGCAATTCGCCTTGCATATCAATAAAGACAACTTCTCCCGGCGCTAGGTCGTGCTCGATCTTGAAGCCACCGACCTGCAGCGCCACACTTTCACTCGCCACCATGTAATCGGTCTTGCCATTTGTTTCACGCCTGCCAAACACCAATGGCCGAATTCCATGCAGATCGCGAAACGCAACCAATCCCACATTCGCCACGACCGCAATCACCGCGTACCCACCCTTGCATCGGCGATGCACTTCTTCAACCGCAGCAAAGATGTCGAACTCATTCGGCTTCACCGCACCGCGCCGCGTAAGTGCATGCGCAAATACGTTCAGCATCACCTCGCTGTCGCTAGTGGTGTTCAGGTGCCGCATGTCTGTTTCGAACAGGCCTTCAACAATGTCGCCCACATTCGTCAGGTTGCCGTTATGCGCAAACACAATCCCATAAGGAGAGTTCACATAGAACGGCTGCGCCTCCGCCACGCTCGCGCAGCCGGCCGTCGGATAGCGCACGTGTCCTACGCCGATATCTCCAAGCAGGCGCGCCATATTCTGCGCGTCAAAGACATCAGTGATCAGGCCATTGCCTTTTTCTAAATAGAAACGTTCCTGGAAATAGGTCGCGATGCCGGCGGCATCCTGTCCCCGGTGCTGCAGCATCGATAGCGACTCATAAATGGTCTGGCTCACCGGACTATGTCCGAAGACGCCAACTATTCCGCACATGGTTCCTCACTGCTGTGCATTGCACGGTCGATGGGATAAGGGGCGGCAACGAACATGCTCTGCGCATGCCTGCATTTCTATTATCATCCACCCCCGTGAGGAAAATGACCCATCCCGTTGCCTTATGCCTGAACATCGCGCACATTACGGCCCAACATTGCGTACATTGCGTTTAGGCTTTGTTTTTGACTTCCCGGGAACCCATGCGCATTGCCAGCTTCCTACCCTCCGCAACCGAAATCCTCTTCGCCATCGGCGCTGGGCCGGATGTCGCCGCCGTCACCTTTGAGTGCGATTTCCCGCCCGAAGCCCGTACGCGACCGCAGGTTGTCTTCTCGCATCTGCCACACGGCCTCACGCCAGCTGAAATCGACGCCGTCGTCTTTGCTGAAGGCGCAAAGGGCAAAAGCCTTTACTTCGTCGATCTTCCTGCGCTCATCGGCCTCGCGCCCGATCTCATCATTCTGCAAGACCTATGCCGCGTCTGCGCCATTGATAGCCCTACCCTCGCACGCGATATGGCGCATCTACCCTCGCAGCCGCGCGTTGTCTCGCTCAATGCCCATTCGCTCTCAGAGGTTTTGGCAGAAATCGAGCTCCTCGGCGACATCACCGGTCACTCCGCCGAAGCTTTGGCCCTCACAGCTTCGCTCCGCGCTCGCATCGAAGCCGTCCGTTCAAGCTCTCTAACTCCTGTCATCCTGAGCGAAGCGCGCAGCGCGAAGCCGAAGGACCCCGACACTTCCGATTCCCCTGAACCGGCAAGACCACAATCACCCCGCGTCCTCTGCCTCGAATGGCTCGACCCTCCCTTCCAGGGCGGCCACTGGATCCCCGAAATGGTCGCCATTGCCGGCGGTAACCCACTCCTCGCCACGCCTGGAGAAAAATCCCGCCGCATCACCTGGGATGAAATTCTCGCCTCAGCGCCGGACATCATCGTCATCATGCCCTGCGGCTACCACCTCGCGGAAACCATCGCCCAATTCCGCGCGCTCACGCTTCCACCGCAATGGACCACTTTGCCCGCCGTTCGCAACGGCCGCGTCTATGCCGTCGATGGAACAGCCTACTTTTCGCGACCCGGCCCACGCCTCGTCGCCGGCCTTGAAATCCTGCACGCCATTTTGCGCAGCGAAGACTTCACTCGGTTGCCACCGGACAGCGTTGCGAAGGTCTAGAAAGACAGTAGTGAGTAGACAGTAAAAACTCATCAGTCCGCACACGAGCAAAACAAAAACCCCGGATTTCCCGGGGCTCTGTCCTTACTGTCTACTCACTACTGTTTACTGTCTGCTTTACTGCATCGAAACACCGCCGCCCAGCTTGCGTTCCTTGGCAGCTTCATTCGCCTTGCGTGCTCCGGTTGCCTTCTGCACCCATGCATCGGCCTGCGCCAGGTCAGCCTTGCGGGCTGCGTCGTTGCCGCACTCCAGGTCAGCCTTGCGGCGATAGGCCAGGTTCAGATACTGCATGGCGTCGTCGTACTGCGGGTTGATCTCTACGGCACGGCTCAGGTACTTCATGGCCTCGGTCACAAGCGCGGTGTTTGCGGTCGAAAGCTTCGCGCAAACATCTTTGCTCATCTTTACGTTGCCTTCGCCGTCGTCAGTCAGGCCGGCTGCGCCGAGAATGGTTGTCGCGTTCTTGTACGCCTGCGTCCAATCGATAACGCCGATCGTGTAGTTCGCCTCGGCATCATTCGGCTGCAGCGAAATTACCTTCTGCTCGTCAATCTTGGCCTGGTCATACTGCTTAATGTTGCGATGGATGGAAGCCACCTGCTTCAGCGCGCCCAGATCGTTCGGGTCCCTCGCCAGCACGTTGTTAAAACCATCTAGTGCCTTCTGTGCCACTTTCAAATTATCTGGAGTATCCAGGTTCGGGATCACCTGGTAGCTGTACGCCGTCGCCAGGTACAACTGCGCCATCGAATCGCTCGGGTCAATCGCTACAGCCTTCTGGAAGAAGTCGATCGCGACCTCATTCTTGCCGGCCTTGAACGCATTGATGCCCTGCACCAATTGGTTTCGTTCCTTAAGCTTTGCACAGCCCACAGTGCTCGCCATCACCAGCAGAAGCGCCGCTGCCACCGGAATTCGTGCGCTAATTTTCATGGAAACCTTCCCTCTTTCGACAAAGATCGCGCTCGGCCCAGATGGGCTCAAGTCCCTGCAAACATCTTGGATGCCTGTCGCCTGATTGTAATGTCCAAACCGGCACTTTATCCAGCGCGACTTCTCTCGTTATTACTCTGTAAACCCAGTGCGTGCTTCTCTTCCACTGTGAGTGGGAATGACAGCATACACCCATCGGCGATGCGCTTTCCTCCCAACTGTCTTTAGATTGCACCGTCTTTGTTGCAGAATTCCACCCGCGCCACGAGAAATTACATTCTGTTGACCCGCGCCGAAGGCCCTATTTCTCGCTCTATGCTGCTTGTTGTTAGCATTGAAGCTTGATGCACACTCCCTGGACCCCCGCTCAGATACCCTCGCTCGTTGGTAAGACAGCCCTCGTCACCGGGGCCAACAGTGGCATTGGCTATCAGGCCGCTGTCGAACTCGCCCGCCACGGCGCGCATGTCGTGCTCGGTGTCCGCGATGTTCACAAGGGCCATGACGCCCTCCAGAACCTGCTGCGCGAAGCCGCCATCGGCCACGTCGACCAGGGTCTCACGCGCCCGACCGCAGAGATCGCTCTGCTCGATCTCGCCTCGCTTGCCTCCATTCGCAAATTCGCGCTGGGCTTTTCCGCCCGCCGCCAGGCACTCGACATCCTCGTCAACAACGCCGGCGTTATGGCGCTGCCCACGCGCCAGCTCACTGAGGATGGCTTCGAGCGCCAGTTCGGCACCAACCATCTCGGCCACTTCGCACTTACCGGCTACATGGTGCCCCAGCTTCTAGGCTCACCCGCGCCGCGCGTCATTACTGTCTCTTCACTCGCGCACCGCAACGGCAAGATTGAGTTTGACAATCTGCAGTCCGAGCGCAAGTACACGCCGTGGAAGGCCTACCAGAATTCCAAGCTGGCTAATCTGCTCTTCGCGTTTGAGCTTGATCGCCGCGCCCGTGCCCAGGGCAGCAATCTTGTCAGCATCGCCTGTCACCCAGGAATCTCGCAGACCAACCTGGTCGCCAGCGGCCCCGGCTCCGACTTCAAGACCAATCTGCTCTTCGGCCCCTTGCGCTTCCTCACCTCGCCCGATGCCGAAGGCGCCGAGCCCACGCTCTACGCCGCCACCAATCCCGATGCGCACTCCGGCGAATACATTGGCCCCGATGGCTTCATGGAATTCCGCGGACACCCCAAGGTCGTCCGCGCTCGCAAAAAAGCCTACGACCCCGAAATCGCTAAAAGGCTCTGGCTCGTCAGCGAGCAGCTCACCGGCATCACCCATCGGCGGCTCGCGCCAGCGTAGTTGCGCCTCGTACCACCCAAGAAGGTGTCATCCTGAGCGAAGGCTCGCGCACTTGCGAGCCGGAGTCGAAGGACCTGCTGTGCCGCTTGCAGTTGAACTCCCGTCTGAACCTTTCAACCACAGTGCAGCTAGCTTCTCCGCTTCTTCACCACTTTTTTCTTTGCGGGTAATTTCTTTGCGGCGCGCTTCACGGCAGTCTTCTTCACCACAGTCTTTTTCGCAGGCGCTGCGGCCTTCTTGGCCGACGCCTTTTTTGCTCCCACAGCTGAAGATATTCTTGCCAGCTTCGCCGAGTGCGACTCCAGCAGCTTCTCAATCTGTTTGAGCAGCACGGTCGTCTGCATGGGCTTCACCAGCATCTTGTCCGCGCCCATATCCTGCCAATCTTCATCGGCCAGCGGGAAGGCCGTCAGTAGCGCCACCGCCGGATGATAGGCCGCCGTCCGCGCTGCCTGGATCACCTCGCGCCCAGCCACATCGCTTTCCATGCGCATGTCGGTAATCACCATCTGGTATTCATTCAGCTTCAGTTTGCGCTTTGCATCAATCGCGCTCGCTGCCGTATCTACATCGAACCCGGAAATCTCCAGAATGGCCTTCATCGTCAACAGAACGGTCACTTCGTCATCAACCAGCAGAACCTTGCGCTTCGCCACGGACACTCTCCTTCAAAAACGTACTCCCGATTCTCCCCGCCCTGTCGCCGAAACGCAACTCCTGACCCAGAGCTAAACTAACCAGATGAGCACTACTGCCAAAATCGCTCTCCTCTTTCCCGGTCAGGGTTCACAAACCGTAGGCATGGGCCGCGCCTTTTACGATGCATCGCCCGCCGCTCGCGCTGTCTTTGAAGAAGCCGACGATGCCCTCAGCTTTGCGCTCTCCAAGATCATCTTTGAAGGCCCCGAAGAGACCCTCAAGCTCACCGAACACACGCAGCCGGCCATCCTTACCGTCTCCGTCGCCGCTCTGCGTATGCTCGAACCCGAGCTGAAATCCAGCAACCTCAGCATCGCCTTCGCTGCCGGCCATTCCCTCGGCGAATACTCCGCACACGTCGCTGCCGGCACTTTCAGCTTTGCCGACGCAGTTCGCACCGTCCGCTCGCGCGGCCAGTTCATGCAGAATGCCGTTACCCCAGGAGACGGCGCGATGGCCGCCATTCTCGGCCTCGACGCTGACCGCATCAACGACATCTGCGCCGCTGTCTCCGACGAGCTCACGCAAGCGCCTCTCGCCAATCCCTCCAACCCCGCTGAGCAGATTAGCGCAATCGTCGACGCAGTCACCGACCCTGCCAACCCCGCCAGCACGCCCACTGAAGCCGCCGTACGCGTCTCAGCCATCGTCGCTCCTGCGAACATCAATTCACCAAATCAGATCGTGATCTCCGGCTCTACTGCTGCGGTTGAGCTCGCGGCCGCGCGCTGCAAAGAAGCCGGCGCCAAGCGCGCCGTCATGCTTCCTGTCAGCGGCCCTTTTCATTCCGCACTCATGCAGCCCGCGCAGGATGAACTCGCCAGCACGCTGGAATCCATCGTCTTCAACGATCCCGCATTTCCCATTGCCGCCAACGCCGACGCGCGCCTGCTCACCCGCGGTCCCGAAGTCCGCGATGCTCTCATCCGCCAGGTCACTGCGCCTGTGCGCTGGGTCGAATGCATCCAACTCCTCACGCAATCCGGCGCAACGCATTTCGTTGAAGTCGGCCCCGGCAAAGTCCTCTCCGGCCTCAACCGCCAGATCGACAAATCTCTTTCCACCACCAACGTCGAAGACCCCGCCAGCCTCCAGGCAACACTCGCGATCCTCACCGCAGAAAACTAAACATCCCGCACATCGCGCTTAGAACATTGCGCACATTGCGTTCAAGCACTTGCCCTTGCTTCTCGCTGCGAACCTCTGCGTCGCCGCGCCCACAGCGTTTGCCTCTTTCTACTCTCTACTCCTTACTCTCCTTGCGCTAAAAGCTTCTCTTCCAGCACCCTCAGCCGCTCCTCATACGAAAGCGCAGCCTCTTCCAGCATCTCAAGCCGCTGCAACACCTCCGCCATCGCCTCCGAAGTCGCCGGCGATCTAGACACACGGGGTTCGGATTCTCGCACCCGCGTTTCAGCACCATATTCTGCTGCACTCGCTGCTCCACTTACAGCCCCACTCAACAAATGCATCCACCGGGCCTCGCGAGCTCCCGGCTGCCGCTGCAACAAAACCGTCAGGGGCTGCAGTGGATCCACGCGCCCTGCCAGCCGCTCCAGCGTCGTAGACACCGCTGCATTGTCTTCAAACTCATACATCCTTTCGCTGCGCGCTCTCATCTCTGCCGTCGTCTGCGGCCCGCGCAGCAACAACAGGCAGACCACCGCAAACTCATCCCGCCGCAGATTCAACCCATCGCGCACGCGGTTCTCAAACTTTGGCACGCGCGAGTCCGCCAGAGTGCGCACCAACCCTCGCTGCTCCATATCGAACAGCGCTGTCCGCACATCGGCTTCGCGAAGCTCCATCACCGGCTCGCGACTGCTCTTCTGGTTGCACGCGTTCACCAGCGCATTCAACGACAGCGGATAATTCTCCGGCGTCGTCACTTCCTTCTCCATCAACGAACCCAACACCCTTGCTTCAACTGCATTTAGCTCGACCATGAGTCCATGGTAGTAGAAGCACTATTAACCCCTAATCACTGATCACTAACCACTTGTCCTGCCAACTCCACTAAAATAGATATTGGTGTCTTTTAGCGAACAATTCGACGTTCTGATCGTCGGCGCCGGCCATGCCGGCTGCGAAGCCGCGGCTGCCTCCGCGCGCATGGGCCTGCGTACCGCTCTCTTCACGCTGAACATGGACCTCATCGCGCAGATGTCCTGCAACCCTGCCATCGGCGGGGTCGCCAAGGGCCATCTCGTCCGCGAAGTCGACGCCCTCGGTGGCATCATGGGCGAAGTCGCCGACGCCTGCGGCATCCAGTTCCGCCTGCTCAACACCTCCCGCGGTCCTGCTGTCTGGTCACCCCGCGCGCAGTGCGACAAGGCTCTCTACCGCGTGGAGATGCGCAAGAAGCTCGAGTCCATCCCCAACCTCTTCATCAAGCAAGCCGAGGTCATTGACCTCGTGATCGAGGGCCAAGGGTCAGGGGCCAAGGGTTCAGAAGACAGCGTTGTCGACAGGGTGGAAAACACTCTTGGCCCTTGGCCCTCGGCCCTTGGCCCTGCGACTCCACGCATCACCGGCGTTCTCCTCCGCGACGGACGCACTATCCAGGCCCACGCCGTTATCGTCACTACCGGAACCTTCCTCAACGGCCTCATCCATTGCGGCGAGCAGCAATACACCGCCGGCCGCTCCGGCGAACCCGCCTCTGTCCTTCTCGGTGAATCGCTCAAGAAGCTCGGCCTGCGCGAGTGCCGCCTCAAGACCGGCACACCGCCACGTCTCGACGGACGCACCATCGACTGGTCAAAATTCGAAGAGCAGCCCGGCGACTCCGACCCAACTCCGTTTTCATTTCGATCGCTGCAGACTCTTTCTGAGACTTGTCATCCTGAGCGAAGCGAAGGATCTGCTTCACCCGCAGTTGCACAATCTTCATGGACTCCACCCCTCCGCCAAATCTCCTGCCACATCGCTCTCACCACGCCGGAGACGCTCGCGCTCATCAAGGCTAACGTGCATCGTTCGCCCATGTACACCGGCCAGATCGAAGGCATCGGCCCGCGCTATTGCCCGTCCATCGAAGACAAGGTCGTGCGCTTCCCTGACAAGACCTCGCACCAATTCTTTCTTGAGCCCGAAGGCCTCAGCACGCACGAGGTCTACATCAACGGCATGAGCACCTCTCTGCCGATGGAAGTGCAAACGCAGATCGTGCATAGCATCCCCGGCCTGGAGAACGCCGAGATGCTGCGCCCCGGCTATGCCATCGAGTACGACGCAATCGATCCCACCGAGCTCGACCGCACGTTGCGCGTGAAAAAATTTACCGGCCTCTATCTCGCAGGCCAAATCAACGGAACATCCGGCTATGAAGAAGCCGCCTGCCAGGGCCTGATGGCCGGCATCAACGCCGCGCTCTTCGCAAAGAGCGAGAAAGCAGCAAGCAGTACGCAGCAAGCAGTTGAAGACCCCACCGGGCCGCTGCTTACTGCTGACTGCTCACTGCTCACTTCCTTCACCCTCGACCGCACCGAAGCCTACACCGGCATCCTCATCGACGACCTCATCAGCAAGGGCACCGATGAGCCTTACCGCATGTTCACCTCGCGCGCCGAGTTCCGCCTGCATCTTCGCATCGACAACGCCGACCAGCGCCTCACTTCGCACGGTCGCCGCCTCGGCCTCATTGACGACCGCGCCTGGGCCGCCTTTGAAGCCAAGCAATCCCGCCTCACCGCGCTGCAGTCACTGCTCGAATCCACTCGGCTTTCAGAGGATGACATCAACATCTTGAACCGCAATTTCGAGGCCCAGGCAAATACTGCTGTCATCCTGAGCGAAGCGCGGAGCGCGGAGTCGAAGGACCCCGATACTTCCAACAGCAACTCAACCGTAAAGAACCTTTCAACCAAAGTCGCACCACTATCCTCTATCCCCCATCCTCTATCCCCTGCTTTGACGCGCAGCGACCTCTTCGCGCAGCTTCTCAAGCGCCCTTCCATCACCATCGAGCAGCTTCTTCCCGCGCTTCTACCGCGCCTCGAAGCGAACGCTATCTTTTCCCCTTGGCTCTTGGCCCTTGGCCCTCGGCCCTCGGCCCTCCCTGCATGGGTTCGCAACGAACTCAAAACCGTCGAAACGCAAATCAAATTCGCCGGCTATCTCGCGCAGCAGCAAAAATCCATGGCTCGCCTCCGTGCCGACGAAGCTCGCCCCATCCCGGCAACCTTCGACTACGCCACCTGCTCCGGCCTCTCGCGCGAGATGGTCGAAAAGCTCACGCGCGTTCGCCCCTCCACACTCGGCCAGGCCAGCCGCATCGCCGGAGTTACACCTGCTGCTGTCTCGCTCATCCAATGTTTTCTTGAAATCCAAAAGCGCCAACGCAACGCTGCCTAATTTATGGATGACAATCAGCTCATCACGCTTTATCGTCCCGTAGGCCAGCGTGAATTCGACCTCATTGCCGAAAGCGACTATCGCGCCTTCCCTCCGCGCCTCGATTGGCAGCCGATCTTTTATCCCGTCCTCAATGAGGAGTACGCCAGCTTTATTGCGCGCGAATGGAATACCAAAGATGAGTTCTCTGGCAATATCGGCCATGTGTTGCGCTTCGCAGTGCGTTCCTCTTTCCTTGCGAATTACACTGTGCAGAAGGTTGGCGGTGCAACCGCGCTTGAGTACTGGATTCCTTCGGAAGATCTCAGCGCATTCAACGAAAATATTGTCGGACCGATAGAGTTGATTGCTACCTTCCGAGCCAAAAGCAACTGAGACATTCCATGCGCAGCACATTCCTCTTCGCGCTCTGCATCCTCATCTTTCCTTTGCACGCGCAGGAACCTGCTCCGCAGACCTCCATACTCACCATCACCACGCGCCTCGTCTCGCTCGACGCGGTTGTGCGCGATGCCCACGGCGCACTCGTCACCAATCTCACCAAGGATGACTTCATCCTCAAAGAAGACGGCCATGTCGTCCCCATCCGCTATTTCAATCACGATAGCGACCTCCCACTCACCGTCGGCCTGCTCGTTGATACCTCAGGCTCGGAGTCCGACTACTTTAGCGACGAAGCCGCCGGCAGCACCCTCTTCCTCCAAAACGTCCTCCGCCCATACCTGCCCGCAACGGCGACCACCACACCACAACAGCCTGACCGCGCCTTCATCGTCCGTTTTGACTCGCAGGTCCTGCTCTTGCAAGCCATGACCTCCAGCCTGCCGCAGCTGCGCAACGGCCTTCGCCTGCTCAGCTATAAACCCGACCCCCTAAAGAACACGCACAACGGCGGAACGCTGCTCTTCGACGCCATCGTCAACGTCTGCGACAAAGTTGTCGCCAAAGAGGCCGGCCGCCGCGCCCTCATCATCATGACCGATGGCGATGACAACCGCAGCGTCAACGATCTCTCCACGGCCATCCACAGCGCGCAGGCCGCCGGAGTCGCCATCTACAGCATCCTCTACACGCGCGAAGACCCCAATTATCCGAACGTCGGCAGCGCGCACCCCTCAGGCATCGGCATCATGCAGCAGATCTCGCACGCTACAGGTGGCCGCGAGTTCATCGTTGGCCGCTCGGGGAGCATCCGCCAGATCTACGCCGCCATTGAAGACGACCTCCGCGCGCAATACCGCATCAGCTTCACGCCCACGCCCTCCAGGCCGCACCGCTTCCATCCCCTTGACCTGCGCACGACGAACTCTTCGCTCACCGTCCAATCCCGCACTAGCTACTCCACCCCCGAATAACTAACCCATCACAAACGCCTTCGCGAAACTTGTCTTTCTCCTTCGCGCCCTCTGCGTTCAAGGCTTTGCTTTTCTCTACTCCTTACTCCCTTACTCACTACTCCTTAGCTCTCCGGGTATATCCTTGTCCTCGCACACTGAAAGGCCCTTCCATGTCTGAGACTCCCGCCCTCGTGTTCGGTTTCATCGCCCTCCTCGCGATTTTTCTGCTCGTCCTCATCGCCAAGACTTATTACACCGTGCGAACTGCGACCGCAGGCGTCGTCGAGCGCTTTGGCAAATTCGATCGCATCACCCGCCCCGGCCTGCACTTCCTCTTCCCCTTCGCCGAGCGTGTTTACTTCGTCGACCTGATGGTCAAGCAGGCGCAGTTCCAGGTGGAAACCAAGACCAAGGACAACGTCTTCGTCCAGATCCCCGTCAGCGTGCAATATCAAATTCTCGACGACCGCATCGTCGACGCCTTCTACAAACTCTCCTCGCCGCAAAAGCAGATTGAGTCCTTCGTCTTCAACTCGATCCTCGGCCACGTTCCCAAGCTCACGCTCGACGAAACCTTCGAGCAGCAGGCCGGCATCTCCATCGCCGTCAAAACTGAGCTCGACGCAACGATGTCGAACTTCGGCTTCAACATCCTCAACGCGCTCGTCACCGACCTCATCCCTGACCCCAAGGTCAAGGACGCGATGAACGACATCAACGCCGCACAGCGCGCGCAGGTCGCCGCCCAGGCGCGCGGCGAAGCCGAGAAAATCCTCAAGGTCAAACAAGCCGAGGCAGAAGCAGAATCGAAGGCGCTGCAGGGCAAAGGCATCGCCGCCGAGCGCCAGGCCATCATCGAAGGCCTGCGCAGCTCCATCGAAAACTTCCGCGAAGCCGTTCCCGGCGCCACGGCGGAAGATGTGATGGCGCTCGTCCTGCTTACGCAATATTTCGACACGCTGAAAGAAATCGGCACCAAGCCCGGCGCGACCACGCTCTTCCTTCCCAACAACCCCGGTGCGGCGAACGACTTCATGCAGCAAATCCTCGCTGGCCTGCGCGGCGCAATGGCTTCGGCCGACACCGTAAAAATCCCACCACCCATCGTCCCGCGCCCGTACCCACCAGCCACTTCAGGCCAATAGAAAAAATTAAAGCTTGTCATCCTGAGCGAAGCATTACGGTTTTATCGTGAGGCGCAGTCGAAGGATCCCCGCATTTGCCTTTCGCCGCGCTCCTCTGCGTTCACCGCGCCCGCTGCGTTTGCAATTGCTTTCCCAAAATGGAATTCACGCTGTAGTAATGACACCTGCGTTGCATTGCCGCCTGCCCAGTTAGGCGCGAGACTCTTCACAAATCTGGCACGCAGAGATTACGCCACACACAGCTCTCAACGGAGTTGCTGTGTGTGCAGTCCGCCAAAGAGAAGGTCCACTTCCATCATGAATACTGGGTTCGCTCCATCTTTGTTCTACGTTTCCCTGTTAGTCGTCCTGGCCATCCTCGTCTTCACGCTTAGACGAAAAGAAGAAGACTAGCTTCCGCCGGGCGCTCCATCTACCAGCGACCCTGGCCTAGTTGAAGTATCCCGGCATAGATAGTTAGCGTTATCACACCCTTCACCCCACACCTAGTACACTGGAACCTAGTGCAGGCGGCCGGATGATCGCTGCCGTGGAAGGCGCAAGCCAACCCCGGGGGAGGAAAGTCCGAACTCCGCAGGGCAGTGTGCCGGATAACGTCCGGGATTCCAGTCTCAACGCTGGAAGACGGCCAGTGCAACAGAAAACAAACCGCCTCAGAGGTTTGGACTGCTTCGCAAGAGGCAGCTCATGTACGACTCTGCGGTAAGGGTGAAACGGTGGGGTAAGAGCCCACCGCGCCGGCAGTAATGACGGCGGCATGGTAAACCCCACACGGAGCAAGACCAAATAGGCAGGGAGATCATCGCTCCTCTTCAGGCGAGATCACGCAGCGGCCCGTTGCGGTAAGACGAAGAGGGCCTTCGCAAGTTGTAAGGCAGTCGAAACCTGCGGGTAGGTTGCTGTCGAGCGCGTCGGTAACGCCGCGCCTAGAGGAATGATCGTCTAAAACAGAATTCGGCTTACGGGCCGCCTGCACCCAATTTCTCCATCTGTTCCATTGCGTACATTGCGTCGAAACATTGCGAACATTGCGTTAAACTCTTCGCCTAACCAGCATTAACTGGCTGTTAATCCCCTAATGGTCACCATAAAAGGTGACCATTTGAAGGCAGCTGGCATCCGATATTCGACTAGACTTTTCCCTATGAAGCTCTGCAGCACATTGCATCACTGTCGCGGGTTTTTCTTGCTTCTTCCGGTTCTCGCCGCGCTCACGGGCTGCGGCATGGGAACCATCGTTTCTGGAGACGGCCCCGCATCAGGCAGCTTCAACATAGCCGGCGTAGTCCATGGCGGACAGCAGGCTGTCACGGGCTCTACCATCCAGCTTTACACCGCCGGCAGCAGCGGCAACGGCTCCATTGCGACGGCCATGATCACCTCAACCACCGTCACTACTGGCCCCGGTGGCGCCTTCACCATCACCGGCGACTATCACTGCGTCAATTCCACGGACCAGGTCTATCTCGTCTCCAGTGGAGGTAACCCCGGCCTCTCTGACCCCACCACCAATAACAACGCGCTGGTGCTTGTCGACGCTATCGGCAACTGCAGCAGCCTCAGCACCACGCCGTTTCTCGTTCTGAATGAAGTCACCACAGTCGCTGCGGTTTACGCGCTTGCGCCCTTCATCAGTTTGAACACTTTAGCCGCGCCCTACTTCAATATCGGAGCAACCTCCACTAACTCCGCAGGCCTCGCCAACGCATTCCTCGACGCGCGGCTCCTCGCAGACATCACCACCGGTTCAGCAGTCACGTACGCGAGCGGCTCCAACTTCTCCATCCAGGCGCCCAAGCTATATGCCCTGGCCGACGCCATCTCGTACTGCGTCAACTCCGCCAGTTCGGCAAGCACTGCCTGCACATCGCTGGTATCGGCATCGACACCCAATGGCGGTATCGCACCTACAGCCAACACCATTGCCACAACACTCAGCATTGTGCAGCATCCGGGAAACTCCAAGATCGTCGTCCCGGTCTGGAACCTCATCAACGCGCAGGCGCCTTTTGCCACCACTCCACTCACACAAGCGCCGTATGACTGGACGATGACGCTCACCATCACCGGCGGCGGCCTCAACTCACCGACCGCGCTCGCCATCGACGCGACCGGCAATGTCTGGGTCGCCAACTATAACGGCGGCCTCAGCGCCTTCGGTCCGCAAGGTGCGGCGTTCAACTCAACCGGCTACGGCACAAGCACGCTCGCCGAGTGCTTCGGTCTCACCATCGACACCTCCGGCAACATCTGGGTTACCAACTTCGAAGCCCCCGGCAGTCGCGGCAGCATCTCAAAGTTCCTCGGCACAAGTTCCGGCACACCTGGCACGCCCGTCATCAACACGGCGAACAGCACGTACTACTTCACCGATGCCTCCATCGACTTCCCCACCGCGCTCGCGACGGACACCACCACCGGCACGGGCTTCGGTGACATCGGCATCGCCAACTTCGCCAGCTCTTCTGCCAGCGTCTACAACCCCACCACCAAGATCTTTACCACCGTTGCCTCTGGCGATACCTCAGAAGCCGCCGGCATCGCATTCGACTCTTCACACGGTCTCTGGATCTCCAACCAGGGAAACGGCACTGTCACTCACGTCTCTTCGTCAGGCACGCTTCTTGCGCAACCTTCCTGCTGTGACGGGGCCGAAGGCATCGCGCTGGACTCCAATGGCAATGCCTGGATCGCGAACTACTCTGGCGGCTACGTGTATGCATCAACCCCCAGCGGCGGCGGTCTTGCCGATGCCAGCGGCGGCGGCCTCAGCAGCGGACAGCCTGTCGGCATCGCACTCGACGCCGCACAAAACATCTGGGTCACTGATGGCGATGCTGGCGTAATCACCGCGCTCGGAGCCAATACCGGGCTCGCTGTTTCCCCCTCGACCGGCTATGGCCTCGATGCCAGCCTCTCCGATCCACACGGCATCTCTCCCGATGCCAGCGGCAATATCTGGATTTCTGATTTCGGCAAGAACGCAGTTGTGATGTTCTTCGGCCTCGCGACGCCTACTGTCACACCCGTACGCGCCGCTCCCACCGCGCCGTAAGACAGTTGTTAGTTCTTAGGTGTTAGTTTTCGCACGTGGCCTCGACCCCCATCCAAGCACACCCTAACTAACAACTAAGAACTAATGCCTAACAACTTTAAAGTCCCGCATACCAGTCATATCCCAGCTTGGTCCAATAATCATCGGGTTTCTCGTCGGTATAAGCGATCAGCCCAATCCGCTTGATTTGCTTGTAGCCATACTTGATCGGCGTATGCAGCCGCAACGGCGCACCATGCTCTTGCAGCAGCGGTTGCCCGCCCATCTCCGTCACCAGCAAACTCTGCGGATGCCGCGCCGCCGCCATGTCATAGCCGCAGTAGTAGTCGCCGTTCGGTGTCTCCATGTAGACATAACGCGGCTCACGACCATTCACCTTCTCCGGCGGATATGCATCAATCAAATCGCGCAGCCGCACACCACCCCAATGCGTCACGTTGCTCCATCCTTCAATGCATTTGAACTCGGTCACCAGTTCAACGTGCGGAAGCTTCATCAACTCATCCATCGTCAGCAGCAGTCCCGGAGTTCCAATGTCCAGCGCGTTTTTGCTTGGACCGGCTTCGTCACTTCCTTCATGCCGCTTCTTTGAGGTCGCCTTCATCAGCGCTTCGATATGTGCGGCCAGCGCAGCCCCTGCATCGCTATCCACTGCACCGCTTGGATTCAGCTCGGTCGCTTTTCCGGTTTTGCTTACGCTGCCGTTTCCTGGGGCGCTTTTCAAATCGTGATCGACTTCTCCCGGAGCAGTTGCCGCAGCGTACTTGTACTCCCACGCCGTCACATCTGGTGCATAAAACGGGGAGTGCTCCGCATTTGCCACGCCGGCTATCTGCAACCGCCAACCCTCAACCGGCAGCACGTCGTCGAGACCAACAATTCCATTCAGCCGCAATGGCTTCGCCTGGCTCACGTGATACGTCGGCGCCAATCCTCGCTCATCAAATACTGCACGGCTTACTGCAGCGTCAAAGTTCCAAGTCTTGCGCAGCGCACTTTGTATCCTGAGATCGTCCGGGCTGTTCGCAATCCAGCGCGACACACCGTAACCCGCAGCAGCAGCCACGCCTCCCACCAGGAAGCTGCGCCGCGTTCGCCGCGCACTTTCGCGCTTCACCGTCGTTGCATCACCGCTCGCCACTACGCGCTCATGATCTTGTTCGCTCATAGCTCTTCACTGTTCTCACTGTTTACTCACTACCGTCTACTGCCTGCACATCCGCTGCTTCCTGCTTGCTGCTCACTGCTTGCTGTATTTCATACCCACTCACCATCGCGCGGAAGTTGTTCCACCCCGCCATCGCCACTTGCGCCACATGCACCAGGAAGAATCCGCAGAACCCCATCGTCAGCCAGAAATGCTCCCAGCGAGCCATCTCGTAACCGCCAAGCATCGTCGTCAGCCAATGCGCTTGCGTCGGCTTATAGATGGAAAGCCCCGTGAGCAGAGAGCCCGCGCCCATCAGCACAACCATGGTGTACGCAATTTTCTGTGCGCCGTTATATTTTCCCTGCGCCGGCATTCCACGCCGCCGCGCAGCAGGAACATGCAGGTCATAAAGCGTCACCCACAGTGCGTCGATAAAATTTTTGCGGTGCGGCCACAGCACGCGCCACTCGCCGGATACGGCAAGATAGATTGCATACGCAACCCCATTCACCGCAAACAGCCACATGAACAGAAAGTGCCACCCCAGCCCGGTTGTAATTCGGTAAGGCGCGTTCAGCAGGTTCCAAAACCAATCAGGAAATAGCCGCACCAGCGTCCAGCTCCCAATGCCGATCCGATACACCTGGTGCGCATGTTGGTACGGAGGAATCGAGTCGCCCCAATAAATCAGCAATCCGCTCCAGATCATCACCGACAAAATCGGAAAATTAATCCAGTGCATCCAGCGGATCGCCCGCGGATGCTTCTCCACCAGTTGCAGCTTGCCGTCGCTCGCGTCGGGCATCGATCCAGCCTCTTGCCTTGGATTTTACGTCGTCATAAGCACTACGTGCGCGAATTCAGTATGGATTGCCGCGAACCCTCTTTCCAACCGCCGCATCCAACCATCCATTAGGCATCTGCTTTCACTATCCTCTATCCTCTACTCTCTATCCTCTGTCTCTGGAGTTTTCCCCATGAACTACCGCCAACTCGGCCGCTCCGGCCTCAAAGTCCCTGAGCTCTGCTTCGGCACCGGAACCTTCGGCGCCGGTAATGAATTCTTCAAAGCCTGGGGCAGCACCCAGGACAAAGAAGCCGCGCACCTGATCGACATCTGCATGGAATCCGGCTGCAATTTCTTCGATACCGCCGACGGCTACTCTGACGGCAAGAGCGAAGAGGTGCTCGGCAAGGCCATCGCCCACCTCAAGCGCGAAGACGTTCTCATCTCCACCAAGGCGACTTTCCGCAGCGGCCCTGGCCCCAACGACGTCGGCAGTTCGCGCTACCACCTCACGCAATCGCTGCATAATTCGCTCAAGCGCCTCAATACCGATTATGTTGACGTGTACCACATGCATGCCTTCGACGCGCTCACGCCTGTCGACGAGACGCTCAACACGCTCGACAAATTCGTTCGCGAAGGCAAGGTGCGTTACATTGCCTGCTCTAACTTTTCCGGTTGGCATCTGATGAAGTCGCTCTCCGTCTCCGAGCGTTACGGCTGGGCGCGTTATGTCGGCCACCAGGTCTACTACTCGCTGATTGGCCGCGACTACGAGTGGGAGCTGATGCCGCTCGCCGCCGACCAAGGCGTTGGCGCACTGGTTTGGTCACCTCTAGGCTGGGGACGCCTCACCGGCAAAATCCGCCGCGGTCAACCACTGCCGGAAAATAGCCGCCTGCAAAACAAAGATGTGACGGATGCCGGCCCCACACCTGATTGGGAATACGTCTACAAAGTAGTCGATGCAGTTGATGAAGTCGCGAAAGAAACCGGCAAAACCGTTCCGCAGATTGCGCTCAACTGGCTGCTGCAGCGCCCTACCGTTTCTACACTCGTCATCGGCGCGCGCGATGAGAAACAACTTCGCGCGAATCTCGCCTCGGTCGGCTGGCAACTCACCACTGAACAAATTGCCAAACTCGACGCAGCCAGCAAAGTCCCCCTCGCCTACCCCTACTGGCATCAGATCCAATTCGCCGAACGCAATCCGTTCCCGGTCCCTCAATCATTCCCTTGGCAATAAACAAAAGGGCGACGCATCAAGCGCCGCCCTTTTGTATAGCCCAAGACTTGTCATCCTGAGCGTAGCGAAGGATCTGCTTTTTTGATTGCAGCTACACTGCTTACTTCTTCTCAGCAGCCGCCGGCTTCTTTGCCGGAGCAGCTGCATGCTTCGGGGCCCAGTAATCCGGCTCGGCCGCAATCAGCTCGGGCCACGGAAGGCTCATCTTCGGGTCGAAGTGGAACAGGTTCGATTGCTCTTCTTCCACGCAGGAAGCCATCAGCGAATCCAGCTTCTTCATGCCATCCTCGCCCAATGGCCGCGGCAAACTTCGGCCCGGAAGCTATGTGCGCATCAATCTCGCCAATCGACTTCAGCGGCTCGATCACCAAGTATCCGCCGCCCGGTGAACCGTACGCTTCCTGGAACATTACCCAGTTCGCCTCCGGCACACCCTTTTTGTAAGCGTCCTTCACCATCTTCACGACTTCGTCCCATTCAGCATCGTGTCCGGGCTTGATGTGAAAGAGTGTAAGTTCCATGTAGCGCATGCCGATCAGGTTGCCGGGGTTCATGCTCTTCTCGTCGTCACGCGTCCAAACGCTGGTATCGGTTTCAGAAAGCAGGTCACCGTCGCCAACCATCGCGTGGTCCAGCGCAGGACCCAGCGCAGGAATCTTGTCCATCTCCTTGTTTTCATCCGCCCAAGCCGTGAAAGAGTCATATCCACTGAAGAACAATGCGCGGTCCGGTCCGGTCATGGACGTCATGCCCAGGTAATGGAACGGCGCCTTGTTTGCCTTCGCTGCTGCAACAAAGGCGGATTCGCTTTTTTCATGCAGCTCGCCACCTTTGCCTGGCTTGGTGTATTCACGGTTGATGACCAGCACCTTCGGCGGCCCCATTTCTTGCGCGCTCAAAGTACCGGCGGCGCATAGCATCAGCGCCATTGCGGGGATTGCGGTAGTGATCTTCAGCTTCATAAGTTCGAGTCTCCTCAAATCTAAATTTGGTTGTTTGCCGGAAATACGGCCGCGCATAGCAACAACGCATTTGCGTGGAACTGCAGTCGCCGTCTGGCTTTCCAGCGGCAACGAATAAGGAAAGCTTTGGGAATAGAAGGGCCCGATCCTCCAAAATAACCGGCCCATTAAGCTGCTCTGGAGAATGCCTAAGCAGTGTCGGCCGCACACCCACACCTGTCAAGGCAATTCACTGTAAATCAGCATCGTAAGCAGATATGTAGACACAGAAGGGACATGAGGCATCGAACATTTCGATAGCACATCCCATGAGCAATACACCTCCGACATTTCGCATTGGCACCGCAGGCTGGACGCTCCCGAAGCAGCACGCCGCGGCCTTCCCGCCCGAAGGATCGCATCTTGAGCGCTATGCATCTGCCTTCAATTGCGTCGAGATCAACTCAAGCTTCTATCGTTCTCACATGCGCAAGACCTGGGAACGCTGGGCTGGCTCAACGCCGCACAATTTCCAGTTCGCCGTCAAAATGCCTAAGTCCATCACGCACGCAGCAAAGCTGGTCAACTGTGGCGCGCTTCTACAAACTTTCTTCGACGAAATTCATGGTCTCGGCGAAAGACTTGGTCCGGTCCTCGTGCAGCTTCCACCTAAACTCGCTTTCGACTCCGGCATCGCGCATGAATTCTTCACCACGTTGCGCGAATTGCATTCCGACCTTACCGCCTGCGAGGCGCGCCATGCAAGCTGGTTCGCTCCGGAAGCCGATCGCCTTCTGCGCGATTTCAAAGTCGCTCGCGCCGCCGCCGATCCACCGAAGGGCTCACAACTCGCTGCCACTCCCGGTGGCTGGCAGGGATTTCACTACTATCGTCTGCACGGCACGCCCCGCACGTATTACTCCGATTACAGCAGCGCATCCCAGAGCACTCTCGCCACCACGCTGCAAAAATCTTCGACAGCGCAAACCTGGGTCATCTTCGACAACACCGCCCTCGGCCACGCAACTGCCAACGCACTGTCCCTGGCGAATCTTCTTTCGCCGTCTCAACAGTGATGCCTTTAACATTACTCGGGGGCATTCACACGAATACTGACCTTGTAATCGGAGATGATGGCTTTTCCATCTCTCGTACCAGGCTCAAACTGCACTTGAGAGACAGCTTGAAGCAAAGCTTCGTCGACCCCACCGCCAACAGCCTTCACCACTTGAAGTCCAACCGGGATGCCTTTCTCCGTGACCATAAACGCGACCTCGCTTGTGCCTGAGGCTCCAAGCTCCGCAGCGCGCTCCGAAAAGTTTGGTTTAAATGAACCCACCATCTTTGGCGGCACTAACTCTAGTTGGCCGTCATTCTCAAATTTCGGCGCGAGACTTCTTTTCTCAACACAGGTTTTGACTGCTTCTTCCGCAGCTTCTTCATCATTGTCATTTTCAAAATAACCATGGGCATAGCACTTCCAGTACCGCGGTACTGCAGTAGCAAGCTCGTGCAATCCGTCGGCAAAGATGGCTTTCAATGCCGTGTCGAAATTCCCTGAACCGTCGCCGCTGATTTTTATACTGATTTCTTCGTCGGCTTTGAAAGTGTTGTCACGCCGTAGCGAGGGCACAATGATCGTTGTGCTATGAATCGGTCTTCGTTCCAGTCGCCCATCACCGCTGGAAACAAGACCGATGCGCCGGCCTTCAATCTTGATTTCTCTGCCTGAAACTTTCACACGAGACACATCGATCCCACAGAGCGTAAAAGGCCCCAGGTCACTTTTGCTCTTTAATGTTCCGTTGCTATCGAATTCCAGCCTGTCGCTCATCCAGAATCCGCGCAGATAGAGCGGCTTCTCCGTAAGCCTTCGCCGTAGATCGTCTTCCGAAGTCTGCGCCTTTGCGCCATGCACTGTAATGCTCAGCAGGATTAACCCACAAACCCAGCGGCCTACCCATAAACATCGCAACATTCGGCCCAACTCCAGGAAGAGATGTATCAATGCTACGTCACAAGGCAATTCTCTTCTACAAGCAGCTGCAATCCTGAGCAGGCCTTCTCTACGCTCTATCCTCTACTCACTATCCCCTGCTTTTAATGTCCCGCACTCATTGATGCATTCTTCGGCGGCTTGGGAATAAAGAACAGCACCGGAAGCATGCACGCGCAGAAGATCATCAGGTAGTGGATGATGTCCACGTACGCCAGCGTTCCCGCCTGCCGATGCAGCTGGTTATAGATAAACCCTTGCGCCTGGTGTACAGCACCGGCACTTGGCCCACCGCCCACAGGCCCAGTTCCATTCCCCGCCTTGAACGATTGCGCCAGCGCCTTCACCTGCGAGTCGAAGCCGCCGTTCCCCGTCGTCAGGTTGCGCACCATGTTGTTTTCGTGCGCCGCCGTCCGCCGAATCAGCATCGTCGCCATGAACGCCGTTCCGCACGATCCACCAATGTTGCGCGCCAGGTTCGTCAGCCCGGAAACATCGTTGCTCTCCGTCTGCTTTACGCCAATGTACGCAATCGTATTAATTGCGATAAACAGGAACGCCAGCCCCGAAGCCTGGAAGATGCGCATGAACACCAGCTGCGGATAGCTCAGCTGCAGGTTCAGGTTGCCCATCCAGAACAGCGATATCGTCAGCATGAAGAAGCCGTAGCCAATCAACTTGCGCGGGTCTACCTTGCCGCTCAGGAAACCCACCACCGGCATCATGCACATCATCATCAATCCGGCAGGACTCAGCACTAATCCCGCCAGCTCCGCCGTATAGCCCAGCAGCGTCTGCACAAACTGCGGAATCAGAATCGTTGTTGCATACAGAGAAAATCCCAGCACGAACATCAGCGTGAAGCTGATCGCGAATTGCCGTCGTGTAAACAGTGTCAGGTTCAGCAGCGGCTTCTTGCCTTGCTTCAATTGCCGCAGCTCCCACCAGATCAGACCGACGAATGCCACAACCATCAGCCCGATAAAGAACGCGATCACATGCGAACTCAACCAGTCATCTTCCTGGCCTTTATCCAGCACAAACTCCAGCGAGCCGAAGGTCATAGCCACCAGCGCGAAGCCCGCAAAGTCGAGCTTCATGCCGCCCTTCTTGTTCGCTTTCACTTCCTTCGCGACCCACGGCGGGTCTTCCACGATGCGCGAAGTCAAAAACAGCGAGAGCAAACAGATCGGCACGTTCAGGAAGAAAATCCAGCGCCAATCGAAATTGTCCGTGATGTAGCCGCCAAGTGTCGGCCCGATCGCGGGAGCACACACCACGGCAAGCCCGTACATGGCGAACGCCTGCCCGCGTTTCTCTGGAGGGAACGTATCGGCAAGAATTGCCTGTTCGCTCGGCGCCAATCCGCCGCCGCCAATCCCTTGCAGCACGCGGCAGAACACCAGCAGCGGCAGCGTAGGCGCCAGACCGCACAATGCGCTTGAAATTCCAAACAGCGCCACGCAGATCATGTAAAACTTTTTGCGGCCGATGAACGTGGTCATGTACGCGCCGGCCGGCAGGATGATGGCATTCGCCACCAGGTAGGCCGTCAGCACCCACGTCGCTTCATCCTGCGTTGCGCCTAAACCGCCGGCAATGTGCGGCAGCGCCACGTTGGCAATGGAGCTATCCAGCACCTCCATGAACGTCGCCAGCGTCACCGTCATGGCGACAATCCACGGATTCACGCGCGGACGCCACGGCCTCTCCATCACCTGCGTCTGCGCGGGTGCTTCGGGCGGAGGTGTCATGTCCAGGGTTGTCGTTGCAGCTGCCATTGAGTCCTTATTCAGATTGTCGCCGCACGGCCACGGATTCACGAAATCGCCAACAAAATGAAGGCATTGCTTTTAATTGGCGTATCACCTTGCCAGTACCGTTATTCGCACTCTATCTTTGTTCGTACTTGGGACTAAATATGCCGATGCATCGCACTCTTGCTCGATTCGCCTTCCTGGTTTTCGCCATCATGGCCCCTCTCACTGGTTGCGGAGGCGGAAGCAGCTCCACCGGCAGCAATCCCGTAACTCCCGCGCCCACCATCAGCAGCTTCACCGCTACATCTCCCACTATTAATGCTGGTGGCAGTACTACGCTCACCTGGTCCGTCTCCAACGCTACCTCCGTCTCCATCAGCGGCATCTCTGGAACACCCACCTCTCCGCTCACCGTTTCGCCCACGGCGACCACCACCTACACCCTCACTGCTACCAACTCTGGCGGCAGCACTTACGCAACCACCACGGTCACCGTAAACACCGCATCGGTCATCGGCAACTTCATCGCATCGCCATCTTCTATCAGCATCGGCGCAACTTCGTCGCTCTCATGGACCGTCACCGGCGCAACCTCCGTCACACTCACCGGAGTCACCGGGCAAGCCACTTCGCCGCAAACCGTCTCGCCCACCACAACCACCACCTATACCCTCAGCGCCTCCAACGCAGTTGGCACAACGACGGCTACCACCACCATCACCGTTCTGCCTGCCATCAACACCTTCACCGCATCGGCCACCAGCATCACCGCCGGTCAGCCCGTCACCTTTGCGTGGACCACCACAGGCGCAACATCTACATCGCTCTCCGGCGTAACCGCTTCGCCCATCTCTCCGGTCACGATCTATCCCAGCGCATCCAGCAGCTATACGCTCACCGCAACCAATGCCAGCGGATCCGCCACGAAATCAATCGCCATCGCGGTCACACCTGGCTCCATCGGCGCCACCACCGTCGGCTCAACCGCCGGCCAACTCGTTCCTACGAACTTCATGGGTCTCGGCGTTGGCGAATCCAGCTATGAAGCCCAATTTGGCGAACCAGCCACAGGCAAGAACACTGTGCTGCGCCAGATCATGAGCAATATCACGCAGTACGGCGCCAGCCCCATGACCTTCAAGATCACGGCCTATGAGCAATACCCCGCATCCACAGCAACCTACGTTCCTACCGCTGCCGATGTCTCCGCTATCAACCAGCTCTATGCTGACACCGGCGCAACCTTCTTCGTCGGTGTGAATCTCGCTGCCGATACGCCCAGCATTGCCGTCACGCAAGCACAGGCCTACGCAAGCCAGATGACTCCGGGCTCGCTCATCGGCATGGAAATCGGCAACGAGCCCGACAACTACACGCACTCCTCAGAGAATTACCGCGCCGCTCCGTATTACTTCCTGCAGGACTACGCCAGCTTCGCTCCCGGCGTGCTCACCGCGCTGCAAGCCTCCCAGCCGAGCGTCAAACTCGTCGGCCCAGTCTGGGGAGAGCCCAACACTGAAACCGGCGGCTCCAGCGGCACCGTCAACAACTCCGGCAAAGCGATCACCATCGGCGACTTCCTCACCGCGCAGGGCAGCAATCTCTCTTTTGTTTCGCAGCACGGCTACGCCAATCAATGCATCGGCGGCTCAACCAACTACAACACTGACTTCCTGCTCACGCCCTCGGCGCAAAATTGCGTATCCACCACCTATCTGCTGGGCGGAATCGCGCCCAGCCACGCACTCGGCCTCAAGTACCGCATCGGCGAACTCAACAGCATCACCGGCGGCGGCGTACAAGGCATCAGCAACACCTTCCAGGCAGCGCTCTGGATCATGGACATCTGCGCCGGCCTCGCCAAAGGCGGCGTCGACGGAGTCAACATCTTCGGCGACTCCGCCAATCAGTACTACACCATGTTCACCTTCAACACCACGACCGTCAGCGGGCAAACTACCTACACGCTGAACTTCGTCATCCCCCAGTACTACGGCGTGCTGATGTTTCAGCAGGCCACGCAAAACAAGGCGCAGTTTCTCCCTGTCACCACAACTGCTTCCGGTAATCAGGTCGTCTATGCGTGGCTCGATGCCTCCAGCACCATCCGCGTTCTTGTACTGAATAAAGACGAAACCGGCTCCGGCACAGTCACCGTTACGCTGCCCAGCGGCTACGGCCAGGCCACCGTCACTCGCCTGCTCGAATCCACACCCAACGCGGCCCCGGCGTATTTCTCCACAAACGGCGTCACGCTCGGCGGCCAGACCTTCGACACCAGCACCAACGGCGTCATTCAGGGCAACGCCTACGGCGAAGTCCTCACCCCCAGCGGGACCGCCTATACCATCGCTCTTCCTGTCACCAGCGCCGCGATTCTCACCATCCCGCACAACTAGGGCGCCCTGCATCGACGCGAGCAAAATGCTAACCTAGCCTTTCGCGGCTTTGCTTTTTTCTATCCTCTATCCTCTACTCTCTATCCCCCTGCCTCTATGAACCCTGACCTCGAACATCTCATCGTTCTTCAGTCTCAAGATCTCGAACTCAAGCGCCTCCGCGCCGAGCTGGCGGACGCACCGGTCCGCGTCTCTGCTGCGCAGACCGCTCGCGCCAAGGCCGAGGTCGCCCTCACCGCGACAAAAAATTCTCTTGCCAAAGAAGTGGTTCTGCGCAACTCGCAGGAGACCGACGCTGCAGCGGCTCGCACTAAGATCGAACGCCTGCGCAAGCAGATGGAAAGCGCAACCTCCGCCGCGCAGATCGCCGCGCTCGAGCACGAGATCACCTTCTCCGAGCAATCCATCTCCCGTCTCGAAGACGAAGAGCTTGCCTCGCTCGAGCGCACGGACAATCTCGAAGCGGAAAGATCCCGACTCACCGATCTGCTTGCCAACACCACTTCCGCTCTTGAAGCCGAACGCAAACGCGCTGCTGAAGTCACTGCGCACAATACCGCCAGCATCGCTGCGATTGAAGCCGAACGCGCTGCCCTGCGGCCGCGCATCTCTGAAAATATTCTCAGCAACTATGACCGCATCGCCAAGGGCAAAGGCACGGCGCTCTCAGAAGCCGCCAACCAAAAATGCTCAGCCTGCCAGATGATGGTCCGCCCGCAGCGCTGGAACGATCTCATCGATCGCGACCCCAAAAGCGATTTCGCCAACACCATCTTCAACTGCGAAACCTGCGGCCGCATGCTGTACTACGATCCCCGCCGCGACGCCCCCGTCTCCTCACCCGCCATCGACAAACTCCACCGCGCCGAATCCCCATAATCTGAAGTTGCACCAATCCGTCGCCTTAACACCGCGCCCTCCGCGTCCACAGCGTTTGTCTTTGCTTTTCTTGTTGTCATCCTCGAAGAGGATCTGCTTCTGTCGTTGCCTTTGCTTTTCTCTACCCTCTGCTGTCTACTCACTACTGTCTGCCTTTATGCGCCCCATCATCTGTGTCGATATGGACGAAGTCATCGCCGACGCGCTCGGCGAGCATCTTCTCCGCTACAACCGCGACTTCGGCGCCAACATTACCGCCGAAGACCTGCGCGGCCGCTGGCTCTGGGACGTAATTCCACCGGACCACGAGCCGACCGTAGCCCAGTACATGCTCACCGAAGATTTCTTCTCTGTTCTCGGTGTCTTCCCCGAGTCACAGCGCGTTCTCGAACGCCTTCAATCGCGTTACGACATCTTTATCGCCACCGCTGCTATGGAAGTTCCCTCCAGCTTTACGCCCAAGTTCAATTGGCTCGCGCGCCACTTCCCCTTCATTCCCACCTCTCACATCGTTTTTTGCGGAGACAAGAGCATCCTCCGCGGCGATTACCTCATCGACGACAACCCGCGCCAGCTTGAGCGTTTCGAGCGTACGCGCGAAGGCGAAGCACGCCGCGAGGGCATCCTCTTCACCTCACCCGCCAACGCCAATGTCACCGGCTTTCGCCGCGTGAACAATTGGCTCGATGTCGAAAAGACGTTCCTCGGCTAATTGCTGCGGTTCGCCGTGTGTACGCCAGCGAACACTCAGTTCCGTCTGTAAATTTTCTCGAAAAACCTTTTGACAGTCATACATAGCCATGTATCATTCCTCAATTCCCGTAATGAGTCGTTGATTTGGGCCATAAATTTCCGGTACGCCGGTTAAATGGTGATCGAATGCACGTGCGTTTCGCTTGGACCCTCCTCGCTTCTGCGTTGTTAACCGGCTGCGGCTTTACAGCAACCTCAACACCCACACCCCTCCAGATTGAAGGCCCCGCCCTCAAAGGCATCGCTCATGGTGGTCGACAGCCCATCGCAGGCCAACAGATCTACGTCTACGCCGCCGGCACCGGCGGCTATGGCACTGCCTCCACGTCGCTACTCGGCAGCAATGTCGCCATCAACAACGCCCCCGGCACATACGGCATCGATGGCAACAACAACTACTACGTCCTCACCGACGCCAACGGCAATTTCACCATTCCCGCCGGCGACTACACCTGCACCACCAACCAGCAGGTTTACCTCTACGGCGTCGGCGGAGACACCGGCGGCGGCACGCCCAATTCCGCCGCTTCATTGATGGCCGTTCTCGGCGCCTGCCCCGTCGCCGGCAACTTCGCCAGCGCGTACGTCATCATGAATGAGACCACCACCGTTGCGGCCGCTTACGCCACCGCGGGCTTCTCGACCGACTCCACACACATCGCCAGCTCCGGCACTGCACTTGCTCTGACCGGCATTGCCAATGCCTTCGCCAACGCCGCCCAACTTGTTAGCGTCCCTACTGGAACGACACTTGCTACCACCCCAAACGGCAATGGCACTGTGCCACAAGCAACGATCAACACCATCGCCAACTTCCTTGCCGCCTGCGTCAACACCACCGGCCCCGGTTCCTCCGGTTGTACTACGCTCTTCAACAACATTCTTTCTGGAGGCGCTACAGGCACAGCCGCCACGGATACAGCCACCGCAGCCATCTATCTCGCGCACAATCCAACACCCGGCCACTCGGAGCTTTACACCAACTACGGCTCACAGCAGATCATCAATCTTTGCGCCCTGCAAGTGCCCGGCTCGCCATTCAATCCGGCTCTACCCTGCACCGGCAACAGTTCCACTAGCTACATCAATGAATTTGCCAACAGTTATCCCAACGACTTCACACTCATGCTGCAATTTTCCGGTGTCGGCAGTAACGCTGGAACGCCTGTAATCGATGGGTCAGGCAACGTATGGCTATTGAGTTATCTCATCTATCAATATTCCGGGCCGCAATTCCGCGAGAACACGCAGATCCAGGAATTCTCTCCTTTGGGTGTGCAGATGTCCCCTTCCACTGGTTATCCCATAACGGGAGGCCGCGTTAGCAGAGGCACCGGACTTGCGTTCGACCAAAACGGAAATGGATGGATGCCCTCAGGTGACTTTTATTACAACGGCAACGACGATTCGACAAACCTGTTGGTGAAAATCTCTTCCTCCGGCACCGCAACTGTATGCGCCGGCACCGGCAGTGGTGGCCTTAATTATCCTGGCGCTTTTACGATTGATGGCAAAGGAAACATCTGGATTGCAAACATAGGGCAATTCGGCACAGCCAACACCGTCGTCGAATTCGATAAGAATTGCAACCCCATCACCACATCCGGCACCACTTACACCGGCGGCGGATTAAATGACCCCGCTACTGTGGCTGCCGACGGTTCCGGCAACATCTGGATAGGCAATTTGGGATTCACGGTACCCAATAGCCTCACGGTATTTGGAAATTCAGGCATACCGGTCACCACATCATCGGCCTACACCGGCGGCGGTCTGGAGGAACCTGTCGGACTGGGGTTCGATTCCGCAGGGAAAGCTTGGACGACAAACCAAGGGGGTTTCGGCGTCTCAGAGTTTTACAACAACGGCACCGCCGTCTCGGCCACCACGCTTACGGGCGGAGGCGACAACTCTTATTTTCAGTACAGCTCGGGCGGGCTGCTCTCGATTGATGGCGCTGGAAACATCTGGACGGCTAATTATGTCGACCCCACCGGGCTCAACTCCACTATTGGCAGTGCCGTGACGGAATATGGAAACGACCGCACGGTTATCTCACCTTATAACGGATATACCGGCACAACCGGCTATGGCATTATTCGAGGAGCAGTGCCGGACGGATCAGGCAATATCTGGGCCACCGCCTCCTACCCTTGTAGTTGCAACTCCCGCAACCCAACTCTGAACGAATACATTGGTCTCTCCGTACCGGTGATTACGCCCATCTCAGCCGGCCTGCCCTCCACCTTCACTGTAGACGGCAGCAGCAACCTGGGCACACGCCCCTAAGGATGGTTTTACAGAGCCATCGATTGAGTGTGGTCAGATGCTACGCTCAATCGATGGCTCTTTTTCACCGCCGCTCGATCCCCGCGTCCTCCCGTCTCACCGGGATGACTGCGGTATTTCTTGCAGTCACGCTCGCGGGCTGTGCCAATCCCGGCCCGCCAAAGCTGCCTTCACTCTTTCTTCCCGCGCCCGTTGCGGACACCAAAATCTCCGCCAGCCGCGTTGGCAACGCAGTCGCTATACACTTCACCGTTCCGGCACGCTCCACGGATAATCTCCCCCTGCGTGCGCCGCAACTCTCCGGCTCACTCTGCCGCCAGCTTGAAACAGGCCCCTGCGTCCCTGTCGCCAGCCTGCCCGCAAGAATCAGCGTTGCCGCCAAGGACGTTGACGGCCAGCCCAACCAGATCACATGGCGAGACACGCTTCCTGCAGACTTAACTACCGGCGCGCCACACGCCATCGCCTACCGCGTGGAGTTCTTCAATACCTCCGGCATCTCCGGCGGAAAATCCGATCCGGTCTTCGCAGCAGCCGGCCAGGCGCCACCCATCGTCTTCGGTCTCACCGCCGAAGGCTCACGCTCGGGCACCGTCTTGCGTTGGCAACCGGCAAGCGCGGGCGACATCTTGATTCGCCGCGAAGATATCGCCGCTGCCATGAAGTCGCCCGCTGACAATAAACATCCCGAACCCGGTGTAGCTTGGCTCACTGCCGATGCCGAATCATCAGGCCGCGTGCTCGACACTTCCGCGCTGCCCAATGTTGCCTACCGCTACACTGCGCTGCGCCGCATTAAGGCGCAAGTGGGTGGTCGCGAACTCGAGATGCGCTCCGAAGAATCAGCGCCAGTGAAATTTATCCTGCGCGAAATTTATGCTCCCGATGCGCCAACCGGCCTCACAGCCGTTGGCTTCGCCACAGAATCTTCGCCGTTCGCTGTCGACCTGATCTGGCAGCCAGTAAATGAAACCGCCGTCATGGGCTACAACATTTATCGCCAACCCATCGACGCGCAAGGCGCACCACTCGGCCCGCGCACTCGCATCAATTCCACGAAGGCCAATCTTCCCGCCTTCCACGATGCAACAGCAGAAGCGACTTCACGCTATCGCTATGAAGTCACCGCCATTGATGGGCACGGCAACGAGAGCGCGCCAGCATCCACGGTGCTTGAACCCACACCGCGCTAGCATCTATTTCTCGCTCGCCTTGCGCGCTGCTTCGAATTCGTCGTTGTGCTTCCACTCCACCGTGTGCGGTAGATGGATCACCTGCCAGCCCAGGTCCATGCCAAAGCGCACCAACTTCGCGTCGCCACTGAAGTCCCAGCTGGGATCGAAGTTGTCGCTGAAGTTGTGGTAGTGGTGCTCGTTGTAATCTTTCTCCTGCGCTACACCCCACGCTGCATCATGACCTTCATACTTCGTTCCCGCGTCAACGGAGAACGCCGGAATTCCCACGCGCGAAAGGCTGAAGTGGTCGCTGCGATAGTAGCTTCCTGCCTCCGGCCGTGGATCGGGAACAATCGCCAACCCAAAGCGCTTCGCCGTCGCTTCCACTTCGGGATAGAACGTAGTGCGTTGCGCTCCATTCACATTGATTTCCTGCTGAACCCCAATCGGCAGCAGCATGTCGTAGTTGATGTCCAGCGCAATCTGCGCTGCAGGAACCGGCGGATGCTGCCCAAGATACTCGCTGCCAAGCAGCCCCTGCTCTTCCGCCGTCACCGCAGCAAAGATCACCGAGTGCGGCAATGCCAGCTTGGCCTGCGACCACACACGCGCCATCTCCAGAATCATCGCAACACCAGTGCCGTTATCCGCAGCGCCGTTATAGATGTTGTCACCTGGCATTCCAGGCACAAAACCGAGATGATCGTAATGCGCGGTGTAGAGCACGGCCTGATCTTTCTTTTGAGTCAGAGAATCACAGATTGCATTTGGCGAACATTCAGCAGAGAGAGTGCCCTTACCTGGCAACATCCCCACCACATTAGGACTCTGGAACGGCCTTACCGTACTCGTCACAGTCCCCTTTAATCGCACCGGAAGCTCCACAGCCTTGAACCCACGCTGGCCTGCAGCTGTAAATTCTTTATCCAGATCGAGCCCGCTCATCGCGAACAGCTTTCGCGCTACTTCAAGCTGTACCCAGCTCGCGGCCTGCAGTCTCGCGTTCGCATCATCGCGCAGGTAGGTCTTCTCACTCGTGTTGGAATTCTTGACGACATCCCATCCGTAGCTGGCAAGATCGGTGCGGTGGATAATCAGCGCACCCACCGCTCCCATGCGTGCTGCCTGCTCAAACTTGTACGTCCAGCGCCCGTAATACGTCAGCGCTTTTCCGGCAAAGAACTTCGGATCGTCTGACGGCGGATCGCCAACGATACACAGAATCACCTTGCCCTTCACGTCAACGCCCGCGTAGTCATTCCAATCGAACTCCGGCGCGGTAACGCCGTAGCCGACAAACACAATCGGCGCGTCAATCATGGTGGTCGGCGTCAGCATTTGGTTTGAAACGGTATAGTCTTCGCCGAACTTCAACGCGAACGCTGACCCCTTCTTGGGCACCAGTGAATACGTTGTCTTCTCCGGCACAACCTTCATCCCAACAAAATTGATCTGCTGGAAGTATGTGCCGTCATCTCCTGCCGGCTTCAGTCCGTCGAGCGCGAACTGCGTCGCAATATACTTCGCTGCGAGTTCTCCACCGCGCAAACCGGGATAACGCCCCTCAAACAGGTCGTCAGAAATGAACTTGTCCTGTTCGCGAATGTTTTCCGCACTCACGCTGGCTTCGGCGGCAGCAATCGTTCCCGTATGCGCGGCTGGAGTCTGTGCCTGCGCCAGTGTCAAAAGACCCGCAATCCCCAGTGCTATCGGTGTCATCTTCCACATTGCTCTCATGCGTCTTCCTTCTTTCTGATACTGCGAGTATACGGACATCTCAATTAGCTTTTGTCTGCACCCGCTGCATTGGCATCACGCGCAGACGTTGCAGCACCTTTCGTGCCAGACCTGTCAGCGGCAACTCGTGCAACTTTGTAGTAGGCGTCCATTTAAGTTTTGCTTTCGCTGCAGGTAGCTCGTTGAACAGCTTAACCCCTGCAGCGCTCTCTTCATAAATCTGGACATGAAAGTTAGTATTCGTAATCGAGTGCCGCAAGCGTAGCACCGGCTCTCGATTGATTACCGACTCAAGCGGCAGCACCGGCAGTTCCAGCATCCCCGGCATCAGGCTCATACTTGCCGCGCGCCGCTCTAGCAATACTTCGGTGTGAGCTCCGCGTTTACGCACAGCTAAAAGATGAGCAACAGTCTGGCTACGCTGTGGCGCGCGCTGAGGAGTATCGTGCTGTCCGCGCGTCTTGCATAGGTCGAAGACTGGGCACTGCAGGCAAAGCGGTATACGCGGAAGACAGATCGTCGCGCCCAGCTCCATCATGGCCTGGTTGTGGTCGCCTTGCGGGTTCTTTCCGCCATGCTTGGTGCGCGGCATCAGAGCCTGCGCCACGCGCATCAGTTCAGCGCTCGCCGCACTTGTGCGCTTTTCCGGCAGCCCAAGCACACGCAACAGCACACGCTCCACGTTTCCGTCGACAACAGCCACGCCCTCGCCGAACGCGATACTTGCAATCGCCGCCGAGGTATACGTACCTACGCCGGGCAAGCTGCGCAACTCCTCAGCCGTTTGCGGCATTTTGCCATGCAATTCGCGCTCTACAAACTGTGCTCCGCGCAGCAGCATGCGAGCGCGCCGGTAGTAGCCCAACCCGCTCCACAACGCCAGCACCTCAGACTCTTCCGCACCGGCAAGCGCATGCAACGTCGGAAACCGCTGTATGAATTCGCGATAGCGATCGATCACCGTCGCCACGCGCGTCTGCTGCAGCATGACCTCT
>Ga0206848_1052_pt1 | contig 33877 bp, 23 predicted proteins | sample Alteio_BWOrgCont_18_FD_152635 | JGI IMG/M metagenome (GOLD analysis project Ga0206848, IMG submission 152635) | Enriched cells from forest soil in Barre Woods Harvard Forest LTER site, Petersham, Massachusetts, United States -... | ecosystem: Environmental > Terrestrial > Soil > Temperate forest >...
TATTTGCGGAGCCGGTGAGATGTGCAGCCGGAGCATATTGGTATCTGGGGTGGGAGTTGGGGAGGTTTTTTGACGGCGATGGCGTTGGCGCGCGCGTCCGATCTGTTCGCCGCGGGCGTGGATATGTCGGGCGTCCACGACTGGAATATCGATCAGCCGGGGAACTTCAGGATTTCCGATACGGCGACGGATATCAACGCGCGCTGGCGGCTGGCGTGGGAATCGTCGCCACTGGCGTCGGTGAAGACGTGGCGATCGCCGGTGCTGCTGATCCAGGGAGACAACGACGATGAGGTTCCGTTCAACCAGACGATGCAACTGGCAGCGGCGCTGCGCCAGCAAAGGGTGGTGTTTCAGGAACTGATCTTTCCGGACGAGGTGCATGACTTCCTGCTCGACCGCAACTGGTATGCGGCGTATTCGGCGACGGTAAGCTTTTTCGAGCAGCATTTAGGCCCTGGAAAGCCATGATGGGGTTTTCATTCGCAGGAAAATCGGGTTATGCTACGCGCGTGGGGAGACGAGATATGACACCTCATCAACAGACCGTGATGGTTCCGGGCCAACTGCGAGGTATGGGGCGAAGCGCAAATTGCACCGTGTGTGCGGTGAGGATAGCGTTGCAGGGCGGGGGAGCGTACCAATACGTTCGCCCGATTGTGACCGGGGCTCCGGGCGACTTGCCGAACGGGACCTATGTGCTGACCTTCGACGGCCGCGTTGCGTCGGTCCAGTTCCATAACGGGGCGTGGATGGCGGGGATCTGCGCGGCGTAGAGTCTGGAGCGAAGAACGGTTGCGGTCGGCCAGGGTGATTCGCGTTTGTTATGCTGGCCGGATGTCCAGCGTGGGATGGTTGCGATGCCGTTTTGGGCCTCATCTGCTCGCTGGGCTGGTTCTGCCTGGCGCTTTGGCTGGTCAGAATAATCCTCCGCAAGTTCAGCAGCCCATGGGCGGGGAAAGCACCGGCGGCGCGCACGCGGCCATTCACGATGCGCAGAATCGGCCGATCACGGCCGGGGGATTTGTGGCGACAGGTCCGGTCGTCTTTAAGGACGTGACGCACGAAGCCGGGCTGGACAAGTGGATCCACCAGATGGGAACGACGGAGAAGAAATTCATCATCGAGGTGAACGGCTCCGGGGTCGGTTTGCTGGATTATGACAACGATGGATGGCTCGACATCTATCTAGTGAACGGCTCAACTTACGACGCACTTACCGGCAAGACAACGCCTCCGCACGCAGCGCTGTTCCACAACAACCACGACGGAACCTTTACCGATGCAGCGGAGCGGGCGGGCGTGACGAACGACCGCTGGGGTTTTGGCGTGGCCATCGGCGACTACAACAACGACGGATGGCCGGACATTTTCGTCAGCAATTACGGGAAGAATCGCCTGTATCGCAACAATCACGACGGGACGTTTACGGATGTGGCGGAACAGGCGGGGGTCCAGTTAGGAAACTGGTCGACGGGAGCGACCTTCGGCGACTACGACGGCGACGGACGCGCGGACCTGTTCGTCGCGGGCTACGTGCACTACGATATGGACCATCCGCCGGTGCCGGGATCGGCGGCGGTGGCGTTTACGTCGTGCCAGTTCCGCGGCGTTCCGGTGATGTGCGGACCGCGGGGCCTCAGGGGGGAACACGATCACCTGTTTCACAACAACGGAGACGGAACGTTCACGGATGTGAGTGCGAAGGCCGGCGTGAGCGATCCAAACGGCTATTACGGATTTGGCACGGTCTTCGCGGACGTGAACAACGACGGCAAGGTGGATCTGGCGGTGGCGGATGACTCCACGCCGAATTATCTGTACATCAACAAGGGTAACGGCACGTTTGAAGACGACAGCTACGCATCGGGATTTGCGCTGAACGGGGACGGCCGCGAGACCGCAGGCATGGGACTTGCGGTGGGCGATTACCGGAACAACGGGCTTCTGGATTTGTTGGTGACGGATTTTTCCGACGACTATAAGGTTCTCTATCGCAACGATGGCGATGCCAATTTTACCGACGTGAGCTACCAGAGCGGCATCGCGCAGGATGCCATTCCCTTCCTCGGCTGGGGGGCCGGCTTTATCGATTTCGACAATGATGGCTGGAAAGACATCATGATGATCAACGGGCATGTGTACCCGCAGGTGGACAACTACGACTGGGGTACGAGTTTTGCTCAGCGGCCGCTGCTGTATCGCAATTTGATGGGCAGGAAATTCGAACTGGTTCCGGCTATGGAGGGAACCGGGTTGGCCGAGGCGTTCTCGGGACGCGGCGCGGCCTTCGGCGACCTGTTCAACGACGGCAAGATCGACGTGGTCGTTAACGTGCTCGACGGACATCCGGTGCTGCTGCGCAACGTGAGCAACGACGGCCACCACTGGGTGGAGCTGAAGCTGATCGGCGGGCCGAAGAGTCCGCGGGACGCCGTGGGAGCGACGGTTTATCTGACCGGGAAAGGGATGCGCCAGCGTGGAGACGTGCTGAGCGGCGGCAGCTATCTTTCGTCGAACGACCCGCGCGTGCATTTCGGTCTGGGCGATGCGACGAAGGTCGACCTGGTGGAGATTCACTGGCCGAGCGGTGCGGTGGAGAGGGTGAAGCTTCCTTCCGTCGATCGGATTTTCACGATTGAGGAGAGCAAGGGGATCACCGGCGAGTTGTGTACGGCGTGCCCAGCACAGACGAAGACGGCCGCAAAGCCGTGATCCAGAGCAATCGGCGGCCTCCGCCGGCAGGCTAGTTCGGAACTTATGAGACCGACACTCGCGATGAGCGGAGTATGTCTGCTGGCCCTGGCGGCTACCTGGCTGCCGGGAGGGGCGGGAGCTCCTCAACAACTGGCTGCACCTGCGTCCGAGATGGTTCCGGGAAACTTCGTTGAGGTCACGACGCAGGATGGAGTGCAGTTCCAGCACGTGGCGCCGCATACGGCGAAGAAATACATGATCGAGACGATGGGGTCGGGCGTGGCGCTGTTGGACTACGACAACGATGGGCATCTGGACATTTTTCTGGTGAACGGCGCGGCTTTCGGCGATCCCACGCCCAAAGGAACGATTCCGCAGAAGTCCCGGCCAAAGGACTGGAACCGGCTTTACCACCAGAAATTGGACGGCACGTTTGAAGATGTGACGGAGAAGGCGGGGCTTGCCGGCAGCGGTTACGGTATGGGTGTCGCGGCCGGCGATTACGACAACGACGGATACGAGGACCTGTACGTCACGGCTTATGGGGGGAACAAGCTTTACCACAACAACGGTGACGGAACCTTTACCGACGTGACGGCGAAAGCCGGAGTGGGAGGCAGCGGGTGGTCCACGTCGGCAGCGTGGGTGGATCTGGATGGGGACGGCTATCTGGACCTGGTAGTGCTGCGCTACGTGCAGTGGGACTGGGACGATGTGTGGTGCGGCGAGCACCGGCCGGGGTATCGCGGCTACTGCCATCCGGATGTTTTTCCGCCGATCTCGATGCTGGTCTATCACAACAACGGCAACGGAACGTTTACCGAGGAGGCGCATAAGCTGGGCCTCGACAAGCCGGGGCGGGCCCTGGGAATCGCGATTGCGTATGAGCGCAACGGACGGTCCGACCTGTTTATCGCAAACGACTCGATGGAAGAATTCCTCTTTCACAACAAGGGAAACGGGACGTTCGAAGAAGTGGGACTGGATGCGGATGTGGCGCTCGATGGCGAGGGCCGCACTTACGCGGGTATGGGAACGGATTTTTCAGACTATAACAACGACGGCTTACCGGATATCTTCGTCGATAACCTGGGCGAGCAGAAATACGCTCTCTACCGGAACAACGGCGACGGGACGTTCAGCTACGCGAGTTATTTGACAGGCCTTGCGGGGATGACGCTGCTGCACTCCGGGTGGGGCGCGCGGATGATGGATTACGACAACGATGGCTGGAAGGATCTGCTGATCGCGCAGGGGCACGACATGGACAACATCGAGCTAACGCAGCCGCAACTGCATTACCGGGAACCAATGATGCTGGCGCGCAACATCGGCGGGAAGAGGTTCGTGGATGTGACTTCCATCTCGGGAGAAGCGTTCCAGCAGCGATGGGCGGCGCGGGGGATGGCAATCGGCGACATCAACAACGACGGTCTGGTGGATGCGGTGGTGACGGAGAACAACGGGCCCGCGCACATATTGATGAACGAGACGAAAGCCGGCAACCACTGGATCGGCTTCAAACTGGTGGGGCACAAGAGCAATCGCGATGGGATCGGCGCGGTCATTCACATCACCACGTCGCAGGGACCGCAGTGGTATACGGTGACGACGGCGTCGAGCTACCTCTCTTCGTCGGACGTGCGGGCACACTTCGGCCTGGGCGGGGATACGGAGGCGGAGACGGTGGAGATTCGCTGGCCCAGCGGCATTGTGCAGCACTTATCGCATGTCTCAGGCGGGCGTTATGTGCGGATCGACGAGCCGGTGAGCGCTTCTTCGGGGGCTGCTCAGACAAACTGATCGAAGATCTGCTTCATGGTGAGTGCAGCGCCTGCCGTTGTGCCGCGTGGGGCGGTGGGGCTGATGACCAGCGCCTGGCCGTGGGCCTCGCTCCATGCGATGAACGACGACTGGGCAGCTCCAGTAAGCCGCTGCTGATCGATCCACGTGTAGTAGGCGCCCATGTCGGCGTCGATGAGGGAGCCGGCGGGATCGACGGCATGGCGGTCGCTGGTTCCGGCAAGCAGCTCGTTCATGGGAAGCTGCCGCTGGCGCGGGGCGAAGCGCAGGAGCAGAGTGCAGGGTTGGGCGCGGCGCAGCGCTTCGCGCGCGGTCCACTGAACAAAAGTGGTGCTGAAGATTTGGGTGCCGGAGCCTTCGGCCAGGATGCTGAGTTTGAATCGGCTAAGGACTTCGTCGTCGACCTGCGCAGCGAGTCCGACGTCTTTGGGGGCGGTCTCGGCCATGAGTGTACGCAATTCTTCCGGACCGCCGTGGCCGCTGGCGATGACGGACTGCATGCGGGCGAGCATGGCCGTGCGCACTGTGCTGAGTTCATCCCAGGAGACGGCGCTGATTTTGGAACCGGCGATGGCTTGCGGCGAGGCGCCATCTACATACCAGTGGCCGTAGGGGAGCAGGTATTTGGCCGCGCGCGCGGAGACCTTCTCCAGAATGGTCGGCCAGGCATTGGTGGGCGTGACCGCGGGAATGTAGACGCCGTGCGGGATGAGCTTGCGGAAGAGCGGATAGTCGGGGGCGCGCAGATCCTGACCCAGCACCACGATGGCGAGGCGAGGCGTGATTGGATCCGGCTCGGGATACGCCTTGCGCCAGGCGTCGCTGTAGCGCATAGCGACGGCGCGAAAGTTATCGATTTGATGAGACGACCACAGAGCGGCGGTGAAAGTTTCGACAAACTCAGCGGGACGCCGGATGGAGTCCGCACCGCGCAGGGTGGCATCCAGGGAGGGATACTGAAAGCCCTGCAGCGCCTGATCGCGATCGGCGGGGGACAGAGAGCCGAGCCAGGCGAACTGATCGTCGATGGTGCGGCGTTCCGCGGGAAAGAGCCAGTCGTAACCGATGACTTCGCGCATGAGCAGCGCGGTCAGGGCGATGGGCATTTTTTGGATCATCGCAAGATGTTGCACGGCCAGAGCGCGGGCGAGCGGAGGGTAGCCGGCAAAGGATTTTTCGGTGAGCTGCGAGGGCTGCATCAGATCACCTCGGTGATGGGCTTCCCCTGAGCCAGCGGGGTGGGAAATCCGAAGAGCGCACCAAGCGTGGGAACAAGGTCGAGCGAATCGACGGGGCGATTGACGGCGACGCCCTGGCGGACTCCGGGGCCGAGCGCCATGAGCCACGTGGTGCGAGAAAGCGCGTCGCCGGTGCGATGGTGCTGGAAGCCATTGCCGCCGGCGTCGGCATCGGAGTCGCGGCCGAAATCGGGAAGGATGAACATCGTCGTGCAATCCTTATATTCCGGCTCGGATTGAATGGCGTTCCAAAGTTCCACGCAGAGACGATCGGTGCGGCGAATGCCGTCGATGTAGAGGGAGTACGCGCCGGAATGGGCAATGTCGATGTCGTGCAGCGTGATCCAGAGCAGGCTGGGCGCCAGTTGACGCATGAGCTGCCGCGCGATGTAGACGGAGAGCTCGTCCGGGCTGCTGAGAGTGAGCGCGTGATGCGTGAAGTCACCGACCGAGAGGCGCAGGATTTCATCGAGCTGCTTCAGCTGCACTTCGTTACCGGCCATCTCCGGCGTGTAGAACGGGTCTTCGTAGTTATCGCGGAGAAGATGGGTGGCGTCAGATCCACTGATGGCGGGCATGGCCGCGCGCAGCAGATGTTTGGGCAGAATGACGCCAGCGCCGAGGCCGTCGCCGTAGCCGCGATGATCGCTTGCGCCGATGCGATTGAAGCCGTTGCTGGGCGCGACCACCCATGCGTCGGAGGCGGGGCGATGCAGGCTGCGGCGAAAGTATTCGAAGACGGTGGGATCGGGCGGCGGCACAGCGGCAAAGTTATCGAAGGTTTCGTAGACGCCGGTGGCGAGGCTGGCGGTGGCGACATAGTGGCCAAGGATTCCGCGATTGACCACCTGGGTGTAGAAGGTGGATTGCGGGATGAGCGTATTGAGCAGGCCGGGAATGTTCTCCTGACCTTCGGGCGCGAAGGTCTCCTCATCGCGGGCACCGCCGCCGAAGGTGACGACTACAACTTTCTTGCGGCGCGGGAGCGTGGCGGCGCGCAGCGGAAAAAAACTGAGCAGGGCGTTGGCCGCTCCCATTCTCGCAGCAGAACGCAGAAATTCGCGGCGGTTCCACCCGATCGTGGCCGGTGTTATGCATTGCGGAGGCTGGAGAATGCGGCTCACTGCATGTTCACCAGAAATGTTGTGACCTGTTTCAGGCGGGCATCGACACCATCTTGTTCCTGTTGATTGTATTTCTGTTCGAGAGCGATTTCGGTGTGCGCCTTTTCGTGCTGGCCGGTGTGGGAGAGCGCCATCGCCAGGCGGTAATGCGCGGACGCATAGCCGGGACGCAGGCGGATCGCGGCTTCCAACTCCGGGATGCTCTGCGGCCACTGCGATTCGGTTTGCAGGAGCAGGCCCAAGCCGTAGCGCGCCTCGGGCAGATTGGGATTGGTACGGATGGCCGTTTCGAGCAGGCGGTGCGCCTGCTCCAGCTGGCCGCTGTCGGCAGGCTGGTGGAGAATGCTGGTGGCGGCGTAGGTGGCGAGGACCGCATCTTTGGGATGCTTCTGCGCGTAGTCGATGAGCGCCGCGCACTGGGGCTGCTGTCCCTCGGTGAGGACAGTGCAGGTGCGGCCCAGCAATTCCGCGTACATGCTGTTGTCTGGATTTTGGGCGAGCAAATCGGCGAAGACGGGAATGGCCTGGTCATACTTGCCGCCGCCATAGAGGGCAACGCCCAGGCCCAGGTGCATGCGCTGGCTTTGGGGAAAGACGCGGACACCGGCGGCGAACTCCTTTGCGGCGGGATCGAAGGTCCAGTGGCGGAGGAACTCGATGCCGAGCACGTAGAGGTTAGCTTCAGAGGGTTGCAACTGAACGGCAGCGGCGTAGTGCCTGGCTGCGTCTTCATACCGACTCAGCTTTTCGTCCACGTCGCCATAGAGCGACTGGGCCTCCGCGGAAGATTCGACGCCCGGCATGCGGGCGAGCAGGGGCTCCGCCTGGGAAGCTTTGCCGCAGTCGTAAAGGGCGAGAGCGGTGTTATAGAGCAGGTCAGGATTGGAATCATTGGCAGGCAGCGCGGCCTCAAAGGCGTCCGCCGCTTTACCTGGCTGTTTCAGCAGCATCCATGCCTGGCCGAGCGCTTGCTGAGTCGCGGCATTGGATGGATTCAGCTCCGCAGCGCGGGCCAGTTCGCGCGCTGCATCGGCGGTGCGGCCAAGCTTGAGATAGGCGGTGCCAAGGTTGGCGTGGGCCACATCGGCGTCGGGCTTTTCGCGCGCGGCCGCGCTGAGCAGCGGCAAGGCCGGAGCGAGGCGGCCGTCGGAGGCATACAGCAATCCGAGCGACTCGTCGATTTCGTAATTATCTGGATGGCGGCCGTGTAGTTCGCGCAACAGGGGTTCCGCTGCGGATGGATTTCCCGCGTTCAGCGAGGCCATAGCCTGCTGAAACATGCGGTTGTCCGAGTCGGTGATGGGGTGCGAGGCAGGAGTCTGCGTGGAGTGAGCGCTGAGCTGCGCTATGACACCGAGCATGAGCGCCGAGAGCAACGTTCTTTTGCGGAGGGCCGGCAACCGGAAAAAGGAAGGCACAACAAATCCTCCCGAAGGATCCGGCTGGGGGCCGGATCCCTGAGAGAAGAGTGTACCGTCAGAATGCATACTTCAGCGCGAACTGGAAGAAGCGGGCGTCCGGAGTATAGTTCTGGAATGTGCGGGGCGAGGTGATCTGCCCGCCATTCGAGTTGATGTTGGTCACGCTCGGCTCGCCATAGGCCGGCGTGTTGAGGACGTTGAAAATATCTCCGCGGAATTCTAGATACTCCTCGTGCCAGGTGGGGAAATCCTTGAACATCGACATGTTGATGCGTTCGTAGCCTGGTCCGAAGACGTTGTTGCGCACGCCGCCGAGATAAGAAAGCACCGTAGCACGGTCAGTGATCAGGGTGCCGGTCGGAATCGTTGTTCCGGACACAGGATTGGCAAACGAACAGGGGTTATACCAGTTGACCTTAGTGCGCGTTTTTGCGGCGCAGGTGACGGTTGAGTTGGTCGAGTTGGGCGTGCCTCCTGCTTTGAATGGACTGGCAATGATGATGGCCCGCGTGTTGCCGCCCGAGGGGCCGGTGTTGTTGGGATAGACGGTGAAGGGATTGCCGGTCTGCGCAAAGAAGGTGAGGTTGGCCGACCATTCGCCGGCCACCTCGTTCACGATCCCGCCGCGGTTCATGTAGGTCCGACCCCTGCCGAAGGGGAGATCGTAGTATCCGTTGAATGTAAAGCGGTGGCGCGTATCCCACGCGCTGTTGCTGTAGTCATACTTGATGGGCAGCAGGTTGGTGTTGCGGTATCCACCGTCGCCGGTGCTGCCCAGGGGGGTAGGCGCGTCGTCCAGGGAGTGAGCATACGTGTAGGTCGCGAGAAAGTTCATCCCGTTGGACATACGCTTTTGTAACTTGGCCTGCAGCGAGTTATAGCTGCTCTCGCCCGCGTAGTTGGTATAGGCCGTCCCGCCAAAATCCGGAAATGGGCGCTGGGGCTGCGAACTGTCGGCGGAGTTCACCAGCGCGTCGGGGTTATTGGGATCGGGAAAGACGGCCAAGTGCCGCGAAGTATCACCCACATAACTCAGAGTCGCCGCCATGTTGTTGCCGATGGCCCGTTCTACCGACAGGTTGTAGTCCATGGTGTACGGACTCTTCGCTGTGTGATCGGAACCGCGCAGGGCGGGGGTGGAAATGAAATTCGCCAATCCGGCGGCGAGGGCATTGGAGAAGCCATTTTCCAGCGATACCCCTCCGTAGGCCGGGCTGCTGATGCTGGGGCAATTGGAGGCCGCGCAACTGGGTGCGTTGAACGTGTCAGTAAACTGGAAGGGATAGTTCTCGCCCAGGTTCGGGTAGTATCCCGTACTTTCCAACCCGCCGTAGAAGATACCGAAACCGCTGCGGATGACGGTCTTCGGATCCCACGCATAGGAAACGCCGATGCGCGGAGCGAAGTTCAGATGCTGTGCGTCGACCAGTGCTGGGTTACTCACATACTGCAGGGCGATATTGTCTTTAGTGAGAAGACTGGTGAAGGCCGATGTGAGAGGGTAATTTTTCTGCTGGTTCGGTATCTGATAGTTGGCCATACCGAATCCAGGTCCGGTGGGGCCCGTCACATAGTACGAAGCCTGGTATCCGCCGACGTCCTTGTAAGGCTGGTAGAAGTCGTAGCGCAGACCAAGGTTCACCGTCAGCTTTTGGTTGATTCTCCAGTCATCCTGGGCATAGGCCGCGCGATACCAGTGGGCATCGCCATTGAGGAACTCATTCGACAACTGGGCAAAGTTATTCTGATCGGCGAGGAAATCCGCGACGCCGTAGCCGGTGAAGCTCGCGCCCAGGTTGCTGGTGTACAGGCCGTTGAAGCTGTAAGTACCGCGCGGATAGGGCGGCTGCAGGGTTGAGAAGCGAAGGCTCTGGAAATCCACGCCAAATTTGAGGGAGTGATTCCCTTTGATTTTGGTTACGTTGTCGAGAATCTGGAATACGTTTTCGTGCTCGTTCGTCACAAAGAACGTAGTGCTGCCGAACGAAGTGACCCCACCGATGGCGGTATTGGGCAGGCCGCCGTTTTGCGGGAAACCGGCGCCATAGGGAATGCCACCCAGTCCGATAGTGGGGGCGATATCCACATTCGCGTTGGGTTGCAGGTAGCCATCATGCAGGTAGTTGTAACCGAAGCGGAATTCGTTGGAGAGGGTCGAAGAGAATTCGTGGGTTTCGCTGGTGACGAAGTTCTGGCCCAGGTTGAGGATGTTGCCGTCGTTCCCGAAAGTACCGCCGTCGAGCGTGGTGCCCAGGGGCGGAGGATCGTAAGCCGGCTCGTGGTAGTAACTGTGACGCGCAAAGATCTGATCCCTGTTACTGATCGTCCAGTCCATGCGCGCGTCCCACTGCCAGGTGTTGTCGAGATCGTTGGTGTTGACGATGTAATTGTTATAGGTTTTTCCGCCGTTGGTGTTGGGCATCGGATAGAGATTCAGGATGTTCTGCGCCACGGTATTGATCTGGCTGGTGCAGAAGACATTCTGCTGCCCATTGCAGGTCAACAGAGCGGTGCCACCCGAATTCGGCTGATACAGAGTGACCGGCGAGGCATCTCCGGTCAGTGACGTGTTTAGCAGTTCGGTAAAGTTGCCCGCGCGCATCAGCGGTGTCGGGACCGACTCCGTCTGCGTGTTGCCAAACACAATGCGGTTGGCCTGCACATCGCCGAAGAAGAACAGGCGGTTTTTGAAGATGGGGAATCCGAGGGTCGCGCCGAACTGATTCTCGTGATACGCCGGTACGGTAAGAGCGTTGAAGTTGCGGGCATCGAGGACATTGTTGCGGAAGTATTCCCACATATCGCCGTGGAAGGCGTTGGTTCCCGACTTGATGGTCGCGTTGACGACCGCGCCGGCTGAGTGGCCGAACTCCGCGCTGTAGTCGCTGGTTTGTACCTTGAACTCGGCGAGTGCATCCGGCGGCGGCTGCACCACGAAGGAAGCGCCGTTGACGAAGTCGACGACGTTGGTATTGTTGTCGACGCCATCGAGGATGAAGTCGTTCTGCTCAGCGCGCTGACCGTCGGCATTGAAGTCGCCCTTGCCCTGGCCACGCGAACCTTCCGGTGGATCCGTTCCGTTGGCGAGTTGCGCGATATAGACCCAGTTGCGGCCGTTCAGCGGCACGTGATCGATGGTCTGGGTGCTCATGACCTGGCCGACGGAGCTATCCTGGGTTTGCATAAGGGGCGGCGCGGTGGTGACCGTCACCGTTTGGCTGACCGAGCCTGGCTGCAGGGCCAGGTTCACGCTGAGCCGCTGTTGCACGTCGACGTGAGCGTTCTGCTGAGTGGTGGTCTGGAAGCCTTTGGCGGTCGCCGAAACCGTGTAATTCCCGATCCTGATCGGGGAAAATGTATAGACGCCGTTGGTGTCGGTCCGGGTGTGAAGGACCAGACCGCTGTCCGTGTTGGTCAGCGTGACATCGGCGCCTGGAACAATCGCTCCCGTGGTGTCTGCGACCACGCCGGTGATGGCACCCTGGTCGACCTGACCGTGGACGGCGGGATTGATGGCAACCAGTGCTGCGATGGCGGTTAGGGGAGAAAACAGATGGGCGATTCGTCTGCTTCGAACAGATGGCATCGTGGGAGACCTCCTTCGAAAACCTTCGAATTTCGATAGCGCGCCGGACGATTCCGACCGAAAAGTATACGTTTACATTGCCGAGCGGCTACCGATTCGGGACTTCTGACTTCTATGCTGGGGCAGATGAAATCAGGAATGCCATGAACCCAACTTCCTTTCCAGCGGCGGCCAAATTTGGAGAGGCTAAGCCCCCGCGGATCATTCCGGTGTGGTGTAATCGCTGACATTTTGCCGGGAACGGTTGTCAGGCCAGGGGAAAACTAAGGAATCATGTTTTGATCCCCGGCGGGGTGGAAACCAGGTACAGGGGATGCCTGGCGTGGCACACTCAATGCATGAAAGCGCTCGTCCTGCGGGAGTACCGGAAGCTGGAGCTGGAGGATGTGCCGCAGCCGATTCCTGGCCGGGGTGAAGTGCTGCTGCAGGTGGCCGCCTGCGGCATCTGCGGCAGCGATGTGCACGGTTACGACGGATCGTCAGGGCGGCGGATTCCCCCGATTGTGATGGGCCACGAAGCTGCGGGGACGGTGGCTGCGGTGGGCGAGGGCGTCACGGCATATCACCCCGGGGAGCGGGTGACGCTGGATTCGACGGTTTCGTGCGGGGCGTGCGGGTATTGTGCGCGCGGGGCGATCAATCTCTGCGAAAACCGCGAGGTCATTGGCGTTTCGTGCGGTGAATACCGACGGGCGGGAGCCTTCGCCGAGTATCTCTCGGTGCCGGAGCGCATTCTGTACCGGCTGCCCGACGCGATGCCCTGGGAAGAAGCGGCGATGCTGGAAGCGGTGGCGGTGTCGCTGCATGCGGTGAAACTGAGCGAGTTGCGCGGAGGGGAGACGGTGCTGGTGATCGGCGCGGGGATGATCGGCCTGCTGACGCTGCAGGCAGCGCGCGCCGCCGGATGCGGGCGCATCCTGGTTGCGGACATTGATGAAACGCGGCTGCAACTGGCCGCATCGCTGGGAGCCGACGATGTGCTGCAAGCTTCCGGCGCGGAGATTAGCGCTAAGGTTCTCGAGCGGACGGGGGCCGGTGTGGACCTCGCGCTGGAGGCAGTCGGCCGGAATGAGACGGTTGGTGCGGCCATTGATTCGGCGAGAAAGGGCGGAACGGTGACACTGATTGGGAACATTGCGCCCCGCGTTGATCTGCCGCTGCAGACAGTGGTGAGCCGGCAACTGCGGCTGCAGGGCAGCGCAGCGTCGGCGGGAGAATATCCGCAGGCCATCGAATTAATTGCGTCAGGGAAGATTCAGGTGAAACCGCTGATCACGGCGATTGCGCCGCTTGAAGAGGGTACGCGGTGGTTCGAGCGTTTGTATGCTCGCGAACCGAACCTGATGAAAGTGGTTCTGACCCCACGTGCGGGGGTCGCGCGGTGAGCGATTCCGTGTTCGACCTCTCGGGTCAGGTCGCACTCGTGACTGGGACGAGCCGCGGGCTTGGGCAGCAGTTTGCGCGCGCGCTGGCCAGGGCGGGCGCCGACCTGATTCTGACCAGCCGGCGCCGGGAAACGCTGGATGAGTTTGCTGCGGAGATGGTGGCGCTGGGACGGCGCGCCGTGGCGCTCGAACTTGACGTGCGCGATGAGGCCAGCATCCGGCAGATGGCGGTTGATGCGGAGGCGGCCTTCGGGCAGATCCACATTCTGGTGAACAACGCGGGATGCAATGTCCGCAAACCCGCGCTGGACGTGAGTTGGGACGACTGGAATCTGGTTCTCGATACGAATCTGCGGGGCAGCTTTTTCGTGGCGCAAGCCGTCGCCCGCGGGATGATTACCCGCGGTTATGGACGCATCATCAACATGGGTTCGGTGACCAGCGTCTTCGGCTATGCGGGGCTGGGGCCGTATGGAGCGAGCCGGGGCGGCATCCGCCAGCTCACCATGAGTCTGGCTGACGACTGGGGTCCGCATGGAGTGACGGTGAACTGCCTGGCGCCTGGGTGGTTCAAGACGCAGCAAAATCAGGTGCTCTACGAAGACAAGGAGTGGGTGGAATACCTGACCGAGCGGATTCCTGTGCGGCGGCCTGGGGCAGCGGGCGATCTGGATGGAGCCGTGGTGTTTCTTGCATCCGAGGCCAGCCGTTACATTACCGGCCAGACGCTGCTGGTGGATGGGGGCATCTCGGTGGGGTCGATGCGCGCCACTCCGCGCGCGAAGCCGGGCGCTTAGGCTGTCGCCGGATGCTCGCCGGGAATGCGGCTTACATCTCTGAGTAAGAAGAGATAGGCGGCGATGCCGACCAGCAGATACGCGCCTGCCACCGCAAAGGCGGCAGTGAACTCATGGCGGCTATAGACCAGGTATCCGGTGACCACGGGAGCAGCAATCCCGGAAATCTGATTGGAGAAATTGAGAATTCCGCCCACGCGCCCCACGCTGCCCCACGGAGCGATGAATGAGGGAAGCGACCAGCCCACGGGGGCGGCCGCTGAGAGTCCGCTGATGGACAAGCTGATCCAAAGCAGCGCGTGTACCGCGGTATGCGACCAGCAGCAGCCGAAGATTCCTAACCCCATGGCGGTACCGGCGATGAGGACCGTCATGCGCACACGGCTTGCGTTCCAGCCGCGCTGGATGAGCGCATCCACCAGCAATCCGCCAATCAGGAGATCGGTGAACGTTGCGGCCAGCCAGGGCACGCCAGTGTAGACAAACGAGTGCAGAAGATCGATGTGGAGGGATTCAGATAAATAGCTAGGCAGCCAGGTGAGCAGCAGGTAGAAGACGTAGTTATACGAGCCGAAGCCGAGGGCCAGCCCGAGGACTTTGCGCTGCCGGAACAGATAGCCGAGGGAGTTGTGGCGTTCGGTGCGTTGTTCGGTATCCGCACCCGGTGCGCGGATGAGGGCGAGCTCGGCGGCGGTGAGCGCGGTATCCTCTTCGGGCTCGCGGTAGATGGCGAAGTACAGAAGGAAGTAGAGAAAGCTGATGACGCCGGTAGCCGCGAAGCTCATGCGCCATCCGATATGGAGCAGCAGTATACCGATGAGCGGGACGCCGATGGCGGGGGCGAATTTGGCCGCAGCGTCAAAGAGGCTGGTGGCAAAGCTGCGCTCCTGCTGGGGGAACCAGCTGCCGACGGCTTTGGCATTGGCGGGGAAAGTGGGCGCTTCTCCGACGCCGAGCAGAAAGCGGGCGGCGAAGAATCCGCCCATGCCGGGAGTGGCGGCCGCGCCAAACGAGGCGAGGCTCCAGATCAGGGTGCTGATGCGTCCCACTCGGCGCACACCGAAGCGATCGAGCACGACGCCGACGGGAAGCTGGCAGAGGGCGTAGGTCCAGTTGTACGCACCGAGCAGGTAGCCGAAAGCGATGTCGGAGATGCCGAACGCGCCGATGAGCGCGGTGTGGGCGACGGAGAGATTGACGCGGTCGAAGTAGTTGACCAGCACGCCGAGCCCCAGCAACCAGCCGATGCGCCATCTGCGGCGGGCGATGCGGCTGCGATGCTGCGCCGGGGAACCTGTCGGTTGCTGGTCCAAGGTCGCGAAAATCCTCAGCCGCAATTATCTACGGTCCAGGTGTCTGGGAGGCGTGATGACAGGCAGGTGCTGAGAAGATTCGCCACATACTCTACGCGAGATGCGGCAGTACACTGCTCTTCATGAAGCTTTCGATCCTGCTTGTTTGCCTTCTCTCGTTAGCATCGCTGGATGCGAAAGCCGCAGCTCGGGCCGGCACTGAGGGGACCGATGCACTCGGGCGATCCACGCAGATCGTCGTGGTCAGGACTGCGGACTGGAACAATGTAGAAGGGCGGTTGCAGCGCTACGAGCGGGCTACAACGAGTGATGCGTGGCGGCCCGTCGGCAAGGCGATTTCCATCGTTGTTGGCCGGAATGGCTTAGGGTGGGGCATGGGTGTTGTTGCGACCGAGGACTCCAAAATCCGTGCAGCCTCGGATCCGGTGAAGCATGAAGGAGATGGCAGGTCGCCTGCCGGCGTCTTCGCACTGGGCAGCGCATTCGGCTACGCTGCTGCCCCTCTGCGGGGGTTGAAGATGCCGTATCTGGCGCTCACTCCGTCGATCGAATGCGTGGACGATCCTGGCTCGCAGCACTACAACCGCATTGTGGACCGTTCTGGCACGACTGTCGACTGGAAGAGTTCAGAGCACATGCGGGACGCCGGCGAATCCTACGTATGGGGAGTCGTCGTGGATCATAACGCTACCGTTGAAGGGGATGGCCATACGCCGAAGCCGGGAGGAGGCTCGTGCGTCTTTCTCCATATCTGGCATAGCCACGATGAGGGGACTGCCGGATGCACGGCCATGCCGGAAAGCGACCTGGATACCGTGCTGACCTGGCTTGATCCGGCTCGGACGCCGTTGTTGGTGCAGCTTCCAGAAGCGGCCTACGAGCGGGTGGCGGATCGGTGGAGATTGCCGAAGCCGAAAGGGATCGATCGCCAATAATCTGGTGGAGCGACGTTATTTTCCAAGGTCTTCGAATTTGATATTGAGAATTGGATAGAGCTTCCAGTCCTTGTAATCGAAGTGCCACCATTCCTGCGGATAAACCGTGAACCCCTGGTTCTCCATGGCGTGGCGCAGAAGAGCACGGAGCGCGCGCTCCTCGTCGGTGCCGCCTGGATAGTCGGCGTAGGCGCGCGTGGTCATCTCGTCGTAGCCACTGGGCATCGTCACTTCGTTGCCGGTTTTCAAGTCGTATAAGGACAGATCCACCGCGCAGCCGCGGTTATGCCTGGAACCTTGTGCCGGGTCGGCAACGAAGATTTTCTTATCGGTGGGCGTCGCATCCCAAAACATTTTGGTGACGTACCACGGGCGGTAGCCGTCGTGAATGATCAGACCGTATCCCTGACTTTTCAGTTCCTGATTGGCGCGAACGACTGCTTCCGCGGCGGGCCGTTGAAGAAACGCCCGTGCCTGGGTGTACAGGGGCGTGCCGAGGAAATTGTTGGTGGTGGCATAGCGAATGTCGAGCTTGATGGTTGGATCGAGTTGCACCAATTCGACCAGATCGGGCTTGAGGAAGCTTCCGTTTTCCTCTGGCGGCTGCGCCTGGAGAGCCTCGGCGCGTAGCTGCTCGACCGGGCGTACGGGCGAGATGCGGAAACTGACTTGTTGAGCAAAAACGGATTGCCCGGAAACCAGGAGCAGAACGCAGAGGCAAACATTCAGCCAGAAATGCACATGGGATTTTGTAACTGCAACCATGGGGCTGAATGTATCACCCCGGGGGATGAGTGATAGGCGCCGCGGATGCCGGCGATGAGCCAAAATCCGCGGCGCTTTGGATCATCAGGGACTCCTTCGCAACAGGAGATCCCAGTGAGAGCCGCCTTAGAATTCGAGGCAAGCGGCGACTTGTCCGGTACGAGCGCCGCCGAAGCCGGTGCCGATCGTGTGGCTGATTCGTCTGAAATTGGGCGAGCTGATGTGCATGTTCGAATCGCCGAGGCTGGTGTGGTTGAGCACGTTGGTGCACGTGCCTTCGAGCCGCATGTGCAGGCCTTCCGGCACGCAGGGAGATTATGCAGCGGAGATTGCTGACACGCGAACAGCATCCCCCTGCACATCAGTGGATATTTTGTGTGGCTCTCTCTACTTCGGCGGCATGCGCGGCGACGGCCTCGCTTGCACGCGCCTGGAGGGTCGCATAGATCTGCATTTCCGCGTTCGCCTGGGTGCTGTCGCCCAGAGCCTTGTCAGCACGTGCCATCAGGAAATGGGGCATGGGATCGTCGGGACTCTCGCGCTCCGCAATCTTCAGATCGGCCACAGCTTCCTGGTTGCGTCCGAGCTTGATGAGGGCGTTACCGCGGTCGACATGAGCCTGGGCCAGGTCGGGGCAGAGTTGCAAGGCCTTCTCCTCATCGGCCAATCCGTTCTCCGGCTGCGATTGTTGCGTAATGAGAATGTTGCCGGTCTGCGCCCAGGCGCGGCAGTTGTACGGATCGTTTTTCAGCTCCGCCTGAAACTCTGCGAGCGCGTCGTCCCATTGGGAAAGCTTCCAGTCGATGTTGCCGAGGTGGTAGTGCGTGCCGGCGCGATCAGGAGCCATCTCGACGGCTTTTTTATATTCGACCAGCGCGCCCTGGAAGTTCTTCATGTCCTCCATCATCTCGCCGGAGACCTCATGCACCAGGGGCGAGTTGGGATCGATAGCGTTCATCTTCGCCAGCGCCTGCTCGGAAAGCTGCATGTAAACCTCGCCGAGCAGGTACCAGACTTCCTGATTGTGGGGGTCGCGTTGCGCGAGCGCACGCAGTTCCGAGGAGGCTGCGTCGGTGTCCTTCAGATTGATGAGGTCTTTGGCCAGGAGAAGGTGTGCGTTGGCATCAGCCGGATTGGCTTTCAGCGCGGATTCCAGTGCGGTGCGTGAGTCTCTGTAGTTGCCGGATTCAAACAGCGCCATGCCGAGCAGCGCCGAGGCCGACGGCATGTGCGGATCGATCGCGAGCCCCTTCTTCAGGACTTCAGCTGCTTTGGGGAAGTCATGCTCATTGAGATAGAGCAAGCCGAGATTGTTGTAAGCAGGAGCCAGACGCGGGGCGACGCGCAGCAGTTCCTCATAGCTGCTGATCGCTCCTGCGATGTCTCCGCGGGTTTGCGCAGCTTTGGCGGCAGCGTAGAGCTGATCGATGCGGGAATCGTCTGACGGGGCGGATTGTTGCGCGGAGCAAACCAGCGCGATGGACAGGACACACCCTGCAAATGCGCCAAGCCGAAGAATGCGAATGAGGGATGCGGGGCTGAGCATGGGATGCAGTGGCCTCAGTCTACATCGCCTGTCAGGCGGACTGCACAAGACGCCGGGTGGCGTTGGACCTGACCCGGCAACCGGCCGTTTGCTTGTCGCTAGGGCTGGCGCCGGACAGACGCCAGCCCTCGCGCGGAAGAATCACCATTGCAATTTGAACGTGGCCTGGCCCTGGCGGGGACTATTGCCCTGACAAGCGGCTCCCTGGGAATCGATTGCGAATGACCCGTTGCTGACGTTCGTTTGGGTTGAGCCGCTGCCGCACACCTGCATGCGATTCAGGATGTTGTAGTACTCCATTCGCAACTCCCCGGAGAAGCGCTCCGTGAAGTTCAGATGCTTGGCCAGAGCGAAATTCTCGCCATCGCCCCAGGGATTGCGAAGACCCGCTATGTTGCGGGGCGAGTCCCCGACTCCCCAGAGTCCCGGGTCGGAGAACGCCGACGTATTGAAGACGGGCAGCCCTTTGTAGTAGTTGTTCCAGTTTACGGAGAGAGGCTGACCCTGAATCAGATTGGAGCGGTTGCAAATGTAGTTCGTGCTCTCCAACGGACAGCCATTCGCACCGACGCCAAACGGCGTCCCACTCTGATAGCTGAAGATCCCGCTGAATTGCCATCCGCCAGCGGCGAGGCGATTGACGGCGTTCTCACTGCCCAGGACCTTGTGATGGGGGCCGATCGGCAGCTCATAGACACCGCTGATGGACAGAATATGAGTTTGGTCGTTGCTGGCAATTTGATATTCGGATTTCTGATTGTAGGTGTTGAGCGCACCGCCATTGAACTCGCCGAAACCAGAATCGGTGTTGGACATGGTGCGGGAGAGTGTGTACGACACCAGGTAGGTAAGGCCGTTGGTGAAGCGCTTCTGCAGCTGAGCCTGCAGCGCGTTATATTCGGCCACGCCGGCATTTTCGAAGTCGTTATAGATTGATCCATATTGCGGATAGGGGCGCAGCGCCTGGGCCAGCTGCTCACCGGTTCCGTAGTCGGTGACGAAATTGGCGTACGGCGTGTAATAGCCGCCCGTCTGGCCGTATCCCATGTTCTGCAACACGGATTGCGCAGCCGGGGAAGTCCACGCCTGGCCGAGTACGCAATTGGGTGCATTGTTCGGGCACAGCGCATTCAGAATCGAGGGGTTCAGCTGATCCGGATTGTTGAGGAGGGACGGAATGTGCAGGACGCGATTGCCGACGTAGGAAGCAGTGATCAGAATGTTGTCAGGCAGTTCGCGCTGGATGCCAACGTTGTAGTTGTTAACGTACGGCAGCCGGCCGGTGTTCGGTGCGAACTGATAGATGATCCCAAAACCATCTGCCAGCCCGGAAGTAAATTGAGTTTTCGGAGGAACCGGCATTTGGGTCACATCCCAGTTGCCGAAGGCAGGGACATTGGTTCCGCTGGAAGGAACATTGAATGTCCCGGTCAGAAGATTGCCGTAGTTCACGGCGACCTTGTTGTTGCCGTACTCAAAGGCGCCGCCGTCCAGGTGGTTGATGGCCATGCCGCCGAGGATGACAGTCTTGTTGTTCCACTGCCAGGCGAATCCCACGCGCGGGCTGACCTCATGCCAGTCGATGGCGGCGCGGTTGTACCCGACGCATGTCGAGCAGGTTCCGAGCAGGCTGACGCCGCCCTTAATCGGTTTGAGGGTGCTGGGGCTGATGGCCGATGCATCCGTCGCCGAAGGATTGAAGAATACGATGTTGTCCTGGGTTTGATCGACAAACGGCTTCGCGATATCCCAGCGGATTCCGGCATTGATGGTGAGTTTCGGAGTGAGCTTGATGTCGTCCTGGAAATAGGGGGCGACATACAGGTTGCGCAGCCGGTTCTCGGTGGCGAACTCACGGCTGGCGTTATCGGCTGTCCCCAGCAGGAAACTGGCAAACGCGGCGCCGGTGTTGTTCTCGTTGAGAGGATCTCCGCTATTGGTATCCCCGTTGCTGGTGGTGATGGCATTGAAAGAGAACTGGCCGCCGCATTGCTGGCACTCATCGTCGTCCTGGTAGGAACGGCGAACCTCGTAGCCAATGTTCATGGTGTGCCGGCCGCGGTTATAGAGGAAGTTGTTGGCGAAGCTGAGCCCCAGCTTGCGGTTGGTGGAATTGGTTTCGCCACCGGAGTTGACGCCCCAGGTGGTGGGCGAATCGAAGCCGTTGAAATTGATGGTGGGCAGAATCTCGCTGCCCGCGACCGCCGGGAAGGTAACCCCCAGGTTGGCGTTCAACTCGTTATTGATCTCGCCCATCCATCCGGCGCCGGCGGTCATCACCAGGCTGGGCGAAAAGTTTTTGGCATAGGTGAGGAAAATGCCGGTCCCGAGCCGCGGCTCGTTCTTCAGAGCAGAGAGCTCGTTGTTGAAGTAACCCGGATGATCGAATGCGGGCGTGTTGTATTTGTCGCGCCAGAAACTGAAGTGAATGGTCTGCGACGTGGTCAGGTTCTCATCGATGTTGAATCCCCAGGAGGTTTGGCGCGTCTTCGCCGCATTGATCTGTGATTTCACGTTGTTGACGTAACCCCCGGCGGAAGGCGGTGGAATGAGCGACAGCAGAGTTTTCGATACGGTACTGAAGCAATCCGTGGGAATCGTGTCGCCGGGGAACTGCTGGCCGGGAGCAGCACCGGGAGTGCAGCCGGAAGGCAGAGGTCCGGAAGGCACGTAAATGGGTTGAGGGAAACCGCTGAAGTTGCCAGCGATCATGGCCTGTGTCGGAACGGTCATGTTGCCGGTGATGGCCTGGTTCAGGCGATACCACTCCGAACTGACGTAGAAGAAGGTCTTGTCCTTGCCGTTGTAGATCTTCGGCAGCCGTATCGGGCCGCCGACGGAGAAGCCGAAATTGTCTTCCTTGTCGGTTGGCGTCATGGGAAGGTTCGTGACGGGATTCAGAGGCGGGTTGGCGCCTTTGGCGTCGAAGTAGTCGTTGCGCATGATCTCGAATCCATCGGCATGCAGAGCATTCGTGCCGGATGCGAAGCCATACTGCGCGACGCCCTGCGCCAGTCCGTATTGCGCGGGAAAGACGTTTTGCAGAACTTTGAACTGATCGACCAGTTCGAACGGAGGGTTGATATTGGACTGAAAGCCCTGCGTTTCCGACTGCACGGCGGGAATTCCGTTGAAGACAACTTCATTCTGATAGTCGACGCCGCCATCGATGCGATGGCTGAATGCGCCGCCCTGCGTTCCCGGGGCAAGGAACATGAACGAGTCAATTTGGCGGCCGCGGGAACCAACTCCGCCCTGGTTGCCGAGTTCCTCAGGGAGTTCCTGGACCATCTCGTTCTCGATGGTGGTGCCGAGCTCGGGTTCTGCCGTCTCCAGCGAGATGGCGGGCGAGTTCACCCGAACTTCCTGAGTGGTCGATCCCGCAGTAAGAGTCGCGTTGGCGGTTGAGATGGTGGCGACGTCGATGTGCAACCCGGTGAGCACAAAGGGCGCGAAACCGGTGGCACTCACCTTCACGGTGTAGGCTCCGGGGACCAGATCGGTGATGCGATATTCGCCGACCGAGGTGGTAACAGCCGTACTCGGCACCTGGGTAGCGTCGTTGATGACGGTGACCTTCGCGTTGGGAATCACGGCACCTGTCGCGTCGGTGACCGTTCCATTAATTCCGCTGAGAGCCTGAGCGTGGAGACGAGCCGCGGATGTGAAAAGCAGTGCCATGCTGATGATGATCAGGCTGGCGGTTCGGGCGAAATTGTACAGCAAGCGTCGAGAATCACTCGTCATTGGCTTCTCCAAAAAATGAAGTGCGGCCCAGATTCCTTCGTGCAACAAATGCGAAATGCCGTGACTCGGTTTCTTCGGGGACTCGTCCGGCAAATGTTCCAAAGGGCCTTTGTGGTAACGATTCCACAACCTGAAAATTAGGACATACGCAGGATGCGATTGTCAAACTAAAGGGGGAGAGCAATGACGACAAACCGCGGTGGGCGGGCGTTGCCAGGTGGGCCGTATGATGTTGGCTGCGCCGACGACCCCAGCTCGCCGGAGCGCAGAGAAAACCCAGGACACGATGATCCAATTCTTGCCATTCCGTGCCGCGGCACTTGTGGCCGCACTCGCCGTATTCGGTGCCGGCGCACCGCGAGGACTGGCTGCGCAGGACCTGACGTCCGGCCAGGTAGAGGTCCAGGCGATTGTGGTGCGGACGGAGACCGAGGCAGAACAGGTGATGGCGCGGCTGAAAAAGGGCGAAGATTTTGCGCAGCTGGCGCGCGCGGTGTCGATCGATGGCAACGCTGGGACCGGAGGCTCTGTGCGCGACGTGGATCCCGCAAACCTGCGGCCGGAGCTTAGGAATGCACTTGCGAACATGCACCCGGGGGATATCAATGGTCCGATTGCGGTCTCCGGAGCGTTTTTAATTTTGAAGCTCGTGAGAGGCTCGCCCGCGGCGTTGGGGCAGGGTATGGGACCGAACCGGAAGGCGGGAGCGGCGCCAGGGAAAGCGATGCAATTCCCCGCTGAGGTCGCGGGGCAAGTGCTGGCGGACATGCTGTTCGAGAGATATCCAAAGCCGAAGGGGTGGGAGCAGGATCTGGGCGAAGTGTGTTCGGTGCGCAAGCGATCGCTCGCGGAGGGAATTGCAGGCCTCGAGGACTCCCTGGCTCATCCCGCGGCGGGAAAAAGCCCTGAGGACATGATCCAGACGCACTATGCTCTGGCACAACTTGACGCTTACCAGGGAGACATGGAAGGCGCGGTGAAGGAGTGGGAATCGGCTTACCAGGTTGCCGTCACCAGTGTTCCCGCTGGAGTTCCGCAACTGACTGAGGTGCTGGGCGTCGCTTATCTGCAGAAGTCACGGATGGAAAACGGAGTCTTCACCGATCCGGGTGGACGCTGCATTTTTCCTCCGCAAGGCTCTGCGTGTTTTGCGCAGACCAGCGATTCGAAGCGCGCCATCGATCACTTCACACGGTATCTGCAACTGAAGCCGGAACCGGCGGACGCGGTGCAGGTGCGATGGCTGCTGAATCTTGCCTACATGACGCTGGGCGAATACCCGGAGGGCGTGCCGGCGGGCTGGAGAATTCCGCCTTCCGCTTTCCAATCAGAGGAAAAGACAGGCCAGTTTGTGGATGTGGCGGCGCAGGCCGGGTTGAACTTTGTCTCGATGGCCGGCGGGGTCGCGGTGGACGACTTCGAAAATAATGGTTTGCTCGACATCTTCGTCTCGAGTTACGACGTCTGCCAGCCGCTGCGTTATTTCCATAACAACGGCGACGGAACGTTTTCCGATCGCACAGTGCAGGCAGGCGTGGCGGGCGAGTTGGGTGGCCTGAACCTGATTCAGGGCGATTACAACAACGACGGGTGCATGGATCTTCTGGTGCTGCGCGGCGCGTGGGAATTCCCGGAACGCAAGTCGCTGCTGAGGAACAACTGCGATGGAACGTTCACGGATGTGACACAGCAGGCGGGACTGGGGCTGCCGGCAACGCGCACGCAGGCCGCGGTGTGGGCCGACATCAACAACGATGGTCTACTGGACCTTTTCGTTGGCAGCGAAAATGGGTCGAGCCAGCTATTTCTGAACAAGGGAGACGGGACGTTCGAAGATATTTCGCACACGTCGGGTGTCGATCGCGTCGCATTCACCAAAGGAGTCACCGCAGGCGACTACGACCATGACGGCTATGTGGATTTCTACGTCTCGAATTTGTACGGCGGGAACTTTCTTTATCACAACAACCACGACAACACGTTCACCGACGTTTCTGAACAGGCAGGCGTGCGTCAGGCGGATTCGCAAAGCTTCGCGACGTGGTTTTTCGATTACGACAACGATGGCTGGCCCGATCTGTTCGTGACTGGCTATTACTTCTCGACGGACGAGACTATCCGCAGCTATCTGGGGCTCCCTACGACAGCGGGAACGATGCGGCTGTATCGCAATCTGGGCAACGGAACATTCCAGGACGTGACGAAGGCGACGCGAGTGAACCGAGTCAACACGCCCATGGGAGCGAATTTCGGCGACATCGAAAACGATGGCTATCCGGATATTTATCTCGCCACGGGCGGGCCGGAATACGGGGCAATGGCTCCGAAGATGCTTCTGCGCAACCATGACGGCCAGTACTTTGCCGATGTTACGGAGTCGTCGGGAACCGGGGATTTGGATAAAGGACACGGCGTTGCATTTGCAGACCTGGGCAACAACGGAAATGAGGATCTGCTGGTGTCGATCGGAGGAGCGACCCCGGGCGATGCGCATGAGTTTCGCGTCTTTCGCAACCCAGGAAACGGCAACGACTGGATCACAGTGAAGTTGGTGGGCGTGAAGTCTAATCGTGCAGGCATTGGCGCGCAGATCCATGTAACGGTGCAGGATGGAAGCGCGCCGCCGCGATCGGTTTATCGCAGCGTGGGCAGCGGCGGTTCCTTCGGTGCGAATCCCATCGAGCAGCACATTGGTCTGGGACCTCACACCAAAATCCTGAAGCTGGAAGTTTGGTGGCCGGCGAGCAACACGCGCCAGAGTTTCACGCAGGTCGATGCTAACCAGTTCGTGGAGATCAGGGAATTTGGGAAGACTTACACGCGGTTGCGACGTAAATCATTTGTGGTGGGGTCGAGCGCGGAGTTGAAAACGGCGGCCTCTCCCGAACTGCGGTAGCAAAGTGCTCCACTTGAGGGCCGTCGCTTCAGGACTTTTCACTGGAGGCCGCCTCCGCCAATCTTGACCCACAGCCGCAGGAAGCGCGCGGGACGAGGCGTGTTTCCAGTTTGATTTGCTGCGCCTTTCCGGACCGACCGGTGCTGGATTGCGCTTCCCGATCGAGCAATTGATCGAAGAGCACTTCGCCGGCGAGGCGGGCGATCTCTTCAATGGGTTGCTCCACGACGCTGATGGAGGGCCGCACGGTAGATGCAAGCTCAAAATCGTCGTAACCGAGCAGCGCGACCCTGCCAGGAATGGGCACGTTCAGTTTCTGCAATGCTTCGAAGGCATAGATCGTCGTGCTGTTTTTCAGGGTAAAGATGGCGTCGGGGGGATTGGCGCCGGAGAGCAGACTCTCAATCGCATACTCCGCAGATTTGTAGTCCTTCACCGAAGTATCGAGCAGAATCTCAACACCGGCTTTCTCCATGGTGAGGCAATAGGCTCGAATCCGCTCGCGAATGGTGAAGAGAGTGCTCTCGCCGGTGAGGCACAGAATCCGCTTGTAGCCATGGCCGAGCAGATGTTCCGTGGCCAGCACGGCGCCGCGGAAATTGTCGGCGACCACCGATGGAATGCGGGAATGGGCCACGGGCCGATCGATGGCCACGACGGGAACGCGCAGAGTATCCAGAAGTTGGCGAAGCATGGGGCTGTGCGAATTCGCCGGTGCGAGGATAAGCCCATCGACCTGGTGACGCACGAGGACATTGATGTTGTCGATCTCGGCGCGCGGATCGTTCTGCGTGGTGGTGACGATGAGCAGCGAACCGTTCGCGCGTGCGACGGCCTGGATGGCTTCAGCACATTGGGAGAAAAAAGGGTCGGCGATGCTGGGAATGACGAGGCCGACGGTCTTGGTGCTATAGCCCTTGAGAATGCGCGCGGCCTGGTTGGGAACATACCCCAGCGCCTCGATCGCACGGCTCACCTGCAACAGCGTCTCGGGGCTGACCCGGTGACCGCCATTGATGACGCGGGAGACTGTGGTGGTGCCCACACCCGCTCGCCGAGCCACTTCACTCAGCGTAGGTTTGGCTGTTCGTCGGGCCATGGCGGAAAGCTTACCAGAGGGCTCGTTCGGCCCCTGGTCTGCTTGACAATACTCGCCACGAACTCTTAAATTTCGAGTCATTGGTGGAAACGATACCACCCTGCCCTTTGTCTACGGAATCCCCGAACTGAACCATGCCGCAAGTGAGTGCGCAGGAGCGACTGCTCCTCGTTGGCCAATCGCAGCAACAACCAGAAGAGTTGGGAGCAAGATCATGTCAGGAATGCAGGCCGGCCGGGTTGCGGCTATCCTTTTTTGCGTCGCCGGTGTGTGCGCCGCTCAGACGCAGACGCAAGAGAAGCCCGATCTTTCTACTCAGCCGACGCTCTACGTGGTGGGGTACGCGCACCTGGACACCGAGTGGCGCTGGGAATACCCGCAGGTTATCGACGAATACATTCCCAACACCATGGAGAGAAACTTCGCGCTCTTCGAGAAATATCCCCACTACATCTTCAATTTCAGCGGAGCGAACCGTTATCGCTTTATGAAGGAGTATTACCCGGCGGACTTTGCCAAACTGCAGCAGTACGTGGCGGAAGGGCGCTGGTATCCCGCGGGGTCTTCGGTGGAAGAGGGCGACGTGAACGCGCCCAGCGCGGAGTCGATTATTCGCCAGATTCTTTACGGGAACGATTGGTTCCGGAAGGAATTTGGCAAGGCCAGCGCGGAGTACATGCTGCCTGACTGCTTCGGATTTCCCGCATCGCTGCCGACCATCCTGGCACATTCCGGCGTGAAGGGATTTTCAACACAGAAGCTGACATGGGGATCGTCGGCGCCGGGCGGCGGCCCAGAATCTCCAGAGCAGACGCCGGAAGGCACGCCGTTCAACGTGGGCGTGTGGGTGGGCCCGGATGGGGAAAGCGTGCTGGCGGGGCTCAATCCCGGGTCGTACTCGGGCGGCATCTCGACCGACCTGAGCAAGCCTTTGCCACCGGATTCGCCGGATGAGGCGATCGCTGCGGTGCAGGATCAGTTGAAGGCTCTGCGCACCAAACTCGAAGGTTCGGAATCGAGCGGCCAGCCCATGCAGCCGAAAGATGTGCAGCAGTTCATGGCTCTGCGGAATCAGTTGAGCGGACTTCAAAAAGTGCGTGAAGATCAGGAACTAAGCCGCTACCAGCGGGACTGGGCGGCGCGCGTGGAGAATAACGGCAAGCGAACCGGCGTCTATACCGACTACCACTACTTTGGGACCGGCGACATTGGCGGCGCGCCTGATGAGGAATCGGTGAAACGGCTGGAAGCGATCGTGACGCATGGCCAGGCAAGCCTGCCACCCTCCGACTACGTCGGTTTCCGGGGCGAGGCGCATGAGAGCTGGCCGGACGTTCCGGTGGGCGATGGTCCGGTTCATGTGATTTCGTCCACGGCCGATCAGATGTTTCTGAACATCACGCCGAGCGAGGCTGCTGCGCTTCCGGAATACACGGGAGAAATGGAGCTCACGAATCACTCTGCGGGATCGCTGACGTCGCAGGCTTACCAAAAGCGATGGCTGCGTAAGGAAGAAGTGCTGGCCGATGCGGCGGAGAAGGCTTCTGTCGCGGCGGCGTGGCTGGGTGGGCGCACTTATCCTCTGGACCGCCTGAACGACGCGTGGATGCTGGTGATGGGCGGACAATTCCACGACCTCGCCGCGGGCACAGCCACTCCGAAGGCGTATGAATTCGCATGGAATGACGACGTGATTGCGATGAATCAATTTGCCGGAGTGCTGGGGAGCGCGGCGGAAGCCGTTTCCAGCGCGCTGAATACGACCACCGATGGCATTCCTGTCGTGGTCTACAACCCGCTCAACATCGAGCGCGAAGATTTGGTGAATGCCGACGTGAAGTTTCCCGGTGGCACGCCTGCCGGCGTTGTTGTCACGGGGCCGGACGGGCGTGAGGTCACGGCACAGATTGCAAATGGGAAAGTGCAGTTCCTCGCAAAGGTGCCGTCAGTGGGATTTGCCGTGTACAGCGTGCGTTCGGGCCACGAGGCGGCTGCGTCCGAATTGCATGTGTCGCAAGACTCGCTCGAGAACAAGTACTATCGCGTCCACATCGACAGCAACGGCGATATCGCCAGTATTTACGACAAGCAGATTGGCAAGGAACTGCTGGCGTCCCCGATGCGGCTGGCCATCTCGGCCGACAATCCTGAACAGTGGCCTGCATGGAATATGGATTGGGAACAGGTACAAGCTCCGCCGAAGGCCTACGTGAGCGGACCGGTGACGGTGCGCATCGCTGAGAACGGACCTGCGCGTGTGGCGCTCGAGGTGACACGGCAAACTGCGGGATCGAAATTCGTCGAGACCATTATGCTGTCTGCGGGTGAGGCGGGAAAACGGGTTGAGGTCGGAAACTCAATCGACTGGAATACGCGCGAATCGAATTTGAAAGTGGTATTTCCGCTCACCGCGCACAATCAGGCAGCGACCTACAACATGGGGCTCGGAACCGTTCAGCGGCCCAACGAGGCGCCGAAGAAGTTCGAGGTTCTCTCGCATCAGTGGGTCGATGTGACGGATGCGACGGGCACGTATGGCGCGACGATCCTGACCGACTGCAAGAACGGATCGGACAAGCCGAACGACAACACGATCCGGCTGACATTGGTGCGGACGCCAGGCACGCGGGGCGGCTATGACGATCAGGGTACGCAGGACCTTGGGCATCACGAATTCGTTTATGGCATTGCGGGGCATGCGGGCGACTGGCGTCAGGGGCAGACCGACTGGGAAGGTGAACGGCTGAACGATCCGCTGGTCGCGTTCCAAACGGAAAAGCACATCGGCACGCTGGGCCGCGCGTTCTCCCTGGTTAAGATCAGCAATCCTCGGGTGCGCATTATGGGCTTGAAGAAGGCTGAGCTCAGCAACGACATCGTGGTTCGCCTGGTTGAACTGGATGGCAAACCGGAGCCGGATGTGCGAATTTCATTTGCGTCGCCGATTCGCGCAGCGCGCGAGTTGAACGGGCAGGAGCAGCCGGTGGGTCCGGCGGTCGTCAAAGACGGAGCGCTCGTGACTTCGTTCACGGCGTATCAGCCGCGCACCTTTGCGCTGACGCTGCAGCCCTCCGCCACGCATGTTGCTCCGGTGCACTCTCAGCCGGTGAGTTTGAGCTACGATTTGGCGGCTGCGAGCAACGACGGCGCGGCGGTTTCGGGCGGATTCGATGGCAAGGGCAATGCGCTGCCGGCGGAGATGCTGCCTGCGACAGTGCAATTTCATGGTGTCGACTTTCATCTTGCGCCGTCGCATACCGGCACGCCGGATGCGGTGGTGGCGAACGGACAAACCATTTCCCTACCCTCGGGTGCATTCAACCGGGTGTACGTTCTGGCGGCAGCCATCGACGGCGACCAGGATGGAGTTTTCCGCGTCGGTGATCACGATGCACCGCTGAAGATCGAAGACTGGGGCGGCTTCATCGGCCAGTGGGACGATCGCCAGTGGCAGGGGAAAGACGTCACTCGCCCTGCGCGCCCTGGGCGTCCAGCCGAGACCGAGCACGACGACTATGCGGTGATGACGGGCATCCGGCCGGGATACATCAAGCGCGCCCAGCTTGCCTGGTATTGCACGCACCACCATGACGCGGCGGGCAAGAACGTCGCGTATTCCTACTCTTATCTCTTCGGATATACGATGGACGTGCCTGCCGGAGTGCACACCATTACGCTTCCGAAGAACGACAAGATTCGCATTTTGGCCGTGAGCGTCGCGCAGGAAAACCCGGACCTCAAGCCGGTCCAGCCGCTCTACGACACGCTGGGCCGTTCCGAGCCTGGCCCGGTGCAAGAGCCATAAAGAAGACCAGCCGGGCTACTATGGTGCAATCGCTGTCCGACATCGTTGGCTGAGCCGAGGCTCAGCCAACGATGCGAACGGGACGGAAGGTTGCCGATGAAGCGCGAGATCTTTGGGAGGAAATTATCACTGTGCGTCGGGTCGGCGGTTTGGGCTCTCTCTGCAACGGGACAGCAGGCGAGCCCGCCAGCGCCAGCGCCCAATGCAAGGCCCGATGCAGCAACGACGCAGCAGCCGACGGCTCAGGGACTGACGGGGCGGGAACCGGGCATCCAGTCCTCGCAACCATCTGACCCGATCCTCGCGGAATGCCTGGCCCTGATTGAGAAGCGCCAGTATCCCGTGGCCGCTGACAAGATCCATGCGTACCTTCGCGACCATCCCAATGCGGCAGCGGCTCACTTTCTTCTCGGATATGCCCTGTATCGCCAGAACCAGCCCCGCGAGTCGCTGGCTGAATACACCAGCGCTGCGCGGCTGCAGAAACCTGAAGCCAATGATCTGGCGGTGGTTGCAATGGATTACGTTCTACTGCGCGATTACCCGGACGCCGATAAGTGGCTGACCAAAGCGACTGCATGGAGCCCCGGCAATGAGATGTACTGGTATTACCTGGGGCGCACCAAATACGCTGAGAATCATTTTCAGGAATCCATTGAAGTCTTCAGCAAGTGCCTGACGCTGGCGCCGCGGGATGTCCGCGCCGAATACAACCTTGGGTTGTCCTATGCCGGGCTCGGCAAGAACGACGAGGCCGCGGCGGCGTATCGGACTGCGATCGGGTGGCAGCAGGGTTCCACAGCAGAGGATCCGCAACCGTATCTCGATCTTGGAATGCTGTTGCTGCAGGAGGGGAAGCCGGATTTGGCGCTGCAGCCTCTGCAAAAGGCAGTGGCTCTCGATCCGAAAAATCCGCGAGCGCATGAGCAATTGGGACAGACGTGGGAACAACTGAAAAATCTGCCGCAGGCCGACACGGAAATGCAGGCTGCCGTGTCGCTGGCTCCCGACGTTTCCTCGCTGCACTTTGAGATGGGGCGCATTTTTCAGCGGGAAGGGCTGGGCGCGAAAGCGAAGGCCGAGTTTGACCGCTGCGCGGCGCTCAACGCAACTCACTCGACAGAGTCGGTGGAGACACCGAACCCGGCTCCGCCGCAATGACGCTCGGGCTACGACCCCGTCTCGGCGCGGGATCGAATCCAGGCTAACTCTATTATTGCTAAGCTTTTACTCGTACAATCACGATCTTGCATTGTGATTTGGTGCCGAAGAAGGGACTCGAACCCCCACACCCTTGCGGGTACATGGACCTGAACCATGCGCGTCTGCCAATTCCGCCACTTCGGCACGGGTTGGTCCGGCGCGGGCGCGCTGGACGGGCAGCAACTCCTAGTGTTACAAAGGCATCCACTCGTGTCAAACACGCTGGCTGCGGGCGCGGACGCGGTATTCTGAGCGGAAAGAGAACCCATCGGATGACAACAGGATCCCAGCCCCGGCCTATTCCCGAAGAACAGGCGAAAGAGATACGGCGCCTTTCGCATGACCTGAGCAATGCGCTCGAGATCGTGCTGCAGACCAGCTTTCTGCTGGGGACGGTGCCGCTGGACGAAGACGCGAAAAAGTGGCGAACGATGCTGGATAACGGCGTGTCGCAGGCAGCGGAGATCAACAAGAAGCTGCGGGAGTATGTGCGCGGGAACAGCTAGGGCGGCGGACGACCGCCGGGGCTTGCCAGAAGTGAGATAATGGAGGCTGTCACAGGGATCCAGACCCTGCAGGATGGGGGCGTCACGGTTTCGACGGGATTGCTTGCGGCAAGGAGGCATGCCGGGGTCTGGGCACCCGTAATCGCCTGGAAAACCATAATTGCCAACAATCAACTGGCATACGCAGCTTAATTAGTTAAGTTGCCGTTCTCCGTAGCTTCGCCTGTGGGCTACGGAAGGACGTCGCACAGCAGGCTGGCTGTGGCCGCTCGGTCCGTGTGGCAGCAGCGAGATCATCGGACTAGTTTTCGGCGTTTCTTGTCCGTTCTGAGCGCTGGGAGCGAAACTTTTGAACTGGACTGAGCATGGAGTCTCCTGGCTGACAACAATTTCGGACGCGGGTTCGACTCCCGCCGCCTCCACCATAACTATTCTCACCGACAGCTGAAGCTGACAAATCGATCCGCTGTTCCATCAGCGCAGGACTTCTGCTGGAGCGATGTGATGACGTGAGCGAATTGTTTCTGATTGATCCCGTGCACCAGGTCGAACTGCAATATGGCTGGCCGAAGGCAATTCGAGAGGACAGCGAAGCTGGGCCATCCAACGTGACAAAGAGCTTGCGCAGAACAGTCGATCATCCCTCTGCCAGGAGCCATGCTCACCCATCGGTGGGCCTTTGAGCGTATCGGAAACTTCAACACTCAGGTTTGGTACGGCAACGATTCTGACTGGGTTATTCGCCTTAAGGAGGCGAAGGTTCCCATAGAAGTTGTGGACGAGGACTTTCTTCATCGCAGGATCGATACCACCGACCCATCTCGCAGTCATAATGTGATAGCAAGGGAAAGGGTTCGCATTCTGAAGGCGTTGATGGATCGCACGCGAGGACTTCCCTCGAAAGAGTTCCCCAGCATTCGATGATGAAGGTAACCGGCACATACGGCAGCTGGCGTTGGTTATGGCGTTATGTTCGCAAAGTGCGCCTGGCGATCACAGTCTGTATCGTGCTTGCATTGATTGAGAGCCTCAGCCTGGTCCCGGTGGCATGGCTGGTAAAGTTCGCTTTCGATCGCGTCATCCCTTCTCACGATTCAGCACGACTGATTGAATTGGGATGCGGTCTGCTGGCCCTGGTGCTTTGTTCGAGCGCAATCACAATGACGACTCGCTTTGCATCCTTACGGACCACAAAGCGCATCATCGGAGATCTGCGAAGCGATCTGCTCGTCCACCTTTGCACGATGGAGCGAGAATTCTTTGACACGGCCGATCATGGTGAGCTCCATACCCTGGTGGTGGAGGACACACAGCTGGTCGATGTAATGATGAATGCCCTGATTGCGAACTTCATTCCATCGCTGGTGCTCGGCAGTGTTCTGGTGATCATCCTGGGAGCAATCGATCTGAAGCTGCTGCTCTTTCTCTCCCTGGTGATGCCGGTCATGCTGATTGTGCACCGCCGGCTGGGCACGCGGGCTAAAACGACGGCCAAGGCCAACCGGAATGCATACTTCCGCTTTAGCGGGGGCGTGCAGTCCCTGCTGATGAGAATGAACTTGACCAAGGCTCACGGCGCCGAGGAATTTGAAGTCAGGATTCACCACCGGAATATTGACGACCTGCGATCCATCAGCGAAAAAATGGCGTGGAGTAGTTCGGCTCTGAGCCTATCTCACGCGGGAATCGTAACCGTCGCATCGGTCGCCGTGCTGGTGATTGGCGGCCTTGACGTCGCGGCGAACAACATGTCGATGGGCAGCCTGATGTCGTTTTACGTTGTCATGATGGTTCTCGCCAGCCGGATGCAGCAGCTCTTTTCGACGATTCCGCAGCTCGTTGAAGGGAGACATGCGCTCGATGCATTGGCGAAATTCTCAACCAGCATGATTGCGCCCAACTACACGGGCACGCGCAATCGATATCTTCTGCCGCTCTCCGCCTGAAAGAACCCCTCCCCGCTCATCGACGCGTGTGTCGTAGCCTTCAGGCAAACGGCTGATGAAACTAT
>Ga0206848_1054_pt1 | contig 32597 bp, 30 predicted proteins | sample Alteio_BWOrgCont_18_FD_152635 | JGI IMG/M metagenome (GOLD analysis project Ga0206848, IMG submission 152635) | Enriched cells from forest soil in Barre Woods Harvard Forest LTER site, Petersham, Massachusetts, United States -... | ecosystem: Environmental > Terrestrial > Soil > Temperate forest >...
CAGCTTTAGCTACAGCCGCAGGATAGACAGGCCTGATTATTCGGATTTAAACCCTTTTGTGTATTACCTGGATCAATACACCTACTCGGAAGGCAACCCGTTTTTAAGGCCGCAGTATACCAATAGCTTTGAGTTTGATTATACCTACAACAAAAGCATCAACCTAAGCTTAAATTACGCGCATACTACCGACGAGATACAGGAAATTATACTAACCGATACAAAAGACGAGGCATCGTACGAAACGCATTTGAATTTACAATCGGAAGATGCGTATAGCGTAAGTGTAAACGCGCCTTTTACATTTACCAAATGGTGGTCGGGCAATTTGGATGCCAACAGCTTTTACCTCAAGTTTAAATCGGATACCTTATTTGGCGGTACCTTGAGCAAAGGTCAGCTGGCCTATAACCTAAAGCTCACCCAAACCTTCACCTTCGCGGGCTTTAAAACCGAGGTGTTTGGCAATTACCAATCAGCTTTAACAGATGGTATTTATCAAATAAAGGCAAGGTATTCGGTTGATGCAGGTATAAGCCGTTCCATTGATAACAAGAAACTGAATATCAAATTTTCGGTAGATGATATATTTAATACCCGCCGTAACGATTTGGATGTTTTTTACCAGAGCGATAACATCACCATCAGGCAAAAAAGCGAAACACGCATAGCCCGTTTATCGCTTACCTATAACTTTGGCAATACCAGCATTAAAAAACGCGAACACAAGAGCGCCGTGCAGGATGAATCGCAGCGTGCGGGAGGAAATTAGCAGTTTGCAGTTTAACAGACTTACGAAGTTTTGAAAACTTCGTAAGTCAATTGCAGAGTAAATCATGAAAATCTTTCAATCCTGTAAATCATGGTTCAGACAAAAAATTCAAACTGCCTACTGGAAACTGCAAACTAAAATTGCACATTTGCAATATGACCTTCACCCCCATACAGGCGCTTCAAAAATATTTCGGGTATAGCGAGTTCAGGCACCAGCAGGGGACAATTATTGAGCATGTTTTAAATAAGCAGGATGTTTTGACGTTGATGCCTACGGGCGGCGGCAAATCATTATGTTACCAGTTGCCTGCCGTGTTGCTGGATGGGCTTACCATAGTTATATCGCCGCTTATAGCTTTGATGAAAGACCAGGTGGATAGCCTGAACGTAAACGGCATACCCGCCGCCTTTTTAAATTCGGCCCAAAGCCCTAACGAGCAGCAGCATCTGATTGGCAGGCTTAAAAATAACGAGATAAAGCTGTTGTACCTTGCGCCCGAGCGTTTGTTTGGTTCGGAAAACAAGCTGGTTGATTTTCTAAAATCGCTGCCGGTAGTGCTCATAGCTATTGACGAGGCACATTGCATATCGCATTGGGGGCACGATTTCAGGCCGGAGTATCTGATGCTGGCGGGGTTGAAGGATTATTTCCCCAACATCCCGGTTATAGCCCTAACAGCAACTGCGGATAAACTAACGCAAAAAGATATCCTCGAAAAGCTAAACCTGAAAAAACCGGCGGTATTTATCTCATCCTTTAACCGCGAAAATATTACCTATACTGTAGCTCCCAAAAAGAAAAGTTTTGATCAGTTGCTTACCTTTTTAGATAAACGGAAGAATGAATCGGGCATTATTTACTGTTTGTCGCGTAAATCAACCGAGGCATTGGCGGCTGATTTGAAGGAAGAAGGGTTTTCGGCAGAAGCTTACCATGCCGGCTTAGACAATGCCACCAAAGCCCATAACCAGGAAGCGTTTTTGCGGGATGATGTGAAAATTATTGTGGCCACCATCGCTTTTGGTATGGGTATCAATAAATCTAACGTGCGTTACGTGGCGCACATGGATATGCCCAAGAATATCGAGGGCTATTACCAGGAAACGGGCCGCGCGGGCAGGGATGGGCTGGCATCGGATGCCATACTGTTTTATTCGCCCGGCGATGCGCAAAAACTGAAGGAATTTGCACGGGTGGAGAATAACCCCGAGCAAAGTCGCATTATGCTCAAAAAGCTGGATGATATGGTGGCTTATTGTCAATTAAGCACCTGCAGGCGGCATTATTTATTAAAGTATTTTGATGAGGAATCGCCGGCAACCTGCGGCGCATGTGATATATGTTTGACCGAATTTGAACGGTTTGATGGTACGTTGATTGCCCAAAAGGCATTATCGGCAGTATCAAGGTTAAAAGAACGCTTTGGCAGTAATTATGTGATTGATTTTTTGCGGGGGTCGAAAAGTGAAAAGATACGCGAGGAGCATAAGCAGCTAAAAACCTATGGCGTAGGCGCGGATATCAGCAAGGCCGACTGGCAGCGCTACCTCCGCGAGTTAAGCACCATGGGTTATTTACAGATAGATGGCGGTGAATACCCGGTACTAAAGCTAACCCCGCTAAGCGAAGCCATATTAAAAGGCGGCCAGAAAATAGAGTTTATTGCCTCAGAAACTGTTGAAGAAAGGCACGATGACACGCCAATACCATTCGAACCCGAATTACTTAATGAATTAAAAAGTGTGCGCCGCGATATCGCCCTGCATGAAAATGTACCAGCTTATGTGATATTATCTGATGCCACGTTAGTAGAAATAGCCACTTACCTGCCCCAAAGTTTGGATGAGTTAAGGATGATTTCGGGTTTTGGCGATATCAAGTTGGCAAGGTATGGTCGCGAGTTTGTGGCGCCGGTAAAAAGTTATTCGGCACAGCGGGGCTTATCCTCTAAAATCAAACAAAAACAACAAAAGCGGGAGCGTAAACCGAGGGCTGAGCGCATTAATGATACCAAACGCGAAAGTTTTAACATGTATAAATCGGGGCAAAGCATTGCAGAGATATCCGCTTTGCGCAACCTGTCGCCCATGACTATTGAGGGGCATTTAGCAAGTTTTGTTGAAACCGGCGAAATTGATGTATCAGAATTTGTGAACAGGGAGAAACTGCTGGTGATACAGGATATGGTTGAGAAATACGGTGATGATAAGCTTGCCCCGCTAAAAGAGATTTTGGGGGAGGATTACAGTTATACTGAGATAAAGGCTACCATTGCGTGGATGAAGGGGCAAAACAACTAACTCCATAACCCCGGATTGGTGTCCTCACCAATCTTGAAATAAGTTGTCGGTGGGGACACCGACAATGGGGTTGGATTACGTATCGCCTGGTGCAGTAATACGACAGATTCTTCACTGCGTTCAGAATGACAAGGGTGGTAAGGATAAATATCTTTGTAGAGACGCAACACTTTGCGTCTTATTAATGTATGCTTATATTAGAGACGCAAAGTATTGCGTCTCTACAATTAATAAAAATGACTACCGATAAATTATACCCGTTTTTTTTACAGCACCCGGTAATTTGTACCGATACCCGCAAGATTGCCAGCGGTTGCCTGTTTTTTGCTTTAAAGGGCGCTCAATTTGATGCCAATACCTTCGCGCAGCAAGCCATTGCCGACGGCGCAGCTTACGCGGTTATTGACGACCCGGCTTACAAACTTAATGATAAATATATTTTGGTAGAGGATGTGCTAAGTGCTTTGCAGGATTTGGCGCGTTTTCATCGCAGGCAGTTAACTATCCCGGTTATCGGGCTTACGGGCACTAACGGTAAAACCACTACCAAGGAATTGATTAACGCGGTGCTTTCGCAAAAATTTACCACACTGGCTACTCAGGGTAATTTAAATAACCATATCGGTGTGCCGCTTACTATTTTATCCATCAATGCTTCGCACGAAATGGCGGTGATAGAAATGGGGGCTAACCATCAGAAAGAAATTGAATTGCTTTGCAGCATCTCCCAGCCAACGCACGGGCTGATTACCAACATCGGCAAGGCGCATTTGGAAGGTTTTGGCGGTGTAGAGGGCATTAAAAAAGGCAAAGGTGAATTATACGATTTTTTAGCCTGGCAGGATGGCAACCCCGATAGCTATCACGGCGGCAAAGATGCGGGTGGTGATGTGGAAGGCTGGAAACCCGACGGCTTAGCCTTTGTTAACGGCGACGACCCCGTATTGATGGCCATGCAACAGGCGCGATCGTTAAAAAACGTGGTTTTATATGGCACTAAAAATAAAGATAACGTAGTTAGCGGCAAACTAACCGAAAACGCGCCCCTGCTGGCCTTACAGTGGACTAACAATAAAACCGGCGAAAGCTATTTTGTAAATACACACCTTACCGGCGCTTATAACCTGGACAATATATTGGCGGCTGTTTGCATCGGCGTTTATTTTGAGATGGAGCCGGGTTTTATTAATAAGGGCATTGAGGGTTATCACCCGCAAAACAACCGTTCGCAAATTAAGCAGACCGAAACCAATACGCTGATATGCGATTATTATAATGCCAACCCCAGCAGCATGTTTGTGGCTATCGAGAACATCGGCAAGCTAAAGGCTGATAAAAAGGTGTTGGTTTTGGGCGATATGTTTGAGTTGGGCGAGGAATCAGCTGCCGAGCATGAGGCAATTATCCGCAAAGCGCTGGATACCAACGTTAATGAGCGCATATTTATAGGCAAGGATTTTTTAGCGCAGAAATGGAAAGTTAAAGGGCAAAAGTTAAAGAACTTTACTTTTCATGCTACGGTTGAAGATGCCATTGCAGGTTTAAAGGCGCATCCTATTAAAAACGCTACTGTTTTGATAAAGGGTTCGCGGGGAATGGCGCTGGAGCGGTTGGTGGGGCTATTCTGAGCCCCCCAACCCCCTAAAGGGGGAGTTTTTGATTAACTAATTCGAAGAATATCATTAATACACCATGTCTATATTAAAATCATTATCCATTTTTATACTTGCGGGTTTATGCGAGATTGGGGGCGGCTATTTGATATGGCAAAGCCTTAAGGAAGATAAACCCTGGTGGTATGGCGCATTGGGCGCCGTGGTGCTGGCATTATATGGCGTGGTTGCTACCTGGCAAACCAACAATTTCGGCAGGGTGTACGCTACCTATGGCGGCATTTTTATTGTAATGGCGCTGCTTTGGGCATGGAAAGTGGATGGCTTTAAACCCGATAAATATGATATTACCGGCGCTGTAATAGCATTAATTGGCGTTTGCATTATTATTTATACGCCGCGCCGGTAAATTTAGCTATCTAATATCATCCCAATCATCCGTGCGGAAAGGCGATGCGGGTAGGTTTGCGCCGTTATATAAATTGCAAACCGGGTTATTTGCCCAGGCATAGCGCACGGCAACCGGGCTGGCCACATCGCTGCTGCTCACTATTACTTTACCGCCCTTTATTACCGCCTGCGCCGGGTAGAATTTTTTATCGGCACCCGCTATTGTAAAACCTTTCAGGGTATCGCCTTTGGCAACCAGGCCGCTATCGGTATGGGTAAATTGTAATTCAATTTTATTGCCACTAATGATTTGCGATTTATAGATGGGACCCGAATAGATTACATTTTCGCCATAAGTTTTGGCTCGTGCAATTAATGCCAGCCGGCGACCGACCTCCTGCTTGTTTTGCGGGTGTATGCGGCGGGCATCGCCAATATCAATAATTACGGCCATGCCCGTATTGGGTACGCTAAGTGTGCTTAACTGGGCATCGCGCAGGGCGGGCCAGTTGGCAGCAGGCGGCTGGTCGAGCGCCAGGTAATTTGCTATCTGCACAAAATAAAACGGAAAATTACCTTCGCCCCATTTTTGTCGCCAATCATTAATTAACAGGGGGAAAAGCTGGCGGTATTGTACGGCCCTATCGGCATTGCTTTCGCCCTGGTACCATATAACGCCTTTTATGGTGTAAGGCAAAATGGGGGCTATCATGGCATTATAAATAAGCGTTGGCCGGTTAGGGCTGTTTGATTGCGATGGCGGCTGCGGCAGCAGCTTAAGGTCCTTAGCCTTGTGATAAACCCAGGCTCCAGCCAAATCAATTTGCCCGGTGGTATCGGTAGCTAAGGATAGTTGCAGCGGGCCTTTGTTAACGCCTCCTAAGCCGCCATTATCAAATACCCGTATGGCAATGGTATTTTCGCCGGCCTTTACCAGGTTGCCGGATATGGTGTAGCTGCGTTTATAAATAAAAAGCTCGGTATGGCCTACTTCCGCCCCGTTAAAATAAGATACATCGTAATCATCAATACCACCCATGTTCAGCTTTAAATCTTTACCTGCCCATGCCGCCGGGACGTTAACTTTTTTACGGAACCACATGGTGCCATCGTAATCCGGCACACCAGCTTGTTCCCAATAGGTTGGCAGAACCATTTTTTGCCAGGCGGCATCATCAAAACCAGGCTCAGCCCAAAGCAATTTACCCTGCTGCCAGGCAGGGTCCTTTACGTTTATCGAATCTATCCACGCCCTAACTTCGGTTTGATATCGTGCGTCCAGTTTTTCCTGCGTCATACCACCCTCGGCGGCCTCAACAAATGGCGCAAAGGCGGGCATAGTTTTTAAAGCGCTGCCGCTGGTCCAGGCTTCGGCAACGGTACCGCCCCAGGTGCTGTTGATAATACCGATAGGCACATGTTTATCAATAAATAAATTTTTAGCGAAAAAATAACCGGCTGCCGAAAAATCGCGCACGGTTTGTGGGCTGCATACCGCCCAGCCGCCTTTGGTTTGCACGTTGGTAAGCGGTGTAAAACTGCTTTTGTTATCAATTTTCAGCATCCGTATTTCGGAATAATTGGCCGCGTCGCTTACCTCGTATTGCAGGTTAAGTACATTGCCCAAAAACCCGCTTAACTGCATCTCCATGTTTGATTGGCCCGAGCATACCCAAACCTCGCCTATCAAGATATTTTTTAAGGTTGATACCGCGCCATCGTTAAAAGTGATAGTGTATGGCCCGCCATAAATTGGGGTGCTTATTTTTATTTTCCAGTTGCCCTGCGCATCGGCGGCAACCTTATAGGTTTTATTGTTCCATGATGTAGTTATGGTAAAGCTTTTACCGGGCGTTTCGGTACCCCACAGGTTTACTTTGGCTTGCTGCTGCAAAACCATATTATCAGTAAAACAGGCAGAAGGCACAACCTGGCCGCAGCTTATATTGACAATAAAAAGAAATAAAGCGGGCAATAATATCCTACTTACATATTTCTTATAAAACGTTTTAGTTCCCATAGCATAAAACTATCAAAATTTACAAAAGCAATTTACATTATCTTTTAAATAACATCTTATTGCTTAATTTACAGGAAGATAAAAATGAGGGATTATGGCAAAATCAATCCAGCGCCATATAATTATTAAGGCTTTTCTCTAAAAGTAATGCCTTAGTTATAAGAGACTTATTTTCTATGTACGAATCGGTATCAATAGGCTCGTTCATCATTGTTTCTTTATACACTTTGTTGAAGCTAAAATATTTCAATGATAGCTGCCAATGATCTTTAAGGTATTGGCAAACACGCGCATCCTCACTATTTAACACAGAATAATTAAGCACCAGGTACGAATCCTGTGGCAGGTTTTTAACGCTTTTTAAAAGTTCCTCGTTGTAGGCTATCCATACCTTTAAATAGTATTCGGCCTTGTTATTATAATATTTTTTCAGCTCGTGTTTACGCCTGTAAAGTCTCCATGCCATGCGCGAAAAAAACTTATGCTGCGCGTACGCTATATCAATGTTTTTAAAATCCCTTTTTAATAACGAGCTTACTACCGAGCGGTAATCTCTTATAATAATTAAATAACGGGCATCGGGTAAAAGCTCTTTATACGTATCTAAAAACAGGCAGGTGCGGGGGTCTTTCCAGCCCCATTGCTCATACAGCTTATTTTTAATTTTGATAACACCCTTTAATTTCTCGCGATGATAGGGCGATACGCTTATATTATGCTCCTGGGTTAAACCCGTTACGGGCAGGTGGTTATCGGATAATATTTCTTCGTGCAGCTTTAAAAATTCAATATCTTCAAAATGGCCATCTTCATTACCTGTATTAGGCCCCAGCAGGTTTTCGCCTAACTCCAACCCGCATTTGTTTAGCCAGTTAGTAATTAATGACGTGCCTGAGCGGTGCATTCCTGCGATAATAAGAGTTTTGTTATGCATCCCGTTGAAGTAAATAAATTGTTAATAACCCGTTAAGCGCGAATACAGCTTATCTACAAAGGAAAATTGTGATTGTTTCAATTACAATAGCAGCTGTATACAATAAATTTAACGTTAACAAAGCTACTTTTTGGGCGATGGAGTTTTTGTAAATAGTTCATTACAAACAACTGTGAGATAGCACAATAGAAGTTTTAAGCCTAAAACACAGAGGTTTCAGGCTTAAAATAGCTATAGATGTAACGGTAATGTTACTATCAAAATGGCAGGAAGATACGTAATGGGTTATTTTTTTAAGCCTATCTCACGCAAACGCTCATCCAGGTAATCGCCTGCGGTAATATCAGTGTAGCTTTTTGGGTGATTTTCATCTATACATGACGGTAAGCAGGTAAGGTCCATACCGGGCTTGGGGTGCAGGAAAAACGGCACCGAATAGCGTGAGTTTTTCATCAGCTCGCGGGGCGGGTTTACCACACGGTGGGTGGTTGATTTTAGCTTGTTATTGGTTAGGCGCTGCAGCATATCGCCAACGTTAACTACCAGGTCTTCGCCAAAAGCGGTTACAGGGAACCATTTGTTTTCGCGGGTTAGCAGCTCAAGTCCATCGGCACTGGCGCCTATTAACAGGGTTATCAGGTTAATATCTTCATGTGCCCCGGCACGTACCGCATCGGCTGGTAAAGCATCGGGGTTGGTTATGGGGAAATAATGCAGCGTACGTAATATCGAATTACCGTTATGGGTTTTATCCTCAAAATAATCTTCGGGCAGGTTTAAATACACGGCAATAGCCTTTAACAAATGCTGGCCGGCCAGTTCAAGCTTTTTATATACTTCAACGGTGGTCGCGTTAAAGGAAGGCAGTTCTGCCACTTCAATATTATCAGGATATATTTCCTTTATCGGGTCACCATCGGTAACGGTTTGGCCTATTTGCCAAAACTCCTTTAAATCGGGTACGCTAAAGCCTTTGGCGGTTTCCTTGCTTTTGCCTGTATAGCCGCGCTGGCCGGCCAGTTCGGGTACCTCGTATTTCTGTTTTACATCTTCGGGCAGGGCAAAAAGGGTTTTAACCTGCTGGTATAGTGTATCGATAAGTTCTTTGCTTAAGCCATGGTTAGTAACGGTAACAAAGCCGGTATCGTTAAATGCCTTGCCAATTTCTTCCGAAAACTGTTTGCGCTGGGCTGCATCGCCATTGATATAGGTATTAAGGTCGAGCCTTGGGATGTTTACGTTATTCATAATAATGAGGGTAGTTAGTTAAAAAGCTAAAATTATTTATTTTGAGGTTAAATAGCTAATTAAAAATTGGATTGTTGAAAGGATGGCGAAATATAATTGTCATCCTGAGCGTAGCGAAGTATCTGTCGCCTGGTACACCGCTTTGCAGATTCTTCGCTACGCTCAGAATGACAAAGCGAGGTAAATTCATCCATAAAACCAAAATATAAAGTACAAAAAAGGCCGAAAAACTCTCGCAGTTCGTCGGCCTACATCTACCTATGAAAACAACCCTTTTTGGAAAGGGTATAAATATTAACCCAAAAGCAATGCCAGTTAAAAATTAAGCAATATTGAAGCTAAAATTACCCTATTGGGAAATGTGCGGGAATATTATTGTAGAAATTTTACCCTTGTGGCGGGCAAAAATTACACAGTGTGGAATTTACACTACCTGAGGTATACGGCATCTTCCTTGCCGTTCTCGGCCAGGGAAACATCTACGGTATCCTTAATTACGGTGCTGAGGGCAACACCTGCATAATCGGTAGTTACGGGAAAGTTTTTGTGATTACGGTCTATCAATACGGCGGTGCGCAATTTTTTTAAACGCACATCTAAAAACACCCCGAAGCCGTAGGCCAGGGTTTTGCCGCTGTTAAGCACGTCGTCAACCAAAATCACTACCTTGTTTTCGCAATCTTTTATGTCGAAGTTTATTTTTGATTTCAGGCTGCTGCTTTGTTTATCCAGTTCGATGGTGAGCAACCGGCTTTTAAACGGTGCAATGCCATCCAATATTTTTTTTATGCGTTCGGCAATATGGTTACCGCGGGGCAGTATACCGGCTATCAGTATCTCTTCCTCATCAAAATTATCTTCCAGTATTTGATAGGCAATGCGGTCGATCTTCTGCTGCATTTGCTGACTGGTAAGTATGAGTAGCTTTTTTTCGGGCATAGCGTTTTATTTCTGCATCTAAGGTATAAATTACTTTACAAGCTTTCAACTTTCTACCTTACACTTTTAACCTAATCAGTCCTTAGCGTAAGGGAAAAACACAAAATTGGCGCCTTCGGGTACTATCACAAAAACGCACATATGGGTTTTAGGGTTTTTGTAGGTATCGATAAAGCGCTGTTCCAACTCCTTTTTTATTACGCCCCGCTCCATAAATTCTTCGAGGGTTGAGGCGTGGATGGTCCATTCGCTGTTTAAATCGTGCCTGTCCAATATAATTTCGCCCAAAGCCAGTTCATGCTGATGCGCGATGAATATGGGATACGATGATAAGCCTTCTACCATAATCTCAACCGCAACCTCGCGGATAGATTCATTAAACAGCTTCAAATCAACCTCGAGGCTGGCCAGCGGACTATCTTTTTTACCCTGGTTATTTTCGTTTAACAGTTCTTCGGGTTCCAATTTATTTATTGATTTTGTGAATTATTGATTTATTGATTGTGAAACAGGCTCACATTTTCAAATCATCAAATTTTCAAATTAACTAATCTCTTAACAACAAAAGCACCACATTCTCCACGTGCTGGGTATGCGGGAACATATCTACCGGTTGTATTTTTACAGTATCGTATTTTTCCTTTAGTACCAGCAAATCGCGGGCCTGCGTGGCGGCGTTGCAGCTTACATATACAATTTTTTTGGCTTCAATTTCCATCAGCCTTGCAACTACATCCGGGTGCATACCTGCGCGGGGCGGGTCGGTTATAATAACATCGGGCTTGCCATGCGTGTTTATAAAATCGTTATTCAGCACATCCTTCATATCACCGGCGTAAAATTTGGTGTTGTGGATGTTGTTGATAGCCGAGTTTACTTTTGCATCTTCAATAGCATCGGGCACATATTCCACCCCTACTACCCGCCGCACATGGCCGGCTATAAAGTTGGCAATGGTACCCGCGCCGGTATATAAATCGTACACCAGTTCATTGCCTGTAAAAGCGGCAAAATCGCGGGTTATTTCGTACAGGCGTTTTGCCTGTACCGAGTTGGTTTGGTAAAACGACTTCGGCCCAATCCTAAACCGGATGCCGTTCATCTCCTCGTGTATATATTCCGGGCCGCGGAAGGCGATAACCTGCTGGTCGAATATGGTATCGTTCTTTTTTTGGTTTACGATGTACAGCAGCGATGTTATCTGCAAAAAAGTATCGTCAATAAAATTCATCAGCTTGCTAATCTCTTCTTCCGTAGCGTAAGCAAACACCACAATTACCATCAGCTCGCCGGTGCTTGAGGTGCGGATAATGAGGTTGCGCATGGCGCCGGTATGGGCTTTCAGATCGTAATAGCTATAACCTTCGCGCTTGGTAAACTCGTCGATACTGTTGCGGATAGCGTTGGATGGATCGGCCTGCAAATAGCAATGGTGAATATCCAGTATCTTATCAAACCTGCCGGGGATATGAAAGCCCAGGGCATCCATCTCCATCGGTTCATCCGTGCGGTTTTCGCCATCCATCAACCAGCGCTTGTTGCTGAAGGTAAACTCCAGTTTGTTACGATAATACCTATCTTCCGGCGAAGCTACAATGGGCAACATGCCGTCTACATCAATTTTGGCAATGCGGCTTAAAGCATCTGATACTGATTTTTGCTTGAATTTTAGCTGGGCGGCATAGCTCATGTGCTGCCATTTGCAGCCGCCACAGGTACCAAAGTGCTCACAAAAAGCCTCAACACGGTATTCCGAAGCGCGTTTTAGGTTAGAAATTTTTCCTTCGCCAAAGTTTTTTTTGCTGCGGTAAACCAGCACATCGGCAATATCGCCGGGGATGGCCTTATCCACAAATAGCACAAAATCATCGGCTTTGCCAACGCCCTTGCCCTCTTCGGCTATGTCGATTATCTCAACATCCTCATAAATTTTAGCGGGTTTATCCCTGTTGCCTCTGCCCATAAAGCCGCAAAGGTAAGGAATTTCGGATTTCGGATGTTCGATTTCGGATTTATAATATCGAACACTGAATGTTGAATATCGAATGTTGAAGTTAAACTTCGTTATTCATTACTGGATATTCGGTGTTCGATATTATCTTTTTACTCCGATTCGCCAACCACAGTCCACGTGTAGCCCGTATCGGCCTTCATAATTCCGTAGTAATCGAAGGAGCCGGAGTCGCGGTCGCCATTGGCATCCAGCGCAGTTGAGCCGGTTACGCCTTCATAAGCATCGGCCTGTTGTGCAAAGGTGGTTTTTAGCTGGGTGAAGTTACTTGTGCTGCCTTTGGTAGCTTCCAGTGTTTTCTCAATTACCCACATGGCATCGTAGGCGGCAAGTGCGAAGGCATCGGGGGCTATGCCTGTTTCATTGTTTATGCGGGTGGCAATAGGCTGCCATTTGCTTTTGAGCGATGCCGGCAAGCCAAATGATGGTGCAAAAAAGCCGGTTTTAACGGCAAATGCATCGGCAGTAGTATTTGCCAGGAATACGGCGCTAAGTGCTACGCCATCGCCGCCATACCATTTAACGCCGCTTAATACCGGGTCGGCATTGGCGAGGGCCATTAGCTGGGCACCTTCATCAAACGAGGCCAAATACACGCCTACGTTTGCAGCGCCATAGGTGTTTATCATGGTGCTTAACTGGGCTTTTATGCCGGCAATTACCGGGGTAAAATCGGTTATGGTAGTGCTGTATGCGGTAAGCGCCTGTATGCTGCCGCCTAATTGGGTAAAGTTTGTGCCGATGGATGTTTGGAGGCCTAAATTACCCGCATCGTTACGGGCAACAGTTACCAGGCCTTTTATGCCGGCCTTATATATTGATGCTGCCACGGCTGCACCTTCTACCTTATCGGTAGGGCAAAAGCGGAAAACCGGGTCGTTAGGTATGGCGAGGCTGCCTGCCGTACTACCCTGGCTTATCACGATAGTTTGTGCCGAATCGGCCAGCGGCACAATTCCTGCCAGCTCGGCGCTTGATTGCGGGCCTATAATAAAGCGCGTACCGCCTTTAGTAGCGGTGCGAAAGTATTGCTCGGCCAAACCGGCTTCTAGCTTAGTGTTGAAAAAGGAAACAGACAAGCGGAAATTTGCATTTTTAGCGGTGAGGTAAACGTTAATATCACTAGCGGCAAATTTTAAAGCAGCTTTTGAATCAATACCCAGGGTTGACCAGTTGCCGGTTATAGAAAACAAGCCGGTTACATTTATAATTGCAGGCTTGGTTTTTTTTTCGTCATTTGATTTTTTACACGACGCCAGGCTCACTAAAAGCGCAAAACAAATGCAGATTAGGGGTAATGATCTTTTCATGAATATAAATTAACAATTAGTTTAATTAATTATTGGTGAAGATAAGCATAATCTGCTTTTTACGAAACATTTGGGGCAATTTGCTTTTTGTATTCCTTTTTCCAGTCGAGGTAGCCCAGCAAGGCTATGGGGACATATATGGCGTACATAACCGCAGTAGCATCAAGGTGTTTAAAGATATAAACGCCTACATATATTATATCAACAAATATCCATATCAGCCAGTTCTCCAATATTTTGCGAGCTAAAAATACTTGTGCTACCAGGCTACAGGCCGTACAAAAGCTATCCAGGTAAGGATATGCTGCAGGCTGGTAATGCAATATGGGCGATAAGGTTACCAGCGTAAATCCTAATGTCGGTGTTGCTATGGCTACAATAAGCACGGTAGTAATAAATTGCCGGGTTGTAATTATGGAGACAGGCGTTTTAACTTCGACAGCCGGTTTTTTAGCCCAAAAATACCAACCATAAATACTCATCACCAAAAAATAAACCTGCAGACCCATATCGGCATAAAGGCGGGCGTATAAAAAGATATAAATGTATATACCCACGCTGATAATAGCGACAGGCCAGTTCCAGATGCTATTGATAGCCGCCAGGTAAACGCAAGCCAAACCAGTTATAACGCCGATGATTTCAAGCAAACTTTGCTGGGCCCACCATTGCTGCAGGGCGTGTAGGATGTACATGATGCAAATATAGTGAATAGAGATTAGAGGTTAGAGATTAGGCAGAAAGCTCAAAAATAAACTATTTAACTAATCTCCAACCTCTAATCTCCAATTACTAACTACCAAATCTTCACCCTCTTATCCGTGTCCAGCCACATTTTATCGCCTTTTTTGATGTGGAAGGCTGTATAAAAATCATCCACATCGGTAAAGGGCCCGTTAACACGCAAAAATTCGGGCGAGTGTACATCGGTCATTACCTGGCTCATTACCGCTTCCTTGCGAGATTGGTACAGCCAGCCTAACGAATAGCCTAAAAAGAACCGCTGCATTGGTGTTAAGCCGTTAATAGTTTTGCCTTCTTTGTACTGGTCGGTCTTTTTAAAGGCATCAATGCCTATTACTATACCGCCCAAATCGGCAATGTTTTCGCCTTGTGTGGCTTTGCCGTTTACATGCAGGCCGTAAACCACATAACCGTTAAACTGGTTAATCAATTTCTGGGCACGTTGACTAAATTTTACCGAATCCTGTGGCAGCCACCACTCTTTTAAATTTCCTTTTTCATCAAACTGGCGGCCCTGGTCGTCAAAGCCATGTGTCATTTCGTGGCCTATGGTTGATGCCGCCGCGTAGCCGTAAACTACCGCATCGTCAATATCATCATCCTTTAAACCCGGGATAATAAACTGCGCCGCAGGCAGCACAATCTCGTTATTTGATGGATTATAGTAGGCGTTATAGGTTTGCGGTGTCATATCCCATTCGGTACGGTCAACCGGTTTACCCAATTTAGCAGCATCATATCGGTGCCAAAAATTATTGCAACGCATCACATTAAGCACATAAGGCCCGCGATTGATAGTAAGCGACGAAAAATCCTTCCATTTATCAGGATAACCCACTTTAGGCATTAGCTTAGATAATTTATAGTAAGCCTTTTGCTTGGTTTGGTCGCTCATCCAATCCAACTTTTCAATACGGCCTTTAAAGCTGGCGCGCATATTAGTCACCAGTTGTACATAGCGTTCTTTAGTTTTTTCGGGGAAATAATCCTTTACAAATATCTTCCCAAGTACTTCGCCCATCAAACCGTTTTCTTTATCCAAAACACGTTTCCAACGTGGCAATTGCGTTTTGCGGCCATATAACACCGTACCGTAAAAGCGGAAATTTTCCTGGTCAAAAGGCTTACTTAATTCAGTGCTATATTCACTAACCAGATTTTTTAACAGGTAATTTTTCCACTCGGCTATAGTATAGGTTTTAAGCGCCTTATTTAAAGCACGGTAATACTCAGGCTGCCCAACAATTACAGAATCAACGTTTTTATAATCCATCTCCGCGAAGGTGGTTTTCCAGTCGATAGCCGGCACAAGGTTGCTTAAGCCTGCCAGCGGCATTTTATTGTAGTTATGATATGGGTCGCGCAGGTCCTCTATTTTCCGTGAGCTATCTGCCAGTGATTTTTCAATGGCATAGGTTGATTTTACAGCAACAGCCACATCAGCATCGCTTAATCCCGCCAGTTTAAACAGCGTGGGCAAATGTTTTTGTTGGTAATCATTACGTATGGTTACGCTGTGCGGGTCGGTATTATAATAATAATCACGTATCGGCAAACCTATACCGTCCTGATCGAGGTTCAGCATCATTTTGGCGCTATTTTTCTCATCCTGCGCAACACCCACGCCTATTGGAGTTTCAACGCTTATGGTTTCCAAGTGGGCGAACTCATCAACCAAACCCTGTAAATTTTTAATAGCGGCAATTTTATCCAGTTCGGGTTTTAATGGCGACAAGCCTTGTTTCTCAATGTCCACCGTGTCCATCCCCGAATAATAAAAATCGCCTATTTTTTGGGTATCGCTGCCTTTGGGGGCATTTGCTTTTAAGGCGTCGTCATTAATAGTTTTTAGGCGATTGCGTATTTCTTCATCCACCAAATTGCCTATACCCCATTCGGAATACGCGGGCGGTATAGGATTTTTTTTCAACCAGCCGCCATTAGCGTAGGTAAAAAAGTCGTCGCCCGGCTTAACGGTCGTGTCCATGTCGGTATAAACCGGGTCAATAGCTACACGGGTGTCTGTGCCGCGTTTGCACGAATTAAGGCTTAATACAGCAAGGGCAATTAAAGCGCCTGCCTCAATAATGCTTAGTTTTTTCATTGAATGTATTTAATAATGTACAGCGATGTATAGAAAAACGGAACGGTGTGTATAATTTCGACTGATTAAACAGCTAAAAATACAATAAGTAATTATTAAGTGCCGCAAATTTCAAAAAAGCTTCATATTCAACCCCAAAAAATGTAAAATTCTTGTTATCAGGCGTGCTATTCTATGGCTGGATTTCACAATCTGGTAATTGTGGCTTCAATTTTGTTTCAACAGAAATACGGTCCTACACTACTGTGAAAATGAAATAATCTACCTATCAAAAATGAATTCTCAGACACCCAAGCTGATTATTATTGTTCTTTGTTTTGGGTTTAATCAATAGTTTAAATTAATTAGGGGAAAGGGAGCTTCAAAAGAGCTCTCTTTTTTTGTATATCATTTTTTACTATGCATGCATAATATTATTTTTGCTCACCAATATATAAGTACTTATGAATTTTGAACTAACCGAAGAACAACTAATGATACGCCAGGCAGCGCGTGATTTTGCCCAAAATGAGCTTAAACCGGGTGTAATTGAAAGGGACGAGCATCAGAAATTTCCAACAGAGCAAGTAAAAATGCTGGGCGAGCTGGGTTTTATGGGCATGATGGTATCGCCGCAATATGGCGGCAGCGGCATGGATGCCATATCATATGTACTGGTGATGGAAGAATTATCAAAGGTTGATGCATCGGCGGCGGTAGTGGTATCGGTTAATAATTCGCTGGTTTGTTACGGGCTGGAGAAATATGGTACCGAAGAGCAAAAACAAAAATACCTTGTCCCTTTGGCCAAAGGCGAAAAGATTGGTGCTTTTTGTTTGTCTGAACCCGAAGCAGGTTCAGATGCTACCTCGCAAAAAACAACCGCCATTGATATGGGCGATTATTATTTGTTAAACGGCATAAAAAACTGGATAACCAACGGCAGTTCGGCCTCTACCTACCTGGTTATGGCGCAAACCCATCCTGAAAAAAGGCACCATGGCATTAATACCCTGATAGTTGAAAAAGGCATGGAAGGCTTTACCATTGGCCACAAAGAAAACAAGTTAGGCATACGCGGGTCTGATACCCATTCGCTGATGTTTACCGATGTTAAGGTACCAAAGGAAAATCGTATAGGTGCCGATGGCTTTGGTTTTACCTTCGCCATGACTACCCTTGAGGGCGGACGTATCGGCATTGCCTCGCAGGCATTGGGCATTGCATCGGGTGCTTATGAGCTTTCGGTGCAATACGCCAAAGAGCGCAAGGCCTTTGGAAAATCACTGGCAGATTTGCAGGCCATACAATTTAAATTGGCAGATATGGCCACCGATATTGAGGCCGCGCGCCTTTTATGTTTCAGGGCGGCATGGCTAAAGGAAAACGGGCAACCTTATGGGCAAGCCAGTGCAATGGCCAAACTATTTGCATCGGATGTGGCTATGAAAACTACCGTTGAAGCCGTGCAGATACATGGCGGCTACGGTTTTGTAAAAGAATACCATGTTGAACGCCTGATGCGCGACGCTAAAATTACCCAGATATATGAAGGCACTTCCGAAATACAGAAGATTGTCATATCGCGCGGGGTGCTAAAGTAATAGTATTGCTTTTGCTTACATTTGAGTATAATTTAGTGCCCAATGAAAAATAAAACGCTGCTTATCCTGCTATTTTCCCTGTTATTTGGTTCTGCCTTTGGCCAAACCGCTTTAAAAACAGGCATTTGGCGCGGGGTGTTAAAAACAGTTTCGGGAAACGATTTGCCTTTTAATTTTGAGGTAAGCGATACTGCAGGCAGGCAGCAACTGGCTATTATTAACGGCGATGAGCGTTTTAAAGTAACGGATATCAGGGTAGCGGGCGATTCGGTTTTTATCCGCATGCCATTGTTTGATTCGGAGTTCAGGTTGAAGTTTGTGGGCGATAATCTTACCGGCAAATGGGTAAAGCATTTAGGCACACAGGATGTTGCTATGGATTTTGAAGCAGCGCCGGGACAGGCATACCGGTTTTTTAATACGACTCAAGCCCCTGCGTACAATGTATCGGGCAGGTGGTCGGCCATTTTTGGCGAAGGTGAACACAGGGATACTACCGTAGGCGAATTTAAACAGGATGGCGCGAAGCTTACCGGCACATTTTTAACCACTACCGGCGATTACCGCTATTTGGAAGGCACTGTTGCAGGCGATAGCCTTTATCTATCGTGTTTCGATGGCGGGCATGCTTTTATATTTAAAGCGAAAATAGCTTCGGCACAAACCTTAAGCGATGGCAAATTTTACGCGGGCTATTCGGGTGTAGATGCATGGGCGGCAGTAAGGAACGAAAACGCCAAACTGCCCAATGCCTATTCGCTAACCGTGTTGAAACCCGGCTATAAAACAATAGATTTTACTTTTAAAGATATCAACGGCAAACCCGTATCGCTTAGCGACGCGCGCTTTAAAAACAAGGTGGTTATTGTACAGATATTAGGCTCGTGGTGCCCAAATTGCATGGATGAAACTACGTTTTTTGTGAATAGTTATTACAAAAAATATCACCCAAAAGGCGTAGAAATTATTGGGCTGGCGTATGAACGCACCACTGATTTTGCCAAATCGCAGCATACTTTGCAACAGCTAAAAGATCATTTTAATATACCTTACCCTTTGCTGATAACCGGTTATACCCCCGGCAAAGGCGACCCTCAAAAAAGCCTGCCCATGCTTGCCGATTTTAAAGGTTTCCCTACTACCATCATCATCGACAAAAAAGGAAACGTGCGTAAAATACACACCGGCTTCAGCGGCCCCGGCACAGGCGATTACTATACCGCCTTTGTTGATGAGTTTGATAAGTTGACGGACGATTTGCTGGCAGAGTAAATTTATTTCAAATTTCGAATGTGGGATTTCGGATATGGTTGCTTTGTAATGCTGAGGCACGAAGCATCTGTCTATTGGTATACCACCTGACAGATTCTTCGCTATCGCTCAGAATGACAGTTTTCTAAATCCGAAATCGAAATTCCGAAATCCGAAATCAAGCCTTCTCTTCCCAAATAGCAGCTAAATGCAAAATGGTATCAACAGCTTTTTGCATATCCTGTACGCTTACCCATTCCTGCTTGCCATGAAAAGCATGCTCGCCCGCGAAAATATTGGGGCAAGGCAGTCCCATAAACGATAGCCTTGAGCCATCTGTTCCGCCGCGTATGCTGCACATTTTGGCTTCCATACCAGCCCTCCTGATGGCTTCCATGCCATATTCCACAATTTCGGGGTGTTGCGCCAGCACATTTTTCATGTTACGGTATTGTGGCTTTACCTGTAACTGGTAGCTTGAGTTGGGGTAATCTTTTAAAACGCTATCAGCAATTTTGCGGATAACATCTGCATGCTGCAACAATTTTTCTTCTTCAAAATCCCGTATAATAAAATCAACAGTTGCCTGCTCCACATGCCCGGTAATGCCTACCGGGTGCACAAAGCCCTGCATCAGTTCAGTGCCTTCGGGCGATAAATCCACAGGCAACTGAGCAACTATTTTTCCCGCAATTTTAATGGCGCTTTCCATATTACCCTTCGCAAAACCGGGGTGCGCGCTAATGCCGTTTATGGTAAGCTTCGCGCCATCGGCGCTAAAGGTTTCGTTTTCCATATTGCCCGCGCTTTCGCCATCAATGGTATAACCGGCATAGGCGCCTAACTTTTCAATATCCACCTTATCAACACCACGGCCTATTTCTTCATCGGGGGTAAACAATATCCTTATTTTGCCATGTTTAATCTCGGGGTTATTAATTAACTGGTAACAGGCATCCATAATTTCGGCTACGCCGGCTTTATTATCGGCGCCTAACAATGTAGTGCCGCTGGCTGTTATAATATCGTTCCCTACCTGGTTTTTAAGATCAGGGTGCTCACTCATTTTTAATACCTGCGTATTATCATCTGGCAAAACCAAATCTTCGCCACGGTAATTTTTATGAACAATAGGCTTAACCCCCTCGCCGCTGCAATCGGGCGAAGTATCCATATGCGAGCAAAAACAGATCGCCGGGACATTTGCTTTATCGGTGTTTGATGGTATGGTGGCGTACACGTAACCGTACTCATCCAGGTGGGCATCAGATACCCCTATTTCAAGCAATTCTTTAACTAATAGTTTCCCTAAATTCTTCTGCTTTTCGGTAGACGGGTAGCTGGCCGAGGCAGGGTCCGACTGGGTATCAATAGTTACATAGCGCAAAAAACGTTCTGTAACTTTGTAGTTTAGTGTTGTATTAAATTGCATATAATGTATATATTTAAAAAAGCGTTAGGGCATAGTTTACGGGCATTATTGCCCTTTAAACTTTGTAAATTTTGAATAAAAAAACAGACTTTTGAAAAAAATCTTACTATTTTTTGTTTTAGTACTCGGTTCAATTGTAGTAAAGGCGCAGGGCGATTATAATTTTTCGCCTTACGGTATTGGTTTTGGTTCAAGTATTATACGCGGATACACCAATGTTTCCAGGCAAAATAATACACTGGCTTTTAACGGAAATTTTAACTATTACTATACACCATACCTGGTATTAAGCACCGAAATACAGGGTGGCAGGCTATGGGGCGGCAGTCGTGTTACCGATCCATCTGACCGCGAATACGAAAATAATTATTTTGCCCTTATTGTTCACGGCGATTTGCAGTTGGGCGAAGTAATTAATTATGACAACAGTTGGATACTGAACATTTTAAAAAACGGATATTTTGGCCCCGGCGCCGGTTTTGTTGATGATAACGTTAAAAACCAGCGCACTAATTTGATTGCCAGTCAGCTATATCCCGTAGGCACCTATGTTTTCCCGGGGAAAGACCATAGCATTAACCCTGTGGTAGCCTTGAGAGCGGGTTATGAGGTTAAATTTTATAACTCCTATGACGAACCTTACATAAGGCTGTATGTTGAATATGAGCACAATATTGTTTTTGGCGAAGGTTTGGACGGCTATGATGACCCCCCAAGCGAATTTAAAAATAACTCGCCCGACCAGTACCGGCAAATTACTATTGGTATAAAATACAATTTTGGCTTAATACGCTCATATACCAAACCTATAAGAGGACGTTTTTAATTGAATATAGAAGAACTGCGCGATTATTGCCTGCAAAAGCACGGCGTAACCGAGGGATTTCCCTTTGGAGAGGACACTTTGGTTTTTAAAATAGGCGGCAAGGTTTTCATACTGGCCGGCCTTGATGACGGAAACCGTTTTAACGCCAAATGTGACCCCGAACTGGCTGTTGAGCTTCGCGAACAACATGACGAAGTTAAACCTGGCTACCACATGAATAAAACACACTGGAACACAGTTTATATGGATGGCAGCCTGAGTGTTAAACAACTGCACGAAATGGTTGATCACTCCTACAACCTGGTTTTTAATAGCCTGCCTAAAAAAATACAGGAAGAGTTAGGCGGTTAAAACCTTTATCTTCGCTGCCAATTATTATTGAATTAAAAAAAAATGAACCCGGAAATATTTAATGCGTTGACTACTGCCCCCGTGGCATCAATCATATTTGTGATTACCATTATCACTACTTTGATGGCTTTCTCAAACGAAACCCTGCTATCAAACCTTATTTTGCACCCTTACAGCGTTTACCGCAAAAAAAATGTTTATACCGTTATTACCAGCGGCCTTATTCATAATGATTGGATGCATCTTATTTTTAACATGTTTTCCTATTATTATTTTGCTTTTAACCTTGAGGCGACTATTGGCCATTGGCAATTTGGGCTGTTGTATGTTTTAAGTTTAATACTAAGCGACCTGCCAACTATATTCAAACATAAAAATGATTACGGTTACCGTTGCCTTGGCGCTTCGGGAGCGGTAAGCGCGGTGATTTTTTCATCCATACTATACCACCCGGTTGATTCTTCCATAGGCATAATGTTTATCCCAATAGGCATACCGGCAGTTATTTTTGGCGTATTATATTTAATTTATTGCAGCTACGCCTCAAAACACGCGCGCGACAATGTTAACCACGATGCCCACTTATTTGGCGCCCTTAGCGGTTTAGTAATTACGATTATTTTAAACCCGCCTGTACTTGGTACTTTTTTACAACAAATCAGCGCGGCAATTCAATCGTTGCTGCATCGGTAAAGTTGCCTTCTGCATCAAATAAAAAACTCATGGGGTGCTCAGGGTCTTTAATAATTTCGAGCAGCAGGAAACCCCAGTTTTTCCAAAAGCTTTCCAATACCTGGCCATAGGTTTTGTTGTTCCAGGTATCAAACAGCGGTTTGGCGCTTATGCCGCGCAGTGGCATGGCCTCGATATAAATTTCATTGTTAACGGGCAAAATATTGTACTCGGGCAGGCGGTTAAACAGGTAAGCCGAATAGAACACACGCCCGCAAAATTCTTCAAACTGTATAGGGTGTAAAATCTTATTTTCAATTTTTAACAATACCTCGCGATGGTACATTTTGTTGGCACCGTTATCCTGCAGGCAGATAATCAATCCAAAATCCTTTATGCGTAAGGAGAAGGTTAACGTGTTTATCTCATCGCGGTAGCCAAACTCCTTCTCGTTATTATCTACCTTAAACAAAAAAAAGCTAAAGGGCTTAAAATCTTCAAAATGTACCGGCTGGTTTATGCTTTGCAGCATTAAATGCAGCTGGCTGAATTTTAAGATAATAGATTGCGAAATATTAAACTCCTCGCCCTGCGCGTGCTGCAGTTTTATGCCGCTTTGTATTTCGTTAAAAATTATACCATACAGCAATTTGCCTGCCCATTGAAACAGCTTTATATCATCAAGTTGCTTAACCGCATCGTACCCACCGGTCATGGCGGCAGCCACTTCTGTTTCCAGCGGCTCCAGCCATTGTTCATTTACCTGTGCGGCACAGGGGATTTTTAAATCCTTATACGTAGCCATACTTTCGTCCAAAAGCTTAAAGGGCTGATCTTCCAGGCCGTAAAGGCTCATGAGCCATTGGGGGAATACCTGTATCTTTTCTTCTTCGGATTGCAGCTTTTGCCCGGTTAAAAAGCAGTATTGGTTACTGAAATTAAATTTTTCGAACGGATAGTAAATTTGTGCCGGCATGGCCGCAAAGATAGGTATGATTTTCGTTTGGAAAATTTTAGCTTTGAATTTAACATGGAGCTGACTTACCAACCCTTCGAACTTCAACTGAAGCACACCTTTACCATTGCTAAATTTTCGCGCACCTCAACCCCTGTTATGCTGCTGCAAATAGCGCATGAGGGCTATATTGGCTATGGTGAGGCATCCATGGTGCCCTACATGAGCGAGAATTACGATACCGCCACCGCGTTTTTAAAAAATGTTGATGCCATACAGTTTAAATACCCGTTTAATTTTACAGCGATAATGGCTTATTTAGATAGCCTTGCGCCCGGCAATACCGCCATTAAAGCAGGTATTGATATCGCGTTGCATGATTTGGACGGGAAAATAAAACAGCAGCCCTGCTGGCAATTACTGGGCAGCAACCCCGCGCAAATGCCGCTTACCAGCTTTACCATAGGTATTGATACCCCCGATATCATGCGCCAAAAACTAACCGAAGCCACAGATTTTAAAATAATTAAGGTAAAGCTGGGGCGCGATAACGACAAGGAAATTATTAACACCATACGATCAGTTACCGATGTGCCGCTTTACGTGGATGCCAACCAGGGCTGGACCGACCTCCAAAAAAGCCTCGACCTAACCTACTGGCTACAGGAGCAGGGTGTATTGCTGATTGAGCAACCTATGCTAAAAACGGATATCGACAGCAACGCCTGGCTTACGGAACGGAGCCCGCTGCCCATAATAGCCGATGAGGCCATGCAGCGCCTGCCCGATGTAGAAAAGGCAAAAGGCGCTTATCATGGCATCAACATAAAGCTAATGAAATGTACAGGCATGCATGAGGCACAGCAAATGATAACAAAAGCCCGTGAACTGGATTTAAAAGTAATGATAGGCTGTATGACCGAAACCAGCTGCGCCGCTTTAGCCGGTGCCGCCCTGGCCCCGCAATGCGATTACGCCGATTTGGACGGGCCTTTTTTAACCAGCAATAACCCCTTTAAACTGCCGGAGTTTGTGGATGGAAAGTGGGTGTTGGGGGATAAGGATGGGCTGGGGCTGAATACATTATAAACCGGTCATTGCGCGCGATAGCATCGCAATCCTCGACTAATAGGCGGTGAACTTTTCTATCGAAGATTGCTTCGTAACGCAATGACGCGTGGAAAATCTTTAATTCGTGCAATTCGCCTAAATTTGTGGCATTAATATAATTTACTTATCACTCAACATAATCGGTGCGCTTTTACCGCTGCCCATAATTATAATTTTGGTATTTGGGGATGTGGCAATGGCTTGCTGCGCCAAAATGCTTTGATATTGTAACTGTTTATCGGTTAAGCCTGTGGATATGATTCGTTGATAATCGGCTATACCTTGTGCTTCTACACGTTTGCGATCGGCTTCCTGGCGTTCCTTTTGCAATACAAACTGCATTTTCTGGGCATCCTGCTCGGCCTGTATTTTCGATTCGATACTCTCACGCACGCTTTCGGGCAGGGTAATGTTGCGCACCAGTATTTGCTGCACTTCCAGCCCGTTTTTAGCAAAGTTATCGCTAATGGTCTTGTTTATTTTGTATTGAAATTCTTCCCTTTTACTGGAGTATAAATCAACCGCCTGGTAGTTTACCGCGTTATCGCGTATGGCAGTGCGGGTAATAGGCCGCACAATTTTATTCTCATAATCTTCGCCAATGTTCTGCAATATGTACGGCGCCCGTGACGGGGTAACTTTGTAAAGTACAGAAAGGTCTATGGTAACTTCCAGCCCGTCGGATGATAATACCCTTATCGCATCGTCGCCTTCAACCTGGCCCTCGCTGCTTTTGGCGCTCATGGTATAGTTTTGGGTTTGTATGCTAAAGGTAGTAACCTCAACCAAAGGGTTTATAATGTGCGGGCCGCTTTCCAGCACGTCATCCTGTACCTTGCCAAACAGGGTTTGCACCCCAACCTGCCCCGGCTCAATAATTTTAAAGGCAGATGCTGCAAGGCCAATAACTATAACAAGCACCCCTGCAATAGTTACAATATTGCTATAATGGCTGCCTGGTTCGGGCGAGCGTTTGAGCACCATACCCACAACAAGTATAATGATCCCTAAAATTGCGATTAACATAAGGTTGGTCTTACGGTTTTTGTGAATTACGTATCTCTTTTAATACTTTAATTTTTTGCAGTAAAAATATTACAAACAAACATATCGATAAAAAAACCAGCACATAATTTTCATGCTCGTAGGCTATAAAACCTGCAACACAACTCCCAAATATGCCTATATTAAAGAGCAGGTTAAGCATTGCTTTTTTAAACATGCTTAGTATACACTAATAGTAGGGTCAATTTCATTTGCCCAGGCTAAAATACCGCCCTGCAGGTTATAAAGATTTGTATACCCCAATTGCTCCAGTTGCATAATTGCAGCCGCGCTGCGTTTGCCGCTGCGGCATTGTACTACAACAGGTTTATCCCTGGCCACTTTATCGGCTTCAATTAAAATACCGCCCAGTGGTATAAGCAAGCCGCCCAGGTTTGATACTTCATATTCAAAATCTTCCCTTACATCAATAAGTTGAAAATCTTCGCCATTATCCATTTTTTCTTTCAGTTCCTGTACGCTTATTTCTTTCATGTTCTTAATAAATAAAAACCAAAGTTAACTTTTTTTGGTATTAAATATTTAATAGTAGGTTTTGTAACAAAGCATTATTAAGTGCGTTTCATTATATAGTTTTTAAACTATCATCTATATTTTATAATTAATGAGAAAAGTTACCCGCTTTTTCTGGTTCTGTTCAGGAGCGCATGTCGAGACTTTAAAAAAATACCCTATTGAGCATAATAAGTATGTAGGCATAGGGGCCACCATATTTTTTACCGCGCTTTTTGCCTGCCTTTCGGGCGGGTATGCCATGTATTTTGTGTTTAGCGGCAGCGCTTTTGCTGTGGGCTTTGCCATTATATTCGGTTTGATATGGGGTACCGCCATTTTTAACATGGACCGCTATATTGTATCAAGCATTAACAAAGAAGGCACCATTAACCAGCAGATATTACAGGCATCGCCACGTATTTTACTGGCTATTATGATTGGTATTGTAATATCGCGTCCCATCGAACTTAAGATATTTGATAAAGAGATACGGGAAAAGCTGAAAGTGGCTTATAACAAAGGCCAGCACCGTAAAATAGATACGCTGGAGAAAACTTACCAGCAAAAATATGCCATGGAACTTGGCAAAAATACCGACTATAAAAAGGAAAGCGATTCGCTTACCAAAGATATTAACCGTTCTCGTGCGCAATTAAACCAGGAGGTTTTTGGCTCCAAAACCGATCAAACATCAGGTATTGTAGGCTATGGTACCTATGCCAAGCAAAAACAGGCTGTGTTACAGGAAAAGGAAGACCGCCTGAAAACGGTAATGACCGACCAGGACAAAATGGACCAGTACCTTGCCCAGCGAAAAGGTTTTGAAGGCTTAAATGATGTGCGCCTGTTTTCGGACCATCAGTTGGATAGCCTGGCCAATATAGCGGGCTTTGCCGACCGTAACTGGGCGCTGGGTCAGTTAGGTTATAATGATGATGGCAGCAGGAATTTGGATACCTATTTAGCCGAATCATTTATCAGCTACCTGTTTATTTTGTTTGAATGTTTGCCGGTTTTTGTAAAGCTGATGTCGCCCAAAGGCCCGTATGATGTGGCGCTGGCAAAAATAGCCGAGGCCAATATCCATTATGCCGAAAGGGACAAGGAGCGCGACATAAACGTAACCGATAGTGTTTACGATCATAATTTAGATGCTGATATTAATAAGCGAAAGCGGCTGATATCGGGGCAATCGGATTACGATATTGAGAAGCACAGGTATGATTGAGAGCCCCCTAACCCCCTAAAGGGAGAATAATTAGTACATTTGTACTAACACTGTACTAAATATCTTGAATACCAACATCCCAAAAATAGCCATAGTAGGGCCGGAATCTACAGGAAAATCTACCCTATCGGCGTACCTGGCAAAACATTACCATACGGTTTGGGTACCTGAATTTGCGCGTGATTATTGCGCAAAGCTAACCGAACCCTGCACCTGGCAGGATGAAATAAATATGTTTTACGGTCAGCTGGCTTTGGAGCAGGAATTGTTGCCGCAAGCCAATAAACTGCTTATTTGCGATACCACCTTCATTACCGTAAAAATATGGAGCGATTACACCTTTGGCCGCTCGCCACAGCAAGTACTGGATGAGCTACCCAAACACCCCTACGATTTATACCTGCTGCTGGACATAGACCTGCCCTGGGAAGAAGACCCGCTGCGCGATTTCCCTGATATGCGCGAGCATTTTATGGAAGTTTGGCATAAGGAGCTGAGAGCCTTAAATGCCAACTATGTAGTAATTGCAGGCTCGGGAGATGAAAGGCATGCCAATGCGGTAAAGGCTATTGATGCTTTTATTTCGGATTTTGAATTTTCGATTTCGGATTTATAAATGCGTTAGGGATTGGCGCGGATACCGGCCTTGCGCCTAAAGCCTGCAGGCGTATCAGCAGAAAGCCCGGCCGCAGGCAACGCCCAAATAATTACAAACCATTTATTATTACCACTAACAAACTTATTTAGAAAAAATTCAATACACCTAATCATACAACACATACATCCCAAATCAGAATTACACAATCTGAAACAACGCTTCCTTTCTAAACATCACTAAAACAATCGGTAGTGTAAAATCCAAAGTCAAAATCATCAAACTACTAAGCGTTTTTACCTATCACTACCTAACCAATTCCGTAAACCCCAAATAAAAATAATGTTAACTTCATGCAACGTTGTTAAAAACGCCGTGTCTTATTACCTGAAAGCTGCAAAAATTGGAAGCCGTATACATTGATAAGCATTACGACCTGGTGGTTGAATGTAAGCAGGGCAGTAAAAAAGCCTGCTACGAACTTTACCGTTTATATTCTAAAGCGATGTTGAACATTGCCTTTAGGATTGTGGGCGATATTGCGGAGGCTGAAGATGTTTTGCAGGAGTCGTTTCTGGATGCCTTTAACAAGGTGAAGGATTTTAGGCAGGAAACCACTTTTGGCCTTTGGCTAAAACAAATTGTGGTTAACCGCTCTATAAACCTGTTACGGAAACGGAAAATGGATTGGGTTGAACTGGAGGACGGTCAGCTGGAAAACATACCCGATGAGGAGGCAGAAGATGAGGATGAAACCATTTATAAAGTGGCACTTGTTAAAGATGCCATGAAACAATTACCCGAAGGCTACCGTGTAGTATTATCGCTATACCTGTTGGAAGGGTACGACCATGAAGAGATTGGACAAATATTAAATATATCCGAAAATACCTCGAGAACGCAGTTTTTGAGGGCGAAACGGAAATTAACAGAGATTTTAAAAAAGAGAGGGATAGCATAATGAGCAAGCGATTGGAAGATTTTATAAGAGCAAACAAAGATGAGTTTGACGACCTGGAACCACAAACCGATTTGTGGAGCAAGATAGAGAAACAATTACCTGTACAGGAGGTAAAAGAAAAAAAGCGCGAGGTAAAAACCTTTTCGTTAGGGTTTGTTTTGCGGGTAGCGGCTGCCGTTATACTGATAATGGGTATAAGCTTTCTGATATTCCTGCGCAGCATAAAACCCGAAGGCGTAAACCTGGCCGCCATAAACCCCGAATACGCTAAACAGCAAATGCATTATGCATCGCTGGTAGAAACCAAGCGTACCGAGCTAAAGGAAATAGCCAAAACCAACCCCGAATTATACAAGGAGTTTAGTGGCGAGATAGCGCAAATGGATTCAACATATAATAAACTGAATAGCGAGTTGGCCAACAGCCCTAACCAGGAACTTGTTTTACAGGCCATGATTAAAAACTTACAGATACAAACACAAGTACTAACCCAGCAATTAGGCGTACTTGAACAATATAAAGAAGCACCAAAGGACCCAAAAAATGAAACTAAAGACATTTAAACCGGCAGTAATTTTAATGGCTATATGCTTAGCCGCAGCGCCTTGTTTTGCACAAACAAGCGCCGCACCAGGCGGCGCTGTCACTACCGCACCTGTGGCGCCGGTTGCACCAGCGGTTGATGTTACAGTGCCGGTAATTACTGCAGTTGCCGCGCCCGCACCAACTGCAGTAACCGTAACAGGCTACCAGGCAGTTAAGTTAAAGCTGCGCGACCTTAAAACACAGATAAAAACCGTTGCTTTAAGGGCAAATGCACAGGTAAGGTTTGATACTAAAACTATTATGATTGCCGATGTTAAAGTGCCGGTACCGCAAATTGCAGTTGGTTATAAAGATGGCGACGACGCAGAAGTTGTTAGCAGTACTTCGGACGACAGAGGCAGCGACCAGGTGAGCCAGGTAAAAAATTACAGCAAAGTTTACCCTGCCGATGGTGGCGACCAGCTGGTGATTGATAACCGTTATGGCGATATTGTAGTAAACACCTGGGACAAGCCCCAGTTTAAAGTTGATGTACAAATAAAAGTAGATGCCGCCAGCGATGGCGATGCCCAAAAAGCACTGGATAATGTAAGCATCGCCGATTCAAAAGATGGCTCATCGGTAGCATTCAGGACCGATATTGGGTCGGCGAGCGGTTCGTGGCTGTCGTGGTTAACGGGCGATCATCAGGGGCATAAGCTTAAGATATTATATACGGTTTACATGCCTGCAAAAAATGAGCTGGTAATCCGGAATAGCTATGGCGCTATCCAACTGCCTGATTTGGATGGTAAGACTACCATAGCTTGCTCTTATGGTTCGCTTACAGCCAAATCGCTTAAAAACGAAAGCACCATAAGGGCAAGTTATAGCAATGTTGACCTGGGTTCTTTAGATGCAACCTGGATAGATATTTCGTACGGTAGCCTTAACATTGGCACAGTTAACAGGATAGCATCAAATGCCAGCTATACAGCGGTTAAAATTGGTAAGATACGCGAAACGGGGGCTTTTAATTTAAGATATGCGGGCTCCTTTTCAATAGGCGAAATTTACAAGAGCTTGAACGATTTGGCTATTAATGCATCCTACAGTAATGTTGATATTGGCCTGAGCGGTGATGAAAATGTGAATTTTGCAGTGAGCCTGCGTTACGGCGATTTTGGTTATGGCAACCGTACCATTACTTTTACCGATAAAACCCCGGATGATGGAAAACCGCATAACACAAAAAGCTATAAAGGTTCGCTTGGCAACGGTAACCCTGATAAAAACATAAGAATAAACTCCAGCTACGGGAATGTGAATTTTAATTGATTGGTTGGAATGAGTTGATTTGGTTGAATAGGTTGATTAAGTTAATTGTAGAATTTATATTGAAAACTTAATCAACTCAGTCAACTTAATCTAACCCAATCAACTACCCACTAACTCTGCACAATAACCCTTTTAAATATTCTCCCTCCGGGAATGATGCCCTTACGGGATGGTCTTCGGGCTGGCAAAACTGGTAGATGAATTGCACCTGTTTACCAGCATCCAACGCTGCCCAGGCCAGCACCTGTTTAAATGTTTCCATATTCATAGCGCCCGAGCAACTGAAAGTGGCTAATAAGCCGCCCTCGTTGAGCAACAGCATGGCCAGGCGGTTTAAATCCTTATAAGCCCGTGATGCCCTGTCGAGCGCCGAACGTGAGGGCGCGTATTTAGGCGGATCGAGGACGATGATGTCGAACTTCTCGTTCTCTTCCTTAAAAACCCTTAATTGCTTGTTAACATCGGATTGTATGGCAGTGTGCTTAGTCGCTGAAAATTTATTCAGTTTGATATTCTCTTTTAATGTTTCAATAGCCAATGCCGAGCTATCCACACTGGTAACCGAGGCCGCGCCATTGTGCAAGCTATTAAGTGTGAAACCGCCAGTATAGCTAAAGCAATCGAGTACCTTTTTGTCTTTGGCATAACTTGCCAGTATTTTGCGGTTATCGCGCTGGTCGCAGTAAAAGCCGGATTTTTGGCCTTCGGCGATGTTGATGTTATAGATAATGCCGTTTTCTTTTACCTCCACATTTTCAGGTGGACTGTTTAGCGTTAGAGCGATATTACTGGTTTGCAAACCCTCATGCTCGCGCGATGAGGCATCGCTTTTATCAAAAATACTTTCGGGCTTTAACAGGCGCTGCAATTCGTCAATAATAACCGGCATTACCTTTTCAATGCCCGAGGTAAGTATTTGTACCGCCAAATGGTTGGCGTATTTATCTACAATTAGGCCCGGCAGGTAATCCGACTCACTGAATATTAAGCGGCAGGTATTGGTATTCCCATCTGCCAAAATATCATTCCTGCCGGCAACCGCAGCCGCTACCTTGCGCCTGAACCAATCATCATCCACTGCAACATTTTCGTCCCACTCCAGCAAACGCAAAGCCACCCGCGATTGATCGTTATAAAAACCATAAGCCATAAAATCGCCTTTGGTATTTACTAACCGCGCAATATCGCCATTGGTAAGTTTGGCCTTTGGTTGTTCTATCGCCCCCGAAAACACCCATGGATGGCGGTGCAGTACGGCTTTTTCCTTGCCTTTTTTTAGTATTACATCAAACATTCGGCAAAGGTACAAAATATGAATTTGTAACTTTCTTGATTGGTTGGGTTGTTATTGCGTTTCGGGTTTATATTTATGTAATTAAAATCCTTATCATGCTCCAAAAATATTGCTGGCTTTTTCTGCTGTTTCCCATATGTATAGGTTGCAATAAATCTATTGATAATAATAAACCTGTCACCAAAGTACCAACATACATGGAAGTTGTTGTAACTGATAGTACTACTTTCGATATACAAATTAGTATAACAGATTCGACCGGGAAAGTATTGAAAGGAGATACAGTGATTGGCGCATCAAAAAAATACGATAAACAGTTTTTAGTTGATATAAAGGATCATGCCCATATACATGTTAGTAATCTTGGATATTTACCTTTTCATATCAATGCTACTTTTACTTATAACGATGAAACGCTTATTGACGACAGTGTTTATGATGATAACAACGTTTTTGATTTTGTGCTTCATTAATACGTTAGTTATTGTAAAATCATTTTTACACAATTCCGGCTTCTTGTAAACCTAA
>Ga0206848_1053_pt2 | contig 32334 bp, 22 predicted proteins | sample Alteio_BWOrgCont_18_FD_152635 | JGI IMG/M metagenome (GOLD analysis project Ga0206848, IMG submission 152635) | Enriched cells from forest soil in Barre Woods Harvard Forest LTER site, Petersham, Massachusetts, United States -... | ecosystem: Environmental > Terrestrial > Soil > Temperate forest >...
ACTTGATTTCACCGCATGAAAAAGCTCAACGGACAAGGCCCAAGGGCTCATGAATGGACACTTTGGGACCATTCAACACATCGACCCCGAAACAAAGAAGCTTCACATTCTTCTGGATAACAAAGAACAAAAAGAGGTAAATCCCCACACCTATGATGGACTCCGCCATGGCTATGCCTCAACCATCTATAAAGCCCAAGGCTCAACTTTAGATCATGTGTATGTGCTTCATAGCAAGATCATTAACCAGCAGGTCAACTATGTGGCCCTGACCCGTCAAACAAAGTCTCTTTCTCTTTATGTCTCAAAAGAGGCAACACCTTCTCAAACTCATCTTGTTCGTCAAATGAGCCGAGAGGATGGGAATAAAGCAAGTCTTTATTTTGATACCCAAAAAGACATGGAAAAGCGTCAAGAAGACAATAGGCTTACGACTTCACTCAAACGAGGAACGGAGAAGATCGTTAACAAGGTCAAAGACTTTTTCCATACCAATGAAGAGTTTTATAAGTTTGATCAGCCTAAAGAAAATCTTCACCAAAAGGTTACTTTGTCTACCAGGAATCCGTCCTCTTCATCTCAATCCTCCGCTGATTCTTCTACTAAAGCAAAGGAACACACGGCCGTTACAGAAGATCTAAAACGAGCCATGCTGGGGGATGATTTTTATAATCGGATCTACCATCCAAAACAAAAGACTTCAGACTCTCAGCCACTTACCGAAGATTTAAAGCGAACTATGCTCGGCGAAGAATTTTATAACCGAGCACACAATCAAAAAACCAAAATTGATACCTCCAAAGCCATTTCCGAAGACCTAAAAAAGGCCATGGTAGGAGAAGAATTCTATAACCTCGCTCATGGGAAAGAACAGGATTTGAAGCATGGCTCTGAGAAACCTGAGAACAAAGCCAAAAAGCTATCCCAAACCCAAGCTAACTCAGAGAAAATAGAAGATTCTACGTCAGAGGAACAGAAAGTGACGCTGTCGCATAAATCTCCTTCGTTGGGGAGAAGGAGGTAGGGGTACCGTAACGGCACAAGGAAAGCAAAATACACTCTTAATTATTAGGTCTAACTATGGAATTTAGTTTGATGTCATTTGGCTTTGAAGATGAGATATAAAGGTTGAGATGTTGTTCTGCACAGCTCTATTTATTGCTTCATTTGATCTCTTATAGCCAAAGAAAGAATAATCAAAGGGTACAAATCCTTCAGAGTTCACCGCATCACTATAGATAATATTGTTACTCGTCTTATCAATGAACTGATAGTTAGTTGATACATACGTTGTAAAATGAACACCGAAAGGGGGCGTATCGAAGTCTTGAATTCCCACAAACAACTTTAATTTCCTTTCTGCCAATTCATCAAATAATTCTGACTTTTTTAGGGCATCACGGAGAGCAATAGCCCAGGCGAGTAAAAAGTCTTCAGCTATCTCTTCATCTGTGAAATCCTCGAGTTTTATATAAGTTATAGGCTTTGCGGGGTCATATTTTCCATGGTCTATGGCAATACTATCTAGATTTACATTAATTTTTTGTTTAGAGGGCGTAATATCTGGAACTGAAAAATTGTAAGAGCGAGTACATCCAGAAAGAAATAAAAGGAAAGAGAGAAGCGTCAAAAAATTTTTCATTTATTATAGTTCCTTGAGGTGAGTGTCTTTATTGATGCGTGCAGCCTTTATCTTTTCTTTTCGAGATTTCATCTATTTTACTCTCGATTTCCAGACGTTTTTCGGTTTTATCTTCACCCTGATAGTATTTTTCGATTAGCTTCAAACTTTTTAGTAATTGTGATTTAGAGTATTCATGGCTACTTATTGTCTCAAGTATTTTTTCGTGATTACCTTGTGTGCCATATACTCTTAAGAGACATGGCAAAAAACCATTTTCTTCTTTCAAGGACGATAAATCTTTTATTTCTTCGAATATTTGACATGCCATTTTGTCTTCACCCATCTCAAAGCAAATATTAATTAATTTTAGCATGCTTTCTCCATCACCTTTATTTGCTAAGTCATAACCAATCTTAAGTGTTTCTCGTATTTTTGCCTGGTCATTTGTCTGAGTATATGCTTCTAATAAAACAGCAAGATAAAGTTTCATTAGCTGTCGAGGTAAAATTGGTTTAAGAGCCTTAAGATAATAAGCTCCAAATTTTTCAAGCTCCCTAATATATAATCGTTTTTGAGAGTCATCGGCGAGTGAAAAGGCGGTTTCTAAAGGGCCTGTACCATTTTTGGTAAAATTGTTAAGGAGTGAACCATCATCCGTATAAGCAGTCCATAGAAGAAACTGCAAATCTCTTTCAAATTCTTTCAAAACTACAAACGGTTGTTCTTCGCTGGTTTTTTTCTGTTTATATGTTGAGAGTTTTTTATTAAATTCAGTTAATCTTTTACTTGCGTGTTGATCATAATTTAAACTTAAAAGCTTCACGGCCATAAGATTTTGCTGCACAGCCATCTTCTTTTGAGAATCTTTAATATATTCATCAAAATTAAAAACATTGATAGGAAAGAGAGTCTTTACCATAATTTTCCTAACCAAATCCTCAAGGACAGGAACTTCTCTGCACATATAAGACGCCAACCATACACCTTGATAATTTTCACAAGGATCCAAATGGATAAACCTGCGGCATAAAAAAGGATATGCCTGGGGGATATTTTTTAAATAAGTTTTTAATTTTTTAAAACTTTCAGAAAGATTTTCAGGGAAGCCAAAATGAGCATCTATTTGTGTTTGAAGTTCACCTTCTGTCTCTGCATCCAAAGTGATAGGATCAGAAAACTCATTTCCTATAAGTTCAGCTTTTAGGGGAGCGGAAAAAATATTGTTGAAGTATTTTATTCCTTGAAGTTTAGTATTTGTAGTCAAGCTTAGCCTCAAGCCCCTATCTTGCTCTTTAGGGGGATGACGGAATATCTCTGCAAGATACATTCTATACCGTATAACCCCCCATTCGCGCTGCGTAATTTTAAAGATTGGATGATAAAGAAATTGAGCAGCGACTTCTTCGAAATAGAGAAAAAGGTTGGCAGGATGTGGTATATTATACCTTCCCTCTATTAATATAAATCGTCTCAATTCTTTACAAGTATCTGCAGCGGAACAAATGCTTGGAAGGTCGAGGAAATTAAAAATATGAGTTTTTATTTCTTTAGGAAGGCTCTTAAATAAATCCAGCGTCTCTTTTTGAACATTTTCCTCCTCCTTTGAAATTTCATCCCTTAAAGGAGCATAATTAGGGCGTCCTTTAAAAGGAACAAGAATTTTTGAAGTGTCAGAATCTTCGATTTCTTCCTCTTTTCCATTAAAAGCATAGGAAGAATGGGAACTCAACCATAATCCCAAGAGAATAATGGAATTTACTGAAAATTTTAATATACTGCTCATAGTAAAATTATACCTAAAAAATTAATTACATTAAAACATATTAATAAATTAATTAAACCAGGTCAATAAAGTCACATAGCTTCCCCAAAAAAATAAGAGTTAATAATTCTGCAGGTAAGGTGTTGATTGAATCTTTGCCATTTAAGAACTTGCATAAATTTTTCACATTTTGAAATAGTGAAATCCCAGTTAACCTTTTGTTTAAAGTTCTACCTTTTTAGATTTTTTGAAGCTTCTGGAATATAAATAGTGAGTATGCGTCCTCTTTTCAGAATTCGTTAGCCTCTTAAGATACCCTATTGCTTATAGACTCTGTCTTAAAAGTGTCGGATTTTGCTCCAACCGATATCGATACAAAGGATGATCATGCGATATAATCCTCTCCAATAAAAGAGGCTTTTGGCCTCTAAGGAAGCAGAGCATTTTGGATTGGGAAAGTTCTTGAATTTCTGCAGTTGTCATGAGTTTCTCTTTCATTTGACTGACAGATTCAGAGCCTGCCCCATGAAGAAACTGCCCATATTCTCGCGTGGCATTGGTTCTTGTAATGACTGTCTTATCTCCCATCAATGAGGAGACCCAAGAAGCTGTTGCCGTGTCTGTTCGCCCTAAGTTGAATACGCGAACCGTTGCAGAGGACCCAAAGATGACATCCGCCTCTCTGCCCCAGACGGATTCAATAGAGGATTTATCTTGAGCCACCATAAAGGCTTCAATTCCAGCACCTGCTGCAACGGTCACAATATTAATCAGCTGACGCATAGCGCCAAGACGCGGAAACTCATCAAGGAGTAGGAGAATCTTTTCTTGAGGGTTTTTGTACCCTGATTGACGAATGACTGTTCCTAAGACCACATTTGTAAAAAGACGGAGGAATCCTGACATGGTTTCAATCATATCAAGGGGAATCACACAAAAGACGTCTATTTTATTATCAAGAAGGTCTTCAAAACTGAACTGTTTTAGATAATCATTGTGAGAGCTCAGGAAAGTTTTGTTTTTTTCGTATCCAATCCAGGAAAGGTTTCGCTTAAGAGTTGTGAGGAAAGATCCTCTTTCTTCTTCTCCTGCAGAAAGCAAGATATGCGCCATTTTTGCTGGGCGTCCGTGGAGAAAGTTTTCTTGTTCTCTCCATACCTTTAATTGATTAATAAAATGAGGCCCACACACAAAATCATAAAGGGTATTGAGATTAAACGCCTCTTTAGGAAGTGTATGTTGGATGACTTCAAGGCTGACTTGGAGAATATCTGACGCCATTTTATAAAAATGTTTATTATAAGGTGTTTCAGGTTCAAGCAGTCCTTCAATGATGGTTTGAGAATCTCGCTCAAATTCTTCTAGGCGGATATAATCAAGAGGATTCCACCTCCATTCATTCTTTTGTACAACATCAAAGGGATTTAGGACAACAACAGTGCGCCCTTGCTTTTCTCTTGCCCTTTTTGTCATAGCAAAAAGCTCACCTTTGATATCGAGAACTGCAACAGGGCCATGATGATCGAGGATGGCGGGGAGAACGCAAGATACTCCCTTTCCTCCTTGAGAGCCCGAAATGACCACATGATGGCCTCCTAGCCATCCTCTTTGAGGGTTAGGAAGATAACGAAGGATTTTCCCTCTGCTTCCTGATTTATGGGAAGGCACACCTAAAGGGAGTCCTTTCTTATTTTTAAGAAGTTGTTTGACTTTGGCCTTTTCTAGGTATCCAGCATTCCAAGGCCCCTCTTTCACCCGATAAGCCCGATCTAGAAAAAGACGTCGCCCTGGAACCAGCACGAGGAGACGAAACAAAGAGACAACCAAAAACAAAGAAAAGCAGGAGATCCCAAACCAAGTAATATAAGCCATACTTTGTTTTGTGATTCGAAAATCTAACCAAGAAAACACTTTAAAGACGGCTTCATCCAGTGGATAGAAACGCCTCAATTTGAGATACAATCTTTTGGTATCCAGGAAAGTTAAGTAAAATGGTTCTAAGGAGAGAATAAAAGTGAGCCCTAAGAGAAGATAGGCCAAAATCTTGATCATCTCCATGAGCCTTGGACTTAAAGATAGGAAAAGACAAGAAAACAGCGTTAAGCTTAGGGAAAACATAAATATGGCTTTAGATTGGAAGTAAAGGGTTCCATGGTATTGGGGCCCTAATTGCCACAGAGCAAGCCCACCAAGGAAGGTAAGAACGGGAATGAAGACCTTCACTTGCATGTTTATTCTTCCTTCTTTTGATGGGCTTGCTCTGTATGACTCATTTAAAGGCTCCCCAACTGAGAACGGAGAGCTTTAAGCGGTTTCTTAAACTGATCAGAAACCTCTAAAAGAAATGATATGAATTCTTCTGTTTCCTCACCGTCCAGCATAAAACTTACGTTGGGAGTTCTGAGAAGAGCGGGTATTTTGTTCTTCCCCTCTGAACTCCATAGAAAGCTAAGTTCTTGCGTTTCAAGGAGGAGAGAATCTTTTTCTTTTGTTTGCTCTTTTGTTTTTTTCTTAGAAATAGTCATTCGATCCACGTACTTCCCCATCTCGAGTAAATCATCGAAAGCAGAAAAACGAAGAGATAAGGTAGCTCCTTTTTTCTCAAATATAAAAGTAGCAAAGACCTTCTTCAAATCATTCGCCCAGATATGACAGAGAAGGTTTTTTGAGTGAAAGAAAAAGGGCTTTTCCAAGCCATGCTCCTCAACGAAGAGGTCTGGGTTTTCTGTATGGAACAAGGTGAGTTTCCCTTTCTCGTTAACAATGGATATCTTTGCCATTTGAATAAATGCACCTAGATAAGGCTCTAAGGCTTCTCTAAAGGAAAGGCTTGAGAGAATATGATCTCCTGTGCCTTGGAAGAAATAACTCAAACAGCTCACAAAAGCTTTAAGAGGCCCGATGAGAGTCGGATCCTCTAAGGGACAGGGATGGACTTGAAGCTTAGCCTGAAACTCCTCAGCTACTTCTTCCATACATTGATAGAACCCTCGGGACAAAAGAGAAACAACAGCTTCCCCTCCTTCTTCTCCCCCAAAAGCAACATCCACCAGATTAAATTTTCTAAAAATATGGATGGTATGATGATTGGCGGCATAGCAGCGACTTTTGACAAATGATGTAAAAGCACTTGATAAGGTATGTAAGGTTTCCAGATGCAAAAATGAGCGCCCAGAAAGCGCCGATCCTACACACCCTAGAAGATAAGCAATCTCATCATCGGACAGTTGATCTCCAAGATCATGCTTTTGGGCAATGCCCCGAAGGTCTCGTTCAATGCCCTCATTCGGCAAGTCTAACGATAACGTATGGTTTTTTAGATTTTGGTTTAGATGGTTAGGTTTCTGCATAGGATTCTCCTATTGGTTAGCAGGTGGCTTGATTGAAGGGGAATAAACAATGACCATCAACAAGTTTGGAAAAAATGAAGCTCGCTTGATAACTCTTATTTCATAACTGGACTCCTCCATATTCTGAAGTGTTCTGACAGGTATGTTGGTCTTCAAACCGTTCGATTTCGGACAAACGATAGCGAATGCCCTTGCCCATTTTGATATAGCGTGGGCCTCGCCCATTCCAGCGCCATTGGCTTAAGGTGGTTTCAGTGAGATTCCACCGATCCGCCAAATCTTCTGGGGTGAGTAATTTTTGTTGCATCTTTTGGATCCTTGTTGTACAATTAGAAATAATTGATACAAAATGAGTGTACGTTAAATAAGATTGGATGTCAACCCTTATGAGATTTTGCATTTTTAAAAACGTTTTTACATCTTAAATCAGAGACTTATAAAAAAGAGGACAAAATGACAACGCCATTGGCACAACAAATTATGATAAGGATGAAGGCTAAGAATCTCACCATTCCTTACCTTGAGAAAAAAGCAGGGCTCACAAATCATTCAGTAAGAAACATTGTGAGAGGAAGATCCCTTAAACCCAATGCAGAGACCCTCAATGGCATTGCTCGGGCCTTAGGATGCACTATTGAAGATCTTCTCGAAAAAGAACTCCCTCAAGAAAAAGCCCTTCCTGAGCCAAAACAAGAAAAAGCTGAAATTCCTTACAAACATCCTAAGCTTCTTAGAGCAACGGTCAACTTTGTAACCACCTTTTTGGAGCTTCATGAACATGACCTTACCCTGGAGCAAGTTCTTAACTGCATCAAGATTATCTACCAGGGGGCTTTAGAAAAGGATCCTCCAGGACTTAATGAGCAAGATGCTGCCTTCTGGATGATCCTTGCCACCGATAAAAGAAAGGGAGCCTGAATAAGATCTATTCCCCAGGCCCTCGAAAAAACAAAAATTAAGTCAGCTTTTGAGAAGCTCAGAAAAGTCTACTATTTTTCCAAAATAGTCACTATCTTCAAGCTGTTCAGAGACACCATTGACATGAACAAGAATAGGACGACATGAAAAATAACGAGGTCTCTTGAGGCGTGAAATTTTTTCTTTTACCTCCGCTATAATTTCCTTCTTTAATTCATGTTTTGAAAACTTAATTTCACATACATACAGGGAATCAAATTTTGTCTGAATCATATAGTCAATTTGGCAGCCTAGTTGCCTCTTTGTTGCTCTTTGAAAATAAGGTCCTTCAGCAATGACGTCTTCAGGCTGTATTTTGAGTAATTGGTGTAAATGCTTACGATTGCGTAACACGAGATTCTCAAATTGATACCCCATGATACTACTCCAGCCAGGTAACGTTGTTATGGAGCGATCCTTAAAAAGATCAGTGTTTATTTTAGGCTTATTCGGTAAAATATATTTTAGATAAAAACGGAGATAATTATCGGACAACCGAAAGTGACTTAATTTAGAAATCTTACTATCCTTTATGCTCCAAGAAAAATCCCGAGAGATAAAGCCTGCCTTTTCAAGATCATCTAAATAACTACTCATAACGCCCCCTACTTCAATCCCCAAAGCTTTTGCAATTTGATTTCGATCCCCTTTCACCTCTGCTAAATAGTTTACGATATGTCTGTAAGTTTCACTCCGTGTTGAAAATAAGTCAGAAAATATTTTTTCAAACTCATCAAAGAGAATACCATTTCTATTAAAGCAGAGACTTCGAATGTTATCTTCTGCTGACAAATGGGGACGAATTTCTTCTAAGTACCGTGGTACTCCTCCTGTGACCGCGAGGACTTTAAATTTTTCATAAGGAGAGACAGATTCTTGCTGGTTATTCCAGAACAAACTACATTCTGGTAAAGAAAGTTCTTCAAGAGTAAGCGTTAAAGAGATTCTCCCTAAAAAACCTGTGTTTGAAAGAATGTTCTTTTCAATCCACGAGGAAACTGATCCACATAAAATAAAAATGAGTTGAGGGTTTTTTTTAAAATGCGTGTCCCAGACGGCTTTCAATATTCCTAGAAAATCTGGATCTTTTGATCCAAGCCAAGAGATCTCATCAAATAGAATAACCGTTTTGCCTTTTTCCGTTTTCTTAGCTAAAGCTTCTAAGAGTGACCACCAGTGATTTTCTTCAATTGTAACATCCAAGTTGCTTTTGAGCTGTTTTGCAAAGATATCACGTTGAGATTCCGCTGTCGTGTGAGGAGTAGGGGGGAGGCCTGTAAATGCATAAAACTTATAGTTTTTTCCAAACTCCTCAACCAGGCGGCTTTTCCCAATACGCCTACGTCCTTTAATGATAACCAGACTTGCTGCCTTTTTATCCCAAAGACCTTTTAAGGTTGAGAGCTCTTCTTTTCTTCCTATAAAGGCATGCATTTATAAGTTTCCTCATTTTAAGAGAGGCTTTGAATTTAGGATTAAGCCTCCTTAAATTCAGTTATATCCGATAAATGAAAAATGTCAATTATCGGATATAAAAATGTTTTGCATTTTAGAAATGAGGCTGATACTATAACAAGCGTGGCATAGAGGCGCACGAACGCCCATATGCCACTAAACACACAACCCTACGAGGAGGATTGATATGTCTGATGACAATATAAACGTACCTGAGCCTTTTTTCAAAGGCCTCGAATACAAAATCAAAAGATTATCTCATGTGGCAGATCAACTTGATATCTTGGCTTTTGAGATGAGACAGATATATACGATTCTTAATAAGGTCTGTAGAGAAACTCTTTTGGAGAATAGAGAATAGGGCGCTCAATAAGAGGCTTTGCTGTCTTTATTTCAGCTTTGTGAATATACTTTTGGATATAAGGCTGACAAAGCCTCCTCTTATTTATAGAATATCTCTAATGAAATAGCTAAACCTTCGTCTCTCGTGTCATCATGTGCTCTCCAATCTTTTCGCTGGCCTCAATGAGGGGTTTGCCAATGAGATGGGCATAGCGAGCTGTCGTTTGCGTTTGTTTGTGCCCTAAGAGCGCTCCTATAATGGGAAGAGATAGTCCATTGCTGACAGCAATAGAAGCAAAGGTATGTCTTAAATCATGTAGCCTCACATCGTCTAAGCCAACTTTTTTACGGATCCGACGCCAAGGCTTTTGAAGATTAACGAGATGCTTCCCATTTTTGGCTCCGCAGATAACATAAGGATTGTTAAGTTGCTGGGGAATGGATTTTAAAATATCAACGGCAATGGTAGAAATATAAACCACTTTCTTCCCTGTTTTACTATCACGAAGGCGGAGACATTGATGAGGGAGATCCACTTCATCCCACATTAAAGTTAAGATTTCACTCATGCGGCAACCGGTAACCAATAACAAGCGAATAGCATAGACAGCCCATAAATTATTACTTTCTTTTGTTTCTTCTTCCAAAGCATCCATTAAGCGTGCAATTTCTTCTGTACTTAAAAATCTTTCCCGTTTTTGCTCTGGGTATTTTTTAATGTGAAGACAAGGGTTTGAATGGTTAGGGCGGTAGCCCCATAATTCTGCTAAATTTAAAGCTTTGGATAAAAGAGCAAGTGCACGATTTGCTGCAACGGGGTAGTGATGAAGGGTCTGATGAAAGCGAGCTACATCCTTCCGCGATAAAGATGAGACCTTTAACTGTCCTAAAATAGGGAGGATATTATTTTTCCATAACCGTCCATCTTCAGCTCGACTTGAAGCCTTTTTGCGAGAGGCGTATTCTTCCATATATCGAACTGAAAGCTCTTTGAGTGTTGGATTGGCCTTTAATTCCTGCTTTTCTCCGGAAGGATCTTTCCCTTGGCTGACCTCCAAAAGCCAGCGTTGTGCAATGTTTCTGGCTTGTTCACACGTCATCACTCCATGATCGCCAATTTTAGGGCGACGTTGCCTTCGGCCTTGCGTGCGATAGTAAAGGAAATAGCTTTTCTTTCCTGAAGGGGTAATTTTGCAGAAAAACCCTTTAATTTCAGAGTCCCATAGAATAATATCTTTATCTTGAGGAAGGGCTGACTCTATACTTCTCTTTGTGAGTTTTGGCATAAATGATTCTCCTTCTAGGTAGCAAATAGGTAGCAACTCAGAGAGATAAATGCAAATCGAAAAAGATCGATATAGGGTTGAAATCCGCAAAAAACAAAGAAAAATATAATTTGACAAAAATACAGAAATATATAAATTCAAGTTTGTGGCACTGGAGGCCGTGGGTTCAATTCCCATCACTCGCCCCATTAAAACTAAATGATTCTGAGCTTTTAAATTTGGCAAGAAATTCCCCAGGTACCATATAATTCTTAAACAAGTGTATAAGGGGGGAAAACACTACTTGATCTAAAAGAAAACTATGATATTCTTTTCTCAATATGGTATATGTACTGCAGGTTTTAAGCAGATCTCGCTAAAATAAGACAGAAACAAATGAAAAATCTAAAATTTTTTTCTAGATCACCTTATTTGTGGTTTTTAAGTGTTATGATACTCATCCTTTCTTTTTCTAATGTGACAAGCTTGAAAAGTTATTCAGTTCCTGATGAGCCTTTGGCTTCACCCCTTCCTGTTCGAAAGGGAGCAAAAACAGTTACTTCTGACTGGCTTCTTGCTATGCCCAACTCCGGTACAAATTATCCCTTTATTCGATGGCTTGATAACACACATCTCCTTTTTGCTTCTCCCCCAAAACAAAATAGCGAAGAATGGGCTATAGAATTATTCAATGTTCACAACACTGAACATAAGGTATTAGGACAAGGAGCCAATCCCATTCCTTCTCCAGATAGTCAATGGATTGCATTTACCCAAGGTCAGAAAGAAACAAAACAATTATGGATAATGGATCGCTATGGCAAAAATGCTAAGCAACTGTCACACATCAAAGGTGGTCTTGGCGACTTTTTTCAATATGATTTTGATTTTTCTTGGGCTCCGGGTTCAAAGAAAATTGCCTTAAGCCATCAACCCTACGTTCCCTCTTGGGAAAAAAAGGCGCAATCTCAAAGTACCATCGATATTATTGATGTAAGTACAGGCCATTCAGATCAAATAGCTTTAATTGATGGATCAGTTCGTTATCTTTCATGGTTTCCCAGTGGTGAAGAGCTTCTTTTTATAAAAGAGCGTATAGGATTTTCATACAATGAAGAGAATGATTATGAATGGGTTCTTGCTTTGCGCCTTAAGGATGGCACTTTGCAAACTTTAGCAGAATTTGAGGGCTTACAGCAATTCCTGAAGCCAACCCTATCACCAGATGGGAAAAAGATTGCGGTCCTTTATGATGCTGATAATCCAATATTTAATCATATGACGAGTATTGGAATTCTTTCTGATGTGGATTCTCATCACAATGCAGAGCTACCACTCACTCGTCTGACTCATGAAATAAAGTTGTCTTCTCCTCAATGGTCTCAGGATAGCCAGCAGATCTATGCCTTGCGTGATTATGGTGCCTACAAACAAATTTTTTCCATTGATGCCAAAACAGGAGAGGGAACACAGATTACTTATGGCCCCTTGGACATTGGAAGCTATGCTCTTTCCCCTGATAAATTAAAACTTGCATGGGTAGGACAAGATGCCCAAGCAACACGGCTCCTGCGGGTTGCCTCAAAGGATGGTCAAAATATAAAAGATATCGCTAAAATTTCAGGGGTTCCTGATGATATGGCCCTCAGTGAAGTGCGAGAAATAGAATGGAAAGTTCCGGATTACCCCTCTCCTCTTCGTGGTCTTTTATTTATGCCCTTAAATTACCAAGAAGGAATTCGATATCCTCTTATTGTTGATATCCATGGTGGTGGTGCTGGAGCCAGGCTCTATTTGGAAGGTGGAATTCTAGTGGGTTCTCCTCTTGAATGGCATATGTGGACAGCGAAAGGGTATGCCGTTTTTGTACCAGAAATTCGTTCCTCTGCATCATTTGGATCTCTTGCCATTACCCGTGATGAACTTCAGCATCATGATCTTATCAATTGTGATATTAAGGATGTAGAAGCAGGTGTTGATTCTATTGTTGCCAAAGAAATTGTTGACCCTCATCGTTTAGCTGTTCTTGGCCATAGCGCGGGTGGCCACCGTGTTAATTGGCTTATCGTCTCAACGCATAAATTTAAGGCTGCAGTTTCTAAAGAGGGTTGGGCAGATGAATGGATTGAAACGTTAGCTGAGCCCCCATCAAAGTTAATTTACAAACGTTTTGGAGGAACTCCCTGGGAAGTGCCTCAAAATTACCAAAAGAATTCAGCATTATTTCATGCACTTGGTGCAACAACTCCCACATTATTTCTCATGGGTAATCCTGAATTGGGAGGTGTAGATCGTTATAAGACCGTCCCAATGCTCCATAACGCTCTAAAGGGACAAGGGGTTGAATCAGAGTATGTTCAGTATCCTGATGAAGGACACGTGTTTGAAAAACCAAATAATCGGCAAGATGCCTTAGAGCGTGCAATCAAATGGATTGATAAGCATGTCGGAGGCATCAAGTAAGAAATTTACCCTTACCAAATGAATAACATATTAGTAGAAGAACTCAGCTGTGGCACTGGAGGCCGTGGGTTCAATTCCCATCACTCGCCCCATGTTTTTCAATGTCCATTCTAGAGACATAGGAACACATTTTTTCCTTGAAGAAATTTTCCAAAAATTCCTTCAAGGAAAGTTCCCTCCATAGATTCTTTCTTATTGAAACCAGGTCGAGGATTTAGCAAGACCGCCTTTTATGTCATCTGCTCTTCTTTTCCAAGCAGAGCCGTCTTTCTTACTCCAGGTGTAGTTAGGATTACTCCGGACCTTCCACATATATAAAAAGTACTCCAGATCAAACCCAAGAAATGGATTTTCTAACCCCAATGTTTTGAAAGAAGATGTAACATTTTCATTTTTTTGTTGCTTATCCGTTAATGTATCGAGAAGAGGTTTAATAGCCGTATTAACTTCATCTTTATACGTTTTAAGGCGTTCTTCGTTTATGAGTCCTTTTTTTTGAGTTCCAAGTGAAAAAAGGGCATCAGCAGCAAACGGAACTTTAAGGGCATAAGCAACTTCATAATTTTTCTTGGCTTCAGTCCACTCCTTATTCTCCTCTGAAATTTGCCCCAGGAGAAAATATCCCCATTTACAGCCGCCCTCGGTAGATTTCTTGGCAAATTCATGAGCTTTATACAAATTGCTTTTTGCAAGTGTGGCTGCTCCTCCTCGGGTTCCTTTCAGATCATGATACTTTTTGAAATGTAACCAGCCTAGTTTAAACTGAGCCATGGGGTGGTCTTCTGCTGCTGCATCTTCGTAGTAAGAGACTGCGTCCGCATGGCCGAGGCCTTGGTCTCTTTCTATTTTCTCTCCTAAGTCATAAAGGGTCGTAACTGCAGCCCAGTTGCCAAGCCTTGCAGAATGTTTAAAACAGTCGCGAGCATTTTGTAGAGTAACTTGGTTATCTTTCAATCTGAGACCAAGTTCCATCAAGAACTCTCGGATGACTTTTGTAAAACGGGTATTATTACCCCTATATTCTTTGAGAGAATTTTGAAGCTGATGATCCTCTGTGGTGAACCTATTTGCTTGCAATTGACCTAGATAACTGCACATTTTTTGGAGATGGGACTCACTTCCTAAGTGAAAGGCCTTGAGCCACCATTTTCTGACTTCTCCTTTTTCAGCATCAGTAAGGGTTAGGGTTTGCTCCATATGGTCATGCGTGAGGGTATTAAAGGTTACCGCTCGAGTATTCAGTTCATTAAGTATACCTAAAGCCATTTGATGCCCTCGTGAAGCGGCCTTTTTTAAATACTGTAAGGTTTCATTATTGTTGGTTTGTTTTAAGGAATTTTTGTATGATTCAAAAAAGCCTTTTCTTTTTTTAATGAGATTAATCATGTACTTGTTGACAGCTTCAGGCAGAATATGTTGGGAAAGTTCTCTTGGGGTGACTTCCTTCTTTCTTTTTACAGATGTTTTAAGGGAGCTTGGTTCATTGGGCGCTCCTAACTTGTATCTTTTGAGTGTATCTTTCGTATAGGTGACTTTAATTTTTGTCGGGTCTATATATGTAAGTTCATGAAATAGAGGAACATGATGAAGGGTACAGATCTTATTTAAATTTTCCCTGGCCATGTCTCTTTGGCTTTCCTGAGGCAATCCACGAAATCTCCAAATTGGAGCCCGCGAATTAATTGCCCTCACGATCACATTTTGATTTCTTTGAGATTCTCTGGAAGAGTTTGAATTTCCATTCTTATTCTCGGAAGGTTTTTTTGGATTATAGGTGATAATAATGTTCAATCGACTTATATCCACCTTTGTATTAAAAAAGGGACTCATAAAATCTGTAAATTCCAGGTCTGCATAATGCAAAAGAAAACTTTGTGTAGATGGGTCATCTAAATCAAGATCATTAATGATTAAAAATCCATTTTGATAGGTTGCAGGATCCTCTGGAGTTGTCGTTAAAAGAGCCCTCGAAAACCATCCCACGTCTCCATTCGCGTTGATTCGCGAGGTGCCTTCTAAGGCTGGTTTTCCAAATTCAGTGCTAGGGTGTCTGACACTCATTTCAAGGTAGGGCAACCCAAAAAATTGAGGGATTTCTCGAGCTGCGGTGGATTTCCCTGTCGAGGGATCTCCTTCCCAACGATAAATTCTTCGAAGTGGAATTTTCCTTATATCGGTTTCCTGAGAATCTACAGCTGTTTGCATAATCACATTTAACAAATAATCTTTATCTTCTGGTGAATATCTTGAGAAAACTTGGTTTCTTTCAAACCTTTCAATTAATTTCTCTTTACTTCCATCAATATCATCTGGATCAAGTAATGGTTTAGGTCGAATAGGTAACTTAAGGGCCAGATCAATAAAATGAGCATTAAGACTAGTCAAAAAAGAACTATCTGATTTACGCGCTTCGAGGAGAGTGGTTTCTATTTCACTTATTAAAGGCTTATTATTTGCTAGCTTCCGCTTTCTTTGAACATAGCGTTTTTCATAGTCGGAAATAAGTTCATCATCCAGGCCAGCTTTTAAATCCCGATATTCTTTTTGTAAATCACGGATTTCCTTAATAATAACTTCGGAGCGGGTTTGTCTGTCTATAGATTTATTCAAATGCTTCTTCACAAAAGGTTCAACGAATGCTAGAACTAGTCCCGCAGCAACACCAATTGTTACACCAACTGCAGCGCCTGCGAGACTCCCAATACCCCCTATCGCTGTTCCAATGGTCATTCCGACTATAGGCGCCATGCCTGTAACTCGAGTTAAGACAGCTACAACTTCATCAACAAATTCCCCTTTTTTTGATTTAATCAGCTGGCCTGTTAACAGATCTAAATTATCAGTGAGTTTTTTCTTACAATTTTCTTCAAATTCTTTGTCTTTAAGACGATAGAGCTCTTTTAACAATTTTTGATTTATCTCTTCTTCCGAAAATAAACGGAGATTTCTTTCTGTAAGAATTTCGTCTTGATTATAAATATGAGGTGAAAATTTATAATAATATTTTTTATCTGCAAAAAGATAATGGGGAAAAATCAAAGAAAAAATGCAAATATAGGATAATAATCTAAGGGTGAATAAATAAATTAAGTTTTTTTCTTTAAATGTTGTTAACATTGTTGATCTCCTGAGTGGCGTTGAAATTTTAGATGGGATGTTGTTGAGTTGGATGAAAGAAAAGGTTTTTGCATATAGGTCTGAGGGAACTTGATCAAAATTCCTTTTTTCTCAAGGGTTATAATTTGGTCTGCTTTTTCAAACATAAAGGGTCTATGGGTAATGATGATTTTGGTCATATGGGGGAGATAGGTCTCAATATTTCTTTGGATTGTAAGTTCTGTATTCCTATCCAGGAAGGAAGTCGGTTCATCAAAGATACAGATTTTGGGTTGTTTCAAAAAAAGTCGGGCAAGGGCAAGTCTTTGTTTTTCCCCTCCTGATAGTTTTAATCCCCGATCTCCAACAAAGGTATTCAGGCCTTCCGGTAACTTTCTAACGAATTCTAAGAGGCTTGCTTTTTCAAGGGCTTCTTCTATTTCCTTTGTTGTTGCTTCTGGCAGGGAAAAAAGAAGGTTACTTTGAATTGTGTCATTCAGAAGATAAGATTCTTGAGGTACCCAGCCGATGATGTTTGAGAGAGAGCGAAAAGAAACCTCCTTGAGATTCGTGTTGTTAATCAGGATTTCCCCATGGTTAGGGTCATAAATTCTCATAAGAAGTTTCGCAAAGGTTGATTTCCCTGTGCCTGTTGGACCGATAATGAGGGCTGTTTCTTGAGGTTTTATCTTTAAAGAAACATCTTCAAAGATAGGGTATGTCTGATACTTAAAACTGACATCTTTGAATTCAATGAGAAAGGACTCTCCCTGAAGGGAGAGAGGGGAGGGGGCTTCTTTGATTTGGCTCTCAGTCAAGAGAATTTCAATAATCCCCTTCATATCTAAAAGCGCTTTTTTAACATCTTGGGTGACATGGCCGAGAATGCTTACGGGAATGATAAATTGAAGGATATACCCATTAAAGAGAACAAAATCTCCAACAGATAGAATGCCCCTTGAAACATCTTGTCCGATAAGAAAAGTCTGAAGAGAAAGTCCTATCCCTAAAATAAGGGTCTGCCCTAATCGACTCAGGGAAAGGTTAGAGATAAACTTAACTTCAGCCTGCTCACGCTTTTGAAGTTCTTCTCTACAAAAGGAGAGGGCATAATCCCACCTTCCAAAAGTCCTGACAGCTTCATGATTTGAAAGCCAATCAACCACAATACCCTCTGCTGCTTTATCAACCTCATTGGCAATTTGGCGTTCTTTAAGGGCAGATTTCATGGATAAAGCTGTATAAACAAAAAAAGCACCTAAAATGCAGGAAAGGGAGATGCTGTATTTGAGAGAATAAAAACTGGAGATCAAAATAAGGGCCCCTAGGAATTCTAAAAAAGTGGGAATAACATGAAAGAAAAGGCCTAAGACAATTGCTGGAACATCTCGTTGAGCACGGCGGATCACATTGGTTATGGCCCCTGGTTTCTGATCTAAGAAATAACCATGAGAAAGATGAAAAAGATGGGACAGAACTTTAAGCCCTAAAACAAACGTAATGCGTTGTTCAATCTTATAGGTAAATAAAGCCCTGAGGTGAAAGGAGGCTTGGTTTAAAGTCCATAAGAGACCATAGCCTATCAAGACAAGAGTAAAACCAGAGCTTGCATGAGAAGAAAAGGTATCAACGATCTTCTTTAATAGGAAAGGGAGAGCAATTGTCGCTAGAACCCCCAACCCTAAAACCATAAGGCCATAGAGAAATTGCACACAAATGGCCTTATCTTGAAAGGATTGAACAAGGATGTCTTTGAGACACTCAACATATCTCTTAAAGATGACAGGATTCTTCATAAACCCTCATCCCAATGCCTGAGGAAAAGTTCGATTGAAGCCAGGTGCATAAAGGGCCACAGATGCTTAATGTCTCCATTTGCAAGCAAATTTATTGTCTTATAAAGGCCTTCTTTTTCAATAAAGCCTTGTTTTACAAAATGACCTTCTAAACAAAGGTCTAAAACAAAGTCCAAATTCTTCTTGATGCCGAGTTGAAAGATACCCGTTGTTTGGCTCTTATCGCGCCTCCAAACCGTATTTGTCTTAAAGCGATCGCTTATGGCTTTACGGAGAGGGTATCTATCATATCCATTGTCGAAAAGTTTATAAGTCGGCTGGGCTAGGGCATGCTCAACCACAGGTTCAGAAAAGAATGGATAATAGGTAGGATCTGCCTGAAGCATCATCTCAACTTGAACCGTCGAAAGACCATCAAAAAGAGCATCTATCTGCTGATATTTTCCAGGAATAATCTTGTCCGAAAGATAAGAATACAGAGGGTGATAAAATTCATTTGAACAACTGCCTATAGCCTCTTGCTTGATCCATCGGGGTTTGTCTTTCAAGAACTTATCACTATCTCTTTTAGAAGGTTTATTGTTAAAGGCATAAGAAACAACGGCCCTTATATTTTCTTCTAAAAGTGAAAAAAATGGATCCCGATAAAATTGAGAAATTCCATTAATTTTCTTTTGGAGGCCTTTAAACCCATGCTTAAGAAAGTAATCCGCTATACATTTTTTTGAAGGGGGCCGCATAAAGATATGGTCGCTCCCATGTCCGCTGATGAAAGAAAAAGATCCATCAAAAGAAATTTGGTCAAAGATAGTTTCTTTCCACCGCAGACTCACATGACCAGGATAAGGCTTATTTGTTTTGAGATTCATATTCCGTTTGGGAGGATCAAAAGGAAGGGAGGCTGAAGCATCGATCCCTAAAAGTTCAACGCCAGTTTCTTCACAAACTTTTTGAGCGTGATGAAATTCATTAGAGGCCTGAAGATGAGAGTGATAATAATTTACAGCTGTAAGCCTCTGATCCTTTCTAACCAAATCTTTTAAGCAATAAAGGGCTGCTGAGGAATCAAGACCTCCCGAAAGACTCACGCAAATATTCTGATAGGGTGCAATCCACGCTTTAAGAGTTGATGTTAACACAGAGGCTGTATCATGTTGAGACTGTATGTTGTTGATAGGATTCCAATAGGGTAAAGTCTTTATTTCGCTTTTTGTAAGACTTAAAGAACAAGCCGGAGGAAGCTCATAAATGTTTTTAAAAGGTGTCGCTCTCGAACTACTGCTTCCATACATAAGATAGGAGCATAAATAAGCCCAATCAAATTCATGGCGTTGATCAAGGACCTTATAGATGAGCTCAATATTCGAAGAAAAGAGGACATCCCCGTTCGGGTATTGGTAATAAAAAAAGGGAAGCTGCCCGGTTAAATCTATAGAAATATTAAGTTCTGAGGTTTCCTTATTTAAATTAAAATAAACAAACTTCCCCCAAATTTTTTTCAAAAGTTCATCACCATTATGAAGAGAACTTATTTTGAAATCTTTTTTAGAGTAGGGTAAATTTGTTTCCTTATGAAAGATACGCCCTATTAAACAAGAGGAGTCATTCTCCCATATTTCATCGAGATCTTTCTCGTGAGAGAGCTTACTGTACCAGATAGTTAAGGACTCTTTTCGAAACATCAAGGGTGAATTTGACGTTAAGGAAAAAAGAGCGCTTTGCAGCTGCTTTCCCAGGTTCTTATCCCCCTTGAAGTTATAAAGTCCCACATAAATCATGGTCTTAACCTTCTAAAGGGTTCATTGAGAATGATTGAAAGCCCTTTTCTTAAATTTTGATCATCCATAACAACCCGACCATTACATTCAACCCAGGCATGGGCAAAGAATGGGTAATTCTGTACGCCAATTTCAAGGTTGCACTTCCACCCTCTCTTGAGAGCAAGAAGGACATATGTCATTGCCCATTCGAGGCATTTTGTGCGGGTAGGGTAAAAGAGACAGGCTTGATTCAGAACATTTGCTAAATGTGTAAGTTCTTCATCGTTTGGGATTTTATATGATAGATTTTCCTTACGTGCCTTTTTGATTAAGCAAATCGTTGAACAAAATCCTTTAAATTTAATAAGACAATGGATTTTAATAAGGACAAAGAGAGCGTGAAGAATTTGAAAATTAAATCCTATTGAAACATCTTCTAAGGGAAGGCGCCAATCGACATTCGCAACTCCTGGAGAGTCTAATTTTTTATCAATGGAATAAGGAAATGGCGCCTCAGCAGTTTGAAGAATATGAGCGTCTACTAGTTTTTGAACAAAAGAATACTCCTGAGGGGAAAGAGGTGCGGACTTTTCCCCCAGGAGTTTACCCAGGAGTTCAGTAAACTCCTTAAAACAAACAGTATATCTATCTGCAATTGTATCTAAGAGAATGAGTTCATCACGAAATTGGGTGACATAGATATGATTGCTAAGATGATAATACATTTTATTCATTTTAAAGATTCTTATTTATCGGGAGGCATATGTCCAAAGGGGGCTTCAACATAAATGCCAGTGCCACCTTTCGTTAGAGAAGAAGCTGTCTCTTCTAAGAAAATACCAAGATTAATATTTTTCATTTTTTCCTCTTGTTAAAAAGTGGTTATTTTACAGTTGTTTATAAACCCCTCTCCGGCATAGTTATGCTGAAGAGGGGTGTTTCTTAAGGGTGTGGATGTCCAAAATGCTCCGACAGCCTATAAAAGTTACCTTGAGTTAAGGTGGATGCATTTTCATCGATCTGAATGCCAGCTAGCATACTCAAATTCTCCACGTATAAAATAGAATCCATAATCATCTCCTTTATGTTTTAATTTATCTATGAAACCCGTAATAATGATCCCATTCTTGATACATTCCGCGATCTCCTTGTGTTAAAAGAGAAGCACTTTCTTGTAATATAATTCCGAAACTCATATCCATTTTTGACTCCTTTATATTGTCTTTAATTTAATGTTTTATGGCCGAGGGTATTCATGGTGATAGCCCCCAAGGCCTTCGGCATGAAGATCACCGATACCTCTCGTTAAAGAAGACGCTTTTTCTTCCCAAAAGATTGCCAATTTCAAATTTGAAAAAGGGGTTTCTTGTAAAGGCATTTCATTCATATTCTTCTCCGCCTTTTCCCTCGCCCTTGATTGAAATCTTCAAGAGTCTTGAGGGAGGGAGTAACCAAGACTCTCGAATAAGCCTGATTTTAGGGGAGATCAAAATTTTAAAAATCCGTATTGACTACGTATTGGAAATTTATAGACCGCTTTGAATAAACATCTGAAGAAGACCGTCTAGTGTTTTCTCCCCGGCCTTTTCTTTAAGTTTCTGAACAGTTGTTTCTATGGTCCGATGGGAGACATCAAAGATCCTTGCTGCTTCTTTGCACGTTTTTCCCTGAGCTAAGATAGATAAATACTGGCGTTGGAGGGAAGTGATAGGGATGTCACCGCTCGAATTTGCAAGATAGAAATGTTTCATATGCGCTGCATTGCATTTCTCGTTCGAAATGAAATCATTTCGTTGCATTAGAAGGGATGAACTATAGTTTGTAAGTTTTGGGAGAGGAAAGTAAAGTCTTCCTTTTCTTTCGATTTCTTTTATAAGGGATTCAGCTGTCTTTCTAAAATAAATACCAAAGGATTTGAGAATTCCAAAATATTTCGTATATAAAATCATACTTTCTGGATTTTCAACGGGGGCTGCAAAAGAAAAATTCTCAAGAAATTCTGCTTTATTCACTAAGATGTTTATCACATAAAATATTCCATAATTTTCGCATGTACCCATGATGTTGTCCTTGGATATCTTGGACATGCAATCATAAAGTGTCCATATCGATCTTATTTCTGATTCAGGCCATTTTTGGGCACAGATGATGACTTCATTGAAAAAATTAAAATATTTGTTTTCAAGCATATATTGAAACCAACTAGGATTGATTCCTAAATCAATAAATGTTCCATCTTTATAAAATCGTGAATACCAAAAATAACTCAGATTATGCTGGGTAATAACAATCAAGTGTTTCATAAATATGGGATTCACGTAGGATCATAAGTTCTTAATCCAATATTTAATAATAAGGTTAAAAATTCTAATTTTTAAGAATTAGAAATTATTAAATTTTTCTAATGCTTAATAAAATGGTGAATTAAGACATCAAAAAGATCTATGGGTAAAAGTGTCCTGGGTCGGTTTTTGGTTTATTTTATCCCCTCCTTTACACTTTAGGATAACGAAAGTAAGGTCAGGAAAGAATCATTCTTGAAAAAGAAAAGATGTTTGAGCTCTAGCAGCAGTTTAAGAACGTATGTCAAATGAGAGAATAAATCTTCCTGAAAATGTTTATCCAGAATCCTTGCTTATCATCAATGCGATCCCGTTTACGCGAAGGGAAGTGGACATTATTTCTTGTCTCTTGCATGCGCGTGGCACAAATAAGATGGCTTCCTTTTTATCGATTGCTCCAAAAACAATAAGAAACCATATCCATCATGTGATGGAAAAAATAGGATGCAATTCAAGGGATGGAATCATTGATTTTGCAGAGCGATCCCCCAATTTACTTCATTTAAAGAGACATTATATAAACCTGAAAACCCATGCTGATTTTGAAAAAGGACTTCTCGAGATTTCTCGACTCAATAAACATAACCTCCCTTCCTGTAAGATTGTTTATTGGTCCGAAACAGATGTTAACAACCCACTCAGGAACTTACTCTACGAATCTTTGAAAAAATTAAAAATTCCCACCACTTTAGAAAAAAGAGAAGAAGTTCAATCAGTTACCAGCCTTTCAAAAGAAAAACCAGAAGACACCTTTAGAGTTTACCTCATACCTAAAGCTGCTCCAGACACTTATAGGATGGATGAAAAACAAATTGGAAGCTTGTATGCCTTGCAGGCAAAAGGTTTTAATACTTCCTTGTTTTTCCTGGCCGAAAGTGACCTCCAAGACCAATCGCATCAAGAGTTAAAGAAATATCCTATAGACATATGTGATGCCCAAAAAAGATACTATTTATTATGTTTAGAATTGATAAAATTCATTTTATCCACTGTAGACATCAAACCTATTATTATGGAGTTTAAAGAAAGTTTTCATGCACATGAGGAGAGAAAACCAGAAAATTCTTCTCATTATAAATTTCATTTTTATATAAATTTCTTCAATCTCTTTTCGACATGGCAAAAAATCTTATTTCTTGGGGGCGCTTTACTTATTTGTGTTTCCCTCGCCTTTATCGTGTTTTTAAAAGAAGTTGGAAAAAAGAATGATGTATCTGAAGCCCAGAACTCTAACCTAACTTCTCAAGAGGAAAAATTTGATGAAGAAAGAGCAAATCTCAGGTATATACCTGCCCTTCCTCACCATTTTGATAAAGAACTGACTCATTATAAGGAACTGCTCAATAAATTAGGACAGTTTGATCATTTTCCCCAAGATGACATTGAAATATTTGCAATTGTCGGAGTAGCAGGAAGTGGTAAAACAACACTTGCTTTGTGGTATGCAAACGAATATGAGAAGGCCTTTTATACTAAAAATAATAAGGAAAAAAAGCATACGGTCATTTTTAAATTAAATGCTGAGAACATTGAAGAATTAAACCATTCCTATAGTGAGCTTGCAAAAAGGTTAGGGGTCAATAGTGAACAATCCTTGGATTCAATTATTAATGAGGTCAACTTAAAGCTAGAAAAATACCCAGGGTGGCTTCTTATTTTTGATAACGTTAAAAATGCGGTGAGTTATCAGTTGATTAAAAAGTATTTTCCTGAAAAAAGAATTGGCCATACAGGAAGGATTATTATCACCTCCCAAGATTTAAATCTTAACTTAGATGCGCAGCACATCATTAATGTATCCAATGGTGCCCCTAAAGAAGCAGCCTTTAGGTTTCTTAAAAATCACATATCTATCGATAATCCTGAAAATGCCTACAAGCTGGTAGAGTATATAGACTCCCTCCCGCTTTCTTTAATTGTTGCGACTCTTTTCATAAAAAAAGAAAATGAAACGAAGGGAGATCAAGAAAAGAAATTTACAGTCAGTGACTACTATACACTGATATTACAACATAAAGACATCGATATAGAGAAAGTTCAAACTCGCTTATTAACAGCAGAGAATGCAGATTATAGAGGGTCTTATAATAAAACCCAAGCTTCAGTCGTTCGCCTTGCTGTTAAAGGCCTAAGTGATGATTCGTATAGTCTGCTGACTGTCTGTGGGTTTATTGTCCCTGATTTTATTAAAAAAGATCTTTTAACCTCCTATTTCAGTAAGTTGAAAAAACTTCCCTATGACGTGGCAAAAGAAAAAGTAAATACACTCATCAATGAAATCAAACGATATGGCCTCTTCTATAATATAGACGATGAAACCCTGACCATCCATCGAACAACTCAAAATGAGATTCAGGAACTCTATTTAGGAAACGCCTCAGATAAGGAAAAAAAAGAAGCGCTTATCCACATATTGAAAGTGTTGAATGAATGTTCGACCTCTGAAGAGAATGAGAATACCCTTCGATATGTTAAATTAACACAACGACAGCAACATCTTGCGCGGCACCTTGAGAGATTCAAAAAGAACCTCGAACACCTCAAAATTCCTCTCTCTTCCCTTGGTAGAGAAGGAATCGATCTGTTGAGCAATATTGGCATAGGTTACAAGGACATTGGTGTTGGACTTGAAGAAATACACATCAGTAAAAAATATCTTCAAGGGGCTTTAGACTTAGCCCTCATGCATCCAGAGTTACCGTATTACATTGCAAGATCGAAGTATGATCTTGCTATTGTCAAACGTGAAATGGGTGAGTTGGATAATATCAAGGAAGACGGCGCGATTACCTTGTTTAAAAGTGCGGAGAATCTTTTAAAACAAAATCCTCCTCCCAAGGATAAAGAGATTCTTTTGGCTCATATTTTGCATAACCATGCGATCTGTTACGTAACCAATAATGACTTTAAAACCGCCGTTTCATATTTTAAAAAAGCCCTCAATTATTATAAAGACAGGGATGTTATCTTTAGAACCTATAGTTGGTTAGGACATACCCTCATCAAAGATGAAAAATATGAAGAAGGGGCCTCTTTTTTTGAATTGGCGAACACCATACTTCTTGCACATCCTAACTATAATCCTGCAAAAGGAGATGAATATTTAAATTATTTAGATATTGCCGGACACAATTACCGCGTTGGCTGCGGGTTTTTGGCCTATTCAAAATTAAGCAAAACTCCACAGCCCTTATTAGAGAAGGCCATACATCATTTAGAAATGGCGAGGAAGGCGCGAGAAAGAGAAAGAAACTATCGGCGCCTGGCCCCTGTCTTAAACCAACTTGGGCAAGCCTATTCGAAAGCAAAAGATGTAAGAAATGCAAAACTCATATTCGACCAAGGATATGAGGTCAGCACGAAAGCCCTGGGGCCAGAGCATGCAGTTACCCAAGAAATTAAGAAAAACTTAGGAGCATTAAGGAGTTTTAACTCGGAGAATGTTAACAAATAGATGGAACCATGATAGGGTGCCTCCGAAGGAAAGGGAGGCAGAATCTGACTTAATCCCTTGATCAAGTCGAGGGAAGGGTCTTGGCTGAGGATCCAAACAACCTAAAAAACATATAGCCTGCGTGAAATTATCTTTTTTTAATCTTTACCCTCCACGAAGGTAAGGATTGGAATAAATTCTATTTCTCTTCTATAACTGACAAAAAATTACCAGCGGGGTCTTTAAACCAGGCAATCTTGTGACCATCGCCACGGCAAATCCCTTTTTCATCTGTTTTCAAATCACCTTGGGTATAGATTTCAAATTTAATGCCTTGTTTTGTAAGCTCATCTACAGCTTTTTCGATATTATCCACCGGAAAATTAAGGATCGTAAAGGTGGCAGGGGTATGGTTTGATTTTGGATAAACAAATATAGTGTTTCCTCCAGCAACTTCGAGTTCTAAGCCTCCGCAACAGTCGGAGACGCCCAGTCCTAAGGTTTTGTTATAAAATGTTTTTGCTTTTTGGATATCATTTACGGAAAAACTACTAAAAGCATGACTGTTTTTTAAACATTTAAAGCCTCCATTTCTTTAATTATTTATCTTTTTAAGATATAAAAAAGCGGTTTTTTTTCTTTTAAAAGTAACATCTCAAAAAAAATTTTTAATTCTCTCAAAAAATAGACTTGAACTTTTTTCCTGGCTAGTTTATCCAAATAACATTACAATTTTACTAAATTTATAATCAGATTTTAAATAATTATTTTTTTAAGAATACTTTTTTTGTAAAGTGAGCATTGTTTTTTATGAAATTATATAAGAAAAGCTATTTAAAAATGGCTGATCAAAACAGAAAATCTTTTTTAAAACGCTTTGGTCAAAGGTTTATGCTTCAAAAGATAAGTTACTTGGCCTTATCCTATTTTCTTCTTCAAGAGATGGCATATTCTGCTGCGTCTAAAGAAGAAAAAAAGACTCCTTTCTGTTGTCCTTCGACTGAGAATAAATGGACACCTGAGGCCCGTCTTCATTTCCAAGCCTCGACGATCCGATTCTTAGGTCAGGCTCAGCTGGTCACACCACTCGCGCAAGATGATACCTCTTTGTTTTTTATGGATCTTCGACTTTTTAGGGATTCTAAAGCTGCAACTGAAGGGAATGCGGGACTTGCGTACCGTAAACTTGTGCCATCCCTCGGGTGGATTTTTGGTGGGTATGGCTTTTTGGATAGCCGAAGGACAGAGCATCACAATTCATTCCAACAATTCACATTTGGTTTAGAGGCCTTAAGTATCCCTTGGGATCTCCGGACAAACTTTTATGTTCCTGTCTCAAAGCCGAAGCGTGTTCATTCCCATCATAAAAAGATCACGTTTCAGGGGCATCAGGAATTTCAATCCCATCGGAAAGAAAGACCTCTTAAAGGGATAGATGTTGAAGTGGGGCGCCTGATCCCGGGCACGGATAATGTCCGTGTTTATATAGCAGGCTATCATTTTGAGGGTCATCATTCTCGCCATGTGAATGGCATTCGACCTCGGATTGAGTGGTATTTTACAGATAACTTCATGGTTGAGGCCGCTTATCGGTACGATAATGTTCGCCATGGTGTTCCTTATATTGGCCTTTGGCTCAGTATTCCCTTTGGGAGTCCAACAGCTAAAAAACTGGATCCCCTTGAAAAAAGGATGCAGCAAGCCATCATCCGAGATATTGATATTATTACTCAGGCAAAAAAGAGGGATATTCCAACCGATCGCAACTTTATCTTTGCAAAAGCAGGCGGGAAAGGGGATGGAACATATGAATCGCCGGCGGACTCAACGAATCCAAAGGTTATAGCAAAACTTCTAAAAGAAAATCCTTCTTATCATTACTATGATCTTGAGACAAAAATAATTCGAAAAGGTCCAGAAAAATTATCTGAATTTCGCGATCTTGATGTGCCTTCTCCTCAGACACCTCCCCAGCAATCACCCCAACAGTCGCCTCTTCCTGTGGTAGGTGGAGAACCTGTCCTCCCTCCTGAAAATCAGGCGCCCGATATTCAGCAACCTCCGCTGGCTCCTCGTGAGGAGAAGCCGGAGGAAGAACCCCAGCCTGTCATAGTACCTCCTGTAGAGCCAGAGCCAGAGCTTCAGCCGCAACCTGTCATAGCGCCGCCTGCAGAGCCAGAGGAAAACCCGGAAGTACCTGGGGGGAGTGAAGCCGCTCGGGTACAGGAAGAAGAGGCCGAACGCTCGCGTCTGGAGGTTGAAAAGAGGAAGCATGAGGAAGAAGAAGCAGCGCGCTTGAAGAAAGAAGACGAAGACCGTAAAGCAGCAGAAGCCGCCCGCCTCAAGAAAGAAGACGAAGACCGGAAGGCAGCTGAAAAAGCGCGCTTGAAGAAAGAAGACGAAGACCGTAAAGCAGCAGAAGCCGCCCGCCTCAAGAAAGAAGAAGAAGACCGTAAGGCAGCTGAAGCAGCACGCCTTAAGAAAGAAGAAGAAGACCGGAAGGCAGCAGAAGCAGCCCGCCTGAAGAAAGAAGACGAAGATCGGAAGGCAGCAGCAGAAGCCGCCCGCCTCAAGAAAGAGGACGAAGATCGTAAAGCAGCAGAAGCCGCCCGCCTTAAGAAAGAAGAAGAAGAGCGCAAAGCAGCAGTAGAAGCCGCACGCCTGAAGAAAGAAGAAGAAGATCGCAAAGCAGCTGAAGAAGCACGTCTGAAGAAAGAAGAAAAAGACCGGAAGGCAGCAGTAGAAGCCGCTCGTTTGAAGAAAGAGGACGAAGACCGAAAGGCAGCTGAAGCAGCCCGTTTAAAGAAAGAAGAAGAAGACCGTAAGGCAGCAGAAGAAGCCGCACGCCTGAAGAAAGAGGAAGAGGACCGGAAGGCAGCTGAAGAAGCAGCTCGTCTGAAGAAAGAAGAAGAAGACCGTAAGGCAGCAGTAGAAGCAGCACGCCTTAAGAAAGAAGAAGAAGACCGTAAGGCAGCTGAAGAAGCAGCACGTCTGAAGAAAGAAGACGAAGATCGGAAGGCAGCAGAAGAAGCCGCTCGTTTGAAGAAAGAAGACGAAGACCGTAAGGCAGCTGAAGCCGCCCGTCTGAAGAAAGAAGAAGAAGATCGTAAGGCAGCAGAAGCAGCCGCTCGTCTGAAGAAAGAAGAAGAAGATCGTAAGGCAGCAGAAGAAGCCGCACGTTTGAAGAAAGAAGACGAAGACCGTAAAGCAGCTGAAGAAGCACGTCTGAAGAAAGAAGACGAAGACCGGAAGGCAGCGGCAGAAGCAGCTCGTCTGAAGAAAGAAGAAGAAGACCGGAAGGCAGCAGTAGAAGCCGCACGCCTTAAGAAAGAAGAAGAAGACCGTAAGGCAGCTGAAGAAGCAGCGCGTCTGAAGAAAGAAGACGAAGATCGGAAGGCCGCTGAAGCAGCAAGCTTGAAGGAAGAGGCGGAGAAGAAGCGTTTAGAAGAAGAGAAGCGTCTGAAAGAAAAAGCCCGTGCGGAAAAGCGGCGCCAGAAAGAGGAGCAAGACCAGGCTGAAGAGAAACGTCTTCAACAAGAACGTGTTGAAAAACTCAAGCAAAGGTCTGAGCAAAAGCAGAAACAACGGGAAGAAGCGCGAGCCAAGAGAGAAGCTGAGGAAAAAGAGCACCAAGAGCAGCTTCGCATAAAAGAAGAAGCAAGAGTTCAGCAAATCAAGCTGGAAGAAGACCTCAAGCAGAAAGTAGAAGCTGAGGAAAAAAACCTCCAAGTCCAACTCGTTCCAGTGCAAGAAGAGCAGCAGCAACGCGCTCACCAAGATCAACTCCGCCGCGAGCAAGAAGCGCAAAAGCAGAAAAAAGATCTGGCTGAAAAGGCTGAGCACGAAGAAGACGTTCTTCAAGAAGCAGAGCAGAAAGCAGAACTTGAACGTCAAAAGAAAAAAGAGGCCCGAAAACAAAAAGAAAAGGAAATTCGAGACGCAGTTAGAGAAGAAAGACGCCAAAAAGAAGAGGCTGAGAAGCGGCGCCTTGAAGAAGAAAAAGACCAGGCTCAGCTTGGAGATAAACAAATAAATGAGTTCGGTCAAAAAGCTGAAGAATTAAGCCAAAAAGAAGACCAAGAACACAAAAACAAACTTGAAGAAAAGCGTCAGCAAAGGCTTGAGTCAAAAAAGAAAACAAAGAAAGATTCCCCGAAAAAAAGGGCTGAAGAAAAGGCACGTCAAGAGAAACTTCGCCAAGAACAAGAGGAACAGGAACTTATAAAGGCGCACCAGGAAAAGAAACAAAAGAAAGTCGAAGATGACGCTCGTCAGCAACAAGAGGAACAAGAGCTTATTGCAAAACGTGAACAAAAGCAGAAGCAAAGAGAAGAAGCACGTCAGAAGGCTGAAGAATTAAGCCAGAAAGAAGACCAAGAACGTCAAGCTAAACGCGAACAAAAGCAGAAGCAAAAGGAAGAAGAGGCTCGGCTTAGAAAAGAAGCTGAAGAACAAGCCCGCCAACAACAGCTCCTTCGTGAACAGGAAGAGGAAGCGAAAAGAGTTCAGGAAGAACAACTCCGTCTCGAACAACTAGAATTAAAGCGACAAGAAAGAGCCGCTGCTCTGGAGCGTCTTTCTGAAGAAGTGCGTCTTGAAGAGGAAGAGAAGCAAAGAGAAGAGGCACGCTTGAAGGAAGAGACTGAGAAGAAGCACATAGAGGAAGAAAAGCGTCAGAAAAAGCAAGCTAAGAAAAAGGCTAAAAAAGAAGAGAAGCGGAAAAAGGAAGAAGAAAGGAACCGATTAGAGGAAGAGAAGCAGAAACAAGAAGAAGATCTTCGTCTGAAGAAAGAGGAACAGGAGAAAAACCTCCAAGAACAGCTGAAGCTTGAAGAAGAAAAGCGCTTGAATGAAGAGGCCGAGAAGAAGCTAGAAGAAGAAAAACGTCAAGAGCAAGCTTCTCAGAAGTCTGAGAACCTAACTTTTGAATCTATACTTTCGGCTTACATGCCAAAACATTTGTTAATCGCATCAAAACCGGTAGGGCATACAGAGCCTTCACCCAATACACCATCAGAGAAGGACACAACGCCAATTGAAGTGATTTCTCCGAAGAAAGTTACTTCTCATCAACGGGTTAAGTACATTGTATTACATGAGGAGACACAAGAAGATTACCTCATAAAAAATATGATGGAAAAATTGGGTAAGGAAAACATTGATCCTAATCAAGAACTAGATGTTCGTTTTTTAAATATAACTGGGAAACTCACATTTAAAACACCTCCACGTGTCTTTATAACTCCAACAAAATACAAGAATTTAGATTCATCTCCCGAATCAGTTCAAACACCAACTCAATATAAAGAGGTAGAATCCTCTCCTGAAGGAGTGGCAAGCCCGACAAAGTATACTGAAGTTGGATCTTCTCCAGAAGGAATGGCATCGCCAACGCAATACAAGGACGTGGAATTATCACCTCACTCAAAGGGCTCACCTACGCAGTACAAGGACGTGGAATCATCACCTCAATCAAAGGGCACACCTACGCAGTACAAGGACGTGGAATCATCACCTCAATCAAAGGGCACACCTCCACAGTACAAGGATGTGGAACCATCTCCTAAAACAAAAGGCACGCCCACGAGATATGAAGATGTGAAATTATCACCGAAATCAAATGGCACACCTACAAAGTATGAAGATGTGGAAACTTCCCCTGCTAAGAATGGGACGCCTACTAAATATGAAGATGTAGAATCTTCTCCAAATAAACCATCAACACCCACCCATTATCAAAATGTGAATTCATCCTCTGAACCCAGTACACCTCTTGTAAAACAAGGAGCAGCAGAGTTTTCCAAAAATCCTCAGTTGCGTTTTGCAGAGTATCTTGATGTTCTTCTTGGGGAAGGTGGGCAAGCTTCACCTCAAAAAGGAACGGAGACTCAGGTTATCTTTGATTTAACAAACCTTTCTCATGATAAGGCCCAAAACCTAGGCCAAGCTCTTACGTCTCACCATGTGAAGTCTTTGATTTCACTTTATTCAAATACGGAATCCAAAGTTCGAGGGTATTCTTTTGGGACACCTGATTCTGTTCCTTCTAGCAGCAAATCTACACCAAAGATGAAAGGGCAAAAAAAACGGAATGGAAAGTCCCATGTCGCAAGAAAATTAGATGTTTCTTTGGGAGATCAATCACCTAAACCTGAGGAGAAAGATATTAATGAATAAGTAGTTATAATTTAAGGGGAAATTTAGATGTTGCTATAATTTATTTAAAATTGTATTTTTATAATAAAGGGAATTAAATTCTTAATTTATTCAAATAGTTAGAAAATAGGAGTCAGTTTATGAGAGTAAAATTTGTTATGACGTTATTGTCGCTAAGTTTGTTATCAAGTACACAGTTGTGTTATGGGGGAATATTTGAAAGTAAACCGGAGAAAAAAGGGAGTAGTGCACCTACAGTTCGCCCTAAACCAAATCAGGAGCCAGAAAAGAGCACACAGTTAAAATCATCGGAACTCCCTCCTGGAATCCCAGATGACTTCGAAGCTGTTGCCAATGCATCAAGGAGCAATCAGGCTCCACCCCCTTCAATGAGGGGAGGTGGCCTGTTTACGGGGGTTGGTCATCAACCTGTGGTTATTTCAAATGCCCAAGTTCTGCAGGATTTTTTGAATTTACAAAATGCTGCCAAAACACCTGGAATTACAACTGCTCCAGCTGGTCATCCTAATGGA
>Ga0206848_1055_pt1 | contig 32080 bp, 31 predicted proteins | sample Alteio_BWOrgCont_18_FD_152635 | JGI IMG/M metagenome (GOLD analysis project Ga0206848, IMG submission 152635) | Enriched cells from forest soil in Barre Woods Harvard Forest LTER site, Petersham, Massachusetts, United States -... | ecosystem: Environmental > Terrestrial > Soil > Temperate forest >...
AAAAGACCTCCTCGCCCAAGGCGCGGCGGGCGCGGGCAATGACATCGGCCACGATTTTCTCATAAGCGTGCCCCACATGGGGCGCGCCGTTGACGTAATCAATGGCCGTGGTGACATAAAACCGTTTACTCATCGCCGACATTATGCGGGGCGGACGGGAAAAACCAAGCGGCAATCCACGCAGTGAAGACGAGGTTTTCTTGACTGGAGCGACGGGCTTCGCCGAGCGTTTGGTGGCGGAACGAGTGATCCCCCATCGTTACCGGGATGACGCGGCGGGCGCAAAACTGTTTTTGGTAGGGACGGCTCGCCGAGCCGTCCTGGCCCGGACGCTTCGGCGAGGCGTCCTTACCTTGAGGAACGCGCAGCGACGTGGGGTGCAAAAGTTGATTTGCGCCCTGACGCGGTTCATGCGGCCTTATGCGTTTTACATGAAATGGATGTCTTGGTAACATGGAACATGCAGCATTTGGTCAACCCACGAAAGATTGAGGCGATCAACCTGGTCGCCATGCGCGGGGGCTATCGCCCGATTCGCATCCACACACCCGAGGAAGTGATAATTAAATGAGCAACGGGACCAAGATCCAGTTTGTTGTCCACACGCGCTCGGTTTCAGCGTGCGCGTCACGCGGGAATACTGGGCGATTATTACAACCGTCAAACATCCCGTAATGGCGGGGTGCGAAGCGGAAGTGAAGGCCATGCTGGAAAGCCCGGAGGAAATTCGGCGTAGCAAAAGCGACGCCGACGTGTATCTTTTCTATCGGAGCCGCCGCACCAGGCGCTGGGTCTGCGCTGTGAGCAAACAAGAGGGCCAATCCGGCTTCCTCATTACGGCGTATGTGACCAACGCCATCAAAGAAGGCGAAAAAATATGGCCGAAGTGAATGTTTATTATGACCCGAAAGGTCGCACGTTGACTGTTTGGTTTGGCCGTCCGCAGGCGGAGTACGTCTGCGAAGAGACGGGCGAAGAAGTCGTGTTGATGAAAGACCAACAAGGCCACGTCATCGGCTTCGAAAGGTTGAATTATCCGGCGGCGGGCAAAACCGGCCAACCCGTCCGAATGGCCTTCGAAACTCTGGCCCACGAGTGAACTTGTGCCAGAACATCACAAGTCGCTTTCCAGGACTAAACGAGGCTTTTTGCTTCGGGGAAGATGGCACTAGGCCCTGGCGTGTTCGACTGCGCAGGACCTACCCGCATGCGGTGTTGGTGTGGGTTGTCTTGCTGCTGGGAATACTCATATTTGAAGCGGCTGGACTATCGCCGATCATTCCACAGTTTGGAACGCCATTCATTGTCGGAAGCAATTTGATTTTTGCAGCTCCAGATCCTGCCCCTTTTCGCACGCATCGGCTGATTTGTATTTCAAAGCGGGATGGAAAGAAAATCTGGGAGAAAGTCGATGAGAAAGAAACAATAAGCCCATGTTTCGTCCTGAATCGACAACTTATCGTCGTGGTGGGGAATGAAGTCAGGAAATGCGACCCAAATTCGGGGGAACTCAGTCTCACTTATCGGACAGGGTTCGGGTTCGAGCAAGATGGATATGTTAGGGAACAGCCGGACGCCACCATGCTCGTCGGTGGCGTGAGGAGCAATGTCGATTACCTCACGCTCGTGGATTGCAACACCTGGCGTGCCCTATGGGAAGTTCCTCGCATTTCCTCAATTCTTGCGACCGGAGAGGGGGTGGTTTTGTGTGATCACTGGGGACGTGTAACCGATCAGTCCGCCGGAGGTTACAGTCTCACAGAGCAAAGCTGGGTAGCCTTATCAAGAACGAATGGTGAAGTGTTGTGGCGCCGTGCACCGTCTAGCGAAGTTCCCGTCGCTGTAGGCCATTACTTCCTGGTTGCTTCAAACGATACGATCCAATGCTTGAACCAGCGAGATGGAAGATTTATAAAACAATATGAGCTTCCACCCGATAAGCTTCAACCCGATCTGTTGGCAACAGTGTTGCTAGCAACAACAAACCAAGAATTACTGGCTTGGCCGATCAGGTCATCATCCACCCCAATTGACCCTAAACCGGCTTACCTTAAGCTGAGCGTTCCGGAACTGAAGGCGCGCAAATTCTCAAAATCCGGATGGCAACGCGCTTTGGAAGATGGGTTCTCGGCCAAAGATGACGCCTGCGTGTATTACTCAACCATCGCGTCGAATTGGCTTTCTACCAGCATGAATCGAAGGGACATCAAAACGGGGAGGTCCGTGGAATTATATAAAGAAGCATTACCCGCGCCAAGGAATTAGAGCATTTTAAGTAATAGTGTAGCCGTCAAATCTATTGTCCGGGGAGCGCACGCAGCCCGCAAAGCGGGCCGCTCTTGTGTTGTTCTGTTTCCCTCGCGTGCAGCGGTTGGCGCCTCGCCAACCGCATCTTCTTTCCGTGGGAGGGAAGCCATCGGCGAGGGCGCCGATGGCCACACGCGAGGCGCGTGTGCTCCCCGGACCAGACGCCAAAGTATGGCTACAGTTTTAGTTGAAATGCTCTAGTCTGCACGCCAATCCAGTCCCAAGCAGATCACAACAAATGCCGGTTAAAACAGCGAAGAACCAGCGCTTGCGATTTGCTCTTTTATTACCACCAATGTATGGCAATATCATTTTGTAGAGGATCCTCCGCCGCCGTTAAGACTATGGCGGACAGGTTGGCGTCTGCTCTTTGACATAAAAGGGAAATGGGGAAGGCGAATGAAAACCGACCGATGAGCGGTTGAATGCTCAATTTGGCCGGCGGGAAAAAGTCGAGTCATCTCGACCCATCTCGACCAATAATGAGCAAAAAATAAATCGCTTAGATGAGTGATCCTAAACCCAAGGTCAGGAGGCCATCACGCAAGTCGTTGGTTTTCAGGATTGGCTTGGGTAATCTCAAGCGGTTCTTGCGCCCAAAGCGAACCTGGATTGCGTGAAATTCACTCGTTTCCAGGCTTAGTGGCGGAATTGACCAGTAACGGCTAGTAACGCCTGGTAACGGCTAATAACGGCTAATAACGCCTTCCAAAAATAAAAAATGGCCGGGGGAGCTTCACGCAAACCGCTGATTTTCACGATGGTCTTGATTATTTCCGCACTTTTTTTGGACCCGCCTGCGCCAAGGCGCCGACGGGCAGGCAGGATGAGCAGGATGGATAGGATGAAAAAAACTTAGTGCCTGGAGCCGCTGGGGGCGAGGCGGTTGGTTGGTCGCCACCTCATTCTCAGCCCCACCAATCAAACATGGGCGAGCAGTCCTTGGCTCAAGCGGTGAAGACGGATTAGTTGGGTGATTAGCCTCTTGCGGCCAGGCGCATCCGCGCTTAACGTTGTGCCATGAGCTATGTGACGGTTGAAGTTGAGATTGAGCATGGTCGTATCTTGGCGAAGGGCGCCGAGGCCCTGCCGGAGAAAGCGACCGGCCTACTCACCATCCTGAATCCGCCGTCGGTTTCACCGCCGCGTCCCATGGGCTTGGCCAAGGGCCTGTTTACGGTGCCGGATGATTTCAACGACCCGTTGCCGGAAGATGTAGTGCAGTCATTTGATGGCCGATGAGGATTCTGCTGGATACGTGCAAATTTCTATGGTTCGTGGCGGGCGATGTTAAACTCTCCCCGGCAGTTGCATCGGCTTTGAGCGATCCGCAGAACGAGGTGTTTTTGAGCGTCGTTTCCTTCTGGGAAATTTCCTTGAAATATAATCTTGGGAAACTTCCATTGCCGCAACCGCCTGCGCAGTTCATTTCAGCGCAACGCGAAAAGCATTTTATTGCGTCATTGGTCCTGGATGAAGCCGCCGTTGCGCAATTGAGCGGATTGCCGGGGTTGCATCGTGATCCGTTCGACCGGATGTTGATTTGCCAAGCGAATGCTCATGGCCTGACCCTTGCTTCCTCCGACGTTCTCGTAAGACAATATCCCGTCTCATTGCTTTGAACCCATGCCCGAGAAACCACCAACACCGAAGGCAGGCAGTGCAAGAAGCGGCCGCCGCTGGCTTTCGCTTTTTTACGCGCTGCCGGTGCTTTTTGTTTTGGGCATCTGTAGTTATATGGCTTTCCGAAGCGCCTCGCATCAGAAACTGCCCGTGCGCAAAATTTCCGCCAACCCCTTCGTCACCGTCAAGATCGCCGATTTGGACGCCCATCTCTTCACCCAGGGGGATGCCTTGCGCGCTTCCGGCAGTGATATGTTCCTCGAATTCCGCGATGCGCAAGGGAAGCTGGCGGAAGTGGGGGAGGTTACCTTTGAATTGGTCTTGAAAATGCCCGACGCGGTCATGCACAGCATCGGCAAAGTCATGCACACCGCCACGCCCGGCCAATATCGCACTAGTGTCCAACCCGGAATGGCCGGGGAATGGACGGCGACGCTCGGTTATTCCGGCCCGCGCGGCCAGACGGAGACGAATTTTTCGGTTAAAGTCATGTAAGAGCGTGTTTTAAAAATACGAGGGGTTCTGTTTTCGCGCCAAAGGCCCTATGGCGAGGCGCAACGAAGCCAGAGGAGTTTTGGCGCGAAAACCCTTCGGGCGACAGGTCTTTTGGCCGCAGCCGTCGTTGGCTCGGCACTCAAAGCCCGCTGCGGGGATTCTCGTGCCTCGCCGCCTAGGCTGCGGCCAAAATCCCTTGCCGCAGAACCCCTCGCATTTTTAAAATACGCTCTGAGCGCCCGAAAATGCCTCGTCAACGGCAGGAATCCTGCTAGAGTTCTCGACATGATGTATATGGCTGCCCTCCCAGCGCTTATGCCCAAGGTTCAGTTCGGTTATTTTGATGCCATTTTCCTTGTTTGGCTCATTATTGGACTGTTTGTGGGGCGCAAAAGAGGGATGTCCCAGGAGCTTCTGCCCATGCTGCAATGGTTGGCCATCATCGTGGCTGGCGGGGCGCTCTATTGGCCGTTTTCCTTTCTTTTGCGCGAATATGTCCCGGTTTTTGACACGCTGTGGTCTTGTATCACGGCTTACCTGGTGATTGCCGGCGGTGTTCACCTGATTTACGCATGGTTCAAGCAGATGTTCGCCGCCAAATTGGTCGAATTGGATCTTTTTGGCCGCGGAGAGTTTTACCTCGGGATGATGGCGGGGGTGGTGCGGTTTGCGTGCATGATGATCTTCGCCATGTCGTTGTTGAATGCGCATATTGTATCCGAGGCCGACCGGGCGCAGAATGCAAAGATGCAGGCGGACAGTTTCTCGGGCATGCACTTCAAGACTCCCGCCGAAATGCAGCAGGACGTGCTTTTTGGCTCCTGGGTGGGCAAACTGGTTGAATCCAATCTGACGACGGTGATTATCGCCACGGTCAAGCCCGGCCCGCCGCCCAAGCGGCCCAGTGTCTTGCCGAAGCACCCCAAGACCAACGACGATATTCCCAGCAAATCAATCAAACAATAGACCTTCTTCCAGTTATGGGCGGCTTCTTTTCTCCCGCCACGCTCGAACAAGTCCGGGCGGCGAGCGACATTGTAGATATTATCGGCGGCTACATCCCGTTGAAGCGCAACGGGGCCAATTTTGTCGCTCTCTGCCCGTTCCACCGGGAGAAGACGCCGAGCTTCAATGTCAATCCGCAGAAGCAGATTTTCCATTGCTTCGGCTGTCACAAAGGCGGCGATGTTTTCGCCTTCGTCAAGGAACACGAGAACATTGATTTTCCCGACGCAGTGCGCCGACTGGCGGAACGCGCGCGCATTCCGCTCGAGACGGAGAATCAACCTGGCGCTTCGGAATCGCGGCATATCAAGGATCAGCTTCTCCAGATCCACGAGCAAATTACCCAACGCTGGCAGGCGGCCCTGGCGGCGGGCGAAGGCGGACAATTGGCGCGTGATTATTTGGGGCGGCGCGGCGTCTCGCAGGAGGCGGTGCAACTTTTCCGCCTCGGCTGTGCGCCGGATGTATGGGATGACACCGTCAATTGGGCCAAGAGCAAGCATTACGAATTGCCGCTCGTCGAACAGGCCGGCTTGATCTTACGCAAAGAGGGGACCGATCACTTTTACGACCGCTTTCGCGGACGGCTCATCTTCCCGATTTGCGATGAGCAAGGGCGAGTCGTTGCTTTCAGCGCTCGCATTTTGGCCGGCGATGAGAAGACGGCCAAATATGTCAATTCACCTGAAACGCCTATTTTCACCAAAGGCAAAGTCATGTTCGGTTTGGACAAATCCAAACGCGCCATTTTGGATGCCCACCGGGCGGTCATCTGCGAGGGTCAGCTTGATCTGATCGCTTGTTTCATGGCGGGCATCAAAAACATTGTCGCCCCGCAAGGCACGGCCTTGACCTCGGACCACACGCGCATTCTCAAGCGTTACGCGGATGAAGTTGTATTGTGCTTCGATTCGGACAACGCCGGCCAGAATGCCGCCGTGCGCTCGCTGGATATCTTACTGGCTTCGGGGTTGGCGATTCGCGTGGCAACCGTGCCCGCGCCGCACGACCCGGACAGTTTCATCAAGGAATTCGGCGGCGGCGCCTTCGCGCAATTGATTGAAAACGCGCGCGGCTTTTTTGATTATTACCTCGACAGGCTTTGCGCGCTACAGGCCGCCGACAGCGACCGCGGCAGGAGCGCCATCGTACTGGCAATGGGTGAGGCTTTACACAAGACTGGCAGCGAAGTTCTGCGCGACACCTACGCGCAAAAAACCGCTTTGCGCCTCGGCGTGTCGGCGGACGCGGTGCGCCAGGAATTCAAGAAGGGCACGCGCACGAAAACGGTCGAAAGTGAGGAAGCGGCGGACTTCGCGGAAGCAGATCAGGCGTTGCCCGAAGTCTCCATGCAGGAACGATGGCTGTTGAGGCTGCTGCTGGAAAGCGATGAGCAGGTGGAATGGGTCGCGGGCCATTTGGAACTGGAATGGGTGGAAAACGAGGTGGTCCGAGAAATTGTCGCCCGGCGCTTGCAGACTATTGACGAGTGGACTGGGCTGGCCGCCTGGCTCTCGCAATTGGACAATCCGCAGTGGACGAATTTGATCACGGATGTTTTGTCCGACAAAAAAGCAGCCCCCATCGAAGCCAATTTGAAGGGCATGGCGCGGCGTGACGGCGCGATCAAAATTCTACGTGACAAATACATTGACCGGCGTATGGCCGCGCTCAACCGTCAATTGGCCGCTCCCGATTTGTCGGAGTCCGCCCAGACCGACGTCCTCTCCGAAACTCAACGGCTGCGCCAGCTCAAAAAACAGCCTCTAACTGCCCGCAGCGATCAATGAATTTTCAATGAACGACGCCTTGCAATCAGCCGCCGAGTCGCTGGGTTTGTCCCGTTATGTGCGCCACATTTTTCTCTGCGCCGACCAGACTGAGCCGAAATGTTGCGCCAAGGAAGCCGGGCTGGAGTCCTGGGAGTTTTTGAAGCAGCGTTTGAAAGAATTGAAACTTGTCGGCCCGAATCCGCTCGTCTATCGAACCAAGGCCAACTGCCTGCGCGTCTGCGTCAGCGGTCCGATCGCGGTCGTCTATCCGGGCGGTACCTGGTATCATTCCTGCGCCCCCGCTGTTTTGGAACGCATCATCCAGGAACACTTGATCGGAGGCCAGGTAGTGAAGGAATACGTGTTAGCGCAAAACGTCGGCCGGTGATGGACGCCTGTTTGCTTTAGCCTGCTGCCTCTTGCGCCGATCAAGTCAAGTCTTGGAGCTCTGACTGAGCAATGATTTGGCCTTTTGCAGGGCCTCGTCCAATTTGGAAATATCTTTGCCGCCGCCGCGGGCGTTGTCGGGGCGGCCGCCGCCTTTGCCGCCGATGATCGGGGCAATTGCCTGGATGATTTTTCCAGCGTGAAATTGGGCGGTGAACTCCGTCGACACCGCCGCCACCAATGATGCTGCGCCATTGGCCGTCCCAGCTAGCACAATGACGCCTTTGAATTGGCCTTTTAGCGCATCCGCTGTGGACTGCAAAAAATCGCCGTCAGCAGAGCCAAGATTCTCGACAATGTATGGCACAGCGAAGGAGGAGTGCGCCTTGGCCACCAGTCCGCGCGCGGCCTCCGCGGACTGTTTTTGCCGAGCCGAGTCTAGCTGCTTTTCCAAATCTTTTTGCTGGGCGAGCAGTGCGTCCACTTTCCGCTCAAGTTCACCTGTTGGCGTGTTCATTTTGCCGGCCACGCTGGAAATCAGGGAGGCGTCTTCGCGCGTTTTCTCGTAGGCACGCAGACCGGCCACTGCTTCGATGCGCCGGATGCCCGCCGCCACCGCGGCTTCGCTGACAATACGAAAAAGCCCGAGTTCGCCGGTCGCCCGCGTGTGTGTCCCGCCGCACAGTTCCATTGAATATCCATTCAGCGCGCCCGGTTGGCCGCCGATTTGCACAACGCGCACGATGTCCCCATACTTCTCACCGAAAAACTGCATGATGTCCTTGCGCCCTTTGACATCCGCGTAGGGAACTTCGCTCCAGGAGACGCCCGCATTTTCCAGAATGCGTTCGTTGACCAATTTTTCGACGTCGCTGACTTGCGCAGGGGTCAAAGGCGCGCTGCTGAAATCAAACGTCAATTTGTCCGGCCCGACGTAGGAGCCTTTCTGCGTCGCATCCGGACTGGCGACTTCGTGCAAGGCCCAGTGGAGCAGGTGAGTGACCGAATGGTGGCGCTGAATGGCCGCCCGTCGCGCCGCGTTCACGCGCAACTCAATGGCCGTGCCCGCTTCCGGCGCATCCTTGTCTGCCAGGAAATGGAGAAAAGTGTTGCCGATTTTCTGAGTATTGACAATGTGCCAGACTTTCCCGCCAGCCTGCGCCTCCCCCGTATCGCCCACTTGCCCGCCCATCTCGGCATACATCGGGGAAATATCCAAAGTGAGCGCGAGCTTGTCTTTGACGTTGAGGACTTCCAGTACCGTCGCCTGCGTCTGTAAATGCTCAAAGCCAATGAAGCGAGTCGGTCTGGAGGTGTCTACGTTTGACGCAGTCACGATCTCCTTTTTCTGAGCAGAGCGGGCGCGGGCGCGTTGTTCTTCCATGAGCTTCTCGAAGCCGGACGTGTCAACAGTAAAGCCGCGCTCACGGGCCATGAGCTCAGTCAAATCCAACGGAAAACCATACGTGTCGTAAAGTTTGAAAGCGAGACTCCCTGCTATACAACTTTCCATCTTGCCTTCGGCATTTCTCTGACGAAAACCATAAGTTGTTTCGATTGTCGTGCCATCAGGCGATATGTCCATCACTCCCACCCCACGACGAGTGCTCAGGCCTGGCACTTGGCTAGGAGGAACGATAAAACAAGTCTCCTGAATAGCTGCTTCAAACAATTCAATTCCTCTATCGAGTGTTTTGTTAAACGCATCCTCTTCCGCCTTGATTGCTTCTTCGACGTGCGATTGTTTCTTGCGCAATTCAGAAAATACACCACCCATTTTTTCGGCCAGGACCTCTACAAGTTTATAGAAGAATGGTTCGTGGAATCCTAGGGTCCGGCCGTAACGAACGGCCCGACGCAGTATGCGCCGCAGCACGTAATTGCGGTCGTTATTGCCGGGCAAAATCCCATCGGCAATGGAAAAACTGAGCGTGCGGATGTGGTCTGCGATGACGCGGAAAGCCACGTCAATTTTTTCCTGTTCGGATTGAGGAAGCGGCGCGCCTACTTGTTGGGGAGCGCACGCGCCCTCGCGTGCAGCGGTTGACGCCTCGTCAACCGCATCTTGGTTTGCAGGGGAAGCCATCAGCGAGGGCGCTGATGGCGACACGCGAGGGCGCGTGTGCTCCCCGGAAGGTGTCCATAGCCAGGGATAGTTCTCCGTTGGCGGTACAACTCCTGCATCCCACGGATTCCGACATATATAATGGAATTTTTCTTCCAAGTCTGTGGCCCCACGAATCATTCGGTCCAGCGACTCCTGCTCCCAGACGTGTCCTTTCTGGCCGGAAAGCCGGTTGATGTTGTGGGCGCTGGCGGATTTGATGCCTTGCAGTATTTCACTCAACGACCAGAAAACCGGCTCGCCCTCCTTGGCCTGCTCCTTGATTTGTGCCTCCAAAAGCAGGTGAACGTGGTCTGGCATTACGCACGCGGCGAAAAGCTGACACTGTTGGTGTTCGTGAGCGTAAAGAACGCTCTTGAGCACGATGTCACGTTCAGCGGGCGTAAGTTGGCGACGCTCTTGTGTGGAAAACGTCACCATGTACTTGGCCCAAGGTCGCTCGAAGTGAGGGAGATTGCGGCGGGAGTATTGGGGGCCAGCGATATCAGACGGCTCGGAGGCCGACCGCGAGGGCGCGGTCGGCAACACGCGAGGGCGCGTGTGCTCCCCAGGCAAGGTGCTTCTGTATCTTTTTCCGCTGAGTTTTTCCAGTTTGTCGAAGATGGGGCGGAAGATGTCGGTTTCGTAATTGGAGACGGTTTTGGTGAAATCCTTAAAACCGTTCGTGTTCTGGATGATGCCGGTGACGCGTTCAAAGCCCATGCCGGTGTCAACGTGCTTTGCGGGCAGCGGGGAAAATGTGCCGTCGGCGTTCGCGTTGAATTGAATGAAGACGAGGTTCCAAATCTCGATGCAACGGGCGTCCCCTTTATTGACCAGCGTTCCGTGGGTGTCACCGTTGGGAGTCAGATCAACGTGAATTTCCGAGCAGGGCCCGCAGGGGCCGGTTTCGCCCATCATCCAAAAATTGTCCTTCTTGCTGCCGTTGACGATGTGGACTTTGGGGTCGAGGCCAGCGGCGGTGAATTTGGCGGCCCAAAAATCGTAAGCGTCTTGATCAAATTCACTTGGATCGCCCTTGGACTTGTCAGGAGAATAGACGGTGGCATAGAGGCGGTTCTTCGGGAATTTCCAGACCTCTGTGATCAATTCCCACGCCCAATCAATGGCTTCCTTTTTGAAATAATCGCCGAAACTCCAATTGCCCAGCATTTCGAAGAAAGTGTGATGATAGGTGTCGAGGCCGACGTCTTCCAAATCGTTGTGTTTGCCACCGGCGCGGATGCACTTTTGGGTGTCGGCGGCGCGGGTGGGGCGGCCCGGCACTGCGCCTGGCCATTTGTCCACGTCCGGAGTGCGCTCGTTGAGGAAAATGGGGACGAATTGATTCATGCCCGCGTTGGTGAAAAGCAGGCCGGGGGAATCAGGCATCAAACTGGATGACGGGACAATGGTGTGCCCCTTGGACTTGAAGAAGTCCAAAAACGATTGCCGAATTGCTGCGGAAGTCATGGCTAGGCAATTTAAGGCTCACGCCTTGAAGATCAAAGCTCTTTTGCGGGAGCTTTGTCGGCGAAATGCCGGTGGACAAAGAAATAGTAAAGCACGCCCAAAACCGCCAACGCGCCCACGAGCCAGATAGTGACTCGGTGCATTTCCCCATGGATATTGTCTCCGGCCACGACGCCAACCCAAGCCAGCACGACGCACCAAATACCCGAACCGATCAGCGTGAAGAGCGAGTACCATCTAAAGTCCATTTTGACAATTCCCATCGGAATGCCGATCAGATGGCGCACAACTGGAAGCAACCGAGCCACAAAAACACCGAAAGAGCCAAAATGCGCCGCCCATCGTTCGGCAGAATGGATCTTTGCTTCCTTCACCATAAAATACGGGCCGAAACGCAGAATCAGAGGACGTCCCGCGAGGCGAGACGCCCAATACATGATTGTCGCTCCAACCCACGAACCAATGGTTCCGGCCAGCACGACGCCTGTCAAGGATAGGTGACCGTTGACATGCGCCTGATGCGCCGCAAACGGGATGACAGCTTCGCTCGGGATGGGGACGACGGTGCTTTCGATGGCCATTAACGCAGCGATCAATGGATACCCACCGGAATCCAGCGTACTCTTATACCATTCAACGATATGACTGAGCGCCTCGGTCATGCGCTATTAGAACTTGCCGCCATAGACAGCGTTCTTGCCGAGGATTTGCTCGATGCGCAACAGTTGATTGTACTTGGCCACGCGATCGGTGCGGCTGAGCGAACCGGTCTTGATTTGCCCTGCGTTGGTCGCCACGGCGATGTCCGCGATGGTGGCATCTTCCGTTTCGCCGGAACGATGGCTGATGACCGCCGTGTAGCCACTTTCCTGCGCCAATTCCACCGCGTCCAAAGTTTCCGTAAGCGAGCCGATTTGATTGACTTTGACCAGAATGGAATTGGCCACTCCCTGATCAATGCCCTCTTGCAGAAACTTGACGTTGGTCACAAACAAATCGTCACCGACCAATTGGACATCATCGCCCAATTCATCGGTCAATATTTTCCAGGTCTTCCAATCATTCTCCGCGCAACCGTCCTCGATGCTGATGATGGGATATTTTTCGACCAGCTCGACATAAAACGCCACCAAGTCCTCACCCTTCATTTTCTCGCCCGAGCTTTTCTTGAACACATACAGGCCGGACTCGGCGTCGTAAAATTCAGAGGCCGCCACGTCGAGGGCCAGGGAAATATCCCGGCTTTCTTTGTAGCCGGCGTCTTTGACCGCTTCCAGAATGGCTTCAATCGCGGCTTCCGTGCTTTCCAATTTCGGGGCGAATCCACCTTCGTCGCCGACAGCCGTCGAGCAACCCTTTTTCTTAAGCACCGCTTTGAGAGCGTGAAAGGTCTCGGTGATGGCCTGCAATCCGCGCGAAAAGGTCGGCAACCCCTTGGGCACGATCATGAATTCCTGGAAATCAATGGGTGCGTCCGAGTGAGCGCCGCCATTGATGACATTGGCCATCGGCACTGGCAAAACCTTGGCGTTGGGGCCACCCAGATACTTGAACAGGGGCTGTCCCAGGAACGCGGCCGCCGCCTTGGCGTTGGCGAGGGAGACTGCGAGAATGGCATTGGCGCCCAATCTTGATTTGGTTTCCGTTCCATCCAGATCAATCATGATACGATCCACCGTCAATTGATCCAGCGCGTCCGTTCCGCGCAAGGCCGGCAGAATCATGCTGGTGACGTTTTTGACGGCTTTGCTGACGCCTTTTCCTCCGTAACGGGCCTTCTCGCCGTCGCGCAATTCCAAGGCCTCGTGTTGGCCGGTGCTGGCGCCGGAAGGCACCGCCGCGCGTCCCGCCGCGCCACTTTCCAGCAGAACATCTACTTCAATGGTGGGATTGCCTCGCGAATCTAAAATCTCGCGAGCCGTAATTTCCGAAATACAACTCATAGTGAGCGCATCATAAGAGCCGCTCCAAACCAGTCAAGGAACAAGCAGAAAAACTAACTTTTCCCCGCCATCTGCGTCAATACGGCGCACAAGGCCTCCAGTCGAGGACAGGGGACACCAGCTTGCCGTGCCTGGCGCAACGGCTCCAGGAACAGCCCTTCCAATTCCAATTCGCGCCCGTTCTCGAAATCGAGCACAGTCGAGGCTTTGTAAGCTGTCATCTGACGCGTGCGTTCTATTTGATGGTCGGCGTCGGCTTCTGGCACATCCAATCCTTGGGCGCGGCCGGCGGCGATGACTTCCATCATCAATTCTCGCACCAGTTTTTCCCAGACTGGGTGCGCTAACAACACGTCCGTAGGCAAACAACCTTGCAAGGCGGTTCCCGGTTGGATTCGGCCTTGCAAAACTGCGTCAAGTCCCGCCGCGCCAGCCACACCCAATCCGTTAAAGGGTATGTTCCAGACAAGTTTTTTCCAGCGTGCTTGGGTTAGATTTTCCGCCACTTTGCACGTCACGCCTGAATCGGCTATGGCCTGGCAGATTTGACTGGTCCGCGCCTGCGGCAGACGGTCATATTCGCCAAGGACGATGGCGCCGCCAGCGAGCGGCAGGACTCTTCCCGGTGCGATGCGATTCAGGCACACGTAGCAAACCCCACCCATCGTCTTTTCGGCACCAGCAGTGGCGGCGACGACACTCTCATTGCCCAACCCATTTTGCAAAGTCAGAACGGCCGTTTGCGGCGCGATCAGAGGGGGCAGCAGTTGCGGCAGGACGCGGTTGGCGGTCGTTTTGAGGGCTATGAGGACCAGGTCTGAATGGCCAATTTCTTGGGGAGCGCGCGCACAAAATGGTTGGACATGGAAATGTCCTTCCGGGCTCTCAATCCAGACGCCGTGCTGGCGCACTGCCTCATAATCCGAGCGCAAGAGAAAGTGGACTTCATGCCCTGCGCGGCACAGCCTCGCGCCGTAATAACTCCCTAGTGCGCCGCATCCAACTACAGCGATTTTCATGCTGAATCAGACTAGGCCTTTACGGATCAGCCAGGCAATTAGTGGTGACGCAAGGGCCTCGAATTACCGAGCGCTCATGACCGATTCTTTGAAGGCCTTAGCCACGCGGAATTTGACAACCTTTCGGGCCGGAAGCTGAACCGGTTGCCTGGTCTTGGGATTGCGAGCCAGCCGGGCCTTGCGGGGAACCAGGAGAAATTTGCCAATGCCAGGCAGGGTAAAAGAGTTCTTGGCGTGTTTATAGGCCAAGTCGGCCAGGGATTCGAGAATTTCCACGCCGGCCTTTTTGGTTAACCCGTTCTTGGCCGCCAATTCGGCCGCCAAATCTGCTTTCGAGAGTTTTGCCATAATCAATATACAAACAAGTATGCGTTTCCAGTTACTTTAAGTCGCTTGCGATTTCGGCCACAATGCCGCAAGTAAACCGATCAAAACAGGTTTCTGCAAGGAAAATGCGCTTTCCCAAACATCAAGACACGAGGAGGCTTGACTTGTCATAATCATTCTCCAAAATCACGCGAATGGCAGCGCTTTTTACGATTCAAAGCGATTTTCGATACGAGATCGTCCGCAAAATTTTTGAGGGCGGCATGGGAATCGTCTATGAGGCTCAACAGCTCGGGGCGCGCAACTTTGTCAAGCGAGTGGCCATGAAGGTCATCCGCCAGAACTATGCCAATCAGAAGCAATTCATCGAGAATTTCATCGGCGAGGCCAAGCTGGTGGCCGACTTGATCCATACCAACATCGTCCAAACTTACCATTTGGGGGAGGCGCGCGGGCTGTATTTCATCAGCATGGAATTGATCCACGGAGTCAACTTGGAGCAATTCGCCCAGCAATTGGCCGAGAAGCGCCAGGTGCTTCCGTCTGAGTTGGCGGTCTTCATTACGAGCCGCATCGCGCGCGGATTGGCTTACGCCCACTCCAAGACCGATGACACCGGCAAACCTCTGGGCATCGTCCATCGCGATGTGAGCTTCAAGAACATCATGATCGCTTTCGCCGGCGACGTGAAGTTGACCGATTTCGGCATTGCCAAGGCCAAGGGTTTTCTCCAGGACAACGAAGGGGAAGTCGTGGCCGGCAAAGCCGATTACATGAGTCCGGAACAAGCCGACTTTCAAATTACCGACAAGAGGTCCGATATTTTCTCGACCGGGGTGGTGCTGGCCAATCTTCTGCTGGGTTACAACATTTTCAAAGGCGCCACCGCTGAGGAATCGCGCGAGCGCATCATGACATTGCCGCTGCCGGATTTCTGCCATCTCAACCCTCGCATCGATCAGCGGCTCAACGAAATGTTGCATCGTACTCTGGCGCGCGACTTGTCCAAACGTTATGCCAACGCGGATGATTTGCTTTACGAATTGGAGTACTACATTTACCACAAAGGCTATGGCCCGACGAATGAAACGATGGGCAAATTCATTCGCGACCTCTTCGGCCAGAAAATTGCATCTAACCCCACGGACAAAGGGGAAACAACCGTGTTGCAACGTCCGAACCAAACGCAGCCAACTGTCGCTTGATTCTTTTGGGTGGCGGCGGCGGGTTATTGATCTTAATCTGGTGCGTGTCTTAATCTTAGTCGAGCGAAGGAGATTAAGACTAAGATTATGAGGAAGATTAAGAGTAAGAACGCGAGCGACACACGCACCGTGCTCGGGTTGATTCAAACCCGGTGCTCGCCTGATCCGGCGGAGAATTTCGCCCGGACCGCCGAAAAGATCACCCAGGCGGCCGACCGGGGCGCTCATATCATTTGCACCCAGGAGCTTTTCACTTCCGAGTATTTTTGCCAGAGCGAGAATCACGACTATTTCAAATTGGCTGAAACCATTCCGGGACCATCCACCTCTGCGTTGCAAAAACTCGCTCGCCGCCATCGCGTGGTCATCATCGCCTCGCTTTTTGAAAAGCGCGCCTCCGGGCTTTACCACAACACAGCCGCCATCATCAACGCCCGCGGTGAGTTGCAAGGTCTCTACCGGAAGATGCACATTCCCGACGACCCACTTTATTACGAGAAATTTTACTTTACACCGGGGGACCTTGGCTTTCGCTCCTGGCCGACGGAGCGCGGCAAGCTCGGCGTCTGCATCTGCTGGGACCAATGGTATCCCGAAGCCGCCCGCCTGACTGCCATGCAAGGGGCCGAAATTCTTTTTTACCCAACGGCCATCGGCTGGCACCCATCGGAAAAGGCGCGGCACGGAGTCAATCAACACGGCGCCTGGGAAATCATGCAACGCAGCCATGCCGTCGCCAACGGGTGTTTTGTCGCCGCGGTCAACCGCATCGGCCTGGAGAAACCGGCAGGCGGCGCTGGCATCGAGTTTTGGGGCCAAAGCTTTGTTGCCGCGCCCAGTGGTGAAGTCCTGGCCCGCGCCAGCGTGGACCAGGAAGAAATTCTCCTGGTGCCAGTGGATCTCGCGCAAGTGGATCTTACGCGCACTCATTGGCCCTTCTTGCGCGACCGCCGCATTGACGCCTACGGCGATTTATCCAAGCGATTTATTGATTGAGCCTCGACGTCACAGCAGAGGAGGGTAGGGTATGGGTTACTGGTGCCGGCGGCCTGATCGGCAGCTATATTGTGCGGCTTGCGCCATTATACGCCCCAAATTTCACAATAATCCCATTATCTCGCGCCGACCTGGATTTGACCGACCTGGCCGCCGTCGAGCGAAAATTCAAGGCCGACCGACCGCGCTTGATTATTCATTGCGCCGCGATGTCCAAAACGCCCGATTGCCAGGCCAATCCCGCGGGAGCCAGGCGCATTAACATTGAGGCCACCGCCCGCCTCGCCGAGTTGGCGGGAGCGGCGGATTTTATTTTCTTCTCGACAGACTTGGTCTTCGACGGCCGCAAGGGGAATTATGTTGAAACCGATCCGATCAATCCTTTAAGCGTTTATGGGGAAACGAAAGCCGCCGCCGAAGCCATGGTGACTCGCAACGCGCGCCACATTGTCCTGCGCACTTCTCTCAATAGCGGCGCTTCGCCCAGCGGCAAGAGCGGTTACAACGAGCAATTCCGCTCCGCTTGGGCTGAAGGTAAAACACTTCGACTATTCGACGACGAATATCGCAGTCCGATCTCCGCCGCCGCCACCGCGCGCGCTGTGTGGGAACTTGCGGCACGTCCCCGTGGAGGCATCTGGCATTTGGCGGGTGCCGAGCGCCTTTCGCGCGTGCAAATCGGCCAACTCCTCGCCGTCCGCCATCCTGAACTGAATGCCCGTCAGGAGAGTTGTTCATTGCGCGAATACCAGGGTGCGCCCCGACCCGCCGACACCTCGTTGAACTGCTCCAAACTGCAAGAGCATCTAACCTTCCGACTGCCCGGTTTGACAGAATGGTTGCAGGAGAATCCGGACGATTGGTTCTGAGGGGGCGTGAGACAGAATTCTTCGCTTGGTAGGGGCGTCTCGCCGAGACGCCCGGATGCCTCGCCGAGGCGTCCCTACCTCGTATGCGAAGAATTCTGTCGCGCACCCGTTCTGAGAACCGCACCTATTGCGTTCTTGACCAACAGAAGGCGATTATTTATCAATTATGGTATGAATTTTGGAATTCTGTTCGAGAAGGTTGAGGACAAGGACTTTCCCCCTGGTTATTTTTATGCGCATATTCCCAGCCTTGGGTTGACCACGCACGGTTTGGGGCTGGAAGGCGCTCGCGAGGCTGCGTTCGACTTGGCGCGCGGGTGGCTCTTGGAAAAAAAGGCGTGCGGCGAGCTTTTGTCTTCTCCGTCGGAAATTCTTTTTTCAACTTTGGACATTCCAGACGATGCCTTACAAAGCACGTGAGGTTCTCGCAAAGCTACAGCGTGCCGGATTCGTTGTGAAGCGCCAGACGGGATCGCATGTAGTTTTGCGGCATGCGAAATCGCTCGAAAGGTTCCATTCGGGATGTCGCCCGTGTGCATGGCCACGTAAGTTTGACGGCCATCCGCGGCAAGCTGAACTTAGCGAGGAGAAATTTCGAACTCTCTAATTATCCTTCAGAACTTTTTCCATGGCACAAGAATTCCAACTACCCGTCAAAGAAGGCGACATGGCGCCGCTGTTTTCCGCCAAGGCTGGCGGCGGCGCGACCGTGGCGTTGGCGGATCTGCTCGGCAAAAATGTCGTGCTCTACTTCTATCCGCGCGACAATACGCCCGGCTGCACCATCGAGGCCTGCCATTTCCGCGACCAGCACGAGGATTTCGAAAAGCACGGCATCGTCGTGCTCGGCGTCAGCGCCGATTCCGCCGCGTCGCACGAAAAATTCTCAGCACGATTCCGCCTGCCGTTTGTTTTACTGGCCGATGAAGACAAAGCCATTGCGCTTGCTTACGGCGCCTGGGGTGAAAAGACTTTCCTCGGCCGCAAATTCATGGGGATGCGGCGCATCACTTTCCTTATCGGCCCGGACGGGCGGATTCGCAAAATCTGGCGCAAGGTCCAACCAAGGCCGCACGCTGCCGAAGTCTTTGCCGCCGCAGTCGGTTAGTCTTTGACATTCCTGCCCGGCGTTGCAGCATTTCCGGGAAGATTATGTATGGAACATTCAAAGAACAACTGACTCGCCAATTGAGTGAGCTACGCGCCCAGGGCCTCTACAAGAATGAACGCGTTATCACCACGCCGCAATCGGCTCGGGTGCGGGTGGGCAGCGCAGCACCGGTGCTCAATTTTTGCGCCAACAACTACCTCGGCCTGGCCTCGCATCCGGCCATCCTCGCCGCCGCGCGCGAAAGCCTCGATCAATGGGGTTATGGCATGGCATCCGTGCGTTTTATCTGCGGCACGCAGGAGCCCCACCGCGCCTTGGAACGCAAGCTCAGCGAGTTTCTCGGCACGGAGGACACCATTCTTTATAGCTCATGCTTCGACGCCAATGGCGGCTTGTTCGAGACTCTGCTGGGTGCGGAGGACGCCGTCATCTCCGACGAATTGAACCATGCCAGCATCATTGACGGCGTCCGCCTCTGCAAGGCAGCGCGCTATCGTTACAAGAACAACGATATGGCCGACCTTGAAGCACGTTTGCGCGAGGCCAAAACGGCCCGCTTCCGCATGATCGCCACCGACGGCGTTTTTTCGATGGATGGCTACATCGCCAATCTGCCAGCTATTTGCGACTTGGCGGAGAAACACGACGCCCTTGTCATGGTGGATGATTCCCACGCGGTCGGTTTCATGGGCAAGAGCGGACGCGGCACACCGGAATATCATAGCGTCATGGGGCGCGTGGATATCTTGACCGGCACGTTCGGCAAGGCGCTGGGCGGGGCCAGCGGCGGTTACACCAGCGGAAGGGCTGAGATTATCGAGTATCTCCGCCAACGTTCCAGGCCCTATTTATTTTCCAATACCCTGGCCCCCGCCGTCGTCGCCGGTTCGCTCAAGGCGCTGGATCTCATTGGCGACTCGACCCAATTGCGGGACAAACTGGAGGAGAACACGAAATATTTCCGGGCGGCCATGACCCAAGCCGGATTCAAGATCCCGCCAGGAGAACACCCGATTGTGCCGATCATCCTGGGCGAGGCCGCCCTGGCCGGGTTGGTGGCGGAGGCAATGCTGGCGAAAGGGGTTTATGTCGTGGGCTTTTCCTATCCCGTGGTGCCGCAAGGCAAGGCGCGCATCCGCACGCAAATCTCAGCCGCCCACTCACGGGAAGACCTTGATTTCGCCATCCGTTCGTTTCTGGAAGTCAAAGAGGAACTGCGTCTGTAATCTTCCCCATTTAGACGACCTTTTAAATTAGGTTGATGCCAAAACCCTTTGCTCAGCCCATGCTATTTGGCCATTGGCGATAGTTGCCGTGGCTTGACCTTTGAGTCGCCAGCCGCCGAAGGGGCTGTTCCGCGACTTGCTGGCAGAGGCGCTGACATCAAAAACCCATTCCCGGTCCACATCCATGATGGTCAGATCCCCATCCGCCCCCGCGCGCAAACTTCCTTTCCCGGGCAGGCGCAGCAAACGCGCCGGGGCCACCGTGAATTTAGCGATCACATCAGAAAGCGAGAGCTTTTTGGAATGATAAAGCGCCATCAGCGATAAGGCCAATTCCGTTTCGAAACCGACGATGCCAAACGGGGCGAAATCGAACTCGACTTCCTTCTCGTAATCGCAATGGGGCGCGTGGTCGCTGCCGATAATCTCCACCGTTCCATCCACCAACCCTTCGATCAAGGCAGCACGGTCCGCCGCCGAGCGCAAGGGCGGATTCATTTTGAAATTCGTGTCATAAGAAGGCCAGCGCGGACGCTCGCCGCCGTGGGGCATAATATCGCGCCCATCGGTCTCCCAGAATTTGTCGCTGCCGGCCAGCACGGTATCCGTCAGCGTGAAATGGTGCGGACAAACTTCGCCTGAAATCGGCACGCCGCGCCGTTTGGCTTCGCGCAGCAACTGGACGCTTCGCGCCGAGCTTAAATGCTGGCAATGCACGGGAGTTCCCGTCATCTCAGCCAATAGAATGTTGCGCGACACAATCAATTCCTCGCCCGCCGCCGGCCAACCGCGCAAACCCAATACGGCGCTCCAGTAGCCTTCGTGCATCACGCCATCGGTCACGATCGAATAGTCCTGGCAATGATCCATTACCGGCAAATCGAACATCCGGGCGTATTCCAGCGCATGGCGCATCAATTCGTTGTTTTGCACACAATGGCCGTCATCGGTGATGGCGATGACACCCGCCGCCTTGAGCGAGCCAATGGGCGCCAACTCCTCGCCGGCGATATCGCGCGTGATGGCGCCGGCGACAAAGACATTGATCTTACTCTCCCGTTGCGCCCGTTCACGGATCAGCGCGACGGTGCCGGCGTTATCAATGGCTGGTTTAGTATTGGGCATGCAGACCACCGACGCAAAACCGCCACGAGCCGCCGCCGCCGTGCCGGTGGCGATGGTCTCTTTGGCCGATTGCCCCGGCTCGCGCAAATGAGCATGGAGATCAATCAACCCCGGACAAACGACCATCCCCGTGGCGTCGAAACGCGGCGTTTGGGCGGGCGCCGTGGCAGCCAGGCCTTGCCCGACGGCGCTGATTTTTCCATCGAGAACAAGGACATCGGCGATGGCATCGAGCCGATTGGCCGGGTCCACCACACGTCCGCCCGTAACGAGCAAGGAATTCATCGAGCAGCGAGCATACAGGGAGAAGGATTGACAAGGCAAGTCCGCGCGGTAAGATGAGGGGCGTGATCGCGGGTGTAGTTCAATGGTAGAACGGAAGCCTTCCAAGCTTCACACGAGGGTTCGATTCCCTTCACCCGCTCCATTGATTATCAACAACTTGCATTTGGCGTAGCGAATGTGTAGCCGGAAAACGTAGTTTGGGAAACCCGAACGCACCTCCCGAGGCGCGGCGGAATGTGACAAAAACAAAATTGAGCAAGAAATCTGCGAAATCGGCTAATACCAAAATCGGGTTGAAAAGTCCGTTTCGCTACGCGGGCGGAAAAAGCTGGTTTGTAAAAATCGCCAGCAAGTGGATGGCCAACCGGCCGGCTCGTCCGAAGTTGCTGGTGGAACCGTTCGCTGGCGGCGCAAATATTTCCCTTTCTGCTGTTCACGGCAATATGGTGGACAAGGCGGAATTTTCCGAACTCGACAGGGACGTCGCGGCGGCATGGAAATCCATACTGAACGGCCATGCCGTCTGGCTGGCGGAAAAAGTCCGCAGGTTTCCCATCGGTCGTCGAAACGTTATCCTGCACCTTGAACAGAAACCCGCCACGCTGCACGAACGGGCTTTCCATTGCCTGCTTCGTAATCGCACCGCCCGTGGCGGCGTGATTGCGGACGGCGCGGGATTGATCCGCAAAGGCGAGGACGGCATGGGAGTGCGCTCGCGCTGGTATCCCAAAACGATTTCCGACCGGATCACCGCGATTTCCGCATTTAGAGAGAAATTGAATTTCTTCCAATGCGACGGGTTTAAGTTAATTCAAAAACATAAGCACAAGAAAACCGCTTTGTTTTTTGTGGACCCGCCTTACACGAAGGCGGCGCGGCGGCTCTACCGTCATTGGGATATTGACCACGAGCGCTTGTTTCAGGTTTTGCACCAGGTAAAGGGCGATGTCTTGATGACATACGACGACACGCGCGAAGTCCGGTGCTGGGCCAGGGAGTATGGGTTCCAGGTCAAGACGATCGCCATGCGCACCACCCACCACACCACTAAACGCGAGTTGATGATCTCCAAAAGTTTTGGCTGGCTAAAAACTCCGCCAAAACCTAAACGTCAAGCTTCCACTCGATCCGGCAGCAATTGAGCAACCGGACGGCAAATCCGCCGGTGGCTGTGGCTTCGTGCGAATGTGCGACTACGCGGCAGCGGTCAAAGAGTAGCCTTGCCGACCGCGCGTGCTTGTTCCAATGTCCTTGATCGTGAATCCGGTGCGGCATGAAGACGGAACGGAGCAGCGAACTGACTGGCCCCCGATCCATCCATTGGTCCCAAAATACAGTCGGGTCGAGTTCTGTAAGCTTATTGATCCAGTTGTCTCCTGCCGCGCATTGCCCAAATAGAATGATTTGGCTGGCACGACAATCTCGAAAACCTTTCCACGCCACCAAGTCTAATTTGCTATCCTTGGCTGAAAGGGTGGGTTGCTTTTTAAATCCATCGCCCTCGCCCAACTTTTTGGCGAGGTCGTTGATGTTGGTAACAAATCGCCTTTCGCCGGTTGTTTTGTGACGGCAGCTTGTTCCAAAAAATAATGGCCTCGCCGCCCAGATAATTTTGGGCGGTGTACCGCGCCAGCTCCTCGAAGAGCAGCCACGGATTTTCCGGCGCTCCCTTGCGTGTCTTCCATTTGCAGTAGGAAAGTGCCAGGCAAAAGATATAGGCGGGATAGGTGTCGGCCTTTGCCTTCAATTCTATGGAGGTGTTATTTCTTTCAAAGGGATAGGCTTCTTTTCCGGCGGCGTTTTCCCGTCCGTCAATTTCTGTGAATACATTCCCCATGAGTTCTTCCGGGTCGGCCTTGCCCAATCGTTTGAGTTCACGCTCCAAATCTCCGGCGCTCGCGTTTTTATCCGCCGCCTGAATTGCGGTCAATTCCAGCCAATCGGCCAAGTCTTCCGGCTGAAAAGTTCCAGGAAATTCGATGGAAGCCATGACGGTGTGCGTTACTTAGATTTAATTTTGCGCATTTCTTCCAGCAGACTCGTGGTGAGCGTCCCAATGGATTCCATCTGCTCCAATAGTTGTTTGTCACCTTTGTAACCGGTTGTCACCGTTGCCTTGGCCTCCTGCAAGGCATCCTTGGCCTGGGCCAGTGAATCCTCAAAGCGGCGACTGTCTCCAAGACTGATGGCATGGGAGCGTTGCAGACTGATTCCCGAACGTAGCGCCGCCAGCGCCGGCTTGTTGCCAATGACAGATCGAAGATAAGACAGGTCCGGCGCTTGCGTTCGCACAACCGGTTCAAGTTTGCGTTCCTTACTGCCAAATAGCCACACCATCAATTGCTCCAAATCGGTCAATTGCTTCTTTGCGATTGGATTGTCATGCAGGGAGGCTTCTGCATTTGTGCCCAAAAATGCCAGCACTTCCGGGTAATCCGTCGCGGTGTATAAATGCGAAAAATAAAACCGGTTCCGGTGAATGTCCTCGCGATTGAATTTTGTGGATTTTTCCGCCTGTTCCAGTAGCACATACCCGCGGTAGATTCGTTTGACCGTGCTGTGCTGGTCGCCAATCTTCCGCGTGATTTCTTCCAGGCTCTTGCCATACTCGCGTCGGACTTTTGCCACGTAAGCTGCCTTGCTCAATGAATCCCATTCTTTTGGCCCGTTTACATGGCGGAAGCCAAAGTATTCCCACAAATCCTCGCGTTTGGGATAAATCGAAACGGGTAGCATTTTCAGTCTGTCCACGGCTTTCGCGTCAAGCGCTGGCAAATCTGTCGCCCGAACTGCCTTCCGAAGATTTTCATCGCGCAGGAGTTTTACGGCAGTAAGCCGCCGGTTGCCTTCGACTACGCAATAAGCTTTTTTCCCTTTGATCGGTGGAGCAGGAATCGCAAATAGCGGCTCTTCCTCAAAAAAACCATTCGCGGCGATAGACAGCGCCACCTCGTTCACCGCCATTTCCTTCCACATCGCCTTAATGAGTTCCACCTGATCCGTGGTTTTGACAACGCCCTCCAAACGCGGGTTTTCGGGATCAAGCAGCAACTGGTCGACTTCGACCGCTTCAATTTGAAGGACTTTTTCTGGCTTACTGCCGCTCATAGGTGGAATAATCCTGCGTCGACTTGGGCGGGGTGACAAACCAATTCTTCGGAAAATTGCTGGCATTGCCTGAACATCAACCGATTGTCACGACGGTTCGATTCCCTTCGCCCGCTCCAACAACCGCGAAGACAAAAGCACATGCTCGCGCCTTTACCGTCGAATGTCTGATTACGGTGCTAATTTATATTTGTATTCCCATTCATATGTGTAAAATTGTCTCGTTCGAGCGCGCCTGGCCGTAGCCAAGACGGTAGCGAGCCAAGTCTAGCGCCTTGCTCTTTGACATTTGGAATAATGGCCAGTGGTCATCCGCCGTCACTAAAGCCATGGCGGACAGGGTGGCCGGAAAAGGCTGAGAAGTCGCCAAATCCCGTTAACGATGATGGTAAATTGCGGGGTCATGCCGGATACTTATGGTCATAGGCCGCAAACTTGCAGTGACCCAAGGGTCACTTACGGTGACTTGCGGGAAGACTCCACTCATCGGAAACAGCCGCCAAGAGGCGCAACAAGCGCATAATCACGGGTTTTCTTGCTGTTTTTGCGTGTTTTTACGCCCAAAAGCCCCTGATTCCGGTCTGAGTAACTTACGCCAAAACCGTTCCTGAAGCCGAAAGTGGCGTCATCGGGATGCCAGGAAATTACGGCTACTTACGCCTACTTACGCCTTCTTGCAGGTTGCGTTTCTTCCCAATTAAGTGAAGATTCCGTGACTGAATTGTCAAACAGAAACACAAAGCTGCCGTTTATTCAGGAACTCTGCGGCAGCTTTTGCAGTAGCTGCAGCAAGCGAAACGAAGATTCGAATCCCTTCGCCCGCTTCATTCCACCACGAATCACTCCTTGACATCTAACGCGATTCGAGACAAACCCCATTCCACGCTATTAAGCCACCAAAGGCGTATGCTTTGAAAACTGAACTGACAGCCGAGCCACAGCGGCCTGCGATTTTGAAATACGGGTTGGCTGTGCTGTCGGTGGGAGTTGCGTTGCTCGCCGCCAAGTTGCTGCAAGTCCAGGAGAATTACAAGCCATTTGCCCCGTTTCTTTGCGCAATGATGTTCAGTGCCTGGTTTGGAGGAGTTAGGCCGGGATTGCTTTCAGTCGCGCTCTCTCTGCTGGCATTCCATTTTTACTTCCTTGTTCCGGTCCAGCCGGGGGATGCGCAGCAAGAAATATCTCGTACTATTGCCAATGCGCTGACCTGTCTTTTCGTCGTGTGGTTGAGCGCCACGCAAAAGAGTTCAACCGACTCTCTCAGGCGCACACGCGACGCACTCAATGGGTCTATTCAAGAACTAAAGCGAACCAATGAATCGTTGCAATTGGAGAATGCTGAGCGCAGGCGGGCCGAAGAGGCGCTGAAGCAAGCCGATGAGAACCTTCGCTTCATCCTGGACGCCACGCCCGCTCTGATTCATAGCGCTCGTCCTGACGGATACCTCGATTATTTTAATCAACGCTGGCAGAACTATGTGGGACTTCCGTTAGAGGCTCTTCAAGGCTGGGGATGGAGGGTCGCCATTCATCCCGAAGACGTCGAAGGAGAAGTGAAGAGGTGGCGCGAGTGCGTCGCCAGCGGCGAACCATTCGAATACGAAGTGCGCATGCGCCGGGCGGATGGAGAGTATCGCTGGGTCCTGCACCGCAAGGAGGCCATGCGCGATGCGCAAGGGAACATCATCAAATGGTGTGGAACGAGTATTGACATTGAAGCTCGAAAGCAAGCGGAGCAGATGTTGAAGGATTCGCATGCCCAATTGCGCGCTCTCTCCGCCCGCCTGCAATCCGTGCGTGAGGAGGAGGCGACCCGGATTGCCCGGGAGATCCACGACGACCTGGGGCAGAAGTTGACGGGCTTGAAAATGGATTTGCTTCGCGCCGAGAGGAAAATTGAGGACCTTTCAGGTTCGCAGCCGGTCAACGCTCTCATTGATGCAATTGTCAACGCTACCGAGCTGACGGATAGCATCACGGCCAGCGTCCAGGAAATTGCCGCCAACCTGCGTCCTGCGATGCTGGACAATTTGGGATTAGGTGCGGCCCTGCATTACGAAAGCCGGCGGTTTCAAGAGCGCACCGGGATTTCGTGCGAGGCGCATTTGCCGGAACACGAGCCAAATCTTTCCAAAGAAGTTTCCACCGCGCTCTTCCGCATCTTTCAAGAAAGCCTGACTAACGTGGCGCGCCATGCCAGCGCCACAAAGGTGGAAGCGGAGTTGAAGGCGGACGCTGGCTCGGCCATCATGAGGCTGCGCGACAATGGGAAGGGGATCACCAAGGCTGATCTGGCCAACCCTCAATCGCTCGGCCTCTTAGGTATAAGAGAACGAGTCGCACTGCTGGGCGGAGAGGTCGTTTATCAAAGTCAACCTGATCTAGGAACCGTGGTGACCGTGAGCGTTCCAATGGCTGCGGCGGCGCATGCAAATGGAGAATCGGTATGATTCGGGTGCTCATTGTTGATGACCATCAAATCGTGCGGCATGGCCTCAAGGAGGTTTTTGCTGACGCCTTCCCGGAAGTGCAGCTAGGAGAGGCCCAGAATTCACAGGCTGCGTTGGTACTTTTTATGAAACAGGAGTGGGACCTGGTGTTGGTGGATGTCAACATTCCCGGCCGTAGCGGGCTGGAGGTATTGGAGGAGGTTAAACGGCTGCGCCCGCAAGTACCCGTGCTTGTGCTGAGCGCTTACCCCGAAGAGGAATTTGCCATCCGTTCGCTCAAACTTGGCGCGTCGGGTTATTTGAATAAGAGCCTTGCTTCGGATGAAATATTGGCTGCGGCGAAAAAGGTTCTCGCAGGCGGGAAATACGTTACGGCCTCGCTGGCGGAAAAGCTGGCGTCCTCACTTGGCGGCAAGGTCCAAAATGCGCCGCATGAATGCCTCTCTAGCCGCGAGCTTCTGGTTTTGCGCATGGTGGCCTCCGGTCGAACGATCAAGGAAATCGCGGACGAACTCTGCTTGAGCGAAAAAACCATCGGCACTTACCGCATGCGCATCACCAAGAAACTGGGTCTGAATTCCAATGTCGAATTGACACGCTATGCTTTGAAGCATCAGTTGGTGGATTAGCCAGCTTCTCTTTCAACTGTCCCGCATTGGCGCAGCTTCCCTGTGTCAGGAGATTCCCTGACGGGGCGTTTCCATCCAATCTGACGCGGATTCGAGTAAGACCCTCCCTTTCGGACTAAGCATCCGTGGCGTCTAATCAATGTATGAAACGGGAAGCGTTTCCGGTCAATCATCTGACTCGCTATGAGCCGAAGAGCGCGGCGAAATTTGATGTTCGCCTCTTGGGTGTCACTCATGGCCTGTTGACGGACCGGGGGATTCAAGGCTTGCTAGGAATGGAAATATGAAGGTATCGGCTATTACCTTGGAGTTTGGCGCCTCTGTCAAAGGCCTGCGTCAGCGATTGGGCCTCTCGCAGGAGGCTTTGGCTAAACGAGCAGGACTGCATCGAACTTACATCGTAGAAGTTGAAGGTGGTGGGCGCAATGTGACTTTGAAGACCATGGAAAGATTGGCGCGCGCCCTGGAGGTTTCCATCGCCACACTTCTTATGCAAATCGGCGCACCGATGCTTCCGACGGAGCCAGGAAACAGAGCATCAACCGCCGGTAAATTGGACAACTAGGCGACCGAACTCTGACTCAATTTATGGCCATACCACTCAATCTCTTGCTGGTCGAAGATTCTCAACTCGATGCGGACTTGATCCTGGCCGAGTTGCAGCGGGGCGGATTCGATCTGAAGTGGAAGCGCGTGCAAACGGAAGCAGACTTTCTGGACGAAATCAGCAAATCGCCAGACATCATTCTTTCCGATTATGCCATGCCGCAATTTAGCGGCTTGCGGGCGGCAAAGCTTCTCCAAGAAAGCGGTTTCAACATTCCGTTCATTTTGGTTTCTGGAACCGTGGGCGAGGATGTGGCTGTGCAAGCCATGAAACACGGCGCCACCGATTATCTGCTCAAGGATCGTCTGGCGCGCCTGGGGAGTGCGGTGCAAAGCGCCCTGGAACAGCAGTGGGTTCGCAGGCTCAGGCAGCAGGCGGAGGACGAATTACGAGAAAGCGAAAAGAAATTCCGCCAACTGGCTGAAAACATCAGTGAAGTCTTCTGGATGACAAACCCCGCGAAGCATCAAATGCTTTATATCAGCCCGGCCTACGAGAAAATCTGGGGAGGCACCTGTGGCAGCCTTTATCATTCACCGCAGAGCTGGCTCGAAGCCATTCACCCGGAGGATCGGGCACGCATCATTGAAGCCGCCACGACCAAACAAGAACGCGGCGATTACGACGAAACTTATCGCATTGTTCGTCCCGATGGCACGGAGCGTTGGATTCATGACCGGGGTTATCCGGTGCGAAATGGGGTGGGGGAGGTTTACCGCATTGTCGGAGTGGCCGAAGATATTACCGAGCGCAGGAAGCTGGAGGAAAATCTCAGGAAAAGTGAGGCCGAGCTCCTTGTGACATTCGAGAATGCTCCGATGGGTATGGGGTTGATCAAAGAGGGCGCGCGTTTCCTGAAGACTAATCGCGCATTGCAGCAGATGCTGGGTTATTCCGCGGACGAATTGCAAGGGAAGGCTTTCAGCGAGCTCACTCATCCGGATGATGTGGAGGTGGGTATCGCCTTGTATCAAGAGCTGGTCGAGGGAAAAAGAGACCAGTTTCAAATCGAAAAGCGCTACTTGCGCAAAGGAGGCGAAGTGGTTCACGGAAGACTTACAGCCTCCGTGGTTCGAGGTCCCACCGGACAGGCGCAATACTCCATCGGCATGGTGGAGGACATCACCGAGAAAAAGAAGCTGGAGGCGCAGTTTCTGCGCGCCCAGCGGATGGAGAACATCGGCACACTCGCCGGCGGCATCGCCCACGATCTCAATAATGTTCTGGCGCCGATTCTCATGTCCTGCGAATTGCTGCAAATGGAAGCTCGTGACGAGGGCACGCGTAATCTGGTCGGCATGATTAAGGGCAGCGCTCAGCGCGGGGCGGACCTGGTCAAGCAGGTGCTCTCCTTTGCTCGTGGCGTCGAGGGGCGGCGTATCGCCGTCCAACCCAAACACCTCGTGCGCGAGATGGTCAACATTACGCGTCAGACCTTCCCGAAATCCCTCGGCATCGAGTCTGTTCTCCCGAATAACCTCTGGTTGCTTTCGGGCGATCCAACCCAGCTTCACCAGGTATTGCTCAACCTTTGTGTTAATGCCCGCGACGCCATGCCTGGCGAAGGCAGTCTGAAAATTACCGCTGAGAATATTTTGTTGGACGCAACCAGCGCAGGACTGCATCACGATGCCAAACCTGGGCCGTATGTTGTCATCAAGGTCACGGACACAGGGACTGGTATTCCTCCCGAGGTTCGAGAAAAGATTTTTGATCCGTTCTTTACCACCAAAGAGGTGGGCAAAGGGACCGGTCTGGGACTCTCCACCACGCTGGGCATTGTCAGGAGCCATGGCGGATTCATTAATGTCGAATCTGAACCGGGCAGGGGATCCACTTTTGAGGTCTGGCTGCCCGCTGACACCGGCAAAGAGGCATCTGCCGCACAGGACGAGGAAACCCGCCTTCCGCGCGGCAATGGCGAGGTGATACTCGTGGTGGATGACGAAGCGTCGTTGCGCGCGTTGGCGAGGGACACTCTGGAGGCCTTTGGCTATGTCGTGCTCACGGCGACCAACGGCGCCGATGCGTTGGGCATTTATTCGCGGCACAAAGACAGTATTGATGTTGTTCTGACGGATACCATGATGCCGGTGATGGACGGGGTCGCACTCGCCATCGCACTAAAGCACGCAAGCCCTGGAGTGCGCGTCATCCTTGCCAGTGGTTTGTCCAACCCCGAACACCAGCGGAGCGCCGCCGTCGCCGGGATCAAACACTTCCTGCCCAAACCGTACAATGCGGAATTGTTACTGAAGAGCCTGGCTGAGATTCTCCACAGCCCATAGACGGCTTGCTGCCTTCGTCTGCTTGAGTCTGCCTCACAGATCTCGGAGGGCCGAGGCGATAGGCAATCGTGCGGCGCGCAAAGCGGGAAGAAATCCACCGATCAATCCAATGGCTGCCGCCCACACAATGCCCTTCACCAACAACTCGGGCGTTACATCAAACGCAAATGCGACTTGACTGAAGCTCTGGAAATTCATGGTTGAGGTTTGGTGGCCGTTAAAAAAGAGATAGGCGAGCGCCCCGCCGAGCAAACCGCCGATCAACGCCAGGGCCAGTGATTCGAGCATCACGGAAATCACGACCGAGCCGCGGCCAAATCCAAGCGCGCGCAAGGTGGCAATCTCACGGGTCCGGGCGGACACGGCGCTATACATGGTATTGAGCGCGCCGAAAGTGGCGCCCACTGCCATCAACCCGGCAACCAACACACCAAGGGTGTTAATCATCTTCGTCATCATGGTGGATTGGGCCTCGTTAAAGTCCGCCTGTTTCTCAACCTTCACGCTCAACTGCGGATTGGTCGTCAAGGCATCCTTGAATTGGTTAAATGCTCCGGGTGTCGCCAATTTTCCATAGACCGCCTGAAATGAATCACCCCGATTGAAGGCTCCCTGTAACATGGTCGCATCGGTCCAGACTTCGGATTCCGCCGCCCCGCCATTGGCAGAAAAAATTCCCACGATGGGCCACTGTTCGCGGCCTACTTTAATGGTGCTGCCGATTTTCATGCCGGCAAATTGGCTGGCCGCGGCCGTTCCGACGATGACCTCATTTTGGCCCCATCCAAACGCCCGGCCTTCGACGACTTTTAATTTGTCCCGGACTTGAAAGGCCGCCCGCTCCACGCCGCGCATCGGAACATTGACATCCGTTCCTGTGGATCGTTTAGGCAGGTCAATGATGACGAATAATTCCGAAGACGCCAACGGTCCGTCTGGACCATGCGCGAAACCCGGCGCGTCGGAAATTAACCGAGTATCCGGCCGGGTCAGGCCGCTGACCATTTCGCTGTCGGCGCCGCTTCGCAATACGATCACCGCGTCGGGCGGGATGGAACCGGACATCGTTTTGCGAAAACCTGTCGCCATGGACAAAACGCTGACCAGCACGGCCACCACGCCGGCAATGCCGATGACCGAGGCCAGCGCGGAGCCGCGCCGTTGCGGAATGCTCAAGATGCCAAACTTGGTGACCGACGCGACTTGCAAAAACCAATTGATGGGGCCGGCCATATTACATTCTCCTTATGGCTACCGCGACTTGCAGACGCATCGCCTGCAACGCGGGGAAAAATCCGGTGGCTAATCCCAGAACCGCGCTGAATCCCAGCCCAAGAATTAGTGCGCTCCGTGGGATGAAAAACATGGGCAACATCCCGCCCGTTGGATCGCCGCTGGAGGCAATCAGCCAGGCCAGGCCAAGCCCCAAAACCCCGCCTATGACCGCGATCAGGCAAGACTCTGCGAGGACAAAAGCGACCACCTGGCCATTCGTGAAACCAATGGCTTTCAAAACCCCAAGTTCGCCGGTGCGCTCACGCACGGCTTGGGCCATCGTGTTGCCGGTTACTAATAGAATGGTGAAAAAAACAGCCCCCAGAATGGAGGTGGTGATGAGGCCAATGTCGCCCAATTGATTCGCCCACTCCTGCGCCATGGCGGCCTCCGGTTCAGCCTTGACCTCGGCCATCGAGTTTTCAAATTCCTTATTAATTAACTTGGCGAC